>Ga0208017_100018_pt1 | contig 180682 bp, 127 predicted proteins | sample 30_taG_FD_184104 | JGI IMG/M metagenome (GOLD analysis project Ga0208017, IMG submission 184104) | Marine viral communities from Cariaco Basin, Caribbean Sea - 30_WHOI_OMZ (SPAdes) (version 2) | ecosystem: Environmental > Aquatic > Marine > Oceanic | place: Caribbean Sea: Cariaco Basin... | reverse complement strand
CTTGCTGCTGTTCTGGCGGTAGAACCGGCAACAAATAACTCGATGAGTCTGCTTTGTTTATACCAACTGAGTTTACTCTTTCTCATAGTGCTATCCTAAATAATTTTACTTATCTAGGACAGCCCCTATTTTTATGTATAGTCGCTTCTAAATAAAACAGATACATTATATATCAACGTGGAACTGGTATAAATTTTCCTTGCGTGCTGTCGTGCTGTGCCTGCGCTGCTCGATGCTGCGTAAAATTTATCCCAGTCCCACTGCATCGTTTTTATACTGAACTCACTATACTTACAATCTGAGCCATCCAATATAACACGCCCTAATAATAGCAGGCTATCGCTGGCCGACCAAATCCAAAAAATCTGTACTGGTGGCTTTTATTATGATGATTGGGGTCTATCTTTTAAAAGCTTGGCGATAAGTGCGCTTAACAGCTGATACTCTTTTTGATCCAGCTGTAAGCGTGAGCCGAGCCGCGATAGCCGTGCTGGCAAAGATTTTAGATGTGCGCTGTCTGCCAGACCCTGCTGCACCAACAGCGCTGTCATGCGTTCGGTCAACTGCTGTTGCTGCTGCTGAGTGATGGCCGGCTCATCCCACTGTTGGCGTAACGTCATGTCAATCATCGAGCGTGCTGCGGCTTTATCAGAGTCAGCATCAGCCTCTGGGCTCGTCGCTGTCTGAGTGTGGGTTTGCGCATAAGCAAAGATGAAACTGGCAATCACTTGTACCGCTGAGGCGACATTAAGTACCGGATAGTCAGGGTTGGCATCGATTTGGATATGGTAATCGGCATAGGCCAGCTCTTCATTGGTCAAACCACGGTCTTCGCGGCCAAACAATATCGCGATATTTGGTTTGCGAGTGCCAGCAGTATTATTCTGTGCGGTCTCGGCCGTGGTCTGAGGCTGATAGGTGGATTGACTATCGATAAAATCAAAAATGATTTTGGCCGCCTGTGTGGGCGTGACGACAGGGCGCGGCATATGACGACTGCGACTGCTAGCTGCAAATACCAGCTGGCAATCAGCGATCGCCGACTCTAGCGTTGGGGCAATCACAGCTGCTGACAGTAGCTCATGGCCACCTGCAGCGTGCGATACACTGGTCTCATCAATAGGCCGCTTGGGATCGACGACCGTCAAACGTGACAATCCCATGGTATGCATGGCCCGTGCCGCTGAGCCGATATTGGCAGGCAAGGTGGTGTTGACCATGACGACCTGAATACAAGATAAGTAGTCGTCTACGCTCGTTGCTGGATGGTTGATTGGCATAGATGATGGCGACGTTGTCACTGATAAAGGGCTTTGGCTCATTTATTGCTCCATGCGCTGTTTGATGGTTTGCTCAGCGCATTGTAGCGCCGCTGCGATATCCTCGATCAGCGCCGCCTGCTCACCGATACGCTGCTCACGGCACCGCTCTTGGAGTTGACTACTAAGACGCATCAGCTGAGTCGTCCCCAGATTAGCACTGGCGCCTTTTAGGGCATGGGCAATCTCAAAACCATTGGCATTATCGTTTTGTTGTTGTGCGATGCGTAGGCTTTGGATGCGCTGCTGGCTGTCAGTGAGATACACTTGAATCAAATCGGCAAAGTCCTCTTCGAGCAAGTCACGCATGTCTTCAAATTGCTCATCATTGAGGATCTCTACAGTTTGGTCGGCGGTATTATTATGTGCGTTCTCATCCATGGTATTAGGTCCAATATTGTCAGTTAAATCAGTTAAATCAGTTAAATCAGTTAAATCTCAAGCAATAAAATTGCTATCGTCAAGGTATAGAGTAGACATCGCTATAGGAGGCCACGGCTAAAAGCCCAGCGTCAGCTATAGTGAAAATGTAAGTTGTCCTCATTCACCATGCTTTTTAGTTGTTGCAAGTTGTCATCGTTTGGATAGATGCGCCAATGCTCAGAGAGTCCCACATTGGCGATACCATACGTTTCATAAATGCTCAGGCCAAGCGGCAGACAGTTATCATGAATGGAGGCGTCAGTGTTACTCAGCGCATTATTGCTATAAGGGCTGCCATTTTGCAGCGCGTCTTGTTGCATGTCATGCTCTAGCGCCAATAAGTCATTGCCATCCTCATCATATAAGCTCCCACCCATCGCAGGATCATAGCTGCCATTGAAGGTCGTATCGTCTGGCTCATCTTGCTGGGTCAAGCTAGGCGCGGGGATGATATCCGCTTGGGCGGACTTGAGTAGCGGCTGTAGGCGTGAGAGTAGGCGCGTGTCACTGCCGTGGATTTTGATACTGATTTTTTTGAGCCAACGCAGACGCGCATCTACCATACTCATGGCGTTATCTAGACGGGCAAACAATCGCCCGTCACGCTCCCGGATACTGCCTTTGATAATGACCACTTCATCCACCTTCAACTGGTCTTTGACGCGATTGAAACGCTCAGCATAGCAGCTGACCTCTAATCGTGAGGTGCCATCATCTAAGGTAATGACATTTCGATTGCCAAAGTTGGCAATATCGATAATAAGGCCTGCAAAGTAGCAGCTGCCGTTATAGCCTGTGTCTGTGAGCTTATCGAGACGAGCGCCAGAGGTGTAGCGTTTTAGCTCATCCAAGTACTCATTGATCGGATGCCCAGTTAGGTATAGCCCTAATGTGTTTTTTTCTGCTTTGAGGCGGTGCTTGTCACCCCAGATCAGCTCTGGCGTCATTTTGAGTGGTGGGGCGGCGACCACACCGTCCATCTCACCAAACAAGTCCATCATGCCAAGCTCATTGTTTTGGCGGTCTTGCTCCGCGGCCTGTACTGCGCTTGGCAGCTGACTCATCAGCGCGCCGCGAATCTCGTAGGCGGCATCGCTTGGTAAGTCTGGTCGTAACGTCGCGGCAAAGTCATCAAAACAGCCAGCACTGACCAATGCCTCAAGCGTACGTTTATTGACTTTTTTGATATCAACGCGGCGGCAGAAGTCATATAAGTCTTTAAACGGCCCACCGCGGCGGCGCGCATCGACGATAGACTCCACCGCACCTTCACCGACGCCTTTAATCGCGCCAAGTCCATAAATAATATTGGTCGGCGTATCAGCGACAAAGTGCCACTCACTGCGGTTTACCGATGGATTGTCTACAGTTAATCCAAAGTTTTCACGGCAGTCATTGATAAAGAACACCACGTTGTCGGTGTTGTTCATATCGGATGTCAGTACCGCGGCCATAAATTCGGCAGGGTAGTACTGCTTGAGATAAGCGGTCTGATAAGCAAGGACGCCATAAGCAGCAGAATGCGAGCGGTTGAAGCCATAACCGGCAAATTTTTCCATCAAGTCAAAGACGCCGCCTGACGTTGCCTCGTCGATGCCTTGTGCGGTGGCACCCGTGACAAAAATATCACGCTGTTTGGCCATCTCTTCAGGTTTTTTCTTACCCATGGCGCGGCGTAGCATGTCCGCGCCGCCGAGACTGTAACCGGCCATGACCTGCGAGATTTGCATGACTTGTTCTTGATAGACAATAACGCCGTTGGTGTTTTGCAAAATTGGCTCGAGGTTGGGATGGTCATAAATGACCTCTTCGCGGCCGTGCTTACGGTCGATATACATCTCTACCATGCCGGCATCGAGTGGCCCTGGGCGGTAGAGGGCACACATGGCGATGACGTCTTCGATGTTGGTTGGTTGCAGCTTGGCCAAGTATTTTTTCATACCCATGCTCTCTAGCTGAAAGACAGCCGTGGTCTTTGCTTCTTGCAAGAGTTTGTAGGTTTTTTTGTCATCTAACGGTAAATCTTCTAGTACCAGCGCGTCTTTGCCTTCGCGTGCGCGGCGTTGGTTGATGTTTTCTACCGCAGCATTAATGACGGTTAAGTTACGCAAGCCCAAAAAGTCAAATTTTACCAGACCGACATCTTCGACATCGTCTTTATCAAACTGGCTAACGCGATGACCCTCATCGTCACAGTAAATGGCGCTAAAATCGGTGATTTTATGCGGGGCTATGAGGACACCACCGGCGTGCTTGCCGACGTTGCGGCACACGCCCTCTAGTTTGACCGCCATCTCCCAAATCTCGATGGCATCTTCATAATCCATGTTATCAGGATTGGAGATTAAGTCTTTGAGCTGCGGTTCTTGCTCGAGTGCTTGAGACAAGGTGATGCCAGGTGTTTTCGGAATCAGTTTAGAGATTTTATTGGCCAAAAAGTATGACTTGCTTTGTACTCGTGCCACATCACGCACCACCGCTTTTGCCGCCATGGTACCAAAGGTGATAATTTGTGAGACTGCTTCACGGCCGTAAGTTTGCGCCACATAATCGATGACACGGTCGCGACCTTCGATACAAAAGTCAATATCGAAATCGGGCATAGAGACACGTTCAGGGTTTAAGAAGCGCTCGAATAATAGGTCGTAATGAATGGGGTCGAGATCGGTAATGTTGAGCGCATACGCAACCAAAGAGCCGGCACCAGAGCCGCGACCTGGCCCCACAGGGACGCCATTGGCCTTGGCCCAGCGGATAAAGTCCATAACGATTAAGAAGTAACCGGGGAACCCCATAGACAAAATAATATCGAGCTCATACTCTAGGCGCTCATCGTATTGCTTACGAAAGTCGCTCCAGCTCTCGTCACGCGCTTCCACAGGAAACAGCTTGTCCAATCGGTGATTAAGACCGCGCTGTGATTCTGCCCGAAAAAAAGACTCAATGGTCTCGCCCTCTGGCACAGGAAAGTCAGGCAACACGTTGATGCCTAGCGTTAGTGTCACATTACAGCGAGTGGCTAGGCGGATGGTATTGTCGACCACCTGCGGAATATCGGCAAACAGTTGCGCCATTTGGTCTTGGGTTTTTAGATACTGCTCATCTGAATACAAGCGCGGACGGTTAGGGTCAGCCAGTACGTACGAGCCTGCAATACAAACGCGGGCTTCGTGAGCATCGAAGTCCTCTTGCTCCAAAAACCGCACGTCATTGTGGGCGATAATGGGCAGTTGATGCTTGGCACCAGCGTGGATAGCCGCTTTGATAAAAGCGTCTTCGCCTGAGCGGTTGGTGCGCTTGATCGCAAAGTACAAGCGATCAGCAAAATGCGCCTGCCATTCTGTGATCAGCACGTCGGCATTTTCTGGCATAGAGCTGACTAGCGCATGACCGACGTCTGATTTTTCGCCAAACAAGACAATAACGCCCGCTGCGTGCTCTAAGATATGACGGCGCTTGATGACAGGGGTGCCATGATTGTCAGGATCAGCGCGGCCCTCGGTGAAGCCCAGCGAGACGATACGAGTGATGTTTTGATAGCCCTCATTATCCATGGCCAGCAGCGTTAGCCTAGTGTCTTCATCGTCCATGATGACTTCGCTGCCGATGATGGGCTTGATGCCAGCGCCAAGACAAGCGCGATAAAACTTCACCGTCGCGTACAGATTGGAGAGGTCGGTCAACGCCAGCGCATGCTGGTTATCAGCTGCCGCCGCTTTAATAAGCGGCTTGATGCGCACGATAGAATCAGTGATGGAGTATTCGCTGTGAATGCCAAGGTGTACAAATGCCATAGAGGACTCTTATTGGTGCGGTCAATAACAATAGGTTTTATTAGCGGATTTTGCGTGGTTTACATGGGAAGTTTAGGCCGTAAAAGCCTTTGTCGCAAATGCTCAATTGAGCTGGATATCATAGCATTATTTGCTGTTGACAGCTATAGCTTCGGTGGATGCCATAAGAAACAGCCTGTCTTTGCTGGCAGGTGCTGATATGAAAAAAGCCTTTTATACTATGCTGATATAAAAGGCTTTGAGAGGAAGTAAAACGAGGTTTTTTACCAATACTTAACGCTTACCGTACTTATCACTATACTCTATCCAGAAATCTGCGTTTTCGATACCTACTTTTCTAGGATCAAACATTGGATCAAGTCCTAATTTTTTCTGTTCATCGTAGTCTCTTAGAACTTTTAATGCGGTTTTGCTAAGCAGTAGGATAGCAATGAAGTTTAAGTAACACATACTACCGAAGCCAATATCACCAAGTGCCCACATCATGCCGATTGATTGCACACTACCAGCAAAGCAGATGATCAAAAATACAATTTTTAGTATTGGCTTTAATACAGGATAACGCAGCTTGCTATCTAAATAGACAAGAGTGGTTTCAGCAATGTAGTAATAAGCTATCAAGCAGGTAAAAGCAAATAGGAAGATAGCAATGGCCACAAAGCCACTGCCATATTGGCTAAATACGGTTGATACCGCTGCTTGAGTAAATGCGGTACCAGCGGCCACACCTGGCATGTTTTCAACCAACGTCATGCCCTCTGCCGGAATGACATTGTACATACCTGTAGATAAGATCATCAGTGCGGTCGCAGTACAGACGAGAACGGTGTCAATATAAATCGAAAAGCCCTGCACCAAACCTTGCTTGGCAGGGTGTGACACTTCAGCAGCAGCGGAGCTAAAAGTCGCCTCGCCAGCACCGGCGACGTTGGAGAATACCGCGCGGCGTACGCCCCAAGAAATAGCAGTACCAACGATGCCGCCAAAGACAGCGTCCATTCCAAAGGCGCTCTTGAAGATAAGGGCAAACATGGCAGGTATGTTGGATGCATTAAAGGCTAAGACGATGACCATCATTAAAATATAACCAATCGCCATAAACGGTACAATAGTACCAGCAAAGCTGGCAATACGTTTTACACCACCAAATATAATAATGGCCAATAGCGCCACAATGATTATACCAGTCACCGAAGAGGGGATATTAAAAGCGGTCTGAAAGGAGTCAGCGATGGTATTGGCTTGAACGCCGGGAACCAATACGCCATAAGACAGACAAGTAACGGCAGCAACGACAATGGCAAAAGGCTTCATCTTAAGGCCGCGCTCAATATAAAATGGCGAACCACCACGGTACTGACCATCTACATCGTCTTTGTATACCTGCGCAAGAGTGGATTCAATAAAGGCACTTGCACCGCCCAGCAGCCCCATCACAACCATCCAAAATACAGCTCCAGGTCCGCCAGCTGCGATGGCCGTGGCAACCCCAGCAATGTTACCAACACCAATACGACCCGACAACGCCATACAAAAGGCTTGGAATGAGCTAATACCTCTATGTGAATTTTGCTTGTCAAATAATAACTTGATCATCTCTTTAAAATGGCGGAACTGCACACCGCGGGTCATAATTGTAAAATAAATACCGACACCGAGTGCCAAATAAACTAACGCATCACTCCAGATATAGCCGACTATGGCGTTAATAATTGCTTCCATGACCTTACTTCCTTGTAAGTTTGACTAAAGAATTCAATTGTTTTGATATGAAATACAGTCACATTAAGCGCGTTAATATGACCGTACGTGTTGTGAAGCTCTATTAATTGACCACCCAAATAGTCTTAGTCTGTGTGTATTGTTCCAACGCTTCTAGACCGTTATCACGTCCGCCGAATCCTGACTGTTTATAGCCGCCAAATGGCGTGGTGATATCGCCTTCTGAAAAGCCATTGATAGAGACAGTGCCCGCTTTGATGGCTGAAGCGACTCGATACGCGCGCTTGATGTTTTGAGTATAAAATGACGCCGCCAAACCATAGCTAGACTGATTGGCAAGACTAATGGCTTCTTCTTCAGTCTCGAAGCTAGTGACGGCAAGGATGGGGCCAAATACCTCTTCATTAAACAAAGTCATGTCGGGACTGACATTGTCAAAAATAGTAGGCTCGACATACCAACCGCTGCCCAATTCTGAATGGATGTTGCCTCCTGCAACAAGCGTTGCGCCTTCATCTTTGGTGGTTTGTAGATAATGATTCACCTTGTCGAAATGTGCTTTTTCGATCATCGGGCCAATGGCAGTGCTTGGATCATAAGGTGAGCCAACTTTCCAGTCTTTTAGACCTTCTTTAAGTTTTTCAAGTAAAGCTGCTTTTTGGCTGCTATGTACGATCAAACGTGAGCCGCAGCTACAGTTTTCACTCATGTTCCAAAACGCTGCAGACAAGATGTCGTTGATGGCGGCGTCATCAAGTACGGCGTCATCAAAGACGACTTGCGGGCTCTTGCCGCCGCACTCTAAGACGATTTCCTTTAAGTTGCTTTGTGCCGCGTATTGTAAGAACAGACGTCCGACTTCTGTTGAGCCAGTGAATGACACCATGTCGACATCCATATGCTGACCGAGTGCTGCACCGACATTTTCCCCAAGACCACAGACCAGCTGTAAGGCTTCTTTTGGCACGCCAGCTTCGTAGGCAAGCTCGGTTAAACGGTAGGCGGATAGGGAGGTCAGCTCAGCGGGTTTGACAATGACAGAGTTGCCAGAGATGAGAGCAGGGGCGACTTTCCAAGCGTACATTTGGGCTGGAAAGTTCCAAGGTAACACCGCACCGACGACGCCAATAGGCTCTTGTACGATGAGAGCTAAAGCGGCGCTGCCAGTTGGAGCGACTTTACCGAAAACCTTATCAGCGGCCTCGGCGTACCATTCAAAAGTCTCAATGGTCGCTGGGATATCGGTATTTAGGCATTCGGTAATGGGTTTGCCCGCATCCACACAATCTAATGCTGCAAGTTCCTCGCTATGTTCGTGCATGAGCGCACACCAGCGCTGCATGATAGCTTTACGCTCAGCTGATGCTAGACGTCGCCATTCACCATTCTCAAAGCTATCGCGTGCGACCTTGACGGCAATGTCAACATCATCGGCGTTACCTGAGGCGATTTGACCGATAACGCTGTTATCAATAGGCGTGTAATTGTCTAAAATCTCTGTTGATAGATTTTCGGCGGCGATTAAGTGACCCGCCCATAGTTTTTGTTGTTTTGCTTGCTCGAATACTTGCTCTTTAGTGATTTGTTCTTTAGTGCTCATTTTTTAATCCTTGTCTGCTAAGTTTGATGCCGTCAGTTTAACTACGGCATCAAATTTAGCGTTGGTTATCCTTAACAGTACTTTTACTAAACTGAGTGCTATTTAGACAGCAATGCTAAAAACTCTGATTTCTCATCTGCTGGCATGTCCGTGAGTGGTACGCGAACTGAGCCAACATCCATAGTGCCGTTTAAGCATCCCGCTTTGGCCTTTTGGTTGTAGTTGCCAGACTCCATAGAATGAATAGCAGGATAAATCTCACTCATGATTTGCTTGGCTTTATCCCAGTCGCCTTGCTGGGTGGCCTCAAACAGAGCGACCTGTTCGGCTGGAAAGACGTTTGCTGCGCCTGCGATCCAGCTTTTTGCGCCCCAAAAGAAGAAGTCAACGGGTTGATCATCGCAGCCACAGACCACTTCAAAGTCATCAAAATCAGCTTGTAGCATACGTAACGCATGGCTAAAGTCGCCGCTACTTTCTTTTACGCCGACGATGTTAGGGTGCTTGGCTAGATGAGCAACCGTGTCAAATTCAATGGCAACGCCGACGCGATCCGGGAAGTTGTACATGATGATTGGTAACTCGCTGGCATCGGCCACTTTTTCAAAGTGAGCGATGATGCCATCTTGCTCAGGTAAGCTATAAGGGGTGGCAGATAGCATGAGACCGTCATAACCTAAGGTTTTTGCTTGTGCAGCAAGCTCAATAGAGTGGTCAGTCGATAAGCTGTTAATACCAGCGATAAGGGTCACTTTATTTTTTGCAGCTTCAGCAATAGTGGTCAATACCAACTCACGCTCAGCTGCCGAAAACGTGTAGTATTCACCGGTGGTGCCGCAAGCGACGATACCAGCAACGCCTTTATCGATAAAGGCTTCGACCAGTGCCGTTAGTTTTTGCGCATCAACGTTACCGTTATTGTCAAATGGGGTAACGATTGGGACTAAGATTCCATTAATATTCATAAGTCTTTCCTTGTTAGTAGTGATTTAAACAATGGTGATTCAATATTGAATCGGTTGGTTTTTTGCTTGCTACATGGCAGTCATAAACTGCTTATTTGAAACGGTTAAGTCGATATGGTTTTGGATCTATCACAGGCGGCTCATTAAAATATAGTTCCGCGACCATGCGTGCGCTGACGACAGCTTGCGTTAGGCCCAAATGCTGATGCCCGAAGTTTAAAAACACCTTGTCAATCCTATCTATGATGGGTAGGGAATCCGCTGTTGAAGGTCGAAAACCCATCCAAGGCACACTGTCTGCTGCATTTAATGGTGCTTTTAACATGGGCTGCGCTTGTTGCAATAACATGTGAGCTCGCCTCATATTTGCTGGCGCGTCAAGTCCTGCATATTCCACAGTGCCAGCCAAACGCAAGCCCTCTTGCATCGGTGTCATAATAAAGCGCCGATCCATACTGGATACGGGTATCTGCAAACGCTGCGGCTCATGTGGTAGCATTAGATGATAGCCACGCTCGGTATCTAACGGTACCGTCACACCAGTGAGTTTCCTCGCCAATGTTTTTGAATGAGCACCGGCAGATAGCATGACCTTAGATGCTGTCATATCGCCTTGACTGGTGGTTAGATGAATACCGTCTGGATGCACGGCTGCATCCAGTACACGGCAATGTTCAATCGTATGACCCCCTAATTGTCTAAAGGTACTGTGAAGCTGTTTCATGACGGATTTTAGATTGGTAATGTGACCGGTATTTGGAAAGAACAACGCCGCCAACTGGTTATCTTGTAAGGCAGGCTCACGCGCCAACAGCTCTTTTTGACTGAGTAACTCATTTGCCACACCAATCTCGTTAAGACGGTTGCCATGTGCGGTTAATAACGACACGCTAACGGGTTTTTCAACCGTTAATAATGAGCCTTCAATATGTACCCAATCGTTTAGTTGCCACTGATTAGCAAAATCCTGCCAAGTTTGAATGCTGCTCTGATTAAGGGTCATTAATGCCTGATGAATGCGCTCAAATGGCTCAGGGCGCATGTTCATGAGCAATTGCATTGCCCAAGGCATTAAGCGCGGCAGATAGCGCCAGTCTATACGTAATGGCCCTGTTGGGTTAAAGAGCATGGCTGGGATATGGCGAAGCATACTTGCATCGGCAATCGGAAAAACCTGCTCGGCAGCGATATGACCGGCGTTACCTAATGATGCGCCTTGACCGACTTCATTGGCGTCGAGTAATGCGACCTTGGTGCCTCGCGCTTGTAACGTCACCGCAGTCGCAAGACCGATAATGCCGCCACCAATAATATGAATGTCGAAGTGTGAGGTGCTCATAGGATCTCTCGATAATACTCATGCATAAACATTGGCTGGCCAATTTATTGCTATCTGTGGTTTCGCATATGCTTAATAGTTTTTTAGCAATTGCTTAATAATTACATAACAAGTGTTTAGCAAGAAATGCCCCATTTGAATGGGTCGTCTTCTTGTACAATCAGTGTGGTCTCGGCGCAGACATGGGCATGACCACAGATGGTTGGGATAATCGTGTGCTCAGGGTAGGCTGTAGACTCTGTATTGTTGAGATCAGTGGCGTATTGGTAGCTGCCGGTAAATACGCTGCCAACAACACTTTGTTGGCGCCAGATTTGACCAGGCGCTAACAGGTCGTCAGCAGCAAGGCAGGCCAGTTTGGCACTGGTGCCGGTACCGCAAGGTGAGCGGTCGTACGCCGCACCTGGGCATAGGACGAAGTTTTTACTATCTGCTTGAGCATCATTGCTATCGGCAAACAGCTCGATATGGTCAATCTCGCCGCCGTTTTCGCCAGAGATGTTAGCAGTGATTAAGGCTTGCTTAATTTGCATGGTTACTTGAGTCAGTTTTGCGACATTATTTGCTTGAATGTCTTGTCCATGCTCACTGACTAAAAAGAACCAGTTGCCACCCCAAGCGATATCGCCACGGATAAGGCCTAATTCAGGGACTTGAACCTCAACTTGTTTTTTATAACGATAAGAAGGGACGTTTTGGATACTACAGCTGCCATCATCATGCAAGGTTGTTTTGATTAAACCCACTGGGGTCTCAAACCAATGTGTGCCAGTCGTGATTTTTTGTTGATAAGCCAGCGATGCGACGACACCAATCGTGCCGTGCCCGCACATACCTAAATAACCAGCATTGTTGAAAAAGATAACGCCCGCTGTGGCTTTAGGATCAGTTGCAGGAAGGAGTAGTGCACCGACAAGGACATCATTGCCGCGTGGCTCTAAGATGATACTTTGGCGCAGATGGTCAAAGTTTTGTTTGAAATACTGCAGCTTATCTTGCATGGTCTCACCGACCAGCTCAGGAAAGCCGTCATAGACCATACGAGTAGGCTCACCGCCCGTATGTGAGTCGATAATTTTAAAGTTAAATAATGTAGAAGACATGACGGGCACCCTAATTCATCCTTGAAAAAGTTACATTCCATTGTTTTGCAATAGAGCTAATGCAAGCATAGCTTGCAGTCATCCATTAATCCGCAATTGCTAAGGTCTATATATAGAATGGACGTTTTTGAATGGAGCGTCTTGCTGTTTTTTCATGGATAAATGCGCATTTCTGCATAGTATTCAGGTGTACACTAGTAAGGTTGTAATATATTTTTGGAGTAAATAAGACATGACTTTTTTTCATAAATATAGTCAGTGGATGTTGTTATATAAGCTTTGTGTCATAGAATATGAGAGTAATTGCGTATAGAGTTTTTTAACGTTTAATATGTGTGTTCAGCTTGATAGAACAAGGAAGCGCTATGCTTGATGAAGTAAATGAAAACACTGAACTTGTGATGTCACTACAAGAGAGTATTACGTCTTATTATCCAGAAAGTATGGATGAATTTGTTGGGAATATATCGCTATTGCTGCCTTTGATTGACAATTTCACCAAGATTGTCTTTTTTGTAAAAGATGAGCAGGCGCGTTACCAGCTGGCAAACAGAACGCTGTTAAAACGTTGTCAGTTGAATAAGCATGCAGACATTATAGGCTTCACCACAGAAGAGGTGTTTTCACATCATCAGGGCAAAGACTATATGGTGCAAGATATGAAGGTATTGCGCGAGGGAAAGTCGATTGTCGACAACTTAGAGCTGCACAGTTATGCGTCTGGTCAATTAGGGTGGTGTATTACCAATAAGTTGCCTATTTATAATAGCAACCAACAAATAGTTGCGATGGTTGGAATATCGGTCGATATCGATGAAGATAATGAGCGTGTTTTACGTAAACACGCTCGCTTGGCAGAAGTTGCTCAGTTTGTACGAGCTAACCTCGATCAAAAAATCAATGTGGCTCAGCTAGCGGAACTGGCTAATTTGAGCGTGTCGCAGCTAGAGCGAACGTTTAAGGCAGTGCTCAGTATGTCGCCGCTGCAGTTTGTACAAAAGCTACGCTTGGAGTATGCGGTGAAGTTATTGGCTAATCCTGAAATATCAGTGACTCAGATATCATTGCACTGCGGCTACAGCGATCACAGTGCTTTTAGCCGCCAGTTCAAGCAGTTCACAGGCATATCGCCTACTCAGTTCCGCCACGCGTATTTGACACCAAAAAGTTAACTTAATACCCAACCACCGCTGCATCGACAATACGCGGATCAGAGGAGCCGTAGACACCATTTGGCGTTATCATAATCGACTGTGTTGAGCCCATAGCGGCTTTTGGACTGACCGTGTGTCCCATGGATTCTAGCTTTTTGATCGTATCGATATTCAGTGCTTTTTCTACTCGTATCTCATCCGGTAGCCACTGGTCATGGATGCGCGGCGCATGCGTGGCTTCAGCGATATTCATATCATGATCGATGACGTTGGAGATGATTTGGGTGACGGTGGTGATGATGCGGCTACCGCCGGGGCTGCCAGTCACGATATACGGCTTATCATCCTTAAATACCAACGTCGGACTCATCGAGGATAGCGGCCGCTTATTGGCTTCTACGCTATTTGCCTCACCGCCTAGTAGCCCATAGCCATTTGGCGTGCCAGGCTTGGCAGAAAAGTCGTCCATCTCGTTGTTTAGTAAAATGCCTGTGCCGTCTGCAACCAGACCGGTGCCGTAAGAGAAGTTCAGCGTATAGGTATTGGCGATTGCATTGCCGTCTTTATCCACGATAGAGAAATGCGTGGTTTGGTCGCTCTCGTAGGGTAGTGGGTTGTTGGCTTTAATCGTACTCGCTGGCGTGGCCTTGTCTGGATCAATCAAGGTGCGCAGCTGATCGGCATAGGCTTGAGAAGTGAGGCCGCTGGCTGGTACATCGATAAAGTCAGAATCGCCTAGATACTCTGCTCGATCGGCATAAGCCAACTGCATCGCCTCGCTCATCAGATGAATCGTTTGCGCGCTATTGTGACCATAGTCTTTTAGTGGATAGCCTTCTAAGATATTTAAAATCTGTACGATGTGGATACCACCAGAGGAGGGCGGCGGCATAGAGACGATCTCATAACCACGGTAGTCGCCTGTCACAGGCGTACGAGCGATGGCTTCGTAATTGGCCAAATCCTGCAAGCTCATACTGCCGCCAGCCTCATTAACGGCTTTGACTAATTTAGTCGCGGTCTCACCTTTATAAAAGCCATCAGCACCTTGAGTGGCAATGAGCTTTAGCGAGCGGGCAAGCTCTGGCTGATAAAGGCGCTCGCCAGGTTGATACGCGCTGCCGTCAGGTCTAAAAAACACTTTTTTGGTACTGGGCCATTTTTGCAGGCGATCGCTTAAGGCTTCTAGTGACTCCGACAAGCCAGCAGTGACTTCTATGCCATCTTCAGCCAGTGCGATCGCTGGTGCCATCACTTGCTCGCGGCTCATGGTGCCATGGTCTTCTAGCGCTTTGAGCAGTCCTGCGACTGTCCCTGGTACGCCGACCGCTAAGCCATGAAAGCGAGACAAATCACTTACCGCATTGCCGTCCTCATCGAGATACATATCACGCGAGGCGCTGCTTGGGGCTTTTTCGCGATAATCGAGTGCCACCGTTTCGCCTTGCTCGGCATCATAAATCATCATAAAGCCGCCGCCACCGATGTTGCCCGCCCGAGGTAGTGTCACGGCTAAGGCAAAACCCACCGCAACGCCAGCATCGACGGCATTGCCGCCGTCTTTTAGAATCTGTAAGCCAATATCGGAAGCCAGTGCTTCTTGAGTCGCGACCATGCCGTTTTTGGCCCAGACGGGATGATGAATGGCGTCCTCGGAGTAGATAGCTTGCTCGGTTTTTATTTTATTGGTTGTGGATGTCAGCGTATTGGTTTGCGCTGGTGTGATGCGCTTGGTTTCAGACAAGACCGTGGGATTATCGGTCATGATGGCCAGATTGATCGCACTGGTGTTGATTGAGGTGTTATTTATCACATTGGCATCAGTTGGTGTTACTGGTTCAAGTGCGTGCGCTGATACAGATAGCAATAATGTACTGCTAGCAATGAGCATCGCAGATTTTAATGTGGTGATGATGGGTGGTTGAGAGTGGCCAGACAGATTTGGCATGGCAAAGTCCTTTTTATGTGAGTGGTAAAGTTTGGGTATTTCATAAGTCTGAGTAAGAGGTTTTTTATATATAAAAATACAAAATATGAGAGGTCAGGTTCTAATAGATAAAAACAATACAGACTTTTGCCTAGAAACGCACGCTAATATTACTAAATTGTAACGCTTTGTGTTATAAATATCATACGCGTTTATCCTTATTTTACCCATTAAATAAAGGGACTTTTATGTCATCTACTCATAGCAATCATCGCAGTCGACATTCTGGTTGTAGGTCGCAGCTGCATGAGGTAACTGCGCCTGCGGCGATTTATCATAAAAACAAACATCGAAATTTATCACGTACACTAACGGCGACCGGTTGTGCGCTGCTGCTTGGTGGTACGTCATTGGTATTGATGGGCTGTCAGACAAGCGCTGGCGTCTCCTCAGGCGCGGTATCAGATGCGCTCATCGACTTTGAGGTAGCAGACAGTGCAGTAAACCAAGCACAGGGGCGCGCCTTTACTGACCGTCTACAAGCCAACTCTGCGCGCTATGAGCAACTGTTTGACCAGCAGAGCTATCCCAATACGGAGAATCAGGCAAAGACACGTTTGCTTGCTGCCATTCGTCAGCATCTCGCTAGTGAGCACGTGGCCGTCGCGCAGGCCAATTATCATATGGCACCCTTTATCGATCCAGACAGTATCGATGCTGGCGCGAGCAGTCTGCTAAGAACCATCATCGAAACTTATGCGTATCAAGAAGAGCAAGCGATAGACGACGAGGCTGCTGATGATAATAGTGAGTTTGCTGACGATGCAGATGAAGCGTTTGCTGATGATGATGATGAGTATAGCGCCAATACTAAAGACGATGGGTTAATACCGGGCGTGCAAGATGTCAAACCCAAGGCATTATTAAAGAGCTATGAAGCCATGCAAGCCGCCAAGCAGCAGCCAGTGGCGAGCGATGACAAACCGATGCCAACTACCGGCGTCATCGGTCAGATGCTTGCTATGTTGCATCGCACACCTGAGCAAATCGCTGCGACCAACGCCTATCAATATCAGCATTTGACATTTAATAGCGTCAGCCAATTCAGGCCCAAACAGCGCCAGCTACGTAGCGTCTATAGTTATGACTATGTCAGCCCAACGCTTAGCTCATCCATACAGATACCGCTCGCACTGGATTTTAATGACAGTCGTATCACGGTAGACCCATCGGCCATCATGCCGATTGTGGCGCTAGCCAGTCCTAAAAATACCCCGCTGCCTCAGGAGATGGCCTCTCATACGGTCAGCTTTGGTCTGCCTAAGGGCATCACCGAGCAGCTGCCGCCTACGGTATTGTATGATGCTGCGCTTGCTGCGATACAGAAGAGTATGGCCGAGCTGGCACCAGAGTATTTCAGCGCCGTTGATATACGTAATGACGCATTTGCCAAAGAAGTGGAGGCCAGCCATGCCGTCAAGTTATATATCGGCAGTAAGCAAGGCGGTGAGCTGGTCGGCAAAATCCTAAAATATATGACCCAGTCACTACAAGAGCATGTCGATGCCAATCCGTCACAGTATCCTGATGGAGCGATGCTAAAAGCTGCACTTGCTAAGGCGCAGCTATACCATAAAGGATATCAAAGCGCGGATGTCGGCGCACTGCTACAGCTGATTGAAGCGATCGGTCCCATCTCCTTTAATCAAACAAACTACTACTATTTGGATCGCGCAAATCAGCTACTGGCCAAGCAGCAACGGCTAAATGTCGGTAGCGATTTGATGGGTGCGACCACCAGCGTACTCAACCAAGTGCGTTATGATAAAGCCAGCTTTAACGACCATGCGCTCACACCTTTATTGGCTGAGTCTTTTGGGGCAAATGCCAAGCCTGCCATCGACGGCAACGCGTGGCTTGCGAAGATACGCCAACAAAAAGACAGACTGCAAAGCGCTCGTTATGCACGCTATGACTACGAGTATGATGATGAAGATCGTTACGATGTTGATAATACTGATGAAGAAGGTGGCGTTTATGACAGTGGTAATAGTGAGGACTGGAACGACAACGATGAGACATTGTATGACGATGCGGCCAAGTATGGCATCGATAGCAAGCTAGCGGATCAGTAGGTCTGTCTTGTTAACTCTCCCTATTAAGGATAAAAAATGAAAAAACCCCAGCAAACTCATACCAGCCGCCCGCCACGTGCATCTACTATTATCAATGGTCATGCGGTATTTGCCAGCGCGCTTGTCGCAGGCGCGGCGTTATTGACAGGGTGTCAATCGACCAGCCTTGGACAGTCTAATGCTATGACGGCTACCCAAACCTCAGTAGCTGCCAAAACAGCCGTCGCAAGCGCGCTACAAGCGCAGCGTCGCCAGTCCTTTCGTTATCATAGCAACCTTGAGATTAGTAATAAGCAGCAGTTTGACGGTATAACGGCTCAAAGCACTACCAACAATGGTGCTAACAACCCAGTCACTACTGATGATATCTATCAATACTGCGAAGATACGCATGACGAGGCCTATGCGGCATTATTGGCGCAGGCAGAAGGACAAAAGCAAGATATATCGGCGACAATATATGACGCTCAGCGTGCGACCATCAAACAATCCTATCTAGCCTGTACGGATGCCTATCAAGCATGGCAAGACAGCCAATACGACAGTGAGGTAAGTGTGCCTGCTGATTACCAAAAGTTGTTTGATAATTATGACGCGCAGCCAACCGCACAGGGTATCAAAAAAGCAAAGCTACTCGATGCCTATCTACTCAAACCGTTGTCTATCAACGCCCAAGGCGTGTATCAGCCGATGGCGGGCAAAGCGACCATGCTTGCCAGTGCCCAATACCAAGCGCGAAATCATCAAAGTAGCCTCAACCAACCGGTTTATATCGATTTTAAAAACGGTGATATTTATCTATGGGCGGACAATTTTGCGATGATTAACTCAAAGCTATTGGACGACAAACTTGGCACGACATGGCAAAACAAATGGCTCAAAGTCACGCTGGACGATGGCACGTTACCCAAAGGCTTTGGCAAAGCAGTGATTACCCATCATTTTGCCGCGCTCGATGCCGCATTTGCCGCAGCGCCAGCAAGTCAGTTTGAGTACGTCGCGGCCACGTCTTTGACTGCGCTATCTCCTAAGCTGCCAGCGCACCAGATGCCCGCAATGCTGGCAAGTGAGCAAGTGATCCGCCGTACTCAAAGCGCGACCAGTCACGAGCAGTCATATCAAGAGTATATGCGTGGTTTTTATGAGCGGATAAGCGAGCAGTATCCAGAGCTTGTCAATGATAGTGCTGATGGTGCTGACAGTGCTTCTGATATAGCGCCTGACATTTTTACCAGTAAGGCCTTGGTACAGCAAGTACTGACAATAATCAAAAACAGTATAAACGCTGCTGATGATACGGTCGCCAGCCGTACAGTAGATACTGGTGCAGAGACGCCAAACGTACAAACGCTATACGGCATTGATAAACGTGGCCGTCTCATCTGGCAGCATCTGCGGCGTGAGTTTCCTAGCGAGACCAATCAGCATAAAGGTGTCGTGATAGATGCCATGCAGCAGTATTCTGCTATTCGTCCAAAAGATGCTGCATTTCCCAACTTACCAAGCGATGTACAAGTACCAAATGCGCGCAATAGTGTTGATGCGCGCGAGTATGGTCGCGAGCTGATGCAATACTATCGCGATGGTAATGGCACGGCGATAGGCAAGATGATATTTAAGGCGCTACCGCTGTCGCAAGAGCGTTTGGGCGGTACTGATTAAAAGGTATTGAGCTATCATCAGAATTATAAAAAAAAGCGCACCGTTATCACGGTGCGCTTTTTCTGGGTGGTGTAGCGGGCAGTAATAACTACTACATGCCTTGATGCTGATGCGGTTGGCCATGCTGACCTTTTGGCATTTTTGCCATTCTCTCGTTTTGCAGTTTGGCAAGTTTGGCGCGTTGCTCCGGCGTTAGCACTTGCGCGATGGCGTGCTGGGTCTGAGCATGCTCAATAAAACGCTGCTTGACTTTAGCCGCTTGCTGATCCGCTAGGCGGTTAAGCGCGGCCGTATTCAACGTGCTGGCAGTGGTCAATGCCTGCATTTGTTGATGCATCTGCGCCCGTTCTGCTTTGTGTTGTACGCGCTCAGCGTTACGGTCGCCATGTTTGGCCTCCATGATGGCTTTGATTTGTGCTTGCTGCGTGGCACTCAAATCTAGCTGTGACAGTGGGCCTGGCATGCCGCCTTTCATATCGCCTTTATGCATGCCACCTTTGTGCATACCTTCTTTCATGCCGCCTTGATGATGCTTTTGCATTTTGCTGGTGGTAGGTGCGGTGTCAGTCGTTGCATTGACACTGGTGCAGGCGGTGACAGCAAATACACTAGAGGCGGCCAATACTGTGCCCATAAGTAGTTTTTTCATCATACAATCCTTTTATAATTTGAGTAAATAAACAATAAATACCTTATCTTGCCAGTATGGCGATAAGTGCGACAAGTGATTGATAGATGCTATCTTACGACAGTTAAAGGTTGCGATACTTTATGAAGTATTAAGAAAGGTAACGTTTATGGCATTATGATAAGTCCATGCCTGATAATATAGGCAACAAAGCGACCTTAGGCTTAAGGAGACAGCAGTGCCAAACATACTACTCGGCGATGATGACGAAGAGTTGACACAGTTATTACAAGAATACTTGCAAAATCATGATATCGATTGTGACTGCGTGCACGATGGTGAAGCGGTCATGCAAAGACTCAAAAACACCAGCACTGCCACCGCTTATGATTTGCTGGTACTCGATATCATGATGCCCAAAATCGATGGGCTCAGTGTGCTGCGGCAACTGCCGGCCATCAGTGATATTCCGGTCATTATGCTGACGGCAAAAGGCGAGGAGATTGATCGTATCATTGGGCTTGAGCTTGGCGCGGATGATTATATTACCAAGCCTTGCAATCCGCGTGAACTGTTGGCACGCATCAATGCGGTGATAAAACGCACCCGTCTTAGTGATTCTGATAGTACGTTAGAGCACATGCCGTTACCTGAGAGCCGATTACATTTGGATCAAAACCAGCGACTCTGTCAGATAGACGGGACAGAGCTACAAGTGACAGGTACCGAGTTTGACTTGTTGCTCGCTTTGCTCAAGAAAAAAGGCGAGGTGGTGAGTAAAGCGTGGCTATCAGAGCATGTGTTGCAGCGTGAGCTACAGCCCTTCGACCGCAGCCTTGATGTGCATGTCTCACGCCTGCGCAAAAAACTCCAACCTTTTCATGATGAGCCGATCAAAGCGATTCGTGGGAAAGGCTATCAGCTGGTACTGTAATGACATATTCCGCAAATACTTCTACCTTTCGACCCAGAATCACGCTGTTCTGGCGGCTGTTTTTGAGTCTACTATTGACGATCTTACTCACCTCTATTTTGTCCATCGTGGTAGAGCGGATACTGGTTGAAAGAGCGCTGACCGCGCGTATGGAAGTGCAGATTGAGCAGTTGTTGATTAAACGTCAGGAATTGGCTGCCGCGTTGCAAGCGGGCGATTTTGCATCAGTCAGGCAGATGTACCGTGATGATCGGCGGCTGATGAGTCAAATCAGAGTCTATAACGGGCAAGGCGCTATTATCTTTCCGCGTTATCGAGACCAAGCGGACCGTCAAGACGCCAGGCAAGTTATGCCGCGTGCGCCCATGCATCCGATGCCATCAATGCCTGCCATGCCAAGCGTAGCCGCCGCACCCGCCTTAGATCATCATCGCTCTGACGATACTGCCAGTATGCCAAACAATACTCGCAATCCTTATTGGCAATCGATGATGTCTCAGCGCACGATAGCAGACCCCGAGATGCGTCCTGAGCTGGCGGATAAGACCGTCGCGCTGCCAGATGGTCAGTCTGTCATTATACAGCTGCGTCCGCACCTGCGTTTTGCCGATGTCGTCGCGCTGCAACGGAATAATTTTTCGGTACGTTTGCTGCTAATTATCTTCTTTAGTGTCTTGGTCTGTGTTTGGCTTAGCCGTACCTTGACCCAGCGTATGCGCCGCGTCCAACATGCGGTACATCGCATGATTGCTGGCGATTATAAGGCGGATACCCAGCTGGCAAAAATGGGCGATGATGAGCTGGGTCTATTGGCAAAAGACGTGGCCAAGCTATCAAGGCGGCTGGCTGAGAGTGAGCTGGCGCGCAAGCAAATGCTTAGTGATATCTCGCATGAGCTGCGCTCGCCCTTAGCGCGCCTTGATGTGGCAACCGAGCTGACGCGAGATTTTGCCCCCAATGCCAATCGCTACCTCGACCGTATCGACAAAGAGTCTGCGCGGATGAATGAGCTGATCGAACAAATCATTCATATCCAGTCGCTACAGATGCAGCAATACACCACTGATAATATAGAAAATGACTGGGTTGATGTCTCTGAGATTATTAGTGAGATTGGACAAGATGTTTGTTTTGAATTTCAGCATAAAAACGTCCATTGGCACTGGCAGCCACCAACCCTAAAGTCGACGGTAAAGGGCAACCAAGAACAGTTACATAGTGCGCTTGAAAACGTCATTCGTAATGCTTTTATGCACACAGCAGCTGATTCAACGGTTATGGCTGAGATTAAACCAGCAAAGATAGATGGCAAAAGACCTGCCATTCAAATCCGCATCATAGACGAGGGCGGCGGCGTTGCAGAGCAAGACTTGCAGCGTATTTTTCAGCCCTTTGTACGGCTAGACTCGGCGCGTCACCGCGACACTGGCGGCTATGGGCTAGGGCTGGCGATCGTCCATGCCGTGGTGCTGGCACATAAAGGCCAAATTGACGTTTATAATCGTCTTGATGGTGTCCAAGGGCTGATAGTGCAGATTGTGTTACCTATTGGATTATAAAACGTCTCATTAATGATCTACATGGTTGCCACACCTTTTTAATAAGTAACGAATACCTGCGAAAAGGTGTGCTTGGTATCAGAACAACGAACGAAAATTTGTGAAAAATGGAGGTAATTTAATATAAATAAGAGATAATGAAAAGAATATATTCATTTATAAGAATATATTCCGATAAGCGGTAGTAAATAGCCGAAGAGTGACATGTACTCTCTATATATATTCGATATTATGAATATATATAGAGAGTGTACATAGTCTTACACGATGAAACTTTTAGGTTTTTAAACGCTAAGAATGATTACATTTGCGCAAAAAGTTTCATTAAAGCTTACCGCCGTGTCATGTTGTCGTATTCGCTCTCTACATACCGACTATGAGTTGGCCTCTAATAATTATGTAAGGGAGTACGCATCATGAACCGCATCTATAAAGTTATATGGAATGAAGCTTTAAATTGTTTTGTCGCCGTTGGTGAATATGCCAAAGCACGTGGCAAGTCCTCTAAATCTAGCGTCAGTGCCAATGCTCGTATTAATACCACAGCTACCACTTCTGTCAAAAAATGGCATGTGAGCGCTATAGGACTCGGTCTGCTGGCTGCTAGTGTCGCGATGCCAGCCAGTGCGCTTGGTCTTTACTTTGCAGGTGACGATCCTACGCCTAAAATTTATACCAATGAATGGCTCCATCATACAGTGACAATCAAAGGGGGTGAGACGGTAGCTGGCGATCCAAGCAGCAAAAATATCAATGTAACTGCCGATAAAAACAGCAAAACACTGACCGTAAAACTAGATAAAACGGTCAATCTAGGCGTAGATGGTAGCCTAAAAATGGGTGACACCTTAGTGGATAGCTCAGGGATGACCATCAAAGCAATCAATCCTATCAATAATGTCACCTTAAGCAATAGTGGACTAAATAATGGTGGCAATCAGATCACCAATGTAGCAAGCGGTGTCGGTGACAATAACAACGCTGCCAACATCGGCGATTTAAACCATGCAATTGCCGCCAACAAGACCAAATACTACAGCGTCAACTCCACAGGTGGTAGTAATGATGACAATTTGGGTGCCACGGGCGAAAACGCTATGGCCATGGGTCGGAAAGCCAGCGCGGCTGGTAGTCAAAGTATCGCTATTGGTAGTGTGGCTAATGGCAAGCCTACCAGTGCTAGTGGTGAACAGTCTATCGCCATTGGCGCAAATGTGGTGACTACAGGAGGCTCTGCTATCGCCATCGGTGGCGATGATCTAAACGCTGCCTCTGAAACCAACTTGGATGGCAGCTCAAATATTGGTGCCAACACTGGCAGTGTGAATACGGTGTTTAAGACTTATACTGGCCGTAACCTTGTAGAGCCTGCGTATTATGCTAGAAACACTGAGGCCAGTGGCGCTGCTTCCATCGCCGTTGGTTCAAAAGCGCTGTCTAAAGGTCACTTATCTACTGCTGTTGGTGTACAGTCCTCCTCAGATGGTGTTGCCTCTTCAGCCTTTGGTATGGGGTCATCAGCAAGTAAAGATGGTTCGGTTGCTTTAGGTGCAGGTTCCACCACCCTTAATGATGCCACTTACCAAGAGAAGCTTACTATTGGTAATAAGGACTATAATTACGCTGGTGCGACCAATGATAAAGGGGCACAGGTCTCTGTTGGCTCAGAAGAGCGTGAGCGTCAAATCAAGCATGTCGCTAGCGGGGAGGTGAGTGCAACCAGTACAGATGGTATTAATGGTAGTCAGTTGCATGCCACCAATGAGTCTGTTAAAGACTTAAGTGGTGTCGTTGTGGCTAACAAGACACATTTCTATAGTGTCAATAGTACAGATTCAACTCGTGGCAATTACAATAATGACGGTGCGACTGGTGTTGATGCAATGGCAGCTGGAATTGAGGCGTCAGCGACAGGTGATCAAGCCACGGCAATCGGTTATAAAGCGAAAGCTGAGGGCGACCGTTCAGTAGCTTTAGGTGAAGGCGCACAAGCTACTACGTTGACAGGTACTGCTCTTGGTTCGCGTACGCGGGCTAGTGCAGTACAAAGCACGGCAGTGGGGGTTGGTTCCAAGGCTACTAAGCAGTGGGCAACAGCTACAGGATTTAGTTCTGAAGCAAATGGTATTAGCTCTGTGGCTTTAGGTGATCGAAGCGTAGTAGATGGAAAAGAATCGATAGCGATCGGTAAAGGTAATATAGTGAGTGGTAAGAACTCAGTCGCTGTGGGTACTGGTCATACTATTAGCGGTGACAACTCAGGTGCCTTTGGTGACCCTAATATTATTAGCGGCAGCGGTAGTTATGCAGTGGGTAATAACAATACTATCGATGCCGACAACTCCTTCGTATTAGGTAATAACGTCACAATCAACGCCAGTGACAAGTATTCAATCGCTCTAGGTGAAGGTGCTGTAATTAATGGCGAGGACAGTATTGCAATTGGTCGCGGTGCCACTGCTGCGGCCAGTACCAGAAACGGTCTAGCAATTGGTGTGAGATCAAGTTCTGGTAACCATGCTGCATCTTTAGGTGACGATGCGACGTCTGGTAATTACGCAGTAGCGCTTGGCTCTAAGTCCACTGCGCAGATTGGCGGTACGGCTATTGGTCGGGATTCTAGTGCAGTCAGCAATGCCACAGCCTTAGGTCGTGAGGCTATTGCAGGACAGTCAGGTAACGTCGCTTTGGGGCATCAATCCGTTACTGCAGCACAGCACACCGGCTCTTTTGCCATAAACAATCAACCAGTAGCGGGTTTAACGAGTGGCGCTAAGACGGTGTCAGTAGGCTCTGTCGGCGCTGAGCGACAAATCCAAAACGTCGCCCCAGGGGTCGTTGATGCAACCAGTACTGATGCCATTAACGGTAGTCAATTATTTGCCACTAACGAAGCAATTGATGATTTGAGTGGTACAGTTGTCGCCAACAAAACCAAATACTACAGTGTCAATTCGACAGGTGGTAGTAATGACGACAATCTAGGTGCCACGGGTCAAAACGCCATGGCCATGGGTCGAAACGCTAGCGCGACCGGTAGTCAAACCATTGCTATTGGTAGCGGGGCGAGTGGTCAACACACCACGGCAAGTGGCGAGCAATCTATTGCTATTGGGGCAAACGTTGTCTCAAGTGGTAATTCTTCTATCGCCATTGGTGGTGATGATTTAGATGCTGCCTCAGCAGATGCTGGAGCTATGTTTACAGCCTATACAGGTAGTAGCCTTGTTGAGACACCGCCTTATATGGTAAACACAGAATCGGATGGTGCCGCCTCCATCGCCATTGGTGCAAAAGCACTGTCTGAGGGTGCGCTATCTACCGCTGTTGGTGTGCGTTCCAGCTCAGCCGGTGATGCCTCTTCTGCCTTTGGTATGGGGTCTTCATCCGTCGCTGAAGGTTCAGTAGCACTTGGGGCAGGGTCAGTGGCCAATGTAGCAGGTGGTGCTATGGGCTATGATCCAACTGGTAGTAGCGATGCCGCTATCAAAGCTACCCAAAGTAGTGCAAGATATGGTGCTGTCTCAGTAGGAAATGGAGCTGAGGGCGGCAATCGTCAGATCGTCAATGTAGCTGCAGGTACCAATGATAGCGACGCGGTAAACGTGGCGCAATTAAAAGGTCTGTCTGGAGTAGTGAATCAAGGGCTTAAGTTTGATGGGGATACTGGCACCCCCGTCACCCGCCAAATGGGTGATACGCTCACAGTAAAAGGCGGGGCGACCAATTTGTCAGATAACAATATCGGCGTGGTTGCCAATGGTAGCGACACCCTCAGCATTAAGCTGGCAAAGAACATTGATTTGGGCAAAACAGGTAGCGTCACGATGGGTTCAAGCTCTCCACTTGGGTTAGGACCTGTGACAACCGTTGACCGCTTGGGTGTTAGAACGGGAAGTATTGTAGGTAGTACCGCTGTCACAGGTTTGGGCGTGCTGGTAAATGGTCCATTAGGTATTCCTAGTACGGCACTGAATATGGATGGTCTAACGATTATCGGTGGCCCAAGCGTTACTAGAAGCGGCGGTGTTAATGCTGGTAATAGAAAAATTGCTAACGTCGATGACGGTAGTAATGATAAAGACGCAGTGAACTTCGGTCAACTTGCAGACTTCTCTGCTGCTGCCAGAACCAAAGTCATCAAAGGTACCAATGTCGACAGTGTTGACTTCTCAATCGACAGCGATACCGGACAGGATGTCTACACTGTCAATGCCAATGGTAGCAGTGTCTATAGTGGAGATGACACTGCATTGACAGTTACCGCTGGTGACAAAGGTGATGACAATATCACCGACTACAAAGTCGATCTAAGCGATGCTAGCAAAGCAAGCTTAACAAAAGCTGACAGTGCCATGCAAACCGTCATAACACAGATCGACGGCAACGATGTCAAAACCCTTGACCAAAATGACAACACAGCCAACTTTGTCACAGGAAGCAACATTGAGCTGCTAGAAGACAATGGTGGTATCAAAATCGCTACGGCAGATGAAGTCTCTTTCGTTAGCGTCACCACAGGCGACACTTTGCTAGACAATGGTGGCGTCACCTTAACCGGTGGTAGTAACCAAACCGTCACACTTAGCAACAGCGGCCTAAACAACGGCGGCAATAGAGTCACCAACGTGGATGATGGCGAAGAAGAGATGGATGCGGTCAATGTGAGACAGTTAAATGCCACCAACAGCACCGTCAATCTGGGGCTTGACTTCACAGGGGACGATACCAACGTTATTGTCAATCGCAAGTTAGGTGAGACGTTGACCATTCGTGGCGGCGCGACAGATCTCACGGACAACAACATCGGTGTGGTCGCTGATGCAGATGGCAATCTAAACGTCAAGCTGAATGAGGATGTGAGACTTGGTAAAACTGGCAGCGTGCGTATGGAGAGCACAGTGCTTAACAATGCAGGTGTCACCATCACCGATGGACCGAATCAGACCATCACGTTAAGTAATGAAGGCCTTGATAATGGCAATAATAGAATCATCAAGGTGGCTGAAGGTATTGCCCCGAGCGATGCTGTCAATTTCGCGCAGCTCACCATGACGAATGATGAGATCGCCAAAGGCATCAAAATCGGTGATGGTAATGTTGCCAACGACCAGCAATTTGCGTTAGGGGAGACCATCAATGTCACGAGTGATGGTAATATCACCACATTGGCATCTGCCGCAGGCGTTCAGGTTCGGCTAAACAATCAGCTAAACTTGGGTGATGAAGGCAGTATGCAAGTGGGTAGTAGCCTCATGACAAACAATAGCTTTACCTTTGTGTCCGATAATGCGCCAAATAGAACCGTTAGATTGACCAATAATGGTTTGGATAACGGCTTTAATCGAATCACAAATGTCGCCGACGGTATCGACTTTACAGACGCTGCTACGGTTGGACAGTTAGAAGCAGCAACCTTTGCTTTGGATCAAGGCTGGGCGCTCACTGCTCAAGGCGATATCGCTACCATGGTCAAACAAGGCAGTGCTGTTGATATAAACAGTAGAGATGGCAATATCACGATCTCAAGAACGACTGCAAGCAATGGTATATCACCTCTAGCAAGTCGAGCAGCAGACGTCAATGACATCAGCTTTGAGCTGAACAGAAACATCGCCATCGATAGCGTACAAGCAGGCGATAGTACGCTGAGCAATGACGGCTTGACCATCGTCGGCGGACCAAGTATGACCAAAGCGGGTATCAATGCCGCTGACACCAAAATCACAAACGTGATGAGCGGTGAAGTCTCAGCCAGTAGCTCAGATGCTATCAATGGTAGCCAGCTCTATGCACAAGGTGCAGGTATCAGTACCCTAATAGGTGGGGATACCGTCTACAACCCTGAAGATGGCACCTTCACCAATGCCAATATCGGCGGTACCGGTCAAAGCAGTATTGATGGTGCGATTGCCTCGATTAAGCAGGGCGAGACCATTATCAATGAAAGTATAGCCACCAATACCACCAATATTGAGGTCAATACGGCTGATATCGCTACCAACACCACCAATATCAGCACCAATACGACCAATATTCAAGGCAATACGGACAGATTGGATGCCGGTCTCAATTTTGGCGCGGATAGTGGAAATAATATCAACAAGCCTATCGGTGATGACAGTGTCCTAAGCTTTACCGGTGGTAATAACATCACCACCACCGCGCAGGGCAGTAGTATCTTGTTTGACCTCAATGGCAATATCAGCGTAGATAGTGTCAGTACAGGTAATACGACCATCAATAGTGGCGGTATCACTATCACAGACGGCCCAAGTATGACGGCAGATGGTCTGTATGCAGGTGGCAAGAGTATTACAGGTGTCGCCGATGGTGTCGAAGCGACAGATGCTGTCAACCTTGGGCAGCTAAGTGCTCTCGATAGCAGGCTAAACAACAGCATGAGCGATCTAGGCTACAAAATCGGCGAAGTCGAAGACGATGCAAACGCAGGTATCTCAGCGGCCATGGCGATGTCTTCTCTACCGCAAGCTTATATCTCTGGTAAGTCTTTGATTAGCGGCGGTGTCGGTACTTACAACGGCGAGAGTGCAGTGGCCATCGGCTTCTCTAAGCTCTCCAATGACGGTCGTTGGGTCATGAAAATAAATGGTACTGCAGATACGCAAGGCAATGCAGGCGGCTCGATTGGTGCAGGTTTCCACTTCGACTAATAAGCCGTGACCGTTTTTATAAAATACTGTTTTTATAAAGTATAAAAGAGAAGCAAGGCACCTGATGTCTTGCTTCTTTATCATGTCAGTCGGTTTTAAATAAAACAGATACACTATATCAACGTGGAGCTGGTATAAATTTTCCTTCAAATTCGGAACATGGGTGCTGTCGGCGTCAGGCCAACATAAGCCATGCCTGCTTGATTCATCCAGTGCGGCTGCACGATACCGTGTTGTAAAATCGCATAGATATCGCGATGCGCTCTTTCAATTTTATGGGTCTTATATAGCGAGACAGTACCAGCCACCGCGTAAATCTCAGAAACCATATCTCTAGATGCTCTTGCCGCCTCACAAGCCGCTGCCCAGACATCGGCAAGCTGTGTGTCGGCAAAAGTGTTGTTTTTCACAGCTTCATTCCATAATGTCTCAACGCTACTGTGTAGCTGTAGGCGTCTGGCAGCCAGCAGAGTCTTGCTTTTGGCGATGGCCGCTTGTACCGTGGCGCGATCACGTAGATCTGGGCTTTTACCAGCGGTAACTCTCTCAAGACACAGACCAATCAGCTCATCGGTGGCAGCTTTTAGCACGCCTAGCGCCATCGCTGCACAGCCAGCAGCATTGATACACCCTATAGGTAGGCGGTTGTATTTATTGTCGGTATCGATAGGACTATCAAAATCGATTGCATATTCAGGTTTTACAAAGGCTTCTGTGACCACAATATCATGGCTGCCTGTCCCTCTTAGTCCACCGACATGCCAAGTGTCAATCACATCGACGTCAGCTTTTGGGATAAAAAACAGTTTTAGATTGGCACCAGAGCTGAGTGGGGCTTGCGCTCCGTCAGAGGTGACTCGGCATCGTAGGACAAACCAATCGGCCAGCTCGCAGCCAGATACCAGCGTCCAGCGACCTGATACGGTGTAGCCCTCTGCGTATTGGACGGCGACGCCTTCAGGACGCGCCGAATTGGCATAGATATGTTCAGGATTATTAAAGACCTCTTGCCTGGCCGAGCTGTCCAAAAACCTTCCAAAGGTACACGCCAGATGATTGTTCCAAACGATCCAAGACACTGACGCTTCTGCGCTTGCCAAGGTTTCGTACACTGTTAAGGTCTCGGTTGGGTTGTCTTCCCAGCCTCCCAGTGACTTTGGTAAACCCATCCTAAATAAATGGCGGGCTGAGAGTTGCTCGATCACAGCGGGTGCAATCTTTCTAAGGTTTTCTGTCTCCTCACGGTGAGCAAGTGCCAAATGATATGTCTCATCTGCTGCGCTAGCAGGCCTAATCGGTGTGCTGTATGGAAAAGATATTTGGCTCATATTTTTCGACCCTTATCATTAGTAAAACGAATTTGTTTTTTAAAACCGATAAGTTGTGCTTTATTCTAGATTTTATATATAAAGTTCTATATTCAAAGAATAACCAACTGTCGACTACTATACAACCGGTAATTTGAATATAATGAATATTTAGTGAAGGTAATCACGGTAATAAGCGTAGGATACTGCATGGAAAAGTTAACTGAGACAGTAAAATGAAATTAAAATTTGCAGGTACACCCAAATATATTGATGGTAAGGAGGTATTCATATATCAGGATTTAAATATGATGAAATACTAATGGAATTCTGTCACTGTGATACGCACCGAGCAAATCAAAGCAACCGATAACGTCTTATTTTGGCATACCGGAGGCGCGCCGGCGCTATTTGCCTACGCTGATGATTTAGATATACGTTAACGAAACTTGCACAGCGCGTAAAACCTTCTAAATTGAAAAACCACTGATGAGCTAGTATCTTTTGCCTAAAGATTTGGTTTAGCAGCAGTATTGTTCATTCTATTTTAAAGGTTTTTTATGGGTCAAATCAGTGACTGGGTACTCTCTATCACGTCGAAGTTTGGCTACTTTGGCATTATCTTTGCCATGTTTGCCGAAAACGTCTTTCCGCCTATTCCCTCTGAGGTCATTATGCCTGCTGCTGGGTTTGCCGCCTCAAATGGTGAGCTTAATCTCATACTTGCCATACTAGCAGGGACGCTTGGCGCGGTACTTGGTGCGTTACCGCTGTACTATTTAGGCCGTGTGTTTAATGAAGAGCGCTTGATAGCCTTAACCAAAAAATATGGCAAATTTGTTTTTGTAAAACCTGACGATATCAAAGCTACCAATGAATGGTTCGATAAGCACGGTAAAAAAGCGGTATTCTTTGGTCGTATGGTGCCTGGTATCCGCTCGTTTATCTCGATTCCTGCCGGTATGAATAATATGCCGATGCTACCGTTTTTGGGGCTCTCCGCACTTGGTGCGAGCATTTGGACGACAGGTCTGACGCTCGCGGGTTACTATATGGGCCAAAACTATGAGGTTATTGAATCGACACTCGCCCCTTACTCGACAGGTATTGGCATCCTTATCGTTGTCATTATTATTGGCTGGTTTGTAAAGCGGCGTTTATCTGATAAACACTAACAAACGCGAAGGCCGATAATCACTAAGTGCTAACGCCTTGATTTACTTGTCGATAGCGTCCAACCCTAAGCGCATCCAAGTAATCGCCTACTCTTGATGCTCTGTCATCGCATTCCAAATACCGTCTTCGCTAAAGATAGAATGAGCCTCACCAGAGTGCTTAATTACGATAATTCTAAATTCCAGCTCGCTAACTACCATGACATACCCAATTATCCTTCGTAAAAAGGTACTACAGTCTCTTGAACAAGGCATAAGCGTGCGCACCGCAGCCAAGCTTTATTTGTTTAAACTTGCCCAAATAACATTACGCCATGTATTAATGAAGGGCCTAAGAATACCATAAACAATCCCGCTAAAATCATTGTTAAACTAGCTATAACGCCTTCGTCCTCATTGCGCTGACTTGCCCGGGCTGTACCAAAGCCGTGTGATGCATTACCAAATGCGATTCCATTTGCAAGATGTGAGCGAATACGAAAAAAAGTCAAAATCATATCCCCTAAAATCATTCCCACCATCCCTGTAATCAAAGTAAACAATGAAACTAAAGAGGAAGATCCGTGGATTTTTTCAGATAAGTCTAACGCAAATGGTGTCGATATTGAACGGGCCATCAAGCTATAGGTCAAGGTCTTATCAAAATGGAACAAACCAGTGAATAGGTATATGCTTAAGACTCCCACCACCATCCCAACAGTTATAGAAGCGGTCAAAGCCAAAGCTTGTTGACGTATTAAACGACGATATTCATAAATAGGTATAGCAAACGCAACTGTTGCGGGGGCAAGTAACTGCACAATCCAAGCTGTATCTTTCCAATAAGTATCATAAGAGATATTAAAGATAATCATTAATGAAAGCGTTATTACTGGAACCGTGATAGCTGGGTTTAGCCAAGATTTTCGATAGCGCACATAGATTACTTTAGCCATATAATAAGCAGCTAATGTCCAAATGAGACAAAGGATTGACCAGACATTCATTGTAAATCCTCACACATTATCATTATTTTTTAGGTTTGATTGGGCTTTATGAATCTGATGTCGATACAATCTACGTTGCAAACGGTGCACCATAATAAAAGTGAATGCTGAGCTTAACATCACCATCGCGGTACTTAAGATAATTGTCAGCATTAATTGCCAGCCCTTACTGATAAATAGCGCCTTGTATTGAAGTATTGACATCATAAGTGGGATAAACATTAATACTAATTCACCCAAAACAAATTTTGCCCCCAGTCTGACCCAGTTAACCTTGATAGCACCACTCATTAATAAAGTCAGCATTAAAGATACTCCTAAGACGCCTGAGGATACGGGTAAATGCAATAACTCAACCAATATCGCAGCACAATACCAGACAGCTGCGATAATAGCGCATTGCATAATGACATGAAGCCATGATTGGCGACAGAACTGTTGAAGTCTAAGTTTTTTTTCAGCTACAAAGGATAGAGATAAGTGAATATTAGGATTACGCATAATAATTGTTGTTTGTTGATTAGAGACTACTTATTATAAAAATACCCTAGTCATAAATTATGAATTATATTTTTATTTTTATTCCCAATTTCTATAATAAATTTCATTATCCTTCCTAACCATGGTTTATTATTCATGATAACTTTCAAGCAATTACGCTGCTTTGTGACAGTCGTAAAAACAGGTGGGTTTCTTCAAGCCAGTATTCAACTCAATTTAACTCAACCCACCGTTACCAAATCCATCAGTAACCTTGAAGAATATTTAGGCGTAGCTCTGTTTGATAAGCCGTTGACTCATAGAAAAAAGCGGCTAGTTAATTTAACGGAAATTGGCGAACACCTCTATATTCAAGCAGTGGATATCTTACAAAAGGCAGATAATCTTGAACAAACAGTAGTAGATTATCAGCAATTAATAGGTGGTAAGTTGCGTCTGGGGATTTCACCGTTAGGCAGTGAAATACTAAGCAAAGCTATTTTTAACTTTTACCAAATGCATCCTAGTATAGAAACCTCACTTATCGAAGATGGTGCTGAGTCACTTAAGCAGGCTCTTCTAGAGGGGCAACTTGATGTGGCAACATTGATGAAGCCGATTGACGATGATTTTGACTACTCGTCGATATGTTGCTATCCAGTGGTGGTCGTAGCAAATAAAAACCGTATGGGTAAGCGAAAAACCAAGGTAACACTTAAGTCACTATCAAATGCACCCCTAATTTTATTTACCTCCAATTCATCATTTACTCCAATGATTATAGAAAACTGTCAATCACTAGGTTTTGAACCTAATATTATTTGCCAAACCAATCAGTGGCACTTGCTTCTTGATATGGTAAAACAGGATATGGGTGTGACTCTTTTGCCTCAATATTATACTCAAAAGTTGGATTTGACAGGATTAGTCTGCTTGCCACTCACCCAACCTCAGTTAAAATGGGAGCTTGTCATGGCTTGGCGTCGTCATCGCTTGCTTACACCAAGTATGCGAGCTTGGCTTGATAACATAAGAAAAAATATATAACCAGGCCTTGATAATGCTTTGGCTGAAACAGGGCATAGGTTATACAAAACAGAGGTGATTGAATATTTAAAAGCAGGTTGGCAAGGTTTAGCGAATGTACAACTTGCGACCTTGAATTGAGTAGATTGGTTCAATAAAAAGCGTATACACAGTGCATTGGGCTATGTATCGCCTTTTGAGTTTGAAAAGCGGTATTATGATAATTTAATCCTGTTAGGTATTGCTACCTGACTCAAGTAAACCAGACTCCGACATAGTCGGGGCGGTTCACTATATCGCACTTAATAGGGTACTGGTGATGGCATTGGGTCAGCTAGATCGCTTGTGGTGCATCAGGCTGCTGCATCGGTTCGGCATCTATAAAGGCTTTTAAGGTGCGGCAGTGAGCATCAATGGCGACGATGGTTGGGTAGGGGGTGAGGTCCACCTCAAACCGGCGCGCAGACGACACCTGTGGTATCAAATAGCAATCTGCAAAGGTTGGCGTGTCACCGTAACAAAACTTACCGCGAGTATGGTCAGCTGCCAAGCGTTTTTCTAAAGCGGCAAAGCCTTCGCTGATCCAGCGGTTGCACCACGTCATGACCTGCGCTTCATCTACAGACAGCTCGTGGCGTAAGTATTGTAAAATACGGCGGTTATTAATAGGGTGTATGTCGCAGCCAATCATCGCACTCAGCGCTCGTACTTGCATACGTCCAGCAGCGTCACTGGGCAGTAAAGGCGGCACAGGATAGACCTCTTCTAGCCACTCTAATATGGCAGGGCTTTGATAGAGTAATACGTCATCAGCTTGTAAAATAGGCACCAATCCTTGTGGGTTTAGGGTTTTGAAAGTCTCAGCTAGCTGCTCGTCTTGGGCCAGATTGACTGCCAGATAATCGTACTCTAGGCCTTTTAGATTCATTGCGATACGTGTACGGTAAGATGTGCCGCTACGAAAATAACCGTAAAGTTTCATCATGGTATCTTCCTTTTATTATGTTATGTTGTGAGTCAAACGCCCCGTTGCCACCATAGCTTGTCCCGTCATTATCGTTGCATAAGATATGCATGCCCTCCAACTGCACATGCATACAATCAGGCGTAAGTGTTATAAAATTGTACTTCTCATTCCACGGCCTAAGCCTAAATAAAGCCAGCCTTTTAGCGAGTCCATTATGCCAGCAGCCAAAAGCCCTATAGACAGCGCGACGACCACTCAAAAAAATGGCGTCCAGTCTTTGGAGACAGGGTTGTCCGTCTTAGATATTCTTATCGAGCGCCGCGAGCCTATGATGTTAAAAGACATTGCTCAAGCGCTGCAAATGCATCCTGCCAAGTGTCATCGCTATTTGGTCAGTCTCATTCGAAAAGACTATGCACAGCAATTGGCAGACGGGCGTTACGGACTTGGGCACAGAGTCGACGCGCTAAGCCACCGCGCCCACTGTCCAAACAACCTTCTAGAGCGCCTGACGCTTATCGCTCATGATATCAAAGACACCTTGCACTGCGGGGTGCAGATTGCCAAATGGTTTACCGAAGGGCCTATTATTATACAGTCGGTCGAACCAGATAGCGCCATCAGTATCATCACGCGTGTGGGCTCACGGATGCCGCTTAGTACCTCGGCGACAGGACAGCTGTTTGCCAGCTATCAGTCAGATACGGTTATTTGGCCATTGGTGATGGCAGAATGGCGTGATCATGAGACCTATGATGACATGGCACAAAAACGTCAGACGTTTAGCGAACGATGCGCCAATATCCGTACCCAAGGCTATGCCATGGTGACAGGCGATATGCTCAAAGGTATCAACGCCATTAGTATGCCTGCTTTGATATCATCACAGGCAAGTCATATAGACGATCACAGTACTGAGAAACACGCACCTATCGGTTTAGAGTATGCCATCACGGTCATCGGGACCAATGAGCAACTGCCTGTACATAAGCAACATGATTTGGTCGCGCAGATACGGGCAATCGCGCAGCGTTATGATGTGATGTAACGTTGTTTTTCCTTAACACTATTTTTCGATACTCAAGTCCTGCACCGACTATTTATTCGCCCATAGGGAGTTGTTGCTTTACTTCTTCTAACTCTTCTTTGTGCAAAAACTGCGTATGGACGGGTGCGCGTTTGGTACGTGACCACTCATCGAGCATCTCTTGCTTCATCGCTTCGGTAATCATCGATACTTTTTCTTCTGACGTGACATCGTCATAGGTCAGCTCCAAGCGATGGCCGTTTGGATCAAAGAAATAAATCGAGTGAAAGATACCGTGATTGGTCACGCCGACCACCTCGATACCATTGTCTTCTAAATGGGTTTTTGCCAGCATCAGGGCATCGCGATCTTTTACTTTCAGCGCCAAATGCTGTACCCAGCTTGGCGTATTGGGGTCAAAGCCCATCTCAGGCTGATTTGGAACTTCAAAAAATGCCAAGACATTGCCGTGTCCTGCGTCTAAAAACACATGCATATAAGGGTCGAAGGCCTTGGTTGAGGGTACATGATCTTCGGCAAATGCCAAGATAAAGTCCATGTTTAGATGTTTTTTGTACCATTCGACAGTTTCTTTGGCATCCTTGCAGCGATAAGCCACGTGATGTATTTTTTCAATTGTAAAGCTCATATCAATATCCTTTTGATAAGGCGTGACCTGCGTCATACTGCCAGTATGGTTCGAGCAACGGTCTGATCAGAGCGGACGTATGCTTTACTAAAATTCTGGCAGCGTGATGAACTATTTAGCATTGCACGCCTATGTGATAGCCAGTATCAGTGGTCAAAATCAAAGCTAAAAATCAAAGCTCAGGGCAGGCAAGACTTTACCGCGTACTTCGCCAAAACCGACTCGAACGCCGTCTTTTTCGCTATAGCCTTTCATGATGACGGTGTCGCCATCTTCGATAAAGCTGCGCGTCTCACCGCCGGCCAGCGTCACAGGCTTGGTCGCGTTCCAAGCGATCTCGAGCATTGAGCCATAAGCGTCAGGTGTCGGCCCCGAGATCGTCCCTGAGCCCATCATATCGCCGACTTCTAACTTGCAGCCGGTGATGGTGTGGTGCGTCAACTGCTGCGCCATCGACCAATACATATACTTAAAGTTTGTCTCACAAACGACAGTAGCGCTCTCGGCATTTTCGGGTAGCAGCTCGACCGATAGGTTGATATCAAAGCTGGTATCAGTGGCGGTCTCTTTTAGATACGCCAGCGGTTTTGGCTCTTGGGTAGGGCATGAGGTTTTAAAAGGGGCAAGCGCCTCCATGGTGACAATCCAAGGCGAGACCTCAGAAGCAAAGGTTTTGGCATTGAATGGCCCTAAAGGCACGTATTCCCATTTTTGGATATCGCGCGCTGACCAGTCATTGAGCAACACCATGCCAAAAATATGCTCAAATGCTTCATCGACGGCGATAGGCTGACCAAGCTGGTTGCCTTTGCCAACGACGAACGCAGTCTCTAGCTCAAAATCCAAGCGTTTACAAGGTGAGAAGATAGGGCGCTCATCCGCATTAGGTTTTAGCTGCCCAGAGGGGCGCACGATATCGGTGCCACTGACGACGACCGTGCTGGCGCGGCCATTGTAACCGACTGGCATCTCTGTCCAGTTAGGTAGCAGCGCATTGTTTGGATCACGAAACATCGTACCGACGTTGGTTGCATGCTCTTTAGACGAGTAAAAGTCGGTAAAGCCTGGCACGTGAACGGGCAGATGCATGGTGACATCCGCTTGCTTAAACAGTGCCTTTTTTTGTAGCTCGGTGTCGTCACGTAGGGTACCGTCTGCGTCAGATAGTAGCGTTTGAATTGTCGCACGCGCCTTTTGCCAATTGTCTCGGCCTGAGTCAATAAAAGCGTTTAGGGTCGGCTGGTTAAAATACGGCCCGTCTGCTAAATCTAAAAGACCTGCTGATTCAAGCACAGACAAATCCAGTACGTATTCACCGATTGCCACGCCAGCACGACGGTTGTCTGCCTCTGCTTGAGTCTTGGTATCGCTAAAAATACCATAAGGCAAATTGTGAATAGAAAAATCAGAGTCGGCGGCAACCTCGATAAACGAAGTCAAGTTTTTGTCAATCATTGACATAAGATGCTCCTTGCTAAAAAAAATAAAGGATAAAGTTAGGTGATAAAAAGTGAGTGAATAAGAAATATAAGGATTATTACGCAATACGTAATTTATTACTGATAGTATAATTTATGTCTTATGCTAAGTTATCATCAGAGGTATTGCAAGGGTTTTTATGCCCATTATCGCTTACTTTTAGGGGCGCTATTAGCCATGCAGATCGGTAAAGTGCTGCGAAAAATACGTTTGTAAAAACTGCTTAAAGGCAACCGTTGCAGGCGCTAGCGCTCGTGATGAGCGTTGATAGATAAAAAACCGCCTTGTCTTGACTGGATGAGTAAGTGGCCGCATCTGTAAGCCATTGGCGCTGACCCAGTCGATCACCTCTGGCATATAGGGTAGGCACAACGTGATACCAAACCCTTGACGCGTCATCTCCAGCGCTGTCGACATAAAATTGACCTTGTAGCGCGCTTGCTGAATATGGGTGGCGACCGCTTCATCAAGCTCGGTGGTGACTTGCTCAATAAATGGCCCTTGCAAGGTAATAAGCGGCGTCTCTAGCAAGTCTTGCCAGACGATCTCACTTCTTTGTGCCAACACATGTTGCTTTGGCATCACCACACAAAACGGCAATTCGTACAGTAAGTCGGTGCTGATGTCATCATCCATCTCCATAAATCCAAGCTCGGTACCGACGCCTAAGTCCACCTCGATATTTTGGATGTGTTGTAGGACATTTTCGGCCGAGCAATCTAATAACGACACGCTGATATCAGGATAGGTTTGGGAAAACTGAGCGATGACAGCAGGCATAGAGGAGGCTGCAAACTGCGACACCGCTAGTCTGACTTGGCCTTGCGCCAAGCTGGTCAAACTACTGGCTTCGTTTTCAAAAAGATGCATCTCATTTAGTACCCGCCGCGCTTGTGGCAGCAGATGGCGACCGACAGCGGACAACGACAGCTGGCGGGTGGTGCGGTCAAACAACACGATGCCGAGGCTGGATTCTAATTCTTTGATCAAACCACTCACGGCAGATTGGGTCAGATGCATCTGGTCGCTGGCACGGGTAAAGCTACCATTGTCAGCGACAGTGATAAATGCGGTCAATTGGCGAATGCTGATATTCATAAGTAAACCTGATAAATAAATCATAAAAAACAATTAGTCTTATAAATAAAGCTAATCTAATATAAATGCATCGTCAATAAGCGTTATTGATATAGACAAATTTTTACGCTGATTTAAGGTTTTATACGGATTGACAGTGCCAATTTTTAGCATTAACTATTTTTAGCAGTAATTGATATTAAGGATGATGACCATGGCAGATTTATTTGAAAACCCAATGGGACTAAACGGATTTGATTTTGTAGAGTTTGCTTCACCTGAGCCACACGCCGTCGATGCATTGTTTAAGCAGCTAGGCTTTAGCCACATCGCCAACCACCGCTCAAAGGACGTGGCGCTTTATCGTCAAGGTGATATCAATCTCATCTTAAACCGTGAGCCAAAAAGCCACGCCAGCTATTTTGTAGAAGAGCATGGTGCAGGGGCATGTAGTATGGGATTTCGGGTGAAAGATGCCAAAAAAGCCTATGAGCGGGCCATTGAGATGGGTGCGCAGCCTGTGGAGGTGCCAACAGGCGTGATGGAGCTGCGCTTGCCTGCGATAAAAGGCATCGGTGGCTCTTTGATATATTTAATTGACCGCTACAAAGACGGTGAGTCTATCTATGATGTCGACTTTGAGTTTTTTGCTGACGTCGATAGGCAGCCTACCGGTCATGGCTTTAAAGTCATCGATCATCTTACGCACAACGTCTATCGCGGCCGAATGGCGTATTGGGCAAATTTCTATGAGCGTATCTTTAATTTCCGCGAAATCCGTTATTTTGATATCAAAGGAGAGTACACAGGTCTTACTAGTAAAGCCATGACCGCCCCTGATGGCAAAATTCGCATCCCGCTTAATGAAGAATCAAAGCAGGGCGGCGGGCAGATCGAAGAGTATTTGATGCACTTTAATGGCGAAGGCATTCAGCATATTGCCTTAGCCAGTGACGACTTGCTGACGAGCATCGATTTGCTCAAAGCGGCGGGCATTCCGCTGATGACTGCGCCAAACGCTGCTTATTACGACATGTTAAGTGAGCGTCTGCCGGGTCATGGTGAGGATGTCGCGGCGCTGCAAACGCGCGGTATCTTGCTAGATGGCACGACTGAGGGCAATGAGCCTCGCTTACTGCTACAGATTTTTTCCGAGACCATCTTAGGCAGCCCAGTGTTTTTTGAATTTATCCAGCGTAAAGGCGATTATGCAGAGGGCTTTGGCGAAGGTAATTTTAAGGCGTTGTTTGAATCTATCGAGCGCGACCAAGTGCGCCGCGGCGCTGTCGGTCAACCAGAAGCAGAAGCGCTATAGCTATAGCTGCGGGCAAGACAAAAGGAGTTTGTCTTGTCCACTTGCTTCATTATACGTAGCAGTTGGCTTGCGTATTTTTAGTCTTATCCGTATTGGCTGGCCTGACTGGCTAGCTTGTTTGACCGATTAGGCGACGTGATAGACGCGCCAGTTTGAATGGTCAACAGGTAGGGGACAATGGGCTGATAGAAAAAACAATCGTCATATAAGGAGTACAGGCATGGATCGCCTCTCACATACCCCCTCTTATCAACGCGCTGTCAGCAACACTCACAAAAATGACATCGGCAAAAAACAAGCCGCTGACGGCTCAATTACCGATAGCACTAATACCAATACCACTAATAGCAGCGCCCATCTATCGGCTTCTCGTCTAGAAGCGCCGCAAAAGCAGCCATATGTCTCGCACCAGCCAGACAGCGACGGCCATATTGCCTATAGCGATGATGAGCACCTCATGTGGCAAACGCTGCTCGAGCGACAAGCCAAACAAATCCCCAATCGCGCCTGTTCAGCATATTTAGACGGCTTAACAAAGCTGCAGCTACCCATCACCCAAATTCCGCAATTGGCTACTATCGATGATGTCTTGCAAGCGACCACAGGGTGGCAAACGGCTGCTGTGCCAGCATTGATTAGCTTTAGTAAGTTTTTTAAACTGCTCTCCCAGCGGCGTTTTCCTGTTGCGACTTTTATTCGCCGCATGGATGACATGGACTATATCGAAGAGCCGGATATCTTTCATGAAATCGTTGGCCATTGCCCGCTGCTGACTCATCCTGCATTTGCCGCTTTTAATGAAACCTACGGTAAATTAGGTCTCAACGCCAGCAAAGAAGAGCGGTGGTTTTTGGCGCGCCTCTATTGGTTTACCATCGAGTTTGGACTGGTAGGCCATGCCCCAAAAGACCGCAAAATCTATGGTGGCGGTATCTTAAGTTCACCGTCTGAGACATTATATGCGCTGAGCGACACGCCTGAATATCGGGCGTTTGATTTGCTCGATGTGCTGCGCACCCCTTATCGTATCGACCATATCCAGCCTATTTATTATGTGATTGATGAGCTGGATACGCTGTTTGATATCGTCGACAGCGATATCATGGGCGTGGTCAAGCAAGCGATGTCACTGGGTTTGTTTGAGCCGAGCTATGCCATGGATGCCAACTGCTGATTTGCTTTATTTGCTTTAACACGGACGTATATCACGTAAAAACGTAATCATGACAATAAAAGGAGTTTATTATGACGACACTATCCCAAGCCAGCTGCGAAGCCTGCCGTATCGGTGCCCCGACAGTCAGTGAGACTGAAGCGCGCGAGCTATTAACGCAGATTCCTGATTGGTCACTTATCGAGGTCGATGGTATCCGGCAGTTGCAGCGCCAGTATAAGTTTAAAAACTTCGTCGCGGCCATGGCATTTGCCAATGAGCTTGCCGATATCGCCGAAGCAGAAGGCCATCATCCAGGCATATTGGTAGAGTGGGGGAAGGCCACGGTTACTTGGTGGTCACACAGTATTAAGGGGCTGCATCGCAATGATTTTGTCATGGCTGCCAAGACCGATAGCCTACTTGGTAAATAATCAGGGTGGTAATAATCAGAGCAACTGATTAAACTTGCCACCCCAAAGCCAACCCTAACGCCAAATCCACTGGCAATCTAAGGATGTGTGATGCCACCAAAAATACTCACTCAAATCTCTTTTCAACTGGCATTTATGATCTCTGCCATCGTCATCGCTATCATGGGCGTCACCATGATCGGCTTTGTCTGGGTGCCTCATCTCTCATTGATACTCGCTATCTGTGTCCTACTGGCCATCGGTTTGTTTCGAGGCCTCAGCTTCGATGACATGCAAGCGCAGATGGCCTCTGGCGTGATGCGCGGTATTGGCGCGATATATTTATTCTTTTTTATCGGTCTGATGGTCGCCGCCTTGATGATGTCTGGTGCCATTCCGACGCTGATGTATTTTGGTTTTCAGCTGATATCGCCTGAGTATTACTATATTTCAGCGTTTGTACTGACCTCTATTATCGGTGTGGCCTTAGGCAGTAGCTTGACGACCGCGGCGACTCTTGGGGTGGCTTTTATCGGCATGAGCCATGCGTTTGATGCCAACGTCGCTATCGCTGCAGGTGCGGTGGTGTCGGGCGCGTTTTTTGGTGATAAGATGTCGCCGCTGTCCGATACTTGTACCATCGCCTCATCTGTGGTGGGGATTGATCTGTTTGCCCATATTCGCAATATGATGTATACCACCATCCCTGCATGGATACTGACCGTGATATTGTTTTGGTTTTTTTCGGGGCAGACGGTGAGCTCGGACTTAAGTCAAGTGACTGTACTACAAAACCAGCTGATAGACAGCGGCTTGGTACAAAACTATGCGGTACTGCCTTTTGTCGTGTTGGTAGGGTTGGCAGTGTTTCGCGTCAACGCCATTTATACCATCATCTGTACTATTTTTGTCGCCCTTATCATCACCTATTTTCATAGCTCACCCAGTATCGGGCAATTGGGCGGTTATTTGTTTGCAGGCTATACGCCAGCTGAGTCGCTAGAGCTGGGCGAAGTGGCAGGGATGATATCGCGCGGCGGTGTACAAAGCATGTTTTTTACCCAAGCAATCGTGGTGCTGGCGCTGAGTTTGGGTGGCTTGCTGACGGCATTGGGTATTTTGCCAGCATTGCTATCAGGGATTAAAGGCAGCTTGAACACCGCAGGGCGCGCAATCTTTGCCGCGGCGATGTCCGCGCTTAGTATCAATGTGCTGATCGGTGAGCAGTATTTGAGTATTTTACTATCAGGAACAGCGTTTCGCCCGACCTTTGAGCGCTTGAAATTGCATCCCAAAAATCTATCACGCACCATTGAGGATGCAGGTACGGTCATCAATCCACTGGTACCATGGAGTGTGTGCGGGGTATTTATCAGTCAGGCGTTAGGCGTTCCTGTACTGGATTATTTGCCCTATGCGTTTTTTTGCTATTTGTCACTGCTCTTGACATTGATATTCGGTTTTACCGGTATTACCATCAGCCGCGTAGATGCTCCTAGCGCCAAACCGTCTGCATAGCTCTTCATAAAAAACATAAAAATGATGCCCCAATCGGTCTGCTTGCAGGCCGATTTTTTATCTCACCCGCCGTAAAACCACGTCCTTCTAGGGCGTGGATATCAGGCGGCTTATAATAGTTGAATTCTTACATTAATAGTTTTAAAATGTAAGACATGAAACATAGAGCCTACAAATTCCGATTTTACCCAACTGATGAACAAACTGTATTGCTTGCTCAGACGTTTGGTTGTGTCCGGTTTGTGTATAACTCTATTTTGCGTTGGCGTTCTGACGAATACTATCAAAGCAAGGCTAAAACAGGCTATGTTCAAGCCAGTGCTAAGCTGACTCAGCTTAAGAAGAAACCTGAATACAGTTTTTTGAATGACGTGTCTTCGGTTGCCTTGCAACAATCTATACGCCATCAACAAACCGCTTTCAAAAACTTCTTTGAAGGTCGAGCTAAATACCCTACATTCAAATCTAAGAAGCACAAGCAATCTGCTGAATTCACCAAGAGCGCCTTTAAGTACAAAGACGGCAATATCTATATTGCTAAGAATAAAGAGCCGCTTAATATTAGATGGTCGAGAGACTTGCCAAGCGCACCTACTACTATCACTATTAGCAAAGACCGTGCAGGACGATATTTTGTATCGTGCTTGTGCGAGTTTGAAAATCAAGTACTGCCAAAGTCCGATACCAACATTGGTATTGATGTTGGCATAAAACACCTGTTTGTAACCGATACTGGTTCTAAGGTTGACAATCCCCGCCATACCGCTAAATACGCTAAGAAGCTTGCCTGTGCACAAAAGAGACTGAGCCGTAAAAAGCTTGGTTCTGCCAATCGTGCTAAGGCTCGTCTTAAAGTAGCTCGTATTCACGCTAAAATCTCCGATTGTCGATCAGATAACTTACACAAGTTGTCTCGCAAACTAATCAACGATAACCAAGTTGTTTGTGTCGAAAGCCTTCGCGTTAAGAACATGATCAAAAACCCTAAGCTGGCTAAGCATATCAGCGATGCTAGTTGGGGTGAATTTGTACGGCAACTAGAATACAAGGCTGATTGGGCGGGTCGCTCTATCTCTAAGATAGACCAGTTTTTCCCAAGCTCTAAGCGCTGTTCCAGTTGTGGGTACATACTACCGTTTTTGGCGCTTGATACTCGCCGTTGGGTCTGTCCTGAATGCAGTGCTGACCATGACCGTGATATCAATGCTGCCATCAATATCAAAACCGCAGGACTTTCGGGGTTAGCCTTTGGAGAGAATGTAAGTCTTGTGTAGCCAGTCTGCATAAGTAATTCTCGTTGAATTAGGAAGTTCTAGTAGCGATGCTAGGAATCCCCGTCTTTCAGGTCGGGGAGGAAGTCAAGCGTGCTGTTTTGATCAGTAAGGTTTTATCAATTTATTCTTATCAATAAAGTTTTCACAGTAGGGCGGCGCTACCCATCGCTTAGCACCAAAGCAGATAATGGCTATGTTAATATATGTTGTTGTATATTGTGGCGCTGGTCTGTGCTAAATTTTAAATAAATATTGGTGTGAACTGCTTGCCCATAAAACAGCTTATAAAAAATCATCAATTCAATAAGCGGTAAGCACCGGCTTGAATAAATTATAACGACATAAAACATCAACGATAACGATAAATATAGTAGACGGTGTATGAGGGTGATTGTTTCACGATTGGGCAGCTTGAGATTCGGGTGCTCGAGACACCAGGTCATACTGATGATCACCTAGCGTACGCGGTATTTGACAGCACTTATCCAGACAAGGCGGTAGGTGTGTTTATCGGAGATGCTTTGTTTGTAGGGGATGTCATCAGGCCAGTTATAAAGCATTGGTGCTCTGGTCAGTCTCCACCAAAGCACCAGCCTTTTTGATTAACGCTTAAAACTTCGCCTGCAAACTGACAGACATTTGACGCTCAGGCCCCATCCAGCAGTTGTTGATATCGTAACAGGCACCGACATAGGTTTTATCAAACAAGTTATTGATACTCGCGCCGACAGCAAGCATTGGGTTGATTTGATAATTGCCACCGATATCGACCAAGGTCACGCTTGGTAGCTCATCCGAGTTTTGTTTATCAAGCTGCATGCCGTCTTCGTAGCGTACGCCTGCATTCAGTGTAAGCTTATCTGTAGCGTAGTAGTCGGCCCACAGCGTGGCTTTGTGCTTAGCTGTTTGCGCTGGGGTATTGCCAACCACATCAGGGTTGAATTCATCTTTTGTAATCTCAGCGTCGGTATAGCTATAGCTTGCCGCAACATCCACCCAGTCATTGAGCATATGACTGCCTGATATCTCAAAGCCTTTTGACTCAATCTCACCGGTCTGAGTTTGGCTTCTATAGTTGATTTCGTCTGCGACCACGACGTTTTTTTGCGTGATATCAAAGACAGCGAGCGTGCCTTTGGTCGCGCGATCTGAGGACAGATATTTGATACCCGCTTCTAGCTGGTCGGCGGTGGTGGGTTTAAACGCTTCATTGGTAATAAAGTTGCTACCAACGACAGGCTGAAACGATTGCGAATAGCTGGCATAAGGCGATAAACCATTATCCAAATCATAAATGGCCGCCAGACGACCACTGGTTTTTGAGGCATCATTATCGATCGTTTGTGCATCGTACACCGCGCCTTGTGCGGCTTTGGTCTGCTCAGTGATACTCTCAAACTTATCGTGACGCAAGCCTGCGACCACGGTCAAATCTTGCCACTGCATCTCATCTTGTACATAGAATCCAAGCTGGCTTTGCTCGATGTCTTCGTCTTGACGATAGGTATCTAGTGGCAGCGTAGCCTTATTTATTTGTGAGAAGTCTGGATTAGATAGGTCAAGGTTTGGCGTACCCGCTGCGCCCGCATCATAGTAAGTCGCGCTACTGTCGGTTTCTTGATACTCAGCACCAAACAATAGATTATGTGAGGTATTTTCAGTATCGAATGTATAAGCCAGCTGGTTGTCTGTGGTCCAGTTTTTCATGCGCTCATCAGTGGTATACGCCACGCGGTTTAAGATCTTATCGCTACCATCGACAAACCCGCCACTATTATACATATTGCGCTGCTCAGCTTCGGCATCGGTATAGCGTAAGATGTGCTTAAAGGTGAGATTGTCATTGATATCCCAGTTTACCGTAATGCTTGGCATCAGTACTTCTTTACTAAAATGATTCCATTGATCTCCTGCATAGGCGTCGCTGTCTAATTTGCCATAGCTGGCGTTGTAGACCGTACCGACAGCGGGTAGTGGAGTGGATGGCACCATCTCTGGATCATCTTGATAAAACAGATTGGCAAGCACAGAGACATCGTCAGTCGCCTGCCACTCAAGCGATGGATTAATCAGTAATCGCTCTTCTTCGGTGGTCTGCATTTGACCGTCTTTTTGCCGTTTTAATGCCACCAAGCGATAGTTAAGCGCATCGCTGACTGGTCCTGTCGTATCGACCGCTACCTCTTTTAAGTTTTGATTGCCAAGTCGCAGCTGCACTTCGGTTTCTTGCGTGCTCTTTGGGGTTTTGGCGATCTGGTTGACCATACCACCTGGTGCAGCATAACCGTAGAGCGAAGAGGCGGGACCTTTGACCACCTCGACCGCTTCAGTCGCATAGACATCGACTTGTGGCATGAGATTCCACGCACCATCATAGGGCAGTCTGAGGCCGTCATAAAAATTTGAGTAGGTCTTAAAACCGCGGATATTATACTCATCAAAGATAGAGACCGTGCCACGGCTCTCCGAGCTCACGCCTGGCTCATAACGCAAAGCAGCGTTGACACTATCTGCTTGGCGCTTTTTTAACAGCTCCTGATCGATACGGGTATAGCTCATGGGCGCATCTTCAGGGTCTAAGGCGGTCTTGGTACCGGTGCTGCGATAGCCATCGGCATAGACAGTAATGGCCTCTAACGTGGTCGATGGGGCGATCGAGGTCGCAGCAGTGGTCGTTTCACTTTCGCTGATGACTTCTGCGCCTGGAGACGACTCAGCACTGCCTGAGTTGTCGATTGTCTTGGCCGCAATCGATTGCGCGGCTGCGATGTGACTGACACCCATTAAGAGGCCGATCTGTACGGCCAATGTCAGGTGTTTTTTTCGGATGGTTCGGATAGATAGAGGGGGTAAATGAGACCGCATCTGATGTCCTTTTGAACTGAAATGGTTGGCTTTTGGGTACAAAGTTATAACAATACTTACAACAATGAGAATAATAACATTAATGATAATTGTTATCATTAATAAATTGTATTAAAGGACCTTGTATAGCCAAATCTAAATTGCTCGATAAAGCGTTGGTTTTCTTGCGTGCTGTACCTGCGCTGCTCGATGCTGCGCAAAAAAACACTTCATCTCGCCATATCGTTTTTATATCAGATTGACTATAGAAGTATCGACCATTGCGAGTAGTGCGTATCGTGCCAAGCGCGCGTCATTTATTTGAGCATCGCAATGGCGTCGATGCTGGCACGCTGCCGTTCTTCAGCGTTTAGCTCTATCAGTCGGCCTGCTTTCATCAGTAGCAATCGATCGGCATGCTCAAAATAGCTGTCGTCGTGACTAATGATAAACAAGGTTTTGCCCATGGCTTTGAGCTTGGGTATCAGTGTTTGATAAAACACACGGCGAAAGGCAGGGTCTTGGTCTGCGGCCCATTCATCGAGGAGGAGGATGTCTTTTTGTTCGGCGACAGTGATGAGCATGGCCAGTCGTTTTCGTTGGCCTTGTGACAGCTTATCGGTAGAGAGAATGTCGTCAGTGATGCTCACTTTGTCTTGCAGGTTGAGCTGATGCAGCCATGTATCCGTCAGTACTCGATCAGGCGCTTGTCCTTTAGGGCCGATGAGCTGCGTAAACAGATGCTGATCGCTAAAAATCGCCGAAAACAGCTGGCGATAATCGGCGCTACTTTGTAAGTTGTTAGTGTGTAAGCCGCTACTTTGTGAATCGCTGTTTTGAGAATGAATGAGCTTTCCATCGACTGTTACGGTGCCCGTCGTCGGTGCAAAAATCCCCGTGATGATCTTGGCTAGCGTAGACTTGCCGCTACCATTTGCCCCTATCAAAAACACCACATCGCCGCGTTGCAAAGTTAGCGTGACAGACTGTAAGATATCATCGGCATGCTTGCTGTCGACAGTTGTCACATTTTGGCTATCGGTGTTGTGTGGGTAGCGATAACAGATATCCTGAAAACAGATGGTTTGCCAGTTTGTCGCCGCGCTGTCTGTTTGAAAATCCGGCTGATAATCAGCAAGTGCCAACGCCTGTATTTTTTCTAAAGCCACTTGGGCAGTTTGCAGCGTGGGATAAGCGCCGACAGCATGTAGGAGTGGGGACTGCATAAATAAAATCGTCAAAGAAAACGTCGTGGCCACAGCCATGGAGATGTCCAGAGAGCTTGCGACGGCAAAGATGATACCAATCGCGGCAAACATCATGATATTGGACCAGTTTACTGCCGATAAATGAAAGGTGTCAGACTTGGTCACGGTCTGTTCATAGGTTTTGGCGTGCCGCAAAAAGTCGTCGTTATACAGACTTTGGGCGCGGTGTTGGTTGAGCGCCAGCTCTTTACGCCCTTCTATGATGGACTGATAATCTTGGTATAAATCATCATTGATCTCGCGTAGCTCTGTCAGATGCGTATAGACGTGCTTGACCAAAATAGTACTGATCCAAATCGTCATCACAATCCAGAACATGACAATCAATAACAATGGCAGCGACAGCCAGCCCAGATACAGCCCGACACCTACCGATAAAATCACGCCTTGTACCAGCTCTGGCATGCGCACAAAAGCGGTGGTGATAGACTGAATGTCAGAGGATAGGCTGGCAAGTAATCGCGCGCTCCCTAGATTATCTATCTGCGGCACGGCGGTGTCGATGATTTGTTTGACCAGTTTTGTCCGTAGCTCATAGACAAATCGATGACCCAAGCGCGTGAGGGCATATTGTGCTAAAAACGTGGTCGTTAGCAATAGTAGCACCAATAGCGAAAACTGCCCCAAGCTCTGCCATGATAAAGCACTAAAGACAGACTGACTGATAAAGGTGTGATTGATATACGCGATGATACCGACGCTGACGGCGGCATTGAGCAGGTTTAATAAAACAACTTTTAAAAACGGCAGGCGATAGTGCGCCCATACCATATGATACAAAGAAGCGGCAGGGCGAGGGGACATAAAGACTCAATAAATATACGTGTTTGAGGGTTTTAAAGAAGCTTGGCGTTCGCCCTATAGATGATTATAAGGCTGAACGCTGATAAAAAAATACAGGCTATATAAATAGAAGCTATGACAAGTAGAAGCTATAAAAAATAGCTTTTTATATCGATTCCTTGTCCTTGCTCTGCGACTGGGTGAAAAAACACAGCCTAAGAAGCCGGCTGAATGTCTAGTTTAAACTCCCACGAGGTCGCCGTCGTCGCCGTGCTATCAGGATAATTGATCTTATCCAAACGCACACGCGCATAGCTGTTGCCTTCAGCAGATCTGATAAGGGCGCCTTGAGCACTATCAAGTGGTTTGGCATTTAGCTGATGGGTCATGCCATTATAGGTGTACCAGCCAAAATCCAAATTCGGGAAGTTGCCAGTATACGCAGGGTTGAGATCTGAGCCTTTACTGTCAATCACCCAGCTTCTAGCGCTTAGTGGCTTGTCGTAGTCTGCTGTGCTGGTAAGGTCGGCTAAGGTCGCTGCACTACCATCGGTGATAAATTGACTGACAATAGGCTCGTCTTTTGCGTCATAATATCCTGCTGGTGTGACGGCAAGATAACCGCCAATCTTACCACTGCCCGAATCCCCACCATTTAAAATCACATCATTACGCTTAAAGCCGATCTGCCAAGTGCTGTCTTTGTCCGTGCTGCTTTGGCCTGTTTTTAGGTCGACATATACCCAATCATCATTGCTGGTGGCGTTGATGGTTTGGGTCTGTACCTTGTTTGGTAGTGCCGTATCAATCCAGCGAATGGTTGGGTAGCCAGATTTTCCAGCATCATTGTAGTAGTTGGTGATTTGCAAGGCATAGATCGGCTGCTGGACGCTGCTGTCTGTCATGGCGCTACTACTGTCTGTGGTGACCATATAGACGCGGTTGTTGGGATATAGCTGATGATTGCCTTGTAAGTTGTACTCAAACCAAGGCTTGGCGGTAAACACCCCGCCGCTGCGGTCTTCGTTATAGTGCAGGCTGATGTCACGGCCTGTATCAGGGTCAAGGGTGGCATTGGTATAACGGCTCAGATCAGACCAATCGATCAAGCCAAAAACCCCGCCCATGCCCGCGCCAGAGTCGCCACTATTAGACCAAAGCTTGACTGAGCGTGCTTGGTTTTCAAACTTAATATCCCATGTATCGCCGTCACATGAGCTTTCAGCTTTGGCATCAAAGTCATAACAAGTGGCACTATCAGGTGCTAGGTTGGTGACTTGCCATGTGGCGGTTTCGCTAAAGCTGGCACTGCTGGCAGGCGGTGTGCTGCCATCATTATCGCTATTTCCGTTATTGCCACTACTCGAGCCATCACTGCTGCCACCGCAGCCGGTCATGCTAAGAGCTAATAGGCTGCTGCTAAAAAGTAATGCCAATTTGGTCGGCTTGGTGTTCATTGCTAGGGTGGGTTTGGTCATGTCAGGCTCCTTGATGGTTATTGTTTTGGCTAAAGATAAAAACAGCGCTATAGACAGAGTTTTTTAAACAATTGCTTTACAAGCGTTGCTTTAAGATAAGTGCGGGCAAGGGCTTACCAGTGATAGCTGGCACCCAGTAACCATTCACGATTGTCGATCGGGCGATAGTCACTGGCATCGGTGACATCCCGCTGTACATCGAAGATATTATTAATCGCCGCGTATAGGCTCAGGTTTGCCGTCATGTCATAGTTGAGCTTGCTATCGAGCGTCCACCAAGACGGCGAGTACGTCTGTGCGCTAGTGTTGACGAGCTGTTTGGATTCGTAGTTGAGGCGCGGGATCAGCTGTAGCTTGTCGTTGATTTGATAGTCAAGTGCCAGCATGGCCTTGTGATTGGGCTTATAGGTCAGCTCGGTATCGGTGACATTGTTGTGGGTCTTGAGATATGCATAGCTGGCTTGTAGTTTGGCGCGCTCGTCCACTTGCCAGTCGATACCGATATCGCCGCCGTAGGTTTTGGCGCTATCGACGTTCATATATTTATAAACAGCGATATTGCCATCGAAGGTCGCATTGTCCTCGTCGGTTTGGATAAGGTCGTCAACGTCATTATAAAAACCATTGACGGTGAGGTTGAGTGTATCGCTCAGCTGACCTTGGTAGCCGATTTGGTAGCTGGTTGAGGTCTCCGGCTGCAAGTTTGGGTTGCCCATCACTTTATAGCCCAAATTGCTATGATCAAAGACGTAGTAGCGCTCTTTTAGATTGGGCACACGGTAGCCGCCGCCAATACTGCCACGCAAGATAGGCTCGCGGCCGCTGGCGTCCAAATGGTTGTATTTGAGCGATACTTTTGGCGCCGTATGGCCACCAAAGTCTTCATCGTTTTGGTAGCGAATACCGCTTAAGACTTCCCAGTTGTCACCAATCAGCCAATCGTCTTGTATATACAGCTCACCGACGTCACGGCTGACCTCATCGCTGATCAGCTCGTTGACTTGGTTTTTCGTTTGGCTCAGCTTGTCTTGCTGAAGCTGCCCGCCGACCTGAATAAGATGAATGTGATCGCCGGATAGCACCAACTCAGGTAGATCGAGCTGTGCCTGTGCTAGCGTGGTACTGATGTCGGTGTCACGGGCGCTGGTGATGGTCTGCTGGGTTTTGGTATTAGACTCACTTTGATAGTCCTCATGCAGCGCTTGAGCGGACAATCTATAGGTCTTGCTACGATCGTCTGCATGTGGCGTGATATCAGCGCGCGCACCGACACTAAAGCGCTGTTTGCTGATGTGCTCATCTCGCTGCTGCGCCAAATAGCGCGGTGCCACATAGTAATTAAAGCGGCTGATGTCATCTTCTTTATAGTGACTGGCCTCTAGCCAATATTGAGAGTTTTTGATCGCGCGGCTATCGTCGCTACTATTGCTATCGTTTGATATGCCTTTGCCATCAGGGCGATAGCTTAGGCGTGCGCTGATTTGTGACTGCTCGCTGGCGTCTTTGAGTCTGGGCCACGCTTTATGATCCAAGCTCAAGCCATCATTGTCTAGATATGAACCTGATAGGCGCGCCTGAAAACGCTGGTCTTTATCTAAAGCACCTTCTACGCTGGCTTCGACATAGCGTTTGTTGGCGTCTATTTCTTTACCTGAGGGGTTTTGTTCACCATTACTGGCAATCTCGGTGGTGATATGTCCTGTCGCTGCACCGATAGGTTTGGTGATGATATTAATCACCCCGCCCATGGCTGCACTGCCGAACTGCGCTGACGCCGCCCCTTGTACCACTTCTATTTGCTCGATATCCATATTCATGTATTGATTTAAGTTCACCGTCGAGCCCGTACTGGCGGTAATCGGTAAGCCATCGATGAGCACCAATACCTGATCGCCGGTGAAGCCTTGCATACTGACTTCATAGCCTGTCTTGCCATGGACTTCGCGCAAGTAGACATTGGGCAACAGCGCCAGTGCTTCTTTTAAGGTATGGGCGTGGTTGTCATCGAGCGTTTGGCGGCTCAGTACTTGCATCGCAACTGGCGCATCGCTTAAGGCACGCTCAGAGCGTGTGGCGGTCACCACGATAGGGTCGAGACGGACGCTTGGTAGGGCAGTATCATCGGTAAGCTCAGGAGTGTCGTCCACAAAATATGCTGCTTGGACGCTGACAGGGGCCAACGTAAATAACGCCAAGGCGATGCTAGTGACCAAATCACGCTGTCGCCACTGTGGTAAACGAGTAGAGAAGCGGGTATCTGGTAAATAAGAGCGAAGCGGGGACATCGACATAAACAAAATAACCTTCGTAAAAGAGAAAGCAAAAAACAGAGAGGTTTGACGATCTGCTTTATTAAGATTAATTATCAAAACAACAAAATAAGCGGCTAGTGGTGATTTAATCCTTCAAGGTTTTGTTACTTAAAACCTCAATGCGAGTAACAAAGCCCAGACATCATATTTCAAACGATAATAATTATCAAAAAGTAAATGATAATTATTTCTATTTACAAACTAAAAAAATGTTGCCATAATCATTCCCGTTCAATACCGCCTGACAAAAACGATAAGCACAAACATGGAGCGCTGCCATTTTGCTTGATTTAGTGAGATAGATTTGGCCAAAGGCGGCAATTATTATTCAGTCATTTATCTCTTTGCTGTACATCTCTTTGCGCGTATATAGCGAGCTGATTGGCTTTTTATTATTTATTTTATGGAGACCCTCATGAGTCAACCGTTATCCTTAATCACAAAAAATACCGAGCTGTGGCAACAGTACCAAGCACTAAAAGCAAACACGCCGATGCTGTTTCCGACAGAAGGGGCGGCGGCATTGGGGGTCAGCGAGTTTGAGCTGATGCTCGCCTCGCCTTACAGTCAGTACATCGGAGATCAGTGCAAAACGGTATTACAGCAGTTTGCACGCTTTGGCAGTGTTGAGAGTATCGTCAGAAACGATCTGGCCGTACATGAAAAAACCGCGCCGTATCACAATTTAAAACTCGGCGAAAAGATGGGATTGGCGCTCAATGTTGGTGGTCTAGATTTACGATTTTTTATGTGGCAGTGGCAGCATATGCTGGCGGTCACCGATACCAGTCGCACAGGCAAGCCGTCTTATAGCATTCAGTTTTATAACGGTCAGGGAGCGGCGATTGATAAAGTCTATCTGCGCGAATTAAGTGATGAGAATATCGCCAGCTGGCAGGTGCTGATTGCGGCGCAGCAGCAGACGGTAAATACGGAGATGCTGACGTTAGAGGTACAAGCGCCGCTAAGTGACTGGCGTTACAAGGCGCTGGATGAAGGCGCACGCACGCAGCTCCAACAAGGCTGGCAAGCAATGACAGATGTGCATCAGTTTCATTCATTATTAAAAAATCTCGATATCGACCGTGCCAGCAGCTACCGTCAAGCGCCAGAGCAGATGACGCAGCAGCTTGATATTAGCGCTGTCGAGGCGGTATTTACGCAGGCCCGTGATGCCAAATGCCCGATTATGATATTTGTCGGTAATAGCGGACTTGTGCAAATTCAGACGGGTACGGTGCAGACGCTTAAACGCATGGGGGATTGGTTTAATATTTTAGACAAAGACCACAATGACTTTACCCTGCATCTCAAAGACAAAGCTTTGGCGCAAGTATGGTGCGTCAAACGCCCTACCAAAGATGGCGTCGTGACTTGTATTGAGGGCTTTGATAATAAAGGGTCGAGTGTCTTTAGCGTGTTTGGTCAACGACTCGAAGGCACACCTGAGCTGGCTGAATGGCAGCAAATAGTTGCTAATGTTGTCGACGAACATGCCTATACAGAAGCGTCAGCACCAGTAGTCATGGCTGAAGTAGAGAGCGCATAAATCAATCATAAAAATCAATTTTGGATAATTATTTAACATTAATGGCTTATAAATATAGTCAGCTCAAAATAAAATCGTTACGCTCATGTCAGTGTGCGACTGGTATGAATTTATAAGTATTTTGTTTTGAGTTGGCTATATATAGGGTCATTTTTTACGTTAGTAAATTAGGAATACGTATGCTTTCTGCCTTATCAAAAACAACACTCACGCACTCAGTTATCAATAAAAAACGTACCCGTGGTGCTATCAGTACGGCTGCCATCCTTAGTATATTGGCCGTGCCGTCGCTTTCTGCTCAAGCTTATGAGCGTATCGTCGCCATGAGTCCCGATGTCGCCGATGTGGTCGTGGCGCTAGGAGCGACCGATAAGCTGGTGGGTAAAGATGCTACCAATAAAAATCCGGCGCTAAAGAGCGTGCCCGCTGTGGGCATGCACCGTAATATCACCGCCGAGTCGGTGTTGGCGGTCAAGCCTGACTTGGTGCTCGGCAGCTATATGGTACAGCCGGCGAGTATCTATCAGCGCCTAAATGGACTAAAAGTCAAAGCCGTCAATGTCGCACCCAAAGAAGAAGTCAGCACCTTTGCCAGCAGTATCAAGTCCATCGGCAGTTATGTCGATAAAAAAGCTGCCGGGTCGCAGCTCGCCAAGCGTTGGCAGGCAGGGATGAGTCCTATGGCAAAAACCGGTAAGCGCTATCTGCTAAGTTACGATGGCCGTATTGTCGCTGGCAAGGGCACAGTAGGCGATGAGCTGATTCGCCGTGCGGGCGGAATCAATGCTGCCAACGTATCGGGGCTAAAACCCTTGTCGAGAGAAGGCTGGCTGGCCGCCAAGCCTGATGTGATTATCATTGCCGATCATAATGAGGCGGTCGTTGGCGGTGTCAGTCAATTTAGTAAGCGTCCTGAGGTTGCTGCCAGTACAGCAGGTAAAAATGGCGGCGTCCATTTTTGGCCAGCCGATGATTTTTTGCGTTATGGCTTACAGTCACCTGAAGTGCTAAAAAAGCTAAATGCACTCGCAAAATAGCCTAAGTAAACAATCTAAATCAAGCAAATATACTCACTGAGTTTTTATCTACATAAAACGATACTTTTCATGGCAAATACACTAACAGTACCGACCCCTGTATTATCAAGTAAATACAAGCACAGCCTTTATTATCTGGTGGCGGCGGCCATATCACTGCTACTGATTTGGCTGGCCCTTGGTATTGGCTTTGGCGACTGGTCAAGCCCCAATCATCTTGACGATACTATCTGGCAGCTGCGCTATCCGCGCGTGGTGACGGCATTGCTGGTTGGTATGGCGTTGTCTGTCAGCGGGGCGGCGCTGCAGGCATTGTTTGAAAACCCATTAGCCGATCCGAGCCTAATCGGTACGTCAGGTGGGGCAGCGCTTGGGGTGGTGCTGGTATTGGCGTTGGGGTTTGGCGGCGTTGGCATACCGCTTGCCGCTTTTAGCGGAAGCGTATTGGTGTGTTTGTTTATTCTCGCTTGTCATCGGTTTTTGGGCGGCGGGCAGATGGGTCTGCTGATATTAGGGTTTGTGATCAGTGCGTTTTGTGCGGCCGTGGTCAGTCTGATTTTATTTATGTCTGATGATATGGTACTGCGCTCGGCGACCAATTGGCTGTCGGGCAGTATGGCGGAAGCGGGGTTTGTGCCGCTGCGCTATGCGATGATTTCTATGATCTTGGGGCTGGCTATCTTATTACCCTTAGGTCGGCAGTTAGATGGGTTGATGCTAGGGGAGGCCGCTGCTAAGTCCTTGGGTATCAAGGTGGGAGTGGTGCGCTGTCTGGTAGTGATTGCCTCGGCATTGTTGACAGGAGCGGCGGTGTCCTTAGCCGGCGTCATCGGCTTTATTGGCATGATGGTGCCCAACCTGCTGGCTATTTTGTTTGGTGGCGGGCGTATGCGGCTGATGATTTGGTCGGGCTGGCTTGGGGCGATATTATTGCTGCTCATTGATGGCACAGCGCGGCATGTCGCTTATCCAGTGGATGTGCCTGTTGGCATCGTTTTAGCGCTGCTTGGTGGCCCCTTCTTTATTTGGCTATTCGTGCGCAGTAGCCGCCGTTAATTGATAGGAGTAACTATGCTTGATTCATTGCTTGATTCATTTTTTCAAAGTGGACGCAGCGCTGCGGCAGCAAAACTCGTGCGGCCAGTACGGTCAATGCAAACAGGGCAACCGAGTCAAAATAATAATACAAGTCATAAGAAAGCAAGCGAGCTGTTGTCGATGCAAGATATTCATATCTCGCATGGTGACAAAGTGCTGCTAAAAATAGACAAGCTAACCGTGCCAAGCCAAAAGCTCGTCGCCTTTATCGGGCCCAATGGCGCGGGTAAAAGCACATTATTGCATACAGTATTGGGTCAGCATACTGGGGTGGCGTTAAAAACACAGGGGGATATCACGGCTCAAGGCCAGCCTATCGATGAGATGATGCGTGATGGTCATATCGCTTGGGTTGGGCAACATGAGCGTTTTGAGCTGCCGCTTACGGTGCTTGATTATGCGCTATTGGGCGTCTCGCCAAACCTTGCTTGGTATCAGCGGCCAAATCGTCACCATGTTGATCGCGCGCAAACCTTGCTGCAAGATTTTGAGCTGTCAAATCTAACCGATGCCCGTGTTCAAACCTTGTCAGGCGGGGAAAAGCAGCGCTTGGCTATCGTGCGGGCGCTGATGCAAGACAGCAAAATCATGATGTTTGATGAGCCGACCAACCATCTTGACATTCGCCATCAGCGTTTTTTATTGCATTATTTACACACCCTGATACATGAGCAGCGCAAAAGTATCTTGGTAGTGCTGCATGACTTGACCCATGCCCATCGCTATACCGATGAGGTGGTACTACTAAACGGTGGGAGAGTTATTGCCCAAGGCACGCCTACTGAGGTAATGACCCGTCAACGACTCAGCGCTGCCTATGATGTCGATATCAAGGCACATCAGACCGAAGATGGGATGGTGTTTGTATGATTTGGCAGATAGTCATGGTCAATAAAGACCGATAATCATTAACTGATGATGGACGCCTTAAAACCCTGCTTTGGCCTGCAGGGTTTTGAGGCGTTTTTTTTGCTAAAATAGGCTGATGGCGTTTCTTAATTTTATGTCAAAAGCGCTTGCCGTTCAGCAGTAAGCGATAAATATCATAAAACTTATAAAGGATAAATTATGCACATTACGGCAAATTTCGATGCAGGTAATATCGATATTATCAATACACAAAATAAAGACGACATTCAACTGGCGATTCGACCAGACGAGGGGGGCGAATTTTTTCAGTGGTTTAATTTTCGCCTAACAGGTCAGGCAGGTGAGCAGTACACTTTAAATATTGTCAACGCAGGGGAGGCCTCATACGTTGCAGGGTGGGAGAACTACCAAGCAGTTGCTTCGTATGATCGGGAGTATTGGTTCCGTCTGCCTACCACTTATAAAGACGGCAAGTTGACTATAGTGGCAGACCTGGAATATGACAGTATTCAAATTGCCTATTTTGCCCCATACAGTTATGAGCGTCATCAAGACCTGCTGGCGGCTGTCCAAACGCACCCATTGGTAGCGTTGGAGCATCTGGGTGAGACCCTTGATAAGCGTGATTTGACGTTAGTAAAAATCGGTAATGGTGATGGCAGTAGTGAAACACAAAAACGCAGCATTTGGATTACCGCTCGCCAGCATCCCGGCGAGACGATGGCAGAGTGGTTGGTTGAGGGGTTGATATATGCGTTGCTAGACAGCGATAATGCCACTGCCAAGCAGCTATTAGAAAAAGCCGATGTCTATATCGTGCCAAATATGAACCCCGATGGTAGTGTGCGTGGACATCTACGGACCAATGCTGCTGGTACCAACTTAAACCGCGAATGGTCTAACCCAAGCTTGGACAAAAGCCCTGAGGTCTTTTATGTAATCAATAAGATGGAGGAGACTGGCGTTGACCTCTTTTATGATGTGCACGGCGATGAAGCGTTGCCATATGTGTTTTTAGCCGGCTCACAGGGCACGCCAAGCTATAATAATCGTCTGGCACATTTGCGTGATAGATTCTCAGAGGTGTTAAAGCTTGCTTGCGCAGATTTTCAGTCTGAATATGGCTATGAGATCGACGCACCAGGCACCGCAAATATGACCGTCGCTACCAATTGGGTTGCCGAGCATTTCGATTGTCTGGCCAATACGTTGGAGATGCCTTTTAAAGACAATGATAATAGCCCTGATGCAGTGACAGGCTGGTCGCCTGAGCGTTCTATGAGACTGGGTGAGGCATCGTTGGTTGCGATGTTGGCAGTCGTCGATGATTTACGCTAGTTTTAAAAATCTAGCCACCGATACTGTTTGAGCCTTCAATATCTCTTGTTATTACTATCTAAAAATAGCGCCTACAAGGGCGCTATTTTTTTTGTCAAAAAAAAGAGAACAATGATAAAGCGGTAAATACTGCCCTTATCGAGATTATTATCAAGGCTTTTTCATCGAAGTGTCATAACTGACCGATACACTGCTGAGCTGCACAAGACAAGACAAGTAATTTAATAAATGACGATTAAATAGACAGTCATTTAAATAGACAGTAAGTGACTAGGTGAGTGAATATGTTAGAGCTAAGACAAGTGACAAAAAAATATGAGGACAAGGTAATATTTGAGGATCTTTCACTCAGGATAAATAAGGGTGAGATAGTGTCCATCTTAGGGCCATCTGGCTGTGGTAAGACCACTTTATTGCATATGATTTTGGGGTTGACCGACATCAATGGCGGCCGCATCGCCTATAACGGCGAGGACATTAACCGCGTCTCCATGAGGCAAAGAGGCTTTAATATCGTCTTTCAGGACTATGCGTTATTTCCCAACCTGAGTGTCAAACAAAATATCGAATATGGTCTGCGTAACAATCCGAATATGAGCACACAACAAGAAGTCGATGAACTGGTCGACTTGCTCGACATCAAAGCCCATCTAAATAAGCGTATTCATCAGTTGTCTGGTGGTCAAAAGCAGCGTGTCGCGCTGGCACGTACATTGGTGATAAAGCCAAAGATACTGTTATTAGACGAGCCGTTATCGGCACTAGATGGAGTAATTAAGGAAACCGTCAAAGCGCGCATTCGTGAGATTGCCGTGCGCTATCAGCTGACTACCTTGATCGTCACCCATGACCCCGAAGAGGCGATGACGTTATCGGATCGTATCCTACTGCTATCAGAAGGCAAGGTGGCGCAGTTCGCTCAGCCCGCTGAAATCATACACAACCCTGCCAATGATTTTGTCACCAACTTCATTCTTAACCAGCTCAATATCAAACGCCGCAATATCTTAAGCTTATTTGCTGATGGTCTCTCTGAAACCGACCCGCTGAGTAAATACACGCAAAATCAAAACTATGGCAATCATGAGGCTGATATTAGCTCCCGTCCTACAGATTCTCATACTCTCACCGCTCATGATAAGCAACAGTCAAAAAACGCGGTAAAAGGCTAAGCTGATAAAAGCCTGTAGTAGATAATGACAATTATTTAACAAAGACTAAAAACTAGGTATGACATGGGTTTAAAGGGCTTGAGGTAATGCGAGGTTATGTCTAAATAAAATGATTGGCGCGCCCACCAAGACTCGAACTCGGATCGGTCGCTTAGGAGGCAACTGCTCTATCCTGTTGAGCTATAGGCGCGTTGTGGAGAGATATTGTAGAAAAAAGCCGCGCCAAAAGCAATGAGCAATCTACAAATAGACAGATTATCTTTATTTGCCATTACTGAGCGCGTCGGCGACGTCTACGGGGTTTTCACCTGAGACTTGTTTGGCGCGTGACGTTGGATTAAATAAATCATCTACGCTGTTTTTATAGCCATCGATATTATCATAATCGTATTTTTTTAATATATCCTGTCCTGCGCTCGATAGCAAAAAGTTACGAAAGCTGATGGCAACGCTATTATCGGACAAAATCACCCCGTCTAAGCTTTCTTCATCTGTTAATGCATAGCTAAATGCATTTAAACTGCGCGCTTCTTGATTGTCTGTTTTGGCTTTAGTGGCACTTTGACCCATCTCTGTATCTGCCGTTTGGTCATGAGAGGCGGTACTGGCTTGCTTTTTATTAAACGCATTTTGCATCAGCGCTAGCTGGGCCTGCAAAGGCTCAAGGCGTTTGGCTGTCAAGCTACCGTGGGCGATGATGATGTCTGTACCGATGTTTGAGGTAGGCTGCTCGGCGGCCATGTCGCTATCTGCTAATTGCAAGAACGCATAAGAGGGCACATAATTGGCCAAAACTTGTACGTGCGGATAGCGAGACTCAAAGCTGACAATCACATCATCCAAAGGCACTTGTAGGCGCTCTTCTGCTTGTACATACAGGGTGGAGGTTGATATATCGTCCACTTCACTCTCTGCCGTTATGGCTGACGCTTCATTATTGCTTGCCATAATCGGCAAGGGGTCTATATTTTTACGGTTACTGATCCACAGCCACATAAAAATGGCGATAAAAACGATGAGCAATAGTAAAATTAGCCCAGCCAGTAGCAGCTTGTAGTCTTTCATATATGACTGCTCTTCTTATAATCGGTAGTGAATGGTCAAGGTGGTACTCAGATAACGCAAAAAATCAGACTTCGATATCAGAGTGCGCCCTAAGAGCTGCTGCTATCAGGTTATTATCCCTAAAGCGACTGATGCAGCACTTCCTCTGCCAAATCTGCCAGCATGTTTGCAAAGATATCCGTCGTGGCAGCGGTATTTATGGCCGAATCGTTGCCGCTTGGACTGTTGGTTTTTAGGCGGCTGGGCGCGCTGCTATCATCATTTTTGCTCGCCGCTGCTGAATGATAGTGTGAAGGGGAAGTGGGTTTGTTGTCAATGGTTTTTACTTGATGAGCGGCAAGCGGCGACTCACCTGTTGATAGCTTGTCTTTGAGCCATTTAAAGCCATGCGCCTGCCACCATGCTTCAAAACGTGACAGTGAGCTACCGTGGACGGCGGCGGGGAGGTTTAGAGTACGAAGCTTTTGTGCCAGTATCGGATCGCTGATGGCTTGATGAATGCTCAAGTAGAGTCCGCTACTATCGTCTGTATAAGGCTTTCGGTTTTGCCAGGCGTTATCGTTAATTCGCATACGTGGCAGTTGCCAAAGCTTGCCGCGATAATAAACGACGTACAGCCGTTTTTTTGGATGGACGAAAATGGCATCAATAGGGCGCAGGGGCATAATAGTTGTTTATCTCGTTGACAAAAGAGTTAAGGTCAAAACTTAACGACATCCATTGTCGCAGGCTGTCTTACTGAGCAGATGATATACTGGCAAACCGCCATAAACAATGGCACACTGATCGGCAAGTGACGCATCTTGCGCTTTTATCGTTATCAAGCTGCTTTATCATGCATTCTGATATCGACATTATGCTAGCAGAAATGTAACAAGCGAACGACCATCAAATATGAATTGATGAGTGTCGTCGGCAGTATTGCTATTATGCTTTGCACCATGAAAGGCTATGTTTGCACGTTACCGTACCTGATCGTACCTAGTATGCATCCGTCGCCTCGTTATTTTATTATCACTCCAATTAGATCGCCTTTATGTTTAAAATCATTCAGTCCCACCGTACCGAGCTGTTGGTTGAGCAGTTGTTAGCTGCCTATAAGTCCAAAAACCAACCCGTCTTTGAGAAGTTTGTGGTCATTGTACCGTCCATGGTGCTTGGTGATTGGCTAGATAAGTCTATTGCAAGCCAAGCGGGTATCAGCACCTTAGTGACGACGACGTTTTGGGGTCAGTATCAGTGGACATTGATGCAAGATGTGTTGAGCCGTCACAATGCCTATTTGCTAGAACAAAACCCTGATGCGGCCACATTGAATGTACCTGAGGTGGCAGTGCTGTCACCAACGGTGATGCAGTGGCGCTTGTTTGGTTATTTGACTTATTATCAAGAAGCCATTGTCGCTGATGAAAAACATCCCGTTTATCCACTGCTGGCATCTTTGATTGATGAGCCGCAAGAAGAAGTGCAGCAGGATAAGGCACAGCAAGACGCGCGCATTTGGCAGCTGGCAAGTGATTTGGCGAGGGTATTTAACCGCTATTTAACCCACCGTGAGGACTGGCTAGATCTCTGGTCGCATGATAAACCGCTGACTGTAGAGGCGCTGATCGCTGAAAAGGATGCTCTGTCTTTGCGCTTTGATAAGTATGCGCGAGGCACCCCTGATTGGTTGGTGGCGCATTATGTAGAGTTAGAGGTCGCGCAGCGTTTCTTATGGTCGCATTTGTTTGCTGATGTGCATCAGCACCGGGTGGCGCTTGAGGATACCTTTTGGTCAGCCTTAAAAGGAAACAAGGCAAATGAACGCGCGCAATTGCCCAAAGTGCTGCGCATTTTTACCATTCAGCAATTGCCACAGACCGAGCTCGACTTTTTGCAGCGCTTATCGCAATACATGGATATTACGCTACTACACTATAACCCGTCTAAGCTGTTTTGGGCGGATATCGTGGACAAGTCGTGGCTACAGCGTCAGCAGATTATCAATCCTGAAAGCGTGTTTTTGCGTGATTATGGGCACAGTTTGCTATCGCGTTTGGGCAAGCAGTCGCGCGATACTTTTGCGATGCTTGCGAATTTATCGGGTAATGAGCAGTACCAAGACGCACTCGTCGAATGGCAGGACATCTTTGATGAGGGCGATGATAGCAATAAGGGCTTGAGCGATGCGTTCGGTATTGATTCTGATGACAGTGCGCAACAGCCGCAAGACAGCCCAAGCTTATTAAAGCGTTTGCAAAATGATGTATTGATGCTAGATGAGCAGTCTACCCAGCAAGCGACCGCAGCCAAAGTCTCGCAAGCAGTCAGTGAGCAAATAGAGCTGTCTTTTGAGCAAGTTGATCAAAAGCTGCAGCAAACGGCGTGGTATGACGATGAAGTATTAGAAAACAAGCGCTTTGAGAAGGAGCGTTTGTGGGCGATGTCTGCACAAGACAATAGCCTCAGCATTCACTCATGCCATAGCCTACAGCGTCAGCTAGAAGTGCTGCGTATCATGATTGGGCGCTGGCTCAATGAACCCCTAGCATCTGGTGAGAAAAAACGCCATATATCCGATATTGTCGTGTTGCTGCCCGATGTTGAGCGGCATCATGCGCTGATCAGCTCTATATTTGTCAGTGGTAAAGGTCAAGATGGTTTAACCCTGCCAGCAAAGGTGACGGGGGTGGTTGATGCCGATATTCGTCAGCTATGGGAGGCTATTATTGGTTTTTATAAGTTATTAGGCAGTCATAGCGCCCGCTTTGAAGCGGCTGAGGTGCTTGATTGGCTGATGCTGCCACCGCTGTATGAAAACTTCGGCTTAACCCATGAGCAGATGAGCCGTGGTTGTGATCTGCTGATCGAGGCAGGCTTTATTCGCGGTTTTGATGAATGGCATCTTAAACAAACCCTAGATAGCCACGACTATGATTACCGATTTACCTTTGCTCAAGCGTTAGATAGATTGACGCTTGGTCTGGTGATGCCAGAGGCCAGTTTGAGCGATTGCTTATACCCTTTGGCACAGGAGGACTGGCCAAGCACCGCCTTGCCAGAGATGACTCTGCCGCTGCCGCAAGTGAGCCTAAATGATGCGATGATTGTTGAAGCGCTTTGCCGTATTTATGCAGGCTTGACTGCGCGCCGTGATGACCATACAAAAAAACTCAAAGCCGAGGACTGGCTGGCGCAGATTGAGACACAAGTGATTCATCGCTACTTCGGTGATGTCGATCAGACACGTACGATGCGCGCCATCTATAATGCCATGAATGGCTTTAAATCAAGCCTGAGGGCCAATCGCTACTATCGGCAGTATGCCAGTAGTGATAGTGCCAACAGGGAGGTAGAACACAGGCTGGCAGGTGTCGAGCAGTTGCCGCTTAAGCTGAGCTTTATGCTGGACAGTATCGAGGCGGAGCTTGAGAGTCAGCAGGTCAGTGCTGAGCCGACTGGAGTGATTACTTTTGGTCGATTTGGAGCGCTCAGAAACGTGCCTTTTGATTTGGTGGTGATGCTCAATATGGATTTATCTGAGTTCCCTGGGCGTGACCGTGATAATCGCTATGATTTGATGAAAGCTGCCAATGCTCGCCGCGGTGATAGAGTTAGTGAAGATGACGATAATGGTGCGTTCTTAGACGCACTACTGTGCGCGCGCAGTGCGTGCTGGATATTTTATAATGGTCAAAGTCTGACAGACACCCACGAGCACCTGCCTGCCAACCCAGTCAGTGAGCTGTTGCAGTTTTTGCAAGGCGAGGTGCAGTGGCAGGTCAACTCGCTTGAAGCCTTAGACACGTTAGACGCATTGCCTGAGAGTGTTGACTCTACCACCGAGAGTCTTAAGCGTTATTTACCTAAATTGATTAAGCAGTGGCTGGTGACGGAGCATCCGGCACTGCCGTTTCACGAGAGCTTGTTTGAAATAAATAGTGAAGAGGCGGATGCTTTTGAGCAAGCATCTGATACGTCTACGCCTCATTCAACCCTTTATCCCAACCAGAGTGAGAGCGTCGATAAAGACAAGACAGATGCGCTGGATGCTATTTTGCATACCGCCATGCGCAAAACCAAGCTTGCGCAACAACGCCAATTTCCGCCCGCGCCGCTGTGGCAAGCGGTGTTTTATACCTTAAAGGATAGTGCATCTTATGAGCAGACAGCGCTGGTTGGTTTGCCGACTAAGTCCCAGTATGAAGCCATCGCTCAGATGCTTGGACACTCTCTAGGTCAATTGGGGCAAGTAGACAATCAAACCTTAGCGGCATTGGCTGAGATGCTATCACTAGACGCAGAGTCTGGTATAGACACCATTAATAACGACGCTATGTTTGATACGGTGTTCAATATTGAGGAGATAGACGTTGAAGGCGCATTGGCCTATCAAGTGCGTCATCCTGCCAAGGCGTTTTTGCGTACTCAAAAGGTGCATGTGGTGCAAGGCGAGGAAGCGATGGCTAATCAAGAGCCACTATTCCTAGACAATCTGACAACTTATCAGATCAAAGCGCATTTGATTCATAAACTGGCGAGCGATGCCGCTAATAACCATGTTGATAGTGATAGTACAGCCAAGCAAGACCACCCAATTTTAATGTACCAAAAAATCATGCCAGCAGGGGTGGCGCGCCAAACGACCTTGCCCAATCAGCAGCAAAAACTGCAGCAGCAATGTCAGGAGTTTAAAGAGCAGCTAGTTGCTAATGGCTTGGGCAATGATTTGGATAATGCTCAGCTAGTTGATGGAAATGGTATAAGTGGTTTGCAGCTACTGACCCCAACGATCGAGCATCCCGTGCAGCTAGCGCTAGCATCTGTGCTAACTGATGCTAGTAGTGAGGCTGATGATACGTCATTACTAAAACTATTACCTACAGTGGTTAAAATAAAAGACTCAGTACCAACATCAGTACCGATAGATGCTAATAATCCTCGTGCTAATCTACAGGCTGGCATGTCCTATGCCGAGCAATCCCCCAAGCAGTGGTTAAATATACTGCCCAATTCTGCTAGCCCCAAGCATTTAATCAAGTTTTGGTTGTCACATCTGTATTGGCAAGTCGCCAGACGCACAACTGCCGAGCAAGTCGCAGCAGATGATGGCGTGAGTATTTGGCGTTTTAATAAGCCAAGCTCGCAAGTTGGTAAATATAAAGATGTAATTGCATTTAAGCTAAGCCCAGTTCTGTATGAAGATGCGTTGGCCGAGCTGATAAAGTGGGCAATTTTTGGCAGGCTAGTCGGTCAAGTGCCGATTACCTTATTGCCAGAATATGCGCTCAGTTATCTTGATAAGTGCGCAAAAGCGGCAGAGAGTGAAGATGAGAGCGGCAGCTATTGGCCAAAACGTGCAGATTTCTTAGATTGGCTAAGGCCCAATTATCATGTAGATACGGTATATGATACCTGCTCGCAGCATGCTATTTGGCAATATGTACTGCGTGATCAGGACGCCTTTAAAGCCCTATCAGCAGCCTTAACGACGTTAGCACAGCCGCTGTATGAGCCGATGTATAAAGCCCTGCAAGGTCTAGATAGTTAGCTGGCTAGTTGATTGCTTACTATTTGTTTGCTGATTACTTAACACGGTTCGTTTTTTACCTTTTGGCTTAATGGATAATAAAAAGTGTACGCCCCTATGACAGAATTTATCACTGATACACCTATATCACCGAGTTTTGACGATGAATTGTACCAACCCTCTTCTCAAGGTTTGGATGTTGCAGAGCCCAAGGCAGAGGTGATACCAGCGATTGAGGTGGCATTGACAGGTCGGCATCTTATCGAAGCATCAGCCGGTACGGGTAAGACTTGGACACTTACGGGCATCGTACTGCGCTTGCTCATTGAAGCACGGCGCGCGCCAGAGCAAATCATTGCAACGACCTTTACTCGCGCTGCGGCAGCCGAGATGCGTCAGCGCATTCATGATCGTTTGGTGGATTTTTATCAGCTGCTGCAATGGGTGAGTAGCCTGAGTGCCAACTCTGCAAATAAAGAGCATTTATATCCATCTATCCTACAAGTGACGCCAGACAGCGATAAAGATAAGAAGAATAGTCAGGTAAGTCAGCACGCAGACACGGATGCGACTGCTGAAAAAGACGCTGATGAACTCAACCAAGACATTGACTATGATAAAGCCCATGACAAAAAAGCCGCGGCCAAAAAGCGTGTACAAGCAAAACAAACTCGTGAAAAATGGCTAGTCGCGCAGGCAAAAGGTGCGCGCTTAGATGACATCATGCAAGACCCTATCAATCTGCATCTGGTTGGCTACTTGCTTGATCATGTATATAGCTATCCTATGACAGAGGCGATTCGCCGTACGGCATTGGTGTTGACGACCTTGGATAAGCTGTTTGTCGGTACCCTCGATAGTTTGGCACAAAAGTGGCTTACAGAATACAGTAGCGAGACAGGCCACCAGCAAGGCATGGCCATTATTGACGACAGTAGTATCGAGCAAGTGACGGACAGTATCATTCATGATGAGCTGCGTCAGTTTCAAAGCCGACTGTACCATGAGCAGCCCAAGCTTTATGCATTGATGGATCAGCAAGGCAAGCTGACGGCGGTGGGCGATCACAAGAGTTTTGTGACGCGCTCACTGAATTTCATCTCTGCGCCGATTGATGAGATAAGGCTAGCAGATTTTGATTTTGGTTTATATGAACAGCTATTGCATGAGTTTGCGACATTAGATTTGGCAGATATTCAACCGTACTTAAATCCTGATTATCGAAAGTCTCAAGGGTTTAATGGGCGCTCTAATTTAATGACACAGTTTGATGCCATTATTGAGGTGCATCAAAAAATAGCGGAACATCAGCTGGCGTTTACCAGTTATTTAAATGAACGTGAAAATAAGATTCTTACCTCATTGCAGGATTCTAGATATCCCAATGAAGAAGGTAAAATTAAGAATTTTAATAAGAATAGAGAAAAAGAGCATGAAGCGTTTTTCGCATTAGACACCATTAGCAAGCTTATGGCCATCTTAGATATGGTTGATGGTTTAAATCATCATATTGTGATGTTGTTAGCCAATCTCAATCGCCATATCGTGCTGGCGGTGCGTGACAGACTGCCGGTTATCTTAGAAGAGCGCGGTGAGACCACCTTTAGCTTGCAGATGGTACGCTTAAACCAAGCATTGACCGGTCGGCAAGGAGAGAAGCTGGCGCGTTATATTCGTCATCATTATCCAGTGGCATTGATTGATGAGTCGCAAGACATCAATGGCGAGCAAGCCCTTATGATTGAAAGCATCTATCTGCCGAAGCGTAAACCGTCGGCCAATGACAGGCAGACTACGGGTAATAAAGCGAGCAATAAAGCCAACCATGAATTTTTGCTATTGGTTGGTGATCCTAAGCAGGCCATTTATGGGTTTCGCGGCGGTGATGTCGCCAACTACAATTATATGAAAGCCCAGTTTGAAAAAAGCAGCCTATGGACGCTCGATACTAACCGTCGTTCAAACGCCAGTGTGATTAACGCATTGAACTGCTGGTTCGGTATGCCTGCGCCAGTGACTCAAGAGAATAGGCTGGCACAGTTAGGTAGTGGTATTTATTACCAGCACATCAAAGCTGAAAAGCAAGAAAATCAACTGTCTTGGTTTCGTCAGCCAGACATGCCAAACAGCGACCTAAATAGTGACTCGGTAGATGACTTAGTAAATGACGTGCTCTCTGCTCAGCCCGTGAGTGTGTTGCACCTGCCTTATGATAAGGCGCTTGAGTACGACGAGTTTGAAATCACAGCGCGTCATATTGCCACCTTGCTTAGCAGCCATCAGACACTTAAAGGCAAACCGATTCAACCGAGCGATATCGGTGTGCTGGCACGTGCCAAAAAAGACTTAAAGCAAGTCGAAGACGAGCTTGTCAAGCTTGGTGTGCCGACCCTGACCACCAGTGATGTCAGTATCTTTGAAACCATCATGGCAGAGGATGTGGCAGCGCTGCTAAGTGCCATGCTATACCCGTATCGTCACGATATGATTAATCGGGTGCTAACCAGTCATTTGTATGGCCTGAGCATCAGGGATGTCAAAGCCATGATGACGGACCATGAGTCAGGGGTTGTAGATTTAAATAGCGCTAATACACAAGCCATTGATAATAAGAAAAGCTATCAAGACTTTATTAGCTATTTAAAAGAAGGCGCCCAGCGTTGGCAGCACTTTGGCGTATTATCGGCCATGCATTACTTGTTGGACAAAAGCCCTGTACAGCCGCAAGGCGTCTGGCAAGCACTAGCCGCGCATCCAGAAGGCGCGCGTCATATTATGGATTTGCGCCATGTGATGGATATATTAGCGCAGTATGGTATCGGCATGGGTGAGTATGAGCTGCTAGCGTGGTTTAGACAGAACATAGATAGCGCGCCGAGCAGTGATTGGGCTAAGCAATATCCGCTACCGACAGAGTCTGGCGTGCAGCTAATGACCATTCATAAGTCTAAAGGACTAGAGTTTCCCATTGTCTATGTACTGGGTATGGACGATGCCAGTAGAAAATCAGGTAATAAAGAAGACTATGGGTTGTATCTCTATAATGCGCAACAAAACCCTAGCCAGCAATATGCTACTCAACAAGACGCTTCTCAACGAAATGAGTCAGCGTTGGCGCAGCAATCGACAGGCAATCAGCGCCGATTCTCACCAGTGCAAGGCTCTGCGACCACAGACGGCTACTATACTGATATTGAGACGCAGGAGGGCTTTGATGAGCTGCGCCGGCTTGGCTATGTAGCCTTTACGCGCGCCAGTGAACAGCTGTATGTGGTATTAAAAGATGCCTATAGAAATACTGATTGTAACTTCAGGCCAGTGTGTTATTGGTTTGACTCCGAGGAGGCCAAGTTTGAATTGCCAGATAGGCTCAAAGGCATCATAGGCATGATTAGAGGGCATAAGGTCGATGCGTTTTATCGTGATAACTGCGTGACAGCAATAAGCGCATTAACGAATAATGGCGCGCTTGCCTCGACTAAGCCCAAAACCGAGCCTATTCAGTATGATGATTTTTCAGAGGTTATGAAAATCAATTATTTTTATGGTTGGGCCAAGACCAGTTTTACCGCTTTAGCTCGTCAGCTAGATGAATCGGCGCAGACAATGGCTGTGATGGATGAGCGTATAGATGATGCGGTAGATATTGACGTTGATATCAATATCACCGAAACGTCAGTTTCACCGTCACTGGGTGGTCATGCACCAGATAGTCATGCGTCTGCCGCGCAAGTCGATCAAGCAAGTCTCAAGTTAGAGGATGATATTCGTTTTACCTTTGTCAAAGGTGCCAATGCGGGTACGTTTTTGCATGAGATATTTGAAAAAATTGATTTTGGCAATAAATCGCAGTGGCCACAGGTTATCGATAGAGCTGTCAGTAGCTATCAGCTGCCGCTGGTGTATAGCAGTGCTGAGGCCCAAAGCCGTCGCCTACAAGCAAAGACGCAAGACAAAGGTGGTAGTGCGTCATTAAATACTGATTTATTGGATTCGGAGGCGATCGATGTTGGTAAGCATGAAGCGCTCATTGGCTGGATAGAAGAGGTGCTACATACGCCACTCTTAGCCTCTAATCAGCCGTTACATGCTATTGATGCAGGTCATAGGTTTGCCGAATTAGAGTTCAATATGGGGCTATCAGAGCGTTTTAAAGCACAGGATATCAATCAGCTTTTTGAGAAGTACCTACCAGATGAGACCGACAAGCACATCAATCTGGTTTCGCAAAACAAAGCGCATTTGTATCGTTATTTACGTGGTGAAATCGATTTGGTATATGAGCATGCTGGCAAGTATTATGTCGTCGATTATAAAAGTAATTTTTTAGGAAATAGCCTAAGCGATTATGACGAAACTACGCTCAAGCGAGCAATGTCGAAAGCAGGGTATTGGTTACAAGCCGCCATTTATCAAGTGGCATTGCATCGGTTTTTGTCGATGCGAATTGCTGATTATATAGGCAATGAAGATAAATATTTGGGCGCGGTGGAGTATGTCTTTTTACGAGGTGTATATGATCCAGCCTCTCAGTTGGCGACTAAGGCAAAAGAGGCGAACACACTGAGCGGCGGCGACTCAATAGCCAGTGAGACAATGCATGATAAGCTAATAAGCAATGCCCGCTACGGACTGGTGACGTGGGATATACCCATTGATTTTATTAAGGCTTTAGACACGTTGTTTGGCATACCAAATTAGCAGTCTATAGTTTATTAAATCTAAGGATAACATAGTGCTGCTAGGGTACTTTTTTAAAGCCCTAAATTGAACTGATTATATAAATATAGAGAAGAACACATCATGAGTAATAACAACAATAAAAGTAAGGCTGATATCAGCTCACAAGAAAGCTGGGCCAGTAATATTAGCGATTATATTTTGCTACGTCGTCAGCAAACGCATGTAGCCTATAGCAAGGCCGATGCAACGACTAAGGATAGTAGTGCAAAAGTAGACTCAGCATCAGATAACGGCTTATTTACCGCTCTATTTACTATGTTGGCTGCGCATTTAGAAGAGGGGCATACTGTACTCACCATTCAGGAAACTGAGCATGAAGCGCCGCATAGTGGTCAGATTGGTGGCGAGACAGTGACACTATATGAGTGGCAACAGCAGCTGTTAGAGATGCTAGCAATGCCGCTGATTGCTTTGATTGACACTCAAATAGCGGTTCAATCAGAGGTTGATATTACGGCAGAGGCATCAATATTTGTGTTGCTGGAGAATTTGTTTGCTAAGCAAGATCAGCTATGGGCGCAGCTGGCACTTAGCAATCATGAAAAAGAGATGTTGGTTAAAAGGCTTGATGCAGTAGCGGCACTCTACCAGTTATTGAAAAATAGTAACTTAACGTTTTTTGCTAAGTTAATCGATGAGCACACTTTGTTCGCTGACGTTAATGCAAACGCAAACCATAATGAAAATAAAAATAGCCTAAGCAAGAATAATCAACCTATCGTTTATCAGCACATTAACAGCAAGGAGGATGATAACCAAAACGCAGCAATTACGTTTTGGTTACACCGAGCGTGGCAAGCGGAATTTAACTTAGCGGCACGCATCAATACTATTTTAGACCAACAAGTAACGCCGCTTAAGATAGCAATACCTGACAACCTTCACGAAAATCAGATAAAGGCGATTGATATCGCCAATAAAAATGCCTTTAGTATCATTACAGGTGGCCCAGGCACGGGCAAGACTTACACCGTGGCGCAGCTGGTGATGGCATTGCAGCAAGCGACAGAGAGTAGGGGGGCGGCACATGAAAAAATCAAGTTTAGTACAGACAGTGCTAGCCTAGCGTTAGCCGCGCCAACGGGTAAAGCGGCACAGCGTATGCAAGAGTCTTTGCAAGCCGCGTTAGATGCCGCGAATGTCGAACTACAATTACAAGAAGCCAAAACCATTCATCGCTTGCTAGGTATTGGACGTACGGGCAGACCGCGTTATGATGCCAATAATCCACTTGGCGAGGATATCATTATCGTCGATGAAGCATCGATGCTAGGGGTGGAGCTGGCAAATTACCTTGTCAGTGCAGTAAAGCCTGGGGCGCGACTGATATTGTTGGGTGATGCCAACCAGTTGGCTGCGGTAGATGCAGGGGCGGTATTGGCTGATTTATGCCGTATTCCGCGCTTGCAGGCGATTCATGCGGAGCTCACAGAGAGTCGCCGATTTACCGCTGACTCTGGTATTGGTAAACTTGCTTATCAAATAAATAAAATAGAAACGGACACGCAGGCTATTTGGCAGTTGTTAAAATATGATGAGGCGCTGAGCTTTGAGCATATAAACAATATCAATAGCTTACCGACTTCATCAGCTAATGATAACACTATAATAAATAGCCTAAGTAATAAAGAAAAAATATCAAAAGCAAATAAACATTACAACTCATACTTAAACAAAATCAAAGCTCTTCTGCAAAACCCAATAGAAAAATCCATGCCAAAGTCAGTCAAAACAACCATTACTTCACTAATAAACACCTTCAATCAGTTTCGAATATTAACTGCCGGTCACAATGGTGAATGGGGTGATCATTACATCAATAACTATTTTACCCAGTGGCATCTTGCTGAGCTGAAGCTGCCTCTGGGTCAAAACACTTGGTTTCATGGCCGCCCTGTCATGATTCTACAAAACAACTATGAGTTAGGGTTGTTTAATGGCGATATTGGTTTTTGTTTGCAGACTAGCGATGATCGTAGCCGTCTCGAGGTGTTTTTTGAAAATAAGGAGCAGGGGATTGCTGTTAATTTGCTCAATGAAGAGGTCATCGCCACCGCTTATGCGATGACTATTCATAAATCCCAAGGATCAGAGTTTGATCATGTGCTCATTACTTTTGACAATAGTCACGCAAGGCTGCTGAGTAAAGAGCTGATTTACACCGCTGTGACACGTGCCAAAAAACAAGTGACCATATATAGTACAAAACACGCACTAGAAAAAGCCGTTCAAACGCCCACTGAGCGCCATACAGGGTTAGCCTTACAGTTTTAGAGTCACTACTAAACCTATAAGCAAAAAAAAGCATCCGATTAGGATGCTTTTAAAAATGCCCGCTTAAATAAAGCGCTTACGCTTCTTCTTTAATGGCATAAATACCTGGCAGGTGACGTAGATAACCATGGAAATCCATGCCACAGCCATAGACATAACGGTCTGCAACGTTGATACCGACAAAATCCACATCAAAGTCAGCAACTTTGCGATCATGTTCTTTATTTAGCAGCACGCAGCATTCGATAGACAGCGGTTTTTCTTTACCAAGTTGTTCTACGACGGCTTTTAGGGTGATGCCTTCGTCAAAAATATCATCGATCAGCAGTACGTGCTCACCTTCGATACTGACATCAGGCTTAAATTTCCAGTCTAGCTCATTGGTACCTTCGTTATCACGGTAGCGTGAGGCATGGATATAATGCATACGATGATAAAAAGTCAAATGGGTCAGTAGTTGACCAGCTGGAATCAATCCGCCGTTCATCACGACCATGACGATAGGATTTAGGCCAGCGTAGTGCAGGTTGAGCTGAGCGGCCAGACGCTCATAAGCTGCGGCAACTTCGATACTGCTAATAAGGCACTCTGAGTTGCGTAGGGTTTTTTCGATTTCTTGGTTACTAATTTGGGTCATGGGTTGCGCCTTTGATAAAAGTGCCGCCTATTTTAGCAAATTTTACTAAATTTGCCCAACATTCCAGTCTCAATAAAAATATAATATTCGCTATTCTGGCTTTTTTACGATAAAAGGGCGGTAATAATTGGCCAAACGGTTTAAGGAAGTATCTGGCAAATCGGGCAATAGCTTGTTTAATGCCATAGACATGCCTTTGTCGATGGCCGCTTTGGCAACGGGCACAGATTTGCGTTTGATCATGCCAAGCTTTAAGGTTTCAGCATAGCGGCTGACAAAGTGTGTCAACGTTTCCTCGTTCATGGTTTCAAGCGCGGTTTTAAAGGTTTTCATATCTGTATGCTCAGGCGTAATCGCTGCAAAGCCTTTGTCGACGGTCATGGCGTCTTTATCAGACAGCTGAAAACCAATGCGCTTGATACCATCATTATCGATAAATGTCGCTCGGTCTCTTAAAAAATGAAAGCTGGGTAGCACTTCTTCGTTGTTTTCTTTACCCAGTAGGATGTTTAATAGCGTGTCCGTCGCTTTTTCAACGGTGCCGACCACTTTGCGCATGGCTGCTTGACGCTCAGGGTTTGGAATGATATCCACTAAGCCGACGAGTAGGTTGTCAATCAGGTCTCGCGCGGTTTGGTGAGTCAACGCGTCGCGATAAGGGTAGTAATCTACTGACTCATTTGATTCAACCACTTGCTCTGCTTCAGTAATAAGCGCTTTTAATTTGTCTGAAGGAACGAATCCAAAATAATGTGCCATTATGCTTCCTTTATTTGTTATTTTTCATGCCTTACGAACGTTACATTTATCGTGAAATCGGTTACCATTTAACCAGAATTTTTGGCAAAGGCTCACCAAAATATATGCTAATTAGCGATGTGCCTGAATAGTAAAGTTCCAGATTTTACTGATGAATACTAGTCTCGCAAGATTCCGACGATTTATCCGATGACAGGTGAGAGGAGTCACTCACTGCACACTAATTTAGCATATTTTTCATATTTTGATTTAAAAAGCTTGAACTTATAAGACTACCTACTACCTGTCTAGGGAGAGATGAGATGAATAGTGCTATTGTACTTTTATTCGGTGTAGCTGCCATGCTTTGCGGCTACCTATTTTACTCAAAATTTATTGCCACTAAAATTTTGGCATTGGATAACAGCCGTCCCACGCCAGCACACACAATGAAAGATGGGGTGGATTATGTCCCCACAAATAAATATGTGCTATGGGGACATCATTTCACCTCAGTCGCTGGAGCGGCGCCGATCATTGGTCCTGCCATTGCCGTGATTTGGGGTTGGGTGCCAGCCATTATTTGGGTGGTGCTCGGTACTATTTTTATGGCGGGTGTGCATGATATGTCGGCCATTTGGGCAAGTATGCGCAATCGAGGTCAGTCGATTGGCTCTATTGCTGGTACGGTCATGGGGACCCGTGTACGTAGCTTGATGATGGTGGTTATTTTCTTATTACTATTGATGGTCAATGCGGTGTTTGGTGTGGCTATCGCTAACATGATGATCAAAACGCCATCTGCTGTATTGCCTGTTTGGGGCGCGTTAGTGGTGGCCTTTATCATCGGTCAGTGTATCTATCGCTACAAGATGAATCTGATTTGGGTGTCTATCATTGGCGTCACTGCTTTATACGGTCTGATCTATCTTGGCCCTATGTTTCCAATTGTGTTGCCTGAAACGGTCTTTGGCTTGCCTGATAATGCGGTTTGGATTCTCATTTTGTTTACTTATGCGGCAATTGCATCATTGTTGCCGGTGTGGATGCTGCTGCAACCGCGCGATTATATCAACGGCTTGCAGTTGTTTGTTGGCTTGATTCTATTGTACGCCGCGATTTTCATTGGTACGCCAAATATTGTCGCGCCAGCAGTAAACACAGCGCTGCCAGCTGGCACACCATCACTCATGCCATTGTTGTTTGTGACCATTGCTTGCGGTGCAATCTCAGGATTTCACGGATTGGTGGCGACAGGGACGACCTCTAAGCAGATTGACAAAGAAGAAGACGCACGTTTTGTTGGTTACTTTGGGGCGCTGGGCGAAGGTATGCTAGCACTTGGCGCGATTTTGGCAGCCACGGCAGGTTTTGCGACCCTTGGAGACTGGCAAGCGGTTTATCAAAAATTTGGCGACGGCTCTATTGGCGCGTTTATTGATGGCGGTGCAACCATTCTAAACGCTGGTGTCGGTATCGATATCGTGCTATCCCAGACGATGCTTACGGTAATGGCAGCATTGTTTGCTGGTACCACGATGGACACGGGTGTTCGTTTGCAACGTTATATTTTCCAAGAGTTTGGTGAGTTTTATAACTTGCCTGCATTGAACAAAGGCTTCGTTGCAACCCTGCTTGCCGTCGGTAGCTGTTTGCTATTGGCCTTTGGCGCTGGTGGTATCGATGGTGCTGGTGGTATGATTATTTGGCCATTATTTGGTACGACCAATCAGCTGATGGCAGCCCTAACCTTGATGATTGTTACGGTTATTTTATTGCGTAAGGGCAAGCCAGTTTGGTACACCTTGGGGCCACTGACTTTCTTATTAGTTATGACTGTCTTTGCTCTATTAATTCAGCTAAAAACCTTCTTCACTGATGGCAATTGGCTACTGATCATTATGGACATCATTATCTTGATCGCAACGATTTTGGTGACGTTTGAGAGTCTGTCGGTACTGCGTAAAGAGTGGTCAATACACAAAGGTAAAAGCGGTGACATTTAAACGCTAAACAGATTTGAGTGTCTATTACATCAAAAACTTCTATCAAATAAAAAGCGCTAGCAGCAATTGTTGGCGTTTTTTGTATCACATAGGCATGATAGGTAATAAGAAATAGGTAGGGTATAAGCGAATTATGGAAAATAAAAACACATCAAATGATATAGAAAACGCCCAACCACCAGAGAGTACTCAACCATGGTGGCAACGTTTTGTGGCAGGACTCAATGAGTTTTATCATGCACCATATCGTCAAACGATGGCACGGGCAGCGCGTGACGAAGAAGATTTTTTTATGCTGATGATGTTTGCTGAAAGCTTAGGCATTGATAATCCTGCCAGCTTTTATACCTTAGAGTTACAGCCGTTATTTTTAGAAAACTTTCACGAATGGCACACGCGCATGGGTATGGATAGATGCCCATTTGACCATGTTGGCTGCTGCTAATCGTTTATTTATGATTGAAAAATAAAAATAATATAAGAAATGAGATAAAAATATGGCATTACATCCTCTACATACATTAGTAGAACAACTAAAAGCACACCCGATTATATTTATCGGCGGTAAGGGCGGTGTGGGAAAAACCACTACTGCCGCCGCACTTGCCAGTTATTACGCAAGCCAGCAGCAAAAGACGCTGATTGTCTCAACCGATCCAGCACACAGCTTGGGCGACGTGTTGGATACACAGCTTAATAACGCAAAAACAGCAATATCACCTTATTTAGATGCCATTGAGTTAAATCCTGATGTAATCGTTGACGAGCACTTTTCTCAAGTTGAGCGTACGATTAAATCCTATGCCAATCCAGATATGATGCCCAAAATTCGTGAGCATCTGAGGCTATCAAAATCAGCACCCGGTGCACAAGAAGCCGCCATGCTCGAATCCATGTGTCAGCATTTAGTCGAAGCGGCTGATGCAGGCTATGAGCATATTATCTTTGATACCGCGCCAACTGGCCATACATTGCGTTTGTTGGTATTGCCTGAGATGATGGGCGCGTGGACAGATGGATTATTGGCACAGCAAAGGCGGCAAGCCAAATTGCGCTCGGTGGCGAACCATTTAGACAGTCACAATCAAACGCGTGGTAGTGCTGGTCAAAAAAACAGCGATCATGATGTGCCAAATCCATTTGCTGCAAAAAAATCTGATCGCTGGGAGCAAGCGGTAGCAGTACTAGAAAAACGCAAAGCACTGTTTCGTCAAGCAGGCCTACTGCTGCATGACCGTGGCCAAACGGCAATTGTCTTGGTAATGACCGCCGACGTGTTACCACTGGCTGAGACCAAACGCGCTGTCTCACAATTAGAGGACAGTAAACTGCCGCCAGCGGCGATAGTAGTCAATCAACTAATCAAACCGACGCAGGCGGATGCGTTTTGGCAGCATCGCGCCGAGCGCCAGCAACAGCTACTGCAAGATATTGAAAGCAGTTTTCCCAATTATTCGCTATACCCAATCTATTTGCAAAAAACAGACGTACGCGGTACAGATGCATTAAGTACCTTGCTAGAGGCTTCATGCTAGCTGGTCACTCAGACTCACGTGATTGTAATTTGCTCGCCAGCGACCACGCCATATCGGCACGTAATAGCTGAGCCTGCTCGGATTTACCGCTACTAAGCGACGACCACTGCGGTTTGCCGCGCGCTTTTTTGAGCTCGCTTGGTAGTTTGTGTGTCGGCCATGGTGTGACGGTATGGCCGTCGTCATCTAACGCTTGCTCAATATTGGTTTTTTCCCCTTTATACAGCAATTGCGTGGCATCAGTTGCTGCATGACCGCGATGGCGCAGGGCAGTGAGTAAGTCGATCGCTCGCGTTGCTAGCAATGTCAACGTCGCAGGATCGATATATAAGCGTTTTACGCCAGTGATTTTATCAGCGATGCTACTGGTATTAGATAATAACCCACCTGCGATACCACCGATGGCAGCGCCCAATCCCAACGTCGTGCCAAGGGCCGCCGCATCAATACCCAAGCCTAATAGTGCACCTGCTGCCGCGCCCGATGTGGTGCGAATACCATAGCTTTTGAGCAGCTCAGGGTCAAAAGGATCTTGTTGGTACGCTTGTAATTCAAGTGGGGTGGCTGCTACCGCATTATCATAAAACTTATATAAATTGAGCAAATTGTGCTGCATCGCCCGTTCGCTTTGCCTCACCGCTTCTTGCATTTGTGCAAGTATGGGCATTGGGTCATCATCTTCATTGATTTCATAAACGAAAGCGGCGACATTTAATAAAAAGTCGGCAATGATGATATTGGCTTCATCATACAGCTGCGCCCAGTTCTCTGTTCGACGCGTCATCAGTTGATCAAGCATCTCCGAGTGAGTGAGCATGGTGGCGAGATTTTGCCATAGGCGCATCTCGTCTTCAAATTCAAAGGCGACGGAATCAAAGCGCGTCGATATATGCAGATTGCGTCTTGCCAGCATCGTTTGCCACTCATCGATATTGGCATCCTGACTGTCGGTAAAATTAAATACTGGCATCACTGGTATCGCCGCCCACGATAAAATAGCCAACTCGTCTTTGTATTTACCGAGTACCGGCTCACGCGCATCGACGACATAAATGGCCATATCGCTTGCCAGCAACTGCCGAATCACTTTGGCTTCTTGGCTATAGTCGTCATTGCCGCCACTGCTCGTTAGGGCATCACCACCTTGGGCAATATCTGCGGCCAAAAACTGCTGCAAACGCTCAATACCATCACGGCGACTGGCCGTATTGTCTTCTAGCCAATCCATCAGCCCTGAAGCGTCCTCTAGGCCAGGGGTATCATATAGTATGACCAAGTCTTCACCGGTTTGGCTGTCTGTGAGTTTGGCTTGCTCCACATGACGCGTGGTGGCCGCCTCATTTTTGACTTCACCAAAATAAACATCACGTAATAGTGTGCGTAGGATAGAGGTTTTACCTGTATTGGTATGGCCAACGACTGCCAGTTTCAGCGCTTCGCCACTGGCGATGGTTGTTTTTTTGCCAGCGTGCGCTGTCAAGTCGTTTGATTCTTCAGTGGCGGGGGTCTGCGTAGATGCTGTTGGCGCGGCCTTTACATACCCTACATGAGGCTCGTCTTTTAAGGCTTTATCGGCAAATAGGCCGACGGGCTGACCATTGGTTTTATTATTATCCATTTTATGTTTCCGTATTATTCATATATATAAACGCTAGCGCTTTTGTACAAATACCAAAAAACGTGACTAACTGTCCACTAGGCCAATGTTTCGCGCCGCAAGCGCGGTTTGCCATTGTTGATAACGAGTGTCTTGGTTTGCTATCGTCTGCACCGAGTCTTTTGCCAAAGTGCCATCACCAAGCAGCTGGATAATAAGCCCGTCTGCCGCATGCTCTGCGATACGATCGAGTTTGCGCAGGGTACCGCGATCAGGCAGCGCATTACTATGAACGCCTAATAATACTTGCACTGGGTGCTTATCAAGATAGCTTGTCAAGCGCTCCATATCATCGCGGTCATCAACGATACCGAAATCCTCTATCTCACTATTATCATTAATATCGGCATCAAGACCCCCAAGCCACCAGTTGTCTTGCTTTGCTGGATACTCGAGTAGGGCCACCAGTTTTTTACCAGTGCTGACCGTCGCTTTTGGCGCGACAGGAGCGGGTGCTTCTTTAAAATCATCAGCATCCACCACATGACGCTGCCAAAAATTCAAAATTTTTTGATAATAAGGCTGCTTGATATCTAGGCGCATTTTTTTGCGGCGAAACATCAACGCACAAAACGCCCAAGCGATTGCTCTAGGTACGATACCATACATCAGCAAGCTTCCTACCAGCAGCCCCGCCCATTGCCGCGCGGCAGACAGCGGCATCGCCTCAGTCACCATGCGGCTTTGGGCGATAGCGGTACTGTCTGGCACGTCAAACCCTACCAAGCTTGGCAGCCAGCCGAGTATCTGAGTCAACGTGATAAGCGCCTGATCAGACAGTAAGGTCGACTCCCAGCTAAAGCTGTACTGACGCACAATCAATAAAAACACAATGGCCAGCAGCATACCCGTCAAGGTAGCGAGCCATAATTGATGGCTAAAACGCCCCAAATACCAGCGCATACCGCTGTGTTGTAGTTGACGCTCGTACAAGTTCACGGCTGCTCTGGTCACATCGTCTTTACCACGAATAAGATAGCTGGGACTGACAAAACTGGCAAACCAATTGGACGACTGTTTGCCTTGATTGATGAGCGTCATCGCAAGCCAGCCTAAGAGCATAATGGTATGAAAGCCAAGCAAGCAGACCAGCATATAAAAGAAATTAACCACATTGGTCTGAAGTAGGGTAAACAGTCCTAGAAACCCTGAGATGCACCACACCACACTCATGACTATCATGATACCCTTGATGCGGCCATCAATCTTGCCAAGCACCCCTGCCAGCGCACCGTTACTATCAATACGTGAGGCGCGGCGGTGCAGTTTTTGGATAGGCGTGCCATCTTCGCTTTGTAGCTTTTCGGTGATAAGTAGTGGGTCGGTTGCAAAGACATGCTGCTGCGTCTCAAGCGTGCGCACCAGCTCAGTCAGTTGGTCTTGGGGTGATAGCATAAGATATCCGTATAAAAGCGTTGGTCAACAATCATCAGTTTGATTGTGTGATGGCAAGTCAATGTACAAAGTCGGTGTACAGTTGGGTTTTCTACCCAGCAATGATTATTAGTGATTATTGTAGCCTATATCGTATGGCGGTGACTTCGGTTATTTTTAGCGTTTTCTCATAGTATATGTAAAATAAATGCGCCAAAATAAATGAAGATAAGCAGCAGCCTATAATACAGATAACCATAAGGATGGCGTTATGAAACAAAAAAATTATTTGGTCATTGGTGGCACCGGTGGTATCGGTCGGGCGATTGTGAAAGAGCTATTACAACGGACTGCTAATGAGCAAAGCGATACTAATACAGCACATACCAAGATATATGCCACTTATCACAAAAGTCAGCCTGACTTTGCGGCAGATCATTTGTATTGGATATCGATGGATGTGAGCGATGAGGATAGTATCGAACAAGCCATTGCTGATATCAAGCAACAAACCACTCATATTGATTGGGTGATTAACTGTGTCGGCTTATTACATACGCCACACAATCAGCCAGAAAAAGCGCTAAGACAACTGGAGACGGACTTTTTTTTGCAGAGTATGCAGATTAATGCCTTAGCCAGTCTACTGATTGCCAAGCATATCAAGCCATTACTTGCAAAATCTGAACGTAGTGCGGACCACCCTGCCATTTTTGCGACCATATCGGCGCGTGTGGGCAGTATCAGTGATAATAGGCTTGGCGGTTGGTACAGCTACCGTATAAGCAAAGCGGCGCTAAATATGGGTATGAAGAATTTGAGCATTGAATGGAGGCGGTCACTAAAGGATGTCTGCGTGGTGGTCATGCAGCCAGGTACGGTTGATACCCAACTGTCTTCACCTTTTCAGAGCAATGTGGCGGACGAAAAGCTATTCACGCCTGCCTATAGTGCGGCGCGTTTACTCGCCGTGCTTGATTCGATGAGCGCTGCTCAATCTGGTGGTTTTGTCGATTGGGCAGGTGAGTCGATCCCTTGGTAAAAGATAGGTAAAACGGGTGATTGATAAAAACGTCAAATCATTAATCGGCGACAAATAAATCCATCAATTCATTGACCGGTGTTTGCTCTAAGCGGCTTTGGTCATCACATAGCGCACAGGTATCGGCACAACGACTGTCAATAAAACGTGTGGCCAAACTGGCACGAAACTTGGCTTTTAGCACTGGAATGCCTTCTTTGCGGCGACGTTTATGGCCGATAGGATACTCGACAGCTTAGATTCAACAAATGGCTATCTTATGTCATCAAATAAATCAGACCTGCGACAAACATCAGGCTAAAGAGTAAAAGCAGCACACCCAAAACCTTACTTGCCACCCCCGAGCCTCCTGACGGCGGTTTTTTAACTTTGCTCTTTTTGGCCACTCGCAGCACCATCTTTACATGCTCGATATTATCCTCAAGGTAGTAATCTCCTTCAGGAACAAACCCTAAGGACTGATAAAAGCTGAGCAAATAAGTCTGTGCGGAGATAATAATAGGACGCTTTTTGCCATATTTTTTGCGGCAATGAGCGATAGCTTGAATCATCATCTGCCTTGCTATGCCTTGACCGCGATGCTCTGATAATACCAGTACGCGACCAATAGCTGACATAGCGGTATTAAGCGAATCGGTATCGGCGGTGCGCAAGTTAGATCTGAGCTTGTTGTATTCAGGCGGAATAATGCGGCAGTAACCAACGAGCGCTTCGTTTTGATGCGCGACGAGATGCAGACAATCAAAGTCAAGCTCATCCATATCTTGATAAGCGCAGTTTTGCTCCACCACAAACACCTGCGAGCGCGCTCTTAGAATATGGTAGATATCGACGGAGGTTAACTCATCAAAGGTTTTTATAGAAAATTGGGTGGTCATAATATTTTGGCTTTTGCAAATGAGATGATAATCATGAGTTTGAATGAAGGCGCATTTTTAATGCTTTTGGGTTTATGGTGCTAGGCTAAAAGCACCAGCCTACGACGTCGCTTAGATTATTATTAAAACGTACTTTTTGCAATAATCTATAAGACACTAACCCTGAATCGTCTGACTGATCTTATCTAGATTTAAACTATCGGACATGGCGCTAAAGATCTCATAGTACTTACCGCCTTTATCATAGAGCATTTCATGGGTACCCGTCTCAACCACTTGACCGTTTTCTATCACTACCAAGTCATCAGCGTCAATGATCTGCGCGATGTTATGCGAGACCATAATTACCGTTCTATCTTTTTTGATAAGATCTAAGCTTTTTTTGACCTGTTGACTGGCGATGGCATCGAGGCTCGCCGTTGGCTCATCCAAAAATACAATCGGTGGATCTTTTAAGAACATACGTGCCAGCGCAATACGCTGCTGCTGACCGCCCGATAGCGATTTGGCCGTACTCTCGTAACCGTCTGCTAATTGCATCACTTGCTCATGAATCGAAGCCTTTTTTGCTGCGACTATAATGTCATCCATAGTCGCATTCATATTGCCATAACGGATGTTTTCACTAATAGTGCCTGAGAAGATATGATTACTTTGTAATACCAGACCGATATTCTGACGTAAGTCATGAGTATCACAGTCTTTTAGATTATGACCATCTAAACAAATGATGCCAGCATCTGGCTCATAAAATTTGACCAATAGATTGATAATGGTGCTCTTGCCCGCGCCGCTAAGCCCAACAAGCGCGGTGATACGGTTAGGGCGAATCTCAAAGCTGACATCTTTTAGCGCTTGGGTACCGTTGGGATAAGTAAAGTCGACGTTTTTTAACTCGATATGGCCCTTTAGATCTTTGCTACTGATGCCATCGATATTCTCAATTTGCTTATCATCTTCTAAGATATCAAAAAAGCCTTCTGCATAAGTTAAAGCATTATTAATCTGATCATAGATACGGTGCAGCTGGCGAATAGGGGCGGCGACGTTTTGAAATAGCATAACGTGAAATAAAATCATGCCAATGGTCATTTGGCCCTGCAAGACAAAGTAAGAGGTCAGCAAGATGATGACCACGACGCCGATTTGTTCAATAAAGGTTTTCACCGCGTCATAGATAAAGCCAATACTGCGAATACGCAGTTGATTATCGGTCATCTCTTTTTGAATCTTTAGATGCTTTTGCGCTTCAATAGGCTCGCGGACAAAGGATTTGACCACACTGATTGAGTTGATAAGCGAGATAACCAGTCCGCTTTTGGCTTCGCGAAAGCCACGCATTTGCCGACGAAACCCTTGCAGACGTCTGGCTTGTTTTTGACTAATAAAAAAGTAAATCGGAATAATAAACAGCCCAACCAGACCAATCCAAAAGTTGGTCGAGAACATAATAATAAGCGAGACAATGGCACTGGCAAACAGCGGTAGCATATCGATAAAAAAGTTTTGCACCAAACTTGTTAGGCTACTAACCCCATAATCAATACGAGTTTGTAGTTTACCGCTATCGTTTTCACTACTGGTATAAAACGCCATGCGATAAGTCAAAATACGCTCGATAATCTTTTGTGATAAATCCCGCGAGAGATTGATGCGAATCTTTTCACCATAAAAACGCTGACCGAAAGAGATAAATATCGACAGTATCTCTTTGGTCAGTAGTACCGCACTGATAATGCCAAGCATACGTACGCCCGCTTCCCAAGGCTCGGCAAGTGTGGCAATCTCAGTCAAAGTATCGACAGCATAACGCAACACAAAAGCATTGACCTGCGCGGTAAAGGAACCAAGTACGGTCAAGATCAGCGTGGCAATGATTAAAAGCTTATAAGGCGCGGCAAACACCGCCAGCTTTTTAAGGATATTCCACAATAAAGCGCGCCGCTCAGTCTTTTTGACTGGCGGCTTTTTGTCTAACATCACGCGGCGGGGTTGGGGAGATGTTGGCATATAGGTGTCGCTCTATGCTTTATTTAACAGTAGTCTGCAGCCTATCAAAACGCATCCGCTGGTACAAATACCTCGCCTGTCATAATACGGCGGGCTGAGCGACTCATCGACACTTTTTTGGCTTGCCAGCGGCCGTCGACTTGTTCGGTTCTACCGCCGACCAGTAACGTCCCTGATGGATGACCAAAACGCACCTCGGACAGCTCGCCACCGCCAGCCGCCTCATTGACCAATGTCCCTTGCGTGGTGGCCGCTGCCGCAATGGCGACCGCTGCGGTACCCATCATCGCATGATGCAGCTGCCCCATACTCATCGCGCGTACCACTAAATCGATATCATTTGCATTAACTTCTTTACCACTTGACGAGGTATAGCTTTGTGCAGGAGCGACCCACGCAATTTTGGGGATATGCTGACTGCTTTGCGCCTCAGACTCATCGGTAAACAATCCCATCGCCACGCCGCCACGCGCACGTATTTTTTCTAACTTGGCTAATAGTTCGTCATTACTATTAATATCGCCTTGTAATTCTGTACCGCTAAAGCCTAAGTCTTCCGCTTTCATAAAGATGGTGGGGATACCGGCGCTGATAAAGGTCGCTTTGACGCTGTCTTTATCGAGGCCACAACCAGAGACATCAAAGTCATCGACGAGGTTGTTGGTCGGGAACATATCACTAGAAGAATCAACAGGATCGATAAATTCAATTTTGACCTCAGCAGCGGGGAAGGTGACGCCATCAAGCTCAAAGTCGCCGGTTTCTTGTACTTGCACCTGACCATTCTCATCCTTGTATACAGGTACATGGGCGATAATGGTTTTGCTGATATTCTCCTGCCAAATACGCACTTCACAAATCCCGCTTTCAGCATTGTCATCGATACTATTAGCAATTTTGTCGGCATCAACTAGACCCATATTAATGGCACAGGCACCGACGGCTGCAGTTAAGTTACCACAGTTACCCGCCCAATCAATCATCGGCTTTGCGATATTAACTTGTCCAAATAAATAATTGACGTCATGGTCGGCTTGTTTTGCTTCAGACAAAATCACCGTTTTTGACGTGCTAGAGCTACCATTACCTAAACCGTCGATTTGTTTACCATAAGGGTCTGGGCTGCCGATAACCCGTAGTAAGAAGTTATCTCGCGGCGAGCCTGCAACTTGGCAACGCTCAGGTAAGTCGGATAATTTAAAAAACGTGCCTTTTGACGTGCCGCCGCGCATATAGGTGGCAGGAACGGAGATTTGCGGGGCGAATTTTGGTTTGGTCATTTTTGAGAGTCCTTTATATATTTATGACTTGTTTATAGTTTTATTGGTAGTATAGTTCGGCAAAAATTAATCAGATAATGCAAGATAACCCTGATTTGTCTTATGAGTTCATACGTCAATTATTAATCGCTCAAAATGAAGTCGAGGCTAGTAGAGTTGAACCATTTTATTTTAGATAGGATTACTGCAATCCTAAACTCATTTTGCCAGCTTTATACTGCTCAACAGACTTAGCCAAATGGGCAACATTAGCAGGCGACTTCAATAAATAAAGTGTCTCCATTAAACCATTGTAATGAGCACTCGACATAACAACCGCATCATTATCGTTTTGACGATTTATGACTACTGCATTGGTACCATTATTCACCGTATCTAAAACGGCTTTGAAGTCTTTATTAGCGTCTGTAAAGCTGATAATTTTCATAAAATTTCTCTTAATATAAAATTTTAATAAAATACAATCTATAGTAACTCTGCAAAATTTTGATGTGGGTTAAAAAACCAGCCTACGCCAAATTCAAATAGTTAGAGATTATAAGCTTAAAAAAACCGATGCCATATAGACACTCTATACAACATCGGCTCTGTATTACTTATACGCTATGTCTTAACGCTTACGCAATATCTAGCGTGCCTTCGATAAACTCTTTGGCAAAGCGCTGCAGCATACCGCCAGAGTTATACATTTTCACTTCATCAGCGGTATCTAAACGGCAAATAACAGGCGTTTTATCGACTGTGCCGTCTTTGCGATGAATCACTAGCGTCATCTCACCACCAGCGGATACCTCACCTTCGAGATCAAACACTTCGCTGCCATCGATGTTTAGCGTCTCACGGTTGGTGCCTTGTTTGAACTGTACGGGGAGAGCGCCCATACCGACGAGGTTTTGACGATGGATACGCTCAAAATCTTCGGCGACGACGACTTCCACGCCAGCCAGACGCACGCCTTTGGCAGCCCAGTCACGGCTTGAGCCTTGACCATAGCCGTCGCCTGCGATGATGATCAGCGGTTGGTCACGATTCATATACGTCTCAATCGCTTCCCACATACGCATGACCTGACCTTCAGGCTCTACGCGAGCGAGTGAGCCTTGAATGACGTTGCCGTCCTCGTCGCGTACCATTTCATTAAGCAACTTCGGGTTGGCAAAGGTGGCACGCTGCGCAGTCAAGTGATCGCCGCGGTGGGTGGCGTACGAGTTGTAGTCTTCCTCAGGCAAGCCCATGGTATCGAGATACTCGCCAGCAGCGCTATCACCCATGATGGCATTAGACGGCGACAAATGATCGGTGGTGATGTTGTCACCGAGTACTGCCAACGGACGCATGCCTTTTAGGGTGTTTTTCTTCGCCATCTTGCCTTCCCAATACGGTGGACGGCGAATATAGGTACTCATTTCGCGCCAGTCATATTGCGGGTCGATGACCGACGCTTCATTACGGCCTGCCTGCGCTTTGGCTTCATCAAACATCGGGATGTACACTTGGTTAAACTGCTCAGGCTTGACCGCTGATTTGACAATAGCGTCGACCTCCGCATCGTCAAACCAGATATCTTTTAGATACACATCGTTACCGTCTTGGTCTTTGCCCAGTGAGTCTTTTTCGATATCGAAGCGGATGTTGCCTGCGATAGCATAAGCAACCACAAGCGGCGGCGAGGCGAGAAACGCTTGCTTGGCATACGGATGGATACGACCATCAAAGTTACGGTTGCCCGATAGCACAGCGGTACTAAACAAATCGCGATCGATGATTTCTTGCTGGATATCTGGGTCCAGCGCGCCGCTCATACCGTTACAAGTGGTACAGGCAAAGGCCACAACATCAAAGCCTAGCTTTTGTAGCTCAGGTAGCAACCCTGCTTCCTCTAAATACAGCTTAACGGTTTTTGAGCCAGGGGCTAGTGAGGACTTCACCCAAGGCTTACGAATGAGGCCTTTTTCCACTGCGTTACGGGCGACGATACCAGCGGCCACCATGTTGCGTGGGTTTGAGGTGTTGGTACAGCTGGTGATCGCAGCGATAATGACGGCACCATCTGGCATCTGGCCATCTTCTGGTTCTGGTAGTTTTTCATTTTCACCGTGGGCGATGCCTTCCTTGACAAGGTCTGTCGTTGATACGCGCGCATGGGGACGTGACGGTCCTGCGATGTTGCGCACCACTTTTGATAAATCAAAGCGTAGTACGCGCTCATACTCAGCCTCTTTTAGGCCATCAGCCCAGAGGCCAACTTGCTTGGCATAAGCTTCAACAATTTTAATTTGTTGCTCGCTGCGACCGGTGAGACGCAAATAATCAATGGTCTGCTCATCGATAGAGAACATCGCAGCAGTAGCGCCATATTCAGGGGTCATATTAGAGATGGAGGCGCGATCACCAACAGTCAGGTTTCGTGCACCTTCACCAAAGAACTCTAAATAAGATGACACCACGCCCTCAGTGCGTAAAAACTCGGTCATCGCCAGTACTAAATCGGTACCAGTGATGCCTTCTTTTAGTTTACCTGTCAGCTCGACACCGATGATATCTGGCAAGCGCATGTATGAAGGGTTGCCCAACATCACGCTTTCAGCTTCTAGCCCGCCGACACCGATAGAGATAACGCCAAGCGCATCGACCATCGGCGTGTGGCTGTCGGTGCCGACTAGGGTATCAGGGAATGTGATGGCATCGCCGTCTTGGTCAGCCACCACTTGTACCACTGGCGACATTTTTTCTAGGTTGATTTGGTGCATGATGCCATTACCAGGCGGTACGACGTTGACGTTGTCAAAGGCGTACTGGCACCAGTTGATAAAGTGAAAACGGTCTTCGTTACGGCGCTCCTCGATGGCACGGTTTTTTTCAAACGCATCTTCTTCAAAACCGGCATGCTCTACGGCTAATGAGTGGTCAACGATCAGCTGCGTCGGTACGATGGGGTTTACTTTGGCAGGATCACCGCCTTCCGCTGCGATAGCATCACGTAGGCCTGCCAAATCGACAAACGCGGTCTGACCTAAGATATCGTGGCATACCACGCGGGCAGGATACCAAGGAAAGTCGACCTCTTGCTTACGGTAGATATGCTGTGACAGTGCTTCGGTCAAATCCTCAGGTGGGCAGCGACGCACGAGGTTTTCGCATAATACCTTTGAGCTAAAAGGTAGCTTGGCATAAGCACCAGGCTCGATCTCATTGACCGCTTGCTCGACATCAAAGTAATGTAACTGGGTACCGGGCAAGGGTTTTTTGTACTTATCGTTCATGGTTTGCGGATTAACTTGCGTTAATGGCTGTTTGTTGTCTGTCATGACGGATCATCCTTACTAAGAAGGGTTATTAAAAATCACTGTTATTTAAGAAAATTAACCGCGCGCGCCGATGTCCGGTACTGGGCGCAGCTCTTCGCCCGTATATTCCGCGCTTGGGCGAATGATACGGTTGTTGGCGCGCTGCTCAAACACGTGCGCCGCCCAGCCAGTTAAGCGTGAACAGACAAAGATGGGCGTAAACAGCTTGGTCGGGATGCCCATAAAGTGATAGGCTGAAGCATGGAAAAAGTCAGCATTACAAAACAGTTTTTTCTCGCGCCACATGACTTCCTCACAGCGTACCGATACTGGGTATAGCACTTCATCACCGACGTCAGCCGCCAGCTTTTCAGACCAACCTTTGATGACGACGTTACGCGGATCCGACTCGCTATAGATCGCATGACCAAAGCCCATGATTTTATCTTTACGCGCCAGCATGGCCATCATCTCTTTTTCGGCCTCATCCGGTGAGCCAAAGCCTTCGATCATGTCCATCGCAGCCTCATTGGCACCGCCATGCAAATGCCCACGTAGTGAGCCGATCGCACCTGTGACACAAGAATGAATGTCCGATAACGTAGATGCACAGACGCGGGCGGTAAAGGTCGAGGCGTTGAACTCATGCTCAGCGTACAAGATCAATGAGACATTCATCACGCGCTCGTGTAGCTCGTTTGGCTTCTCGCCTTTGAGTAGATGCAAGAAATGCCCACCGATAGTAGCATCGTCCGTTTCGGTCTCGATACGCACGTTGTCATGGCTAAAGCGATACCAGTAGTTGATGATAGAAGGAAACACCGCCAGCATACGATCGGTTTTATCATTTTGCTGATCAAAGTCGGTTTCCATCTCAAGGTTACCTAGCATCGAGCAGCCTGTACGCAGTACGTCCATAGGATGCGAGTCCGCTGGAATGCGCTCGAGTACGTCTTTTAGCGCTTGCGGTAGGCCGCGCATTTTTTTGAGTTTGGCTTGATACGCATCAAGCTCGCTTTGAGTCGGCAAGTTGCCATACAGTAGCAAATACGCCACTTCTTCAAAGATACACTTGTCCGCCAGCTCAGAGACATCGTAGCCGCGATAGGTCAGACCTGAGCCTGATTTGCCAACTGTCGATAGCGAGGTCTTGCCTGCGACTTGACCACGTAGGCCTGCGCCTGATAATTCTTTTTGTGCTGCCATGGTTGAATTCCTTTTTTTAGGTGGCTTGTTTGGGTAATTGACGAAAAGGGTGATGTCATAGTGATAAGCACTTATTATAGATACTTATTGATTGACACTTATTAATCGGTGCTTACTTGTTATCTGCAAACAGCTTGTCTAGCGTTTGCTCAAACTCGTGATAGTTTAAGAAATCATATAGCTCCATGCGGGTCTGCATGGTATCGACGACGTTTTCTTGTGTGCCGTCATCTAATAGATGCTGATAGACATTGAGGGCGGCTTTGTTCATCGCGCGAAAAGCAGATAAAGGGTACAGCACCATATCGACACCCACTCCATATAGCTGATCGGTGGTGTATAGATCGGTCTGGCCAAACTCTGTCATGTTGGCCAATACAGGGATATCGAGCACATCGGTAAACTTGCGATACATCTCGATGTCGGTTAACGCTTCTGCAAAAATCATATCAGCGCCGGCCTCAGCAAAAGCAACGGCACGCTCAACCGCCGCGTCCAACCCTTCGACCGATAACGCATCGGTGCGCGCCATGACCACAAAATCAGGGTCGGTTTTGGCATCTAAGGCCGCTTTTAGGCGATCGACCATCTCTGAGATACTGACGATTTCTTTGTTTGGGCGATGGCCGCAGCGTTTTTGTGCCACTTGGTCTTCGATATGTACAGCAGCCACGCCCGCTTTTTCCATTTTTTTGATGGTTTGGGCGATATTAAAAGCGCCACCAAAACCAGTATCGATATCGACCAATAACGGCGTATCTACCGCGTCGGTGATACGGCGCGCATCCTCTAGCACATTATCAAGGCTGGTCATACCCAGATCAGGTAAGCCAAAAGACGCATTGGCCACGCCGCCGCCTGATAGATAGATGGCCTGATGACCGACTTGGGTCGCCATCATCGCGGTATAGGCGTTGATAGTACCGACGATCTGTAAGGGTTGGTTTTGGTCGTTTTTTTGAGCCAAAGCTTGGCGAAAACGTGCGCCAGCGGATAAAGAAGTCATGTGGTGGTCCTTGTTATCGTTTTATGCAAAACACTAAGTATAAAAAGTAAAAAGTGAGGTTGATCGTATTAGTTTTTGATTATACCCAAATATCTACCGATGCAAAGACCCTGCTAAGTTAGATTTATAAACAATTGCTAATCTATCAGTGAAACAAAAGTAAATCTATTCGTATTTCAAATAGCATTATCCAAAAAATCATTATTTCTTTGATTTATTATTTATATCCTTTAAATCATTAAAGTACCGGCGAGGTTTTATTTACATTTATTTACAATTACATCTACGCTGGCAGGCTTTGACAAAGCAAAGGAGCAGGGGCATTATCTAGTCGCCACAAAAAAGCCCTAATAGCAATATTAAAAATGCTAAAAGGGCTTTTATCGCTTGAGCCTTATTCGTTTAAGAAAAAGGTGTTTTTATGCTCTCTAGCCAAACATACCGGTTAGGTTGGCTAAGAACAACAACGCAAAGCTGGCTAAGAAAATAAGCCCAGCGATCGACCAAGCATTCATGCCAGCTGAGAGCTTTTTATGCTTTTTCACCAGTGAGTAGTTGAGCCAGCCAAAGATGGGCGCTGAGACAAAGGCGGAAATCATAGCAAACTTGAGCATCGCGCCGAGCTGACCTGTAAAGAAGGTAATGATTACCAAACCACCACCGATGGCATAAGTTGTCCAAAACGCGACTTGTTTTGTGTTGATTTCCTTTTCACCTTTGAGCAAACGCCAGCACTCTGCATTGGCACGGCCATAACCGTCGGCACAGGTGATGGTGGTGCCAAACATACACATAAAGGCGACGAAGGCGACCAGCAGCCGCGACCATTCACCGATGGTCGCTGTGTACATGTTGATCAACTGATTAATATAAGCGCCGCCAACCAGCTCAATCTCTTGTCCTGAGCCGTACTGCACAAAGACGCCAAGTGATAAGAAAAACAGCGCCAAAATCGCAGATACTGAGTAACCGACATTAAAGTCTAGCAAGCCCTGACGGTGGGTCGTATGATCAGTTTTGACCTTGGCAGAGGTCCACATAGAGGTAATGGCAGCAAACTCTAATGGCGCGGGCATCCAGCCCATCAACGCCACAATAAAGCCTAGTGTCGCCAAATTCCATGGCGAGGCGGCAACAAAGTCAGCCGCCATCACGGTCGGCTTGCCAGCAGCGATGATGACCGCCGCAACGGTAGCCGTCGTGAGAGCAATCATGATCCATTTGGTCACGCCATCGAGTACCTTATAGTGACCTGCAATCAAAAAGAACCACGATACAACCACAATGATGAACGATAACGTCATCGTCGATAGACCAAGAGAGGCGGGCAGCATAAAGCCTAATATCACCGCAGCAATCAGTGACACAGCGCCGGTACTGATGACGGCAGACAAGATAGATAGGATAAAGTACACCCAAAGATAGACCCTTGAGCGCTTGGCATAGCCAGCAATCAGACTCTCACCTGTGTCATAGACATAATCAGTACCAAAGCGAAAAAACGGATACTTAACGACGTTGGCCAAAATAATCATGATCGCAAGCTGCCAGCCATATATCGCGCCAGCCTGCGTTGATGAGATCAGATGCGAGCCGCCGATAGCGGCCGTCGCCATCAAAATCCCTGGGCCAAAGATACGCCAGCTAAAGCCCTTGGGCTGCTGCGGCTCATCGGTTGCGCTGTCGGTCGCGTCGGTGCTTGCAATGCGAGAGTTGTTGAGTGGTTGTGTGGACATGAATACCTCGAGATGTTTGAACGGCAAATCATCACTTACCTGTGTCAGTCTGCCAATGAACGATCATGAATGCTTTATTACCTTTAATAAAGCGATTCATCTTGTATCGACTTTAGCACACCGAAGCTGTTCAGGAGAATGATTATTCTAATAATTATTACTAATTGTTTGCATGCCCATTCTTGATAGTTAGCATAATTGCATATAAATATCAAGAGTTTGGACAATTTTTTTTGGCCGTTCTTTATAACATAATAATCGTTCGATATCTGATAATTTAAGGCATCGAGGCAAATTTTTGTGGTCGATAGGTGATACCGCGCTGCTCATACACTTGATACGTCGCGGTGAGTAGGTCAGGGATGCTTGGATGAACGCAGTCTTTGAGCGTATGTAAATAAATAGGGGAGGTGGCGTTTTCGTGAATAAGGCGCTGATAGCTGATCTGCTCGGTACGGACAGTGCTTAGGCTGGCAGGCACCAGCGTGATACCTTCGCCTGCCGCCACTAGGCCTAGCGCCACTTGTAAGTCACTCACTGTCGTGGTCATAAATGGTGATACACCGTATTGGGCAAATAAATGCAGCAGCGGCTCGGTGATCGGCTCGTTTTGTCCTAGCGGCGCTTGGGAATCCGATGACGTATGCTGCTGAGCTGCAGAATCGGTATCGATTGGCGAAGAGGCTGGCGACTTAGTCTTTGGTGACGAAAAAGCTGTCGATACTGTGGTGGCTATCGGCAGGTGTGTTTGATGATATAAAATCAGGCGGTTATTTGCCAAATCGATCAAACGCTGCGCACGCACCTGCGCAAGCGGATGCGCCTTGGGCAAGGCCACCACGTAGCGTTCATGACGTAGGAGTATCTGCTGAATCCAAGGATCTTGGTGAGCAAAGCGCCCAAAACCAATGTCAATCTCGCCAGATTTTAGGGCATCGATCTGCTGATAAGAGCTGATATCTTTAAGATTGACATCGATATCAGGGTTTGACTGCTTTAGGGTGGCGATAATGTCGGGTAGTAGCCCATACAGCACCGATGGCACAAAGCCGATATTGAGTGTGCTACTGGGCATAGATAGGCGCTGAGTCATGCTGGTGACTGTCTCAATCTCTGTTAGTACGGCACTGATTTTTTCATAAAAAAACGCCCCCGCATCTGTCAAATGCAGCGGCCGGTGGTAACGATCAATGAGCACCACCCCCATCTCTGTCTCAAGCTGTTTGAGCAGGCGACTCAGACTTGGCTGCGACAAACCTGTCTGGGTTGCCGCTGCGCTAAAGCTGCGTAGATCTGCAATCGCAATGAATGCCTTCAGTTGTTTTAAATCCATATCTGAGTGCCTGTTATATCTATTGTTGTCTTTATACTGTCTTTTAATCGTTTGATTTAAAACGTTGGCAACGCGCCTGACATGATGAAAGAACCATCATACGTTTGAAAAAATCAAGCGCGCCCTGTAAGGGTAAATAGGTAAAACCTACAAATTGTGCTTGAAGATAGAGCAGTAGGCAATTATATTGGCCGTAACGGTCTGTTACATTTGGCAAATAAACTGTATCATCCTTTATCTAATGGTAATAGTATAACTGGCTCGGTATCATTCTATGAACGATATAAATAATGACAGTAGCATTGATCTTGAAGCAAAGCTTGATACAAAGTTGGCAAAAAAGATTGCCAATGCTAAAAATCGCAGAGACAAGCGCAATGGTGATATCTACAAGCGTTTTTTGAAACGCGTGCAGCACCCTGAGCCTCATAAAAAGCTAGAGCCGCTAAAAAGCGCACATCATCTGCCTGCTTATGAGCCGCTGACCGACGAAGAGCTACAATGGTTTGCCAGTCAAGATAAGCATGACAGCCAGCCAAAACAGCCGCCAAAATACCCAACAGCTGCGGCACCAGATACTGAGCGCGACAACGACAAACTTGATTTTACGCTGGATTTTTCTGAGCCAGATAGCACGACCTCTCACAGTGTATCAACGCCTGAGGGTGGGCTAGATACCGAAAAAGGGACGGGCAGTGTATTTAGCGCAGATATTGTAGAAATAGATAGCGGCGTAGCGCCAAAGCATCACATCGACGACCATGAACCACAGGATCGTCAAGCGACTGCCAGCACAGAGGTTGAGGCTAGCAGCTATCAAAGTACCGACTCTCAAAGTCAAAGTATCGATCCTCAAGACGAGCAAGCGCTGGCAAGTAAACGCAAACCATCAACACTCATTATCGGTATCGGCTCAGTACTTTTGGCAGCGGCCGTGCTGGGTTATGCCGCCATTACTTATTTTTCTAGCGATACAAAAGACAACCCTATACAAAGTACAGAAGCCACAACTCCTGATAATGACGATACAGCAACCACGGGCACTGTAGCTGTAGCGACTCAGCAAGAGCAAGATGCGATGACAGACACCAGTGCAACTGCTGATCATACAGCGTCAAGCGACTCTGGTGCAGCACTTAGCTCGGATAAATCAGACGAAATCGCCACAACCGAGCAGCCAGCTGACGAAAATCAAAACAACGCTGTCTCAACCAGCGAGGATGAGGATTTGGATACTGAGTTGGATGCTGAGCCTGTGATTACTTACGAAGAATTTAAAGATGAATCACAAACCACATTGTACCGCGAGACCAATGATTAATGATTGATGATGTTCCTTGTAGGGTGGACTGACCATACAGTGCTTAGCAAGGCAATGTCTAGTAAACGCTAATATAATCACTGATATAGTATTTTATAGACCTTATTTAACATAATATACATTATGCGAAAACAAACCAGTGCTTTTAATAGGTTATCGATAAGCTTTTTATACATACTGATTCGACAATTTTACTTACGTTACTTTCTATTGATACTCCCAGCAAATCATCAATCCGTCACCAAACCAATCCATTGCCATAATTTTTTCAAACTAACGGCAAGCTTTTAGCAAATGCTCACGCAGCGATTTTCCTTGATCAGTTAATATCACATCTGCCACTTGGCAATTTTTATTATCACAAGTCAAATCATAATAGACATCGCCGCCTTGTGCCAAGCTGACTTTAACCAGCCCTTTATCGGTGATAGCAAACTGCTTGTCTTGCTGATAATCAGGATCCTGTGAGTTCCATAGTACATCGTAACCCACATGACAAGACATTTGCGCTGTCTCAAAATATGTTTGTTCTAACTGCATGGCGTTTTGCAGCGCTGTATTGGCGTATTGTTGCAGGACGACTGGATTATCCATCCCTTCATTACGGATGTCTTGCTCATACATCTGGCGAATGGTTTGTAGTTTTTGCGCGTTATATGTCTGCGTGCCTGTTGTCGTATTACTCTTTGTAACATTACTTGCTGCATGAGCAAACGTCGCAAATCCTGTCGCGAGCGATATCAGTATGGGTATCAATGGTTTAATAATCTGCATGGGTCAATTTACCCTATTTCTTTACACAAATAGCTATTAACCATTACATCACACTCATATGAGGACTGTGCTGTCTTATCGTATCATTCAGGTTGAGATGATTAACGATTTTCGCTTTGCATACTCCCAGTAACGGCTATCATAAGGACATAATATGACCCTATTTGCAGCGTTAAAGCCCCCTTATTTTTCGATAATGACAAGTGGTATGTTCGCCTTTGTATTGGCAGCAACAGGCTGTCAATCCTCAGCTGAGTCCACTATAAATACATCGGCGCAATCCACCAACACCCCCGTAACCACAGACATGAGCCAACAAACGCTCAAACAGCAAGCGTTACGCATCCAACGTGCACTTGCCAATCACGACTATGCCAGAATCACCAAGGACATTCATCCTACCCGTGGTGTGCGTTTCTCCATGTATGCCTATGTGCGCCCTGAGTCCGATAAGGTCTTTAGCCGTGAACAGTATGCTCAGTATTTGCAGCAGTCCAAAATCCGCTTTACTTGGGGTGAACGTGACGGCACTGGTGAGCCATTAATCATACCGCTACCAGAGTACCTAGACACTTGGGTAAAGGCCAAAACCTTTAATGATGCTACCCTTAGCGTCAATGAGTTTCAAAAAAGTGGTAATAGCATCAATAACCTAAATAAAATATATCAAAACTCTGATGTCGTTGAGTTTTACTATAAAGGTAGTGATGAATACAGCGGTTTAGACTGGCGGGCATTGCGCTTGGTGTTTGATGACTATCAAGGTAAGCGTTATCTGGTAGCCGTTATCACTGACCAGTGGACGATTTAGTGCATTTATACGCAAATAGTGGCTAAAACAGGAGAATGTTGACGCTCAACCATGATGCCCTGCCCTTTGCTGCAGCGACGGTGTTTGGGATCAAATGAGGGTTTGCTAAATTTAAATTCACATAATGCTCGATACGTTTGAGATGCACAGACTGTATCGCTGACATCTTACTCATCATCACCTCTTTGGGTGCACTCAATGTCAAGACAATCAGATTTAGCAGCTTGGCATGCTGCAAAAATCCCAAAAACTTATTGGGCTGCCGAATTTATGCGTGTTTTGCTGTTTATATTGATATGATGAGTGCATCTATGACTGACGGTTTTGCTATAAAGACTACAGCGGTGTTTGCTGAAAAAATTTCACCATAATGTCATAAATATCAGGATACGCATCGAATAGCTTTTGCGGGGTCTCAAAAAACACTTCGCTAAGCACCGCAAAAAACTCCGCTGGATTGGTCGCACCATAGCGATCCAGTCCTGACTTGCGATGCTTTTGAAAGTTTTCAAAATCACGGCTCATAATTTCCGTCCAGCGCGCCGGATCCATATCAGGGTGCATGGGCGGAAAACCATTGGCACGACCGTTGAGCATATCGAGCTTGTGCACAAACTCATGAATGACGACATTATGACCGTCACGCTCACCTGAGTGCTTGGCATCCTTCCATGACAGTATCACAGGCCCACGCTGCCAAGCCTCTCCGCTTCGATGCTGCTGGCCCTCATGAACGATGCCAAACTCATCGACGGTTTTAGCCTGGCTTTTGTATGAGCCAGGATAGATGATAATAGACGACCAGCCTTTATACCATTCCAGCCCTAAATTTAGAATCGGTAGGCAAGCTTGCAAGGCAATAGACAGTCTGACTTTATCGGTAATCTCAAAGCCCTGCGCGCCGGTAATCGACTTTTCATCTAAGAATAACGTCGCCAGCTCAAAAAGACGGCTCCTTTCGTCCTCATTTAGTCTATCAAGTATCACAATGCGCTTGGCCGCTTGCCGCCAATCAGCCGTGGTAAACTCACTATTGTCTAGTATGCGCTGCTCACGCCAGTCTTTTATCATGCCAAACATGGTTGTTCCTTAACGTTAAACGATATGCAATGATGATAATACTGCGCCAATTAACGCTATATCAATAAAAACGGTGCAGTTTGGCTGATCTTTGATGTTGCCACATCCTCAGGTGTACCTTGAGCAACGACTTGCCCGCCTGCATCCCCTGCTCCCGGCCCAATATCGATAATCCAATCGCTATTGCTGGCCACTTGCATATCGTGTTCAACCATAATGACGGTATTGCCTGCCTCGACGAGCGCATCTAATTGCGCCATCAGCATCGACACATCAGCAGGATGTAGGCCAGTGGTCGGCTCATCAAGGATATAAAGCGTATCGCCACGCTGGGTACGTTGTAGCTCGGTGGCAAGCTTGATACGCTGCGCCTCGCCGCCCGACAGTTCAGTCGCTGGCTGCCCCAGACGCAAGTAGCCAAGACCAACTTGCAAGAGAGCATCTAAAGCACGTAATATCGAGGCTTCTCCATCAAAAAACGTATAAGCAGATTCTACCGTGAGATCCAGCACTTCAGCGATATTTTTATCTCGGTAAGTAATCGCCAACGTGTCATTATCATAGCGCTGACCGTGACAAACTTGGCAAGGCGCATAAACACTCGGCAAAAATAACAGCTCAACACTGACAAACCCTAGGCCTTCACAGTTGGGGCAACGACCCTTTGGCGTGTTAAAGGAAAAACGGCCCGCATCATAGCCGCGCGCTTTGGCCTCTGCCGTTGCCGCAAATAATTTACGGACATCGTCAAACAGCCCTGTATAGGTGGCAAGGTTTGAGCGCGGCGTACGGCCAATGGCTTTTTGATTGATATCAATAAGGCGGCTGACTTTGTCCATACCAGCAATAATTTGGCCTTTAGTGACCGTCTCGATCTCCTGATCTAACAAATCCGCTTCATCAGTTGCAGCTTGGGTAACCACTTCTTTCCCTAAGGCTTCATTAACTAACTCAACTAGCGCCTGACTGACCAAGCTTGATTTACCTGATCCCGATACGCCAGTGACACAGGTCATCACCCCTAGCGGAAACGCAATACTTAACCCTTGGATGTTGTTACGCTCTATATCAGCAAGCTTTAGCCAAGCGTTAGGTTTTCTAAGCGGTTTTTTGTGCGCCGTCTCTTTATCGGTAAAGAGATATTGTGCGGTTGTTGATTCAGTGACCTGACGCAAACCCTCTACAGGGCCGCTATAGACAATCTCGCCGCCATGCGTGCCCGCCTTGGGTCCGACATCGACCACCCAATCGGCATGGCGAATAACGCTCACATCATGCTCGACGACAAACACTGAATTGCCAGCGGCGATGAGCTCATCCAATGCCCCCAACAGTGCTTGCGTGTCGGCAGGATGCAAGCCTGCGGATGGCTCATCAAGCACATACACCACCCCAAATAGCTGCGAGCGTATTTGGGTCGCTAATCGCAATCGCTGTAGCTCACCTGGCGATAGTGTTGGCGTGGTGCGCTCAAGCGACAAGTAACCCAAGCCCAGTCTCGTTAGTGCTTCAACACGCGCTAATATATCGCTAGCAATACGCTGTGCGACGATGGCTTTTTCACGGTTGGGGGTGTCATCTTCGATTTTTGCATGCGCTGTTTTTTCCAGCGTTAACGCCAAATCGGTTAAGGTAAGTTGCGACAGCTCGCCGATATCCAGCCCTGCAAACTTTACTGATAGCGATTCTTTTTTGAGCTTTTTACCGTGGCACTCTGGGCATACAGAGATTTGCATAAACTGCGAGACCCGTTTTTTGACCCGTGGGCTTTGCGTAGTGGTAAAGGCATTTAGGATAAAGTTTTTAGCGCTGATATACGTGCCCATATAATTGGGCTTTTCTCCTTTTTCAATCGCAGCACGCGTTTGCGCCATATCGTATTCAGGATAGACCGGGACCGTTGGCGTCTCATCGGTAAACAAAATCCAGTCGCGAGACTTTTTGGACAATTTGTGCCACGGCGTATCGATATCATAGCCAAGCGTGGTTAATATTCGGCTTAGGTTTTGTCCTTGCCAAGCGCCAGGCCACGATGCAATCGCCCGCTCACGAATGGACTTGCTACCATCAGGCACCATCAACTCTTCGGTCACATCAAACACTCGGCCAATACCCGAACACATCGGGCACGCCCCCTCTGGGGTATTGGGCGAGAATGCATCGGCGTAGAGCATGTCTTGATCTGCTGGGTACTCGCCAGCTCGTGAGTACAACATCCGCAAGCCGTTTGATATGGTCGTGACACTACCAACGGAGGAGCGTACAGAAGGCGTGCCCCGCTGCTGCTGTAAGGCGACTGCGGGAGGCAGGCCTTCTATGGCATCGACATCTGGCTCGTCCACTTGATCGATCAGACGCCTTGCATACGGCGACACCGAATCCAGATAACGCCGCTGTGATTCGGCGAACAAAGTCCCAAACGCCAGCGATGACTTCCCTGAGCCTGATATACCCGTAAACACCACCAGCGCATCACGTGGCAAATCAACATCGACATTCTTTAGATTATGAACGCGTGCGCCTCGGACTTGAACGTGGCCGTTTGGTTGCTTGTTTCGCTGGTGATTGGGAGTGCTATAAGGGTCGTGGGAGTTTGTGTTATTGTACTTGGCCATACGGCAGTCTTTCCTCTTAACTCATTATTATTATAAGATTTGATTAACGAGAGGTTAACACACCTTGGCTGTAGGCTAGAGCTAAGCTTACGTATTCATAGTATAGAGAGACAAAACGATAACTTTATACCTAAATGACATAAAAAGAGCGTGCTAAGATATTTTCTTAACACGCTCTTTTTAATTAAGATTGACAGCTCAGAGGAATTTTTAACCTTAGCCCACCACCAGCCGCATCATCTGCGTGCTGATATAGCCGCCAAAAGTACCGACCGCATAACCAAGAATACCCAAAAATACCCCAACTGGTGCGAGTGATGGATGAAAGGCGGTAGCGACAATCGGGGCTGAGGACGCGCCGCCTGTATTGGCATTGGAGCCCACGGCCAAAAAGAAGAACGGCGCACGAATGAGCCTTGCGACAGCAAAGATAATGGCAACGTGAATACTCATCCATAGCAGACCGATAAGTAGCAGGCGCCACTGCGAGACAATACCGGCTAGATTGATTTGCATGCCGATAGCCGCGATAAGTACAAAGATAAATACTGTACCGATTTTGGAGGCGCCCACATGATCAAGCCGGCGAATTTTGGTAAAAGAGAAGATCACCCCTATGATGGTAATGATGACCACCATCCAAAAGAAGCTACTGGCAAAGCTGTACTGCACCGCCCAGCTATAAGGCGCAAAAAAACCCGCGATTTGCCCGCCCAAAAAGTGCGACACACCCACCATGGCAAAGCACAGGCCAAACATCACCATGAGGTCATTTAAAGTCGCAGGCCGCGCATGGTGGCGCTCATAGCTCTCAACTGCGGTGATGACTTTGTCGATACTACTGCTATCAGCTTTTAACAATTTATCAATTTTATCGCTGTGTTTGGCCATGATAAGTATCGCGAGTAACCACAGCGAAGCGTTGGTGGTATCGACCAGAATCATCATGCCAAACAAGTCATCACTGACCCCAAATAGCTCCTTCATCGCCGCTTGGTTGGCCGCGCCGCCAATCCAGCTGCCCGCCACCGCCGAAAACCCACGCCACAAGGTATCATCACTAAACATACTGGGCGACACCCATTTGGCGATGCCTAAGCTGATCGGACCACTAATGATAATGGCGATACTGGCGGCAAAAAACATGGCAATGGCTTTCCAGCCTAGACCCAATATCTTGGGCACATCCATCGACAGCGTCATCAGGAGTAAACTTGCTGGCAACAGATAAGTAGCGGTAAAACCATAAATCTGCGAGCCAACACCGTCTGCAAAAATCCCTAAGCTGTTGAGCGTTGCGGGTATAAAGCAGCACAGAACGATACCGGGCAGTACGGCATAAAAACGTCGCCAAAATTTACCAGGCAGCCCTTGGGTATAAAACACCAAACCGATAATGGCCATGATAATACCAAAGGCTAATGGCAGGCTATCGATTGCTAAACTTGAGGTGGCGGGCATCAGAAGCCTCCGAGTGTACGATTGATCAAAGCCCGTCAGTATAGACAAGGCAAAAAATAGGTGCAAGCAAGGATCCTGCATTCACCTGCGTTTATCCTATTCGTTTGATGATGGGTGGTTGTTAAATGGCCAACACCATTTAGTCCTTACCTATAACCACAAAAAAGCCAGATAACACGTATCTGGCTTTTTTGTTATTGGGCGAGTTTTATACCGCTATATATCACAGTGTCATCAACGCCAGCAATATTATGGCGCTGTATTACGAGTTTTTACCACGGTTGCCGCCATTTGGACGACCTTGGCCACGGCTATCAGAGCGACCCGCTGGGCGGCCTTGACTACCACTTGGACGACCACGGCCTGTAGCTGCACGGTCACCGCGCTTGCCCTGATATGGTTTACCACCAAAACGGTCTTTTGGCTTACCTGATGAATCACGTGACTTGCCAGCACCTTGGCCTTGGTATCCACTATCATTGCTGGCGCGCTGGCCTGTTGCTGCGCGATCGTTTGAGCGACCACGTCCACCGCCAGTAGACTTGCCAGCATAACCACCGCTTGAGCGGCCACGGCCTTGACCACCACCGTTAGAGCGTCCGCGACCACGGCCACGCCCGCGTCCTTTGTTTTCGCTTGGTACGTAGGTTTTCTTAGGCTCCATGCCCTCGATGACGCACACTTCCATCTGACGATCTAAGTAGCGGTTGATGGCGTTTAACTGTGGGCGATCATCCATACTGCATAGGCTGATGGCGACACCTGTACGACCTGCACGGCCACAGCGGCCGATACGGTGCACGTAGTCTTCTGTTTGACGTGGTAAGTCGTAGTTGATGACGTGTGAGATGGCTGGCACGTCAAGACCACGGGCAGCAACGTCAGTCGCTACTAGGATTTTGCATTTGCCATTACGTAAGTCTTGCACGATACGGTTACGCTTGCTTTGCGGCAAGTCTCCATGTAAAAAGCTGGCTTTATGGCCTTGCTCTTGTAACGATTTGGCCAGTTTTTCTGTACTGCGTTTGGTCGCCGCAAAGATGATGATTTGATCCATCTCTGGTTGGCAAACCACTTTATCAAGCAATCTGTTTTTGTGATCAAAATCATCACAGTAGTACACTTTTTCTTCGATGTGTGCTGACTCTACCTTGATAGACACGCGCTCAGGGTTTTTGGTAAAGCTGGCAGCGATTTTGCCGACAGGGCCATCCCAAGTGGCTGAACACATGATCGTCTGACGATCGGTTGGCGCGGCGCTTAAGATATCACTGATGTCATCAGCAAAACCCATGTCAAGCATACGGTCCGCTTCATCTAGTACCAACACTTCAAGGTTTGATAAATCCACACGGCCTGCTTTGATATGGTCAAGCAAACGACCAGGCGTAGCGACGATGACCTGTACACCTTTACGTAGGGCGGTGATTTGACCGTTGTAAGGCGCGCCGCCGACCAATGGCACGCAGAACAAACCGCGCATGTCTTTTGAGTACGTGCGCACGCTGTCATGCACCTGCTGAGCAAGCTCGCGCGTTGGCGTTAGGATAAGGGCTTTGGTGAGCTTATCAAATCTGGTGGCACGGCTTAGGCGATCGAGTACCGGGATAACAAAAGCGGCGGTCTTACCACTACCGGTTTGCGCAGACAACAATAGGTCGCGGCCTTGTAGGGCAAAAGGAATGGCTTGTTCTTGGATAGGTGTTGGATTGGTATAACCGATGCGATCAAGCGCGGTCAAAATCGGCTTGGCAATATTAAGATCGCTAAAGGTTGTTTTGTCTTCTGAGGCCGCGTCTGTTGCTGCTTGAGCAGTAGTGTCAGTTTTAGAGGTGTCAGTTTTAGAGGTGTCAGTGTTTGGCGTATCGGTGCTTTCGATGATGCCGTTTTCAGCGGCGATGGCAGATAAGATATCAGTCATGAGAATCCTTGGGTAAGTATAAGATGCTGTACATTCAGCAAGCTTGATGCATACCACTGATAACCGTTCACCACACCGCCTTTATGAGCTACCATCGAATCATATAACGATATCGGTCGTTAGAAGCTAAGCGATTCAAGCCAAGCTTCTATCATAAATGCATGCGTGCTGTCTGACGTATTTTGGTGGTAGTGCCGAGTGTCTTATCCTTGCTTGCTATCAGCGTATTATCAATACTTTGTCCAAAGCAGATAATCGAAAACAACAACCAATCCAAACCACAGTGATGATTCAGTAGATAAGATATGAGTCAAAAATAACGATAAAAACGTTATTTAAGTACACAAAATCATCGGCAACAATTACTCATGGTCAATCCTAGACCCAAAATCGCAGGCGATGTTATCAATCTCATAATTCACAAAAGCCTAAGCTTTCGTGGCGACGTAGTATAGCACAATAAAAAACTAACTGTAGCTATTTTTGCAATATCCTATTATTGGCCTATTTTTACCTCCGTGACATAGGTTGGCAGCTGCCACGCGCCGCCCGCCTCGATCATACGGCACAGTCCTGTGGTGCTTTCATGGCTTTTTTCAAATGCCCTGCCCGTCCATAGCCAATCAACCTGACTGATACAGTCGCCGATGCCGCGGCCTTTTTGTACCGAGCTTAGCTTGCCTTTGTCATAGCTGGTGGCACTGGTGGTCACCAAGGTCGGCTTATAAGGTTTTTTGTCATTAATGACCCAAACGCCACTGCCTGCATTATAGGCACTCACCCAGCAATCATGCTGCGCGAGTAATTGAGAGTTGTTTAAGCGGCTGACCCGCCATGGCGACTTATCATCTAAGTTTGGGCAGTCGCGATCAGCATCTTTTAAGGTCTCTTTCATCAGCGCGGCAAGCTGGGACGACCTCATGACGAATTTTCGTTGACCGCTGGGCACAGCTTTCGGGTTGGGAGCGACAAACCTTAGCTTTGGCGCAGGCTTGGGCGCCAAGACACTGCTATTGGGTTTGGCGGCGCCTTCAGCCTTAATAAAAGCGCTTGGTGTCCCTACTCGCCCCTGAAACTCATCGGCCTTGAGCATGACAGCGCTGGCCCCTTTATCCGACAACTGCCAGCGGGAGTTGCGCAAAACCAGCTCAATCTTACTCGTTTTGGTCAATGCCTCTAATAGCGCATTGACTTGCGTGGCGGTCAGCTCAGCGTTGCCAGCGGCAGCAGAAAAAGGTCGAGTCTCGCCATAGTCTCTGCCATTGATCAGCAGTGATATACGGTGACGGCTGCCAAGCTGCATCAACGCCTTTGAGGAGCTTTCTTTAGCGCCGCCCAGCTTGATCTTGCCATCGACATCTGCATTTGCCCCAGCGCGGCGTACTAGTAGCACCGAGACTGGAAACTCACTGTTGTTTTCTGCTTGATAGCCTGCCAGCCGGCAAGTGCGGGTGTTATCACAAGCCACCTGCCAGTCTTGGCTGGTAAACTCGATACCGCCGCCTGCCGCCATGCTGGCTGTACTAACGGCAGCAGCACCGATAGCAGCGACCAAGGGTATAGGAATATGAATAAACTGAGAAAATGAGAGGGTATTTTTTATCATAAATAAAAGTATCTTTGTTATTTTTTTAAAAGATTTTATTGTTTTAGGAATGAGATAATGTTTGGATATAGGCAACTCACTACCTATCATAAGACCAGTTACGCCAGCCACAGGGTTTGGTCTGCTGTCTTGCTCGCTGCTATGTAACATACACATATTTGATATACGCCGCTGCTGAGATTGGCGGGAGTTGCTAAAGCCTCCTAGCTTGGTATCATCCTTCATAGTCACTATCCATTAATTAATAGACGATGTCTACGCACCTGTTATAAATGTGGCGACATGCTATCTTAACGTATTAATGTTTCTATCTGTTGTACTAATGTACCATTGTGTAATTAGATAATTATACTGCTATTACAATATAAACATATAGGAATGTAAAATGACAAGCGATATCTAAAACAGCATATTAAGTATCAAAAAATCGAAAATATCGAAAATAGGGCTGATAAGTCATCACTTATCAGCCCTGTTGTTCTAACTATAATCAATTTGGCATGAAATCGATATGCCGACATACCCTGTGTGACTGATATAAATACGGTTATTGATTGATAGGTTTTAAGCTCAAGTCTACAGCGCGCTTGACCGCTGGACGCTCAGCGATATTTTGAGCCCAGCGTTTGACATGCTGATACTCATCGACTTGTAAAAATTCAGCCGCATCATAGAGCTTGCCAAGCACCAATTGTCCATACCATGCCCAAATAATCATATCAGCGATGTTGTAATCGCTGTCATCATTACCGCACATATAGCTGTGGTCTTTTAAATGCTTATCTAGCACATCAAGCTGCCGTTTGGTCTCCATCGTATATCGGTTGATCGGATACTCTAAAGGCTCAGGTGCATATGCGTAAAAATGCCCAAACCCGCCGCCTAAAAAAGGCGCACTGCCCATCTGCCACATGACCCAAGACAGACAATCGGCGCGCGCCTGGCCTAAAGATAGCGGAATAAACTTGCCAAACTTTTCGGCCAGATACATCATGATAGCGCCCGACTCAAAGATAGCGATAGGCTCGTCCGTCTCATCATGCGAGCGATCGACCAAGGCAGGAATCTTTGAGTTTGGGTTTATGTCTACAAACCCGGAGCCAAACTGATCGCCCTCAGAGATATCAATTTTATACGCATCATACTCAGCACCTTTGACACCCAGCTCAGCCAGCTCTTCTAAGAGGATGTTGACCTTGACGCCGTTAGGGGTGTTGAGTGAATACAGCTGCAACGGCGCACCGCCCACCGGCAGCACTTGCTCGTGGCGCGCGCCAGCGGTCGGCCGATTGATACTGGCAAACTTGCCGCCATTGTCTTTGTCTTGCACCCATACTTTGGGCGGGACATAGGCGGCGGTTGCTGTACTTGTGCTGTTGTTATCAGCATGCGTGCTGTGGTGATTGTTTTGTTTCATCATATCTCCTTACTATCGATCATTATTGATGCCTATTATTTATTGGTACTGAGGTAATTGGTACTGAGGTATTAGTCCCTAGGTGGTTCATGGGTTGTTCAGTGTCTATTATCTATCCATTGGGTGTCGGCTGTTTTCATTTAAAATGTATCAGTCATTACTATAACGACACTCTGCCTTGATATTAAAGCCCTCTCTTGTAAATAAGCGCTTTTTGACCATACCGGGTGACCATGCTAGCGCCTAGGCTCTAAGTTTGTGGTTAGCTCTGGATGCAGTTTTTGATGGTGGTTTTCTCTGCGGTGATGTCTGTTTTTTATCGCCTTCTTTTATTGCTACTGTTTATCGTTGCTATTTATCGTTACTTTGATTCACTGTTATTATATGCCGCTGTTTCTTATACTACCCAGCTTGTGCCACTTATAGGCTGTGGCTGCTTCGCTCGCGAATAAACAGATCATTTGCTGATTAACACCCAATATCTAATGAGAGTCACATGGTAACGCTAACCCCAACGCAAGATAAATACCTACCCTACGTGTTAGCGGTGGCACTGTTTATGCAGATATTAGACGCGACTATTTTAAATACCTCGCTGCCGCAGATGGCACAAGCTCTCGGCGAGTCGCCGCTAAAAATGCAATGGGCGGTGATCAGTTATGCGCTGACGTTGGCGATTTTTATCCCTGTCAGTGGCTTTTTGGCGGACAAATACGGTACGCGGCGTATATTTTTGACTGCCATTGTTATTTTTTCTATTGGCTCGCTACTGTGCGCAGCCTCGCCCACGTTGGATTTTTTGATAGGCTCACGGGTGATACAAGGGATTGGCGGGGCGATGATGACGCCTGTTGCGCGCCTAATCTTGGTCAAGTCTTATCCGCGCAACAAGCTGCTAACTGTCATGAACTTTGCCGTGATACCGGCCTTGGTCGCGCCGCTCGTGGGGCCGGTGCTGGGCGGCTATATCGTCCAGTATGCCAGTTGGCATTGGATATTTTTGATCAATATTCCGATGGGTGCTTTAGGGTTTGTTATGGGCAAAAAACTGGTGCCTGCGTTGTTTGAAGACACCCAGCGCCTTGATTGGCTAGGCTTTGGGCTATTTGCCGCTGCGGCATGTGGGTTTACTCTCGCCGTAGAGTTTGGCTCGCAGGTAGGCCGCGGCATGTATGGTCTGCTGTTAGCGGTGGCCGCCAGCGTATTGCTAGGCGCTTATGTGGCACATGCCAAACGCCGCCCCGCGCCTTTATTTCCACTGAGTCTATTTGATATTCGTACCTTTCGTATCGGTATCACGGGCAATTTATTTACCCGTTTGGGTATCAGCGCTGTGCCGTTCTTACTGCCATTATTATTACAAGTGGTGTTTGAGTATTCGCCCTCGCAGGCAGGCTGGCTGCTTGCGCCTATCGCCATTGGTGCTATCGGTATCAAGCCTTGGGTCAGCAAAATCATCCAGCGCTTTAGCTATCGCAAAGTTTTGGTGTTAAATACCCTACTCATCGGTATACTCATCATCTTATTGGCGCAGTTCAACGACCCTGATAATTGGTTATGGTTTATCCCGCTGCTTATCTTGATGGGCGCGTGTAACTCTATGCAGTTTAGCGCGATGAACACCATTACCATTGGTGATTTGGAAGGCGTGCAGACCAGTAGCGGTAATAGCCTTATGGCAGTCAATCAGCAGCTAGCAATTGGCTTTGGTATTGCCTTTGGGGCGGCGGTGCTCAACCTATTACGTGAGCGCTTTGGACTAGACACGCTGGCAGCGTTTCAAACAACTTATTGGATACTGGGGATTTTGACCATTTTATCAGGACTGTATTTTTTAAGACTCAAGCCTGAAGATGGTCGCGGTTTATATTAGGGCTTATCTTAGGTACGTCTCACAGGCAACAAGCAATCGATAGTTGTCTTAGCGCTTTATCATTATAAACACCTGTCTTATAGACATAAAAATACCAGCATGTCCTTTGATATATCTTAAAAGATACTCAAAAAACAAGCTGGCAAGTGTCAGTCAAGAGTGGCTAATTATAGTGCGTCGTCGTCATGTATTTGTGACTGAATATAACGCTCAACCCCGATACTTTGTATCAAGTCTTCTTGAGTCTCCAGCCAGTCGTCATATTCCTCATTACCATCTTTTAGCGTGACCAATAGCTGGCGTGATACATAATCGCGCTTTTCTTCACATAGGGTAATTGCCTCAGTGATAATAGTGAATTTTTGCTTTTCTAAACGCAGGTTGCACTCAATCATCTCAGGCACGTCCTCTGCAAGGAACATCTTGCCATAATCTTGTAAGTTTGGCAGACCGCCTAATAATAAGATACGCGCAATCAAATCATCCGACCACTTCATCTCAGCGATAGACTGTTTATAAAGATGCTCGTTTAATGCTTCAAGCCCCCAATGACGAGCGATACGCGCATGCAAAAAATACTGATTGATGGCAATCAATGACTGTCCGAGTACTTTATTTAAGGCGCGAATGACCTCTTTGTCCCCTTTCATATTTTCTCTCCCTACTCTATTTAATCTATGATACGTGCTCTAAATATTGCAGCTTAATATAGCTGTGACGATACTAGACAATATCAGGAGACACTTCTGCCATTTGGCTTTGTAGATAGTTTGGCAGACCGATCATATCGATAAGGCGCAGCTGCTGCTCTAACCAATGTGCATGATCTTCTTCGGTATCTTTGAGCTGCTCGACCAACATCTCGCGGGTGACATAGTCGTGCTCTTCTTCACACAGCGCAATACCGTCTTTTAGGTGCTGCTGTACTTGATACTCTAAATCAAGGTCAAACTGTAGCATCTCAGGGACGGTGCTACCGATGTTGATCCCATCAACACTCATCTTTGGCGTGCCGCCAAGCATCAAAATACGGCGGATAATGGCCTGCGCGTGCAAGGTCTCATCTTCCATTTCATGATGGATGCGGTCATATAGCTTGCCGTAGTGCCATTCAGCATACATTTCTGAATGAATAAAATACTGATCACGCGCAGCAAGCTCGCCGCCCAATAAAAAATTTAAATAATCAATGACTTTCTGGCTACCTATCATCACCCATACTCCTATTGTTGTCTCGCAGGTTAAATTCACAATATTGCATATAATAAAAGCGTTATTGGTAAACTGCTTAGTAAAGATTAAAGTCCGTCAGACTTCTTACAATATCAGACAGATATAGTAGCATATAGAGGTGCTAGCGCTTGTAATGTTATGAACTAAGAATAAGATGCTAATTGAGAATCATAATTAACTAGCATGGCTGATGAGTGCGTCATCAACCAGTATGTGAGATAGAGGCAGTACGTGAGGTAGAAATTGCGTGAAAGGATGGTGGTGCAAGAAGTATACGCAGGAAAAAATGGAGTAGTTTCTGGTGCTACACTGCATAAGCCAGCGCATCAAGCTTGGCATGATGCTCGTCTAGGAAGTCATTGACCATAGGCTCGCAGCAGCCGCAACAAGTCGCCACATCGAGCGTGTCTTTTAGACCTTCGAGCGTATCGACACCCGAAGCGATCGCTGCTTTGATTTGCTTGTCTTTTACGTCATTACAGATACATACGTACATAGATTGGCTCCTTTACGTGATGGGTATATCATAACGATAACTATTATCATTTTCAATAGTGTTTGCTGTATTTATCACCCTATCTTTGACTACGCAGTAAATAAATACAGACAGATATTTTGAAAAATAAATTCATGTAACGGAATACAAGTATCGATGTAACCGAATGGTATCAAAGGTAGTAAATTAACGACGAACTGTAATTTAGCTCAATTTTTAATCGATTTTATTGACGACTGCTGTTATATTGACCCCCTATTAACAACGCCCTATTGGAATTATGCTATGTCTGATAATAACTTTATGATACGACCTATTGATTTGTTTAAAGTCTTATCTGATCCGACTCGTCTAAAAATATTTCAAATTCTTTTTAAAAAAGAAGCACGCTGTGTGGGCGAGTTGGTTGAGATATTAGATCAGCCGCAGCCAACCATTTCACGCCATCTAAATCACCTAAAAAAACTGGGCATTCTAAGCTGTGTGCGTGACGGGACTTGGATGTGGTACGAGGTCGCCGATGATTTGCCAGAGTGGTGTCAAGAGATCTTAGAGATCACGCATGAGCAGACGTCGTTGGATGCAGATATGAAGCTTGCCTAGTAGATAAGATGGGCATGACGCCATAAAAAAAGACCTATAATTGTATAGGTCTTTTTTTATGGCGTTTTATCGCTTATGCACCAACTGGTGTGCAGATACTGGCGTGTTTGCCGTATCCGATTAAGCCAAATCTAAAAAATCACTGACAAAGGCATTGGCCGGCTGGTGTATCAGTGCCTCTGAGGTGCCTACCTGCTCTACTCGTCCTTGGTTCATCACCACGATCTCATCTGACACCGCCCTTGCCTCTTCTTGATCGTGAGTGACCATAATGCTGGTGATACCCAGTTCATGGTGGATGTTTTTTAGCCACGTGCGCAGCTCTTTACGTACCTTGGCATCGAGTGCGCCAAATGGTTCATCAAGCAATAATAACTTGGGTTTGACTGCCAAAGCTCGTGCCAGCGCAATCCGCTGACGCTGTCCACCAGAGAGCTGATGCGGATAGGCGTTGGCGACTTGGGGCAACTGCACCAACTCTAATAGCTCATTTACACGCTTATTGATATCGGCTTTGCTAGGACGCTTGTTTTTTGGTAATAATGTCAAGCCAAAAGCGACGTTTTCGGCGATGTTTTTATGGCGAAACAACGCATAGTGCTGAAACATAAAGCCGATATGGCGCTTTTGTACCGGGGTGTTGGTCACATCCAAGTCATCAAAGAATATCTGCCCAGAATCTGCGTATTCAAGACCTGCGATGATACGCAGCAAGGTGGTCTTACCGCAGCCTGAGGGCCCAAGCAAAGTGGTTAGTTTGCCAGTTGGTACGGTGATATTGATATTGTCTAAGGCGGTAAAACTGCCAAATTTTTTATTAACGTTGCGAATCTCAATACTCATAATCGTGTCTCTTATTCACTTTTGCTCATCGTGGCAGCGTCTATGCTGGCGACAGCGTTGTGGTAATCAATCTTTCGTATAGGCCGTCAGTTGTTTACACATTTCTCGAGCTCTTAGCTGCCTGCGCCGCCGTCTTATAGGTATCGGCCGCATTGGTAGCATTGGCGCTCACTGGTAGCTCAGGCGCAGCCGCGAGACGTGCCGATTTGGCAAATTTGCGCGCTTGCATCTTGGTCATGACCTGCTGAATCAGTAGTGTCACCAGCGCCAGTGCTGCAAGCAGACTTGATAAGGCAAAAGCGGCGGTAAAATTATAATCGTTATAAGCAATCTCGACCAGCAGCGGCATGGTATTGGTCTCACCGCGAATATGACCGGACACTACGCTGACTGCACCAAACTCGCCCATCGCTCGGGCATTGGTCAAAATCAAACCATAAAGCAGCGCCCATTTGATATTGGGCAAGGTGACATGCCAAAAAGTCTGCCAACCACTCGCACCCAATGTCAGCGCCGCTTGCTCCTCACTGTCGCCTTGCGTCTGCATCAGCGGTATCAGCTCACGTGCCACAAATGGGAAGGTGACAAACAATGTCGCCAATACAATGCCTGGTACCGCATATATCACCTGAAAACCCATACTCTCAAGCCAGCCGCCCACAGTAGAGTTAAGACCAAATAACAACACAAACATGAGGCCTGCGACCACAGGTGATACCGAAAATGGCAAATCAAGCAAGGTGGTGACCAGCTGCTTACCTTTAAACTGATAACGTGTCACCAGCCAAGCAATCGCAATACCCAGCACCATATTGATCGGTAACACGATGCCGGCAGTGATCAAGGTCAGCTTAATCGCTTGTAAGGCCTCAGGATCGACCAAGGAAGCAACATACAGCTGCCAGCCGTTTTTAAAGGCTTCATAAAACACCGCAAGTAGCGGCACGACCAGCATCACCACCATAAACAGCACAGCAATGGTGATAAAAGTGCGACGTATCCACGGTGTGTCTTTGGTCGCAGGATTGCTTTGGTAATCATAGCTATTGGATATCTGCATATCAGCGAGCTCCTACGCGGCGAGACAGTTTCCACTGTAAGATATTGATGGTCAATAAGATGGTAAATGAAATCAGCAACATAAATAGTGCCACGGCTGATGCGCCCCCAACATCGAACTGCTCGAGCTTACTGATGATAATCAGCGGCAAAATCTCAGTTTCCATCGGGATGTTGCCGGCGATAAAGATCACCGAGCCATACTCACCTGTCGCACGGGCAAACATCATCCCAGCCCCCATCAGTAAGGCTGGCATCATCTCAGGCAAGATCACCTTGCAAAACGTGGTCAAGCGATTGGCACCCAGTACCGCCGCTGCCTCTTCAAACTCAACCGACAGCTCAGCGAGTACCGGCTGCACCGCCCGCACGATAAATGGAAAGCTGACCACCACCAAAGCCAGCCAAATACCTAAAGGTGTAAAGGCCACTTGAATATCAAACTTGGCAAACCATTGACCTATTAGGCCGTTGGGCGCGTACAGGGTAGCAAGAGAGATACCCGTCACCGCCGTCGGCAGCGCAAACGGCAGATCCACCAAGGCATTGATTAAGGATTTGCCCCAAAACTCATAACGCACTAGCACCCAAGCGACCAAGGTACCAAACACCATATTGGTCAGCATCGCTGCAAACGCCATCCATAAGCTCAGCTTAATCGCAGCCGTCACCTGTGGTTGGCTGATGGCCTGCCAAAATCCCGTCCAGCCCATTTGCGTCGTGGTATAGGCCATCATGGCAAACGGCAGTACCACCAGTAGCGATAAGCTAAAAACCGTGATACCCATGCTCAGCCCAAACCCTGGCAGCACATTGCGCTGACGCATACGGGTCAGCCAGCCTTTTTTGGCAGGGGCTTTGTGGGCGGATGAAGCGGTTGCACTCATAGTGATGTCCTATTGCCTAACGAATGGTACGTAACAAAATATTGAGCAATCTACTTAATAATAATTATGCTGGGTCAGCTGAGCTTACGGTATAAAGGACATGGTGTAGATGACCATGTCCTTTTTTTTGTTTACCACGGCTTCTCTTGCACTAGGGTATCGCTCTAGGTGCTACGCTGCCTATTGTTTACTGCAGTGCTTACTGTTTACTGCGGTGCGTTGATCGCTAATTGATCAAAGACGCCATTGTCGCTAAAGTAAGTGCCCATGATCTCATCCCATGAACCAAAAACATCATTTGGACGGAAAGTCTCAACCGGTGGCAGTTTGTCACTGTTTTTATCGAGTACGCTTTGTACGCTCGGACGCAAGTATAGATCAGCAGCCAATTGCTGGGCCGGCTCGCTCCACAAATAGTCCAAGTAGGCTTTTGCTGCATCAGTGGTGCCTTTTTTGTCCGTGACGGCTTTTACAATGGCCACAGGGCTTTCTGACTTGATCGAGTATTTTGGATAGACGATGTCCACTTGACCGGCACCAAAATCAGTCGCCGCCAAGTTGGCTTCGTTTTCAAAGGTTACTAAAACATCGCCAATACCGCGCTGCACAAAGGTTGTGGTTGCTGCACGGCCACCGTTTTCGTAGACTTTGACGTTTTTGAGCATCTCTTTTACGTAGTTTTTGGCTGGCGCCTCTTCGTTATTAAACGCATGCAGACCATAACCATAAGCACCTAAGAAGGCATAGCGACCATTGCCCGTGACTTTTGGATTGGCCATAACGATCTCAAGACCGTCTTGAGTCAAATCTTCCCAGTCATTGATGCCTTTTGGATTGTCTTTACGCACCAAAAACACGATGGTGCTGGTAAAAGGTACGGCATTATCAGGGAATTTGCTCTCCCAGTCTGACTCAACCAAACCCTCTTTTTCTAGTAGCTCGATATCAGAGCCTTGGTTCATAGTGGCAACGTCGGCTTGTAGACCATTGGCCACTGACAAGGCTTGCTTACTTGAGCCGCCATGCGACTGTTTGACGGTGATGGTGCTATTTGGGTGCTCGCTTTTGTAGTGCTCTACAAATAGCGGGTTGTAATCTTTATAAAAATTACGGGCAACGTCATAAGAGACGTTGAGCAGCTCGATGTTTTGACCTTCTGCAGCCGCTGTATCATCAGCGTTTGCGGTGGTGTCGACTGCATCATTATTGCTACAGCCAGCTAGACCCAATGTCAGAGCAACGCCAGCAATGCTCAAGGCACTAAGGGTTTTACTTTTTTGTTGATATGGGGCGGCGTTTGTCATAAATACCTCAAAGATGTCTGTTGTGTAATGCAAGTATGCTAACAGCGCCATCTTATTATGTTTAATGATGAATATGCGTATGTTATTGCCAAAAGGGAATAACAAGCAGGCAAAACCAATTATATCAATAAGTTGTTTAAATACCCTGCGTGTATAACTGGCTGTTTGCTAGTCGATGAATTCCCTGCTGGCAAGCGCCTGATATGTATTGCACGCGCGTCACTTGCCAGTGAGGACACAAGCCCTGCTACAAACCAAAACTCAATGACTAAATAGCCAAATAACTACTTAGTACGTGCCAGCTGATCGAAACGACCACCGTCTACAAAGAAAGTATCCATAATCTCTGCCCATGGGCCAAAGACGGCGACAGGCTCAAACGTTTCAATATCAGGTAACGAGTCTTTGTGCGCAGCAAGGACTTGCTCATCACTTGGGCGCATGTACATCTCTGCCATCAGCTCTTGGGCAGGCTTGTCCCACAAGCCTTTTAGATAGGCACTTGCCGCTTCGGTCTTGCCCGCTTTATCAGTCACTGCCGTGACGACTGCTACTGGATTAGCAATTTCAATCGAGTAGCTTGGATAGACAATATCGACCTGACCTTTAGCGAATTGCTGAGCGACCAAATTCGCCTCATTTTCGGTAGTGATGAGTACATCGCCTAGGCCGCGCTGGGTAAAACTGGTCGTCGCAGCACGTGCGCCATTGTCATAAGTGACCACGTTTGCCAACAGCTTTTTGATAAAGTCATTGGTTTTAACAGGGTTGTCGCTACTGTTTTCTTTAAATTGGTGCAAGCCATAGCCGTAAGCCCCCAAAAAGGCATAACGCGCTGTACCACTGGTCTTGGGATTGGGCGTGACCACATCGATATCGTTACGGGCTAAATCTGACCAATCCTGAATGTTTTTTGGATTACCTGCACGAACCAGTAGCACCATGGTACTGGTGTACGGTACAGCATTATTGGGTAGTGCTTGCTGCCAGTCAGAAGCGACTAGACCTTTTTCCACCAACAGATTCATATCGCTCTCTTGGTTAAAGGTGACCACATCTGCTTGCAAACCATTGGTAACAGAGAGCGCCTGCTTACTAGAGCCGCCATGCGACTGATTGATATTTACTTTGCTGTTTGGATGGGCTTTTTGATAGTCAGTGCTAAATAGCGCGTTATAGTCTTTATAAAAGTCGCGAGATACATCATAGGAGACATTGAGTAGATTAACATCCTGCGTCTCACCATTAGCGTTGTTTGCTGCCTTGTTTTGCGCCCCTTCGGTTGGACTACAACCTGTCATCATGATCGCTGCTGCGAGCATGCCGCTAGTGGTAAGTACCCGCGCTTTTATATGTTTATTATTGGTTGGCTGGATGCTAGCAATGCGGAATTTTTGGAATTTTTTTTGCATGATGCTCTCGATAAAGGTGGTAGAAGCGTTTTGTTAAAATTCTGATCATCATCATAGGGCTTACAATCATTTGAGCTTAGCTCTTTTGACTTTTACTCTGTTGATTTCGGTTTTCGGATGATGAAAGCTATGCTATCAGCACAAATAGCAAACGCTTAGTGACGAATCCGCTTATCAAGTCTTGATGTTGGCATAAGCACTTAGCATGTGCTTTTAGGAAATTATGGGAAACGTGAGATAAATCATTGCAGGCAGGCTTATTAAATAGGCTATAATTTAGCTAGGCTGTACCCTTATTCTATATGGTAGGGCCCAGCGCCAATACTATATCCATTTTACCGTTTTATTTAACCAAAGGCCTTTTTATGACTCTTTCGTCCCATCGCTTTCACTCTGCTGCAGCATTAACATTAATGGCCTCTGCCCTAGCTGCCGTAACAGGTTGTCATAACGTGACGCCCGCGGCGAAGAGTTCTGCGAACAATGCTGTAGCGGTTCATTCAATTCCAGTGGATGTTATGAAAGACTATATTTCTGGTGATTATGCTTCTGCGGATTATGACAAACGCGCACAAGGCTATGACTGGGTTGGCGTGATGGTACGATCGGCGGGCAATGAGCAGATCGATATAAAAGTTCGCTCACGTAGCGACATCAAAAAACCAACGTGTCAGTTTGACGGCACCGCCAGCTTAATGGGTCAAGACAAAGCACACGGTGTGATTTTTCAAACCAAGGTCAATGACAGCACGGCGTTTTTTCAGTTTAAAGATGGGATGTTGACCATTGATAGCCAAGATAAGTACGCGCTGAATTATTTTTGTTCGGGTGGCGCTTCACTCGTTGGCGACTATCAGAAGCTTGAGGGTGATCTAGCCCTCAATTAATAGCTTTAATTGCCTATTTTAGATAATAAAATGAGATAAGAAAAAAGGTGCCAGATTTATATTCTGCCACCTTTTTTTATGAGTGATGTTTATCAAAAAATCAATTTTGCTCTATACCGCAGATGCACCAGTTAACTTGACCTCAGCACGTTGGTCTTTTGCGATACCGGCATAGTAATTACGCAAAATCTCTAGCACTTCTGGACGGCTAAAGTTGTCGGGTACCTCCAGATCTTCTGATAGCGCCTTACGCAGTTTGGTGCCGGATACTTTGACGTGCTCGCTTGCATCGTGCGGGCAAGTCTTATCAGAGGCCATCGCTTGACACGCATTACACCAAAAGGTCCAGCCAATCTTGAGCGGCTGGGTGATGAGATCGTCTTTGCCAACCTGTTCAAAAATGGTTTGCGCATCAAACGCGCCATAGTAATCGCCCACACCAGCATGGTCGCGACCAACGATCAGATGACTACAGCCATAGTTTTGGCGGAATAACGCATGTAATAAGGCTTCACGTGGACCAGCATAGCGCATATCTAGCGGATAACCTGCTTGAATCACCGTGTCTTGTTTGAAGTAATTATCAATCAAGGTTTTGATGGCTTCTTGACGCACTTCTGCTGGAATATCACCTGGTTTTAGTGCGCCGAGCAATGAATGAATCATAACGCCATCGCAGATCTCAATTGCGATTTTGGCCAGATATTCATGTGAGCGGTGCATCGGGTTACGCGTTTGGAAAGCCGCCACAGTCTTCCAGTTTTTTTCTTCAAAGATTTCACGCGTTTGCGCGGGCGTTTTATAGATACCAGGGTATAAGGTTGGGAACTCACCCTCGCTCAGCACTTCCACACTACCTGCAATATTGACCTCATCTTGATCCAACACTTGCTGAACGCCTGGATGCTCTGGGTCTGTGGTGGTAAATACTTGCTGACACTCGTGTTCTTTATCAATGGTATAGGTCTCTTCTACTGTCAAGATGCCCATAACTTCGCCATCTTGTGCGACCAATGCGACTTTGTCGCCTTGACTCAAACTATCCGCCGTCGCTTTTGGTGCAGACAAGGTGATCGGAATCGGCCAAAACAAACCTGCATTGTCACCGCTTTGCAGACGCATGTCATCGACCACTCCTTGCCAGTCGGCCTGATTCATAAAACCATTTAATGGTGTAAAGCCGCCAATACCGAACATGATCAGATCACCACGCTCGCGTGAGCTTAAGGTAATGGTTGGTAAGGTGCTGGCAAGCTCTAGTGCTTGCTCGCGTGCGTCGCCTTCTAACAACAGTGGTTTAAGCTCGGCACTGCCATGTGGTGGAACCAGCTTTGATTGGGATTGAGTTTGGCTTTGGGTCTGAATCTGGGTCTGAGACATATCGTTATTAAAACCTCTTATTAGAAAGAATGGTTGGAAGAGATGAGCAAAAATACGAAAGTGATTAAATATACAAAACTGAGAAGAAAGCCTTCGATAGATAAGAAGTAGCGTACTAGTGATCAGGCGTTAAATTTGATAAGCATAGGCTACCTAACTTTCGTTATGAAAATTTATGCTGTGTTTGGATATGGATATGTCTGAAAGGAATTTATGTTTATAGATAGAAGCTTATATGATGTGACCCTGAATTGTTTAAATTGCGATTTGTGGTATAGGCTACCATGTACGAGCACAGACATCAGATTGCTTCCATCGCTGCTTTTAAGACCAAAAACAAAACTGAGATTACGTCATGTATCAATATAATTATGCTGACCAGACGTTAGTAGACGAACGAGTTGCGCAATTTCGCGACCAAACTGAGCGATTTTTGGCAGGTGAGCTGCCAGAAGAGCAGTATTTGCCACTGCGATTGCAAAACGGCTTGTATATCCAGCGTTATGCACCGATGCTCCGTATTGCCATTCCTTACGGCTTGCTTGCCAGCTATCAGCTACGCAAATTGGCTGAGATTACCCGTAAGTATGATAAAGGCTATGGGCACATGACCACCCGTACCAATATTCAGCTGAACTGGCCAAAACTAGAAGAAGTGCCAGATATTTTGGCTGAGCTTGCGACAGTACAGATGCATGCCATCCAAACCTCAGGCAACTGTATTCGTAATACCACAACCGATCCTTACGCTGGTATCCATAAGGAAGAAATCGCTGACCCACGCCCTTATTGTGAGATTATCCGTCAGTGGTCAACCTTTCATCCTGAGTTTGCCTTTTTACCGCGTAAATTTAAAATTGCAGTGATCGGTACCGAAGCGGATCGTGCGGCAACGCAAGTACATGATGTGGGTCTGCACGTCGTTACCAATGACGCAGGCGAGCTTGGCTTTGAAGTGATCGTTGGTGGTGGCTTAGGACGTACGCCTATTATTGGTAAAACGATTCGCAAATTCTTACCGCGTGAGCATTTACTCAGCTATCTCGATGCCATTTTGCGCGTTTATAATTTGCATGGTCGTCGTGACAATAAATACAAAGCCCGTATTAAAATTTTGGTTGATAGCTTAGGCGGCAATCAGTTTGCCAAATTGGTGGAGGCTGAGTGGGAGGCGCACACCAAAGACGGTCCGCTGACCTTGACGGATGACAATTTTGACACCGCTGCCAGCTATTTCAGCATGCCTGATTATCAGTCATTTGATGCGCTCGCAGTACAATCAGAGTTGCAAGCACAATTGGCAGACAATAAAGATTTCGCTGATTGGTATAAGCAAAACACCGTGGCACATAAGGTGGACGGTTACCGTGCGGTCGTGATTTCTTTAAAAGCTGGACTGGTGGACGGTCGCTATGTGCCATCAGGTGACTTGAGTGATGCGCAAATGGATGCGCTTGCCGATTTGTCTGATCGTTATAGCTTTGGTGAGTTGCGCGGTACGTATCAGCAAAATCTGGTATTCGCTGATGTGCAAACCAATGAGCTTTATGAATTGTGGCAGCAGCTATCAGATTTGCATTTAGCACGCGCCAATATCAACACCCTAACCGACATGATTGTCTGCCCAGGTTGGGATTATTGCTCACTGGCCAATGCGACTACGCACAATATCGCTGAGCAAATCGAAAAGCAGTTTGATGATTTAGATTACTTGTATGATCTTGGTGATATTCGCCTGAACATGTCAGGCTGCATGAATGCCTGCGCTCACCATCACACAGGTGATATCGGTATCTTGGGTGTGGACAAAAAAGGCGAGCACTGGTATCAGATTAGCCTTGGCGGTAACTCTAGTAATGACGCCAAATTGGGCAAAATCTTAGGAAAAGCGGTGCCAGCGGATGATGTGGCCAGCACCTTACAAACCATTTTAGATGTGTATCTCGATATACGCGGCACTAACGAACAAGATGTTGAGGGTTTTGGTGACGTGATTGACCGCGTTGGTATCGCCCCCTTTAAGGAGAAGGTCTATGGCTAATCATCATGTGCTCGATAGCCATGGCGCAGACATCAGTGGCGAAGATACTTGGCAAGCGCTAGTGACAGCGCAGCTGCCTGACGGTATCGCGTTATCAAACCTGACCTTGCTTGAGCTGTTACATAAACAAGAAAAAGTTGATGTAGTTGTCCCATTAGCAGATTTATTAAATGCTGATGGAAAACTGGCAAACGGTTTGCTAGAGCAAGTATTGGATATCCTCAAGCAGCACAGCAGCCGATTGGGTGTGTGGATCACATCCAATACCGATGCTGATGATCTGCCTGATGTAAAAGACTTTTTATTGACGCAAGACTTGATCGTCATTCATGTCCCAAGTTTTGTGGACGGTCGCGGTTTTAGTTTTGCACAGACCCTGCGTCAGCTTGGTTATGAAGGTGATATTCGCATGGCAGGCGCGTTTGGTCGTGATCAAATCGCTTATTTGCTGCGCGCTGGTGCGACCAGCTTTGTACTCAATGAGCATGATGCTAAATCTGATATTAGCCAAGCCTTCACTGCCCTAGCCAGTAGCTATGATGGTCGAGACGCTTCAGCATTACCGATGTTCTCAAAAACCTAAACTCGATATTAAAGAACCATTTTTATATTAACAATTATTAAGGAATGTATTATGAGCCAATTACACCCAAACCTAGATATCGACCAAGCAAACCAAGATTTGCAAGGTAAATCACCAGAAGAGATTGTAGCGTGGGCATTGACGCAAGCCAAAAACCCAATCATCACCACCAACTTCCGTCCTTATGAGTCAGCGATCTTGCATTTGGTTGCCAAGCAGCGCCCTGACATCACGGTATTGTGGGTAGATTCAGGCTATAACACCGATGCGACCTATCAATTTGCCAACAAATTGATTCGTGATCTTGATCTCAACGTTGTGACTTATATCCCAAAACAAACCGCTGCACACCGTGATTCAACCATGAATGGCATCCCAGGCATTGACAACCCGCAACATGGCGAGTTCACTGAACAAGTGAAACTTGAGCCATTCCGCCGTGCACTAGACGAGCTAAAGCCTGACGTATGGTTTAACGCGATTCGTAAAGACCAAACAGAATTCCGCCAAGGTCTTGATGTACTTAGCTTATCAAAAGACGGCGTATTGAAAGTAGCGCCATTGTTTGAAAAAACCGATGCAGATTTGGATGTGTACTTAGATGAGCACAACTTGCCAAACGAGCATGACTACTTTGATCCAACTAAGGTAGAAGAAAGCCGTGAGTGTGGTCTGCATACGCAGTTGTAATCAAGCGTTACCGTCATTCATCGTTTAAAAAGCTCTGTTCAAAAGGCTCTTTTACTCTTGTAAGAGAGCCTTTTTGTCGCAAGCGCTCTTATCACTATTCCCTTCTCTATTCTACATTCCATCAAAAACTATAATAAGTATGACGAAAACGACTATGCTAATGCCAATTCACTGCATGAGACGTAGCGCCTGATACCTCATAATGGAAGCATATTTTACGACATTGAATACATAATTGGTGATGCTATGAACACCTTTCCATTATTTTTTAAACTAGAAAATCGCAAGGTACTGATCGTGGGCGGTGGCGATGTGGCGCTGCGTAAGGCAGATTTGCTTAGCCGTGCTGGGGCTGCCATTACCATTCTAGCGCCAGATATCAGCACTGAGATACAAGCCTTGCTCTCAGACGATAAGCACAAGCTGATTTATAAAAATTATAATAAATCCTATATGACAGGTGCACGAGTCATCATTGCGGCGACTGATGATGAGACGCTTAATCATCAAATTCACGCTGATGCCACCGCGCTCAACATCCCCGTCAATGTGGTTGATACCCCGCATTTATGTGACTTTATCTTCCCCGCTATCGTCGATCGCAATCCCATCGTCATCGGCATCTCATCGAATGGCAAAGCGCCGGTGCTGGCACGTCTACTACGTGCACGTCTTGAAACCCTCATTCCGCAAGGTTATGGCAAGCTGGCCAAGCTGGCTGGTGAGTTTCGTAGCGAGGTAAAACGTAAAATCCCAACCCTGACAGGCCGTCGGCAGTTTTGGGAGCGTGCCTTTGAAGGTCAAGTCAGTCAGCTGATGTTTGCCGGTAATGAGCGTGAGGCCACTGCCCAGCTAAAAGCAGATCTAGACAGCACAGTAGCTGCTCTTGAAGATAGCGCTAATCATAGTGTTGACCCTGATGCCCATAACCCTAGTAATAGCCCTGCTACGACGACTAGCCAGCATTCACAGAGCCACATTACAGAATCACTATCAGCTTCTACGCCTGTAGCAACAGATAAGTTGACAACTACTCAACATAACAATATTAATCAGGCTCAAGCAGCTGTCGGTGAAGTCTATATCGTCGGTGCAGGACCTGGTGATCCAGAGCTTTTGACATTTAAGGCGCTACGTCTGATGCAGCAAGCCGATATTGTTTACTATGATGCATTGGTATCACCACAAGTGCTGGATCTTTGCCGCCGTGATGCAGACAAAGTGTTTGTCGGTAAAAAACGCAGTAACCATGCGGTCGCGCAATTAGGTATCAACGAGCTGCTCATCAATAGCGCCAAACAAGGCCGCCGTGTGGTACGTCTAAAAGGTGGCGATCCCTTTATCTTTGGTCGTGGCGGTGAAGAAATTGAAAGCCTGCGCGCTCATGGTGTGCCGTATCAGGTCGTACCAGGGATCACCGCGGCCAATGCGGCTGCCAGTTATGCTGGTATCCCCCTTACCCACCGTGATCATTCGCAGTCGGTGCGTTTTGTCACTGGGTTTTTAAAGGCGGGTGCGCCCAATGAGAAGTTTGAAAACTTACTTGATACCAATGAAACCGTGGTGTTTTATATGGGTCTGCATTCGCTGGCACGTTTGACGACAGGTTTGATAAACGCTGGCCGCTCGCCTGAGACGCCGATTGCCATCGTCTCCAATGCCAGCATGCCCAATCAGCAAGTATTAACTGGCACACTTGAGAGTATCGTGGCGCTGCAAGAACAAAACCAGCTGCCCACGCCCGCCTTACTTATCATGGGAGATGTGGTGGCGCTGCATGATGATTTGGCGTGGTACAACAAACACAATAAAGATACCGGCGATACAGAGACTAACTGGTTACGTGCAGGAACAGCTATCACGGACCAAGATACAAAAAAGCCGATAGACCAGCAAGCCCATGCGCTCTCTATGATCGCTAATTTGGCAGCGCAGCAAGAAGAAGGTTTGGAGCAATTGGTGATTGGATAATGTTTGCTTGATTTCGAAAGGACTATAATATAGCCCTGTCAATATGTTATTGGCAGGGCTTTTTATGCGCTTGCAACACAGCAAAGCCTAGCAATTCTTGCTAGAATGACAGCTTGCTTATAAACACCCTTCCGCTCAATGACACCCCCACTTGCCGATACCACGTTTGCGCCGCGCCTATGAAAAATTTAAAACCTTTAACTGTCTTACATACCTCCGATTGGCACTTAGGGCGCAGGCTCTATGGCCGTATGCGTTATGATGAGTTTGCAGCGTTTTTGGGTTGGCTTGAAACCACCATTAGCGAGCAACACGTCGATGTACTGATTGTCGCTGGTGACATCTTTGACACCATGACACCGAGCAACCGAGCGCAGGCTCTGTATTATGAGTTTTTGGGGCGAGTCTCACGCTCCTGTTGCCAGCATATCGTCATCGTCGCAGGCAATCATGACTCTCCGACGTTTCTGGACGCACCAAGTCATGTGCTTAAGTTTCTAAACGTCCATGTCATTGGCACCGCTTGCGAGGACTTAAACGATGAGGTCTTGGTATTAGATGACACAGACGGCGCGCCGCATTGCATCATCGCCGCTGTGCCCTATCTGCGTGATCGTGATGTGCGCAGTAGCAGCGCTGGCGAGTCGATGGACAGCAAAGACGCCAATGTCATCAAAGGCATTCGCGCCCATTATGATAACGTCGCCAGTATCGCCAAAGCCAAGCAAGCCCAATTAATAAAATCCCATCAGCGTCACATTCCGATTATTGCCACAGGTCATCTGTTTGCAGCTGGCGGTACGACGACCGAAGATGACGGCGTACGTGAGCTTTATGTCGGTTCGCTTGGTAAGGTGTCTGCTGACATGTTTGACGATGGTTTTGATTATGTCGCCCTTGGGCACCTGCATGTCCCGCAGCGGGTCGGCGGCCGTGAGACCATTCGCTATTCAGGCTCGCCGATTGCCATGGGTTTTGGTGAGGCGCGCCAGCAAAAACAAGTGTTGCTCATACAGTTTGGCGCAGTAAAAAACGAGTTTAGTGATAAAAAACCAATGTCAAACCATACCGCTGCTCGTACCATTGCAAGCAATGTGCCTCAGATCACCCGTACAGTTGCCACAATTGAAACATCGGTAGAAAAAGCGGCTAAAAAAGTAGCCAATCAGACGAGTGGTTTTATGGATGATTTGTTTGGCTTTGATGATTCAGTAGACAATGAGGGCCGCGACAAAAGCAATGTAGACGAACACCATGTAAAGCAAGAAAGTAAGGTTGATGACCTCAATTCAAATGATGTTGACTCAAAAATGACCTCTCCACCGCAGCGACTACATTTTGACAAATCATCTCAGATGCAGATCGCCTCTCTTCGCATCCCATGCTTTCAAAAGCTGGCACAAGTCTCAGGTGATCTACAGTCTATCCAACAGACAATTGATAGCACTGCTCAGTCTTTAGATGACACGGAGTCTGTTTGGCTCGAAGTGATTTACACAGGTGACGAGCTGGTCAGCGAGTTACGTGAGCATATCCAGGCGATGGTAGATGGCTTGCGGTGTGAGGTACTGAAAATAAAAAATACCCGCACTTATAATAAAGTGCTAAACCAGCAGCAAACCTCTGAGACACTACAAGACTTGGATGAGGAAGAGGTGTTTGAGCGCTGTCTGCTTCTGAACAAGGTCGCAGATGAACAAAAAAACGCCCTGCGAGAAGCCTATCAGCAAATCATATATAACTTGCGTCATGAAGACACTCAGGCGGAATAACGGCCGCTCATGTCAACTACTTTGATAATCACTCTATAGACCTATCTAAAAATAAGACCTGCTCATGCGACTGATTGAACTGCGACTAAAAAACCTCAACTCCCTAAAAGGCGAATGGCACATTGACTTTAGTGATCCTGCTTTTTTGAATGAAGGCATCTTTGCTATTACTGGGCAAACAGGCGCTGGCAAGACCACCATCTTAGATGCGATTTGTTTAGCACTCTATAGCCAAACACCACGATTGGGCGATATTACCGGCTCAACCAACGAGATCATGACCCAAGGTACGGGTGAATGCTCAGCAGAAGTCATCATCGAGATCGACTCTACACGTTATCAATGCTACTGGTACCAGCACCGCGCGCATAAAAAAGCCAAGGGTAACTTATTACCGATTAGACATGAGATCAGTGAGGTTAAAACTGGCAAGATTTTAGAAGAAAAAAAGTCCAAGACATCCGCCTGTATCCAAGACCTTATCGGTATGGATTTTAATCAGTTCACCCGCTCTATCATGCTGGCTCAAGGCAGTTTTGCCGCATTTTTGAAGTCGGATATTGGTGATAGAGCAGCTATACTGGAAAAAATCACCGGCACTGCCATCTATGCCAAAATATCGCTCAATGTCCATGAAAGACACCGTACTGAAAAAGAAGCGCTTGGCAAACTACAGGCAGGCGTGGACAGTCTATCTTTACTGAGTCCTGAGGATGAAAAACGACTGGCAGCAGAGCTTGAGACGCTTAACCAGCAACAAAGTAAGCAGCGCCAACGCTTTAAAACCGTAAGTGAGCAGCTGCAGTGGCTGGAGCAGATTGAGCAGCTACAGCAGAGCCTTGCGAGTTATCAAAAAGATTTTTCCGCAGCGCAGCATGCACAGATAGAATTTACTCCAGAGGCCAAGCGCTTGGAGCTGGCCAGTAAAGCTTTAGAGATTGACAGCCAGTTTCATAAGCTTGGCTATAGCCGAGAGACGGTCAATCGGCTTAGCAGTGAACAACATCAATTACTCAGTAATATTCCATCTCAGCAAGCAGTGCTTGCACAAGTTACGACCCATTTAAACGATATCACTACCATTGAAAAACAAGCAACAGATAATCTGCAAACTACTCTGCCTGTTATTTCAAAAACACGCGAATTGGATGCTGAGATAAAACAGCAATTTCACTCTTTGACAAACGACAAGCAACGTAAAGACGACTTAGTCAATAATACGAAACGATTACACCAAGAAATAGCCAGACACAGCCAAACAGAGCAAGAGACGAAGACTCAGCTTGGCAGTCTAGAAAAGTACTTTGATGATTATAAAGAGCTAAACGACCTCGATACAGACATGGCGACCTTTGATAGCAGCTGTGGCCGATTAAAGACGCTGCTAAAAGATAATGTCGACTTGACTACGGATAAACTTGCGTATGACCATCGAGCCGGCCAGCTACAAGCTGAGCTCGATAAGCTGTCTAAGCAACAAGATTCAGATCGTTTATTAATAACCAAGCAACGCGAGCAACTTGCCAGCGTACAACAGCAGCAAGCGGCACTTATCGAAAAACAATCGCTTGCAAGTATGCGTCATGAGCAAGAGCAAGTCGACCAAATCAACACTCAGATTGCACAAGCCAGCTCTAAGTTACAGCAGCTGTCCGATCTTGCTCACCAAATCGAAAATACCAAACGTTTACTACCGACGCTCAATGAAGAGTTAACGGCTTTAGAAGGACTCATTGCTGATCATCGATCAGACATTCAAGATGCCAAACTCAAGCGGCAAGAGAAGCAAGAGCATCTGAGCCTACTACAAAAGGTCGCTAAGCTTGAAGACTACATCGCAGAACTAGAAGATGGGACGCCCTGCCCGCTTTGCGGCGCCACTGAGCATCCTTATGGTAAGCATCATCCATTATTAGACCGCAGTCACCAGAATACCAGCCAACACCAACCCTCTAAGACGCAACAAACACAGCAGCAAATAGCGGAACTAGAGACCGTTATTGATAACCTTGAACAAGCTTTATCAAAACACAATATCGAATATGCCACCAAAAAACAGACGCTGAATAACCAGCAGCAGCAACTGGCGCCACTACAGCAGCAAGCCGAAACCTTACATAGTGATGTTCAAGCTTACCTTTCCTCGCTATTTGAGGCTAAAAACAATCACTCTGAAGCAATCGCAGCAATTATCGACCCACTTACGCAGATAAACGATAACATTGATGCGGCTACTGCGAACCTAGAGCCTAGCTTATCCTTATTAGATACCGCCAAACACGATCTAACTGAACATAAACAGTCTCTTAAAACCATAGTAATCGAATATGACAATTTAACTGAAACTGCTGCACAGCTCAGTACTGCGCTTGAAGCTGATGAAAAAAAGCAACAAGTGGTCAGTCATGACATTAACAACCTGACAACTGACATTAAGCTTAACTCACAAAAAATTGTTGGGATAAAAGATAAGATCACTGCTAATTTCTCAGAATTAACGTCTCTACTGAGCACCATTTCAGCCCTGGTAAATAAGTATCCCATGGAACAACATAAAGCGTACTTAACCACAGCGCTCAATACGGCAGACTTATCTGACGCACTTACGCAATTGGGTCATAGTTTTGATCAGCAAACCGTAATAGACAGCGCAGAATGTGACCATCATATTGAAAAACTGCGGCAACAGCGCAGCGCTTTAAGTCAGTTAAAACAAAAATTCAATGAGCAAAAAAACAGCCAACAGCAGCTGACCAACACCTTAAGTAGCCTGACTGCGCAGATTGAAACCATGCAAGCACAGCTGCACAGTGATGAAACAACGCTCGACGAGCTAGAGCGCTTAATTGCTCATAAGGTCAAGACTATCGAACAATCAAAACAAGATAGAACAGAGATTTTTGCAGATAAAGATACAGATGATGAAGAAAATAAATTACGCAATGCTGTCGATGCTGCTAAAGATAAGCAAAGAGTAGCGCAAAGGCAGCTAGATACCGTACAACAGGCATTAGAACAATTAAAGAGTAGAGAGCAGCAGCTAGCAACAGAGCTACAGTCGGCGACGACCACACTGAACACTCAGCAAAGTGTCTTTACAGACTTACTCACAGCGTCCGATTTTGTCGATGAAGTCGCTTTTGTCAAAGCCCGCTTGCCCAAAGAGGAGCGTGACGCCCTACATAGACGTAAAGTAGCGATTGATACTGCGCTGCATCAAGCTCAGCTGCAGCTGGACAGTACGCAGCAAGCACTGACGCAAAGTCTTGCTGCGCCTATGACGAATGCAAGCCGAGAGCTCCTTGCTGACCAATATCAGCAGATACAAAAAGACATCGACGAGTTAAACCAAAAAATTGGTGCCATTGATCAAAAGCTTAAAGACAACGAGCAGCAAAAAAATACACAAGCGGCGCAGCTGATCGCCATTGATGAGCAAAGACAAAAGCTACAAGTATGGCAGCAGCTGCATATGTTAATTGGCTCGGCTGATGGTAAAAAGTATCGTACCTTTGCCCAAGGCCTAACGTTTGAAGTCATGATTGGCCATGCCAATACGCAATTGCAAAAAATGAGTGACCGTTATTTGCTGATTCACGACGACAGCAATCCGCTTGAGCTGAATGTCATTGACAACTATCAAGGCGGTGAGGTTCGTAGCACCAAAAACCTCTCCGGCGGTGAAGGCTTTATCATCAGCCTAGCACTGGCACTTGGACTGTCGCAAATGGCCAGTCATAATATCCGTGTCGATTCGTTATTTTTGGATGAAGGTTTTGGTACGCTTGATGAAGACTCACTTGATATCGCACTCGATACTTTGACCAGCTTACAACAAGAAGGCAAGCTGATTGGGGTTATCTCCCACGTACAGGCCCTAAAAGATCGTATCTTGACGCAAATCAAGGTCGAAAAACTCTCAGGCGGCTTTAGCCAAATCAGCGGACAAGGCTGTCGCCGAGTTGTAAAAACAGCCGCCGAAAAAGACTCATAGGCTACTCTATATGTATAAGCAGGCAGGTAAGATTGGGTTTGAAAGTAATAACACTGATCATTGATCTTGAGTGAACTCAACTAAGTTCAACCAATAAAAAGCCACCGCTGATAATCAGCGGTGGCTTTTAAAAGAATGCTAAAGGATAGCAGCAACTGCTGTGTCCATCCTTTACCAAATAGCCTATTTTGTCACCAAACTACTCAATTCGCTCATCAGCACGGACAATGTCGATAAACCAATCTCACCATCGATGGCGTCAAGCTTATCCATTTCAGCCTCAATCGCTGCCAATTGATCTAGATGACGCGAGCGCCATTCACTAAAGGCTTGCTTGGCATCTGGTTTTGAGAGTATCGCGTCCATCAGCATACGCAAGCTGCGTGACAGCTCATTGACTAACGCATGACGCGCGCGGCGATCCCAATAGTCTTGCTGTGGTAAGGTGGCGATATTATCCATCATCCAATCGAGCTGCAAGACATGATACGCCTCAAAGTACAATGTGGCGATTTCATCGACAGGGCGATCATATTGCTCAGCGAGCAATGCTGCATCTAGCGCATCCACGTGATATGGCAACATCGCAAACATCGTCGCATCATTTTCGGCCAAATCTTCTTGCATCAAGCTTGTGGCATCTTCTTGCAAATACTCGGCAAATTGCTGCTCAATAAACCCGCCAGATTTGGTCAGTTTTTCCACACTGTCGCTAAAGCGGCCAATCATATCAGCGACTTGTAAGTCCTGACCAAAGGCATTGATAAACCAGACCACGCCATGCTCTAGTGCATCACGCAGACGCAGCTCTAGATTTAATAGCAACGTGGCGTCCACTTGATTGTCTAACACTTCAAGCGTTTTCCATGCTTTGGAGATATTAAAGACATCACGGCTGATGGCGTAACCGCGCACGATGGTTGCCAGTGACTGCCCCGTCTCTTCATACAGGCGGAACAGCGCCTCGATACCCAACCGGTTAACCACACTATTGGTCAGGTAGGTGCTGATGATCTCACGGTGCAAGCGGTGCTGGGTCATCTCATCAAAGAAACGCGTCGCCAGCTCATCAGGGAAGTATTTGCGCAGCTCATTGATAAAATATGGCTCATCTGGCAAATCAGACAATAGCAGGTTGTCATATACCCACATTTTTCCATACGCTAAGACGACTGCCAGCTCAGGATTGGTAAGGCCTACCCCAGCTTTTTGGCGTTTAACAATCTCTTCATCCGATGGTAAATACTCAATAGCGCGGTCCAAACGACCTTCGCCCTCTAGCATTTGAATAAACCGCTGATGATCATTTAAGTTGGCGGCTGCACGGATATGACTGAGCTCAATCGCCTGTGGCTGTAGGTAGTTTTGGCGCAGTACCAGCTCGGCCACGGTATCCGTCATGGATTCTAGCAGCTCATTACGCTGCTTTAAGGTCATATCACCTTGCTCAACGACTTTGCCAAGCAATATTTTGATATTGACTTCATGGTCTGAGCAGTTGACCCCGCCTGAGTTATCGATCGCATCGGTATAGATGCGGCCGCCCGTCTGTGCGTACTCGATACGCCCTTGCTGGGTAAAGCCTAAGTTGCCGCCCTCACCGACGACCGCCGTGCGCAGCTCACCACCATTGACCCGAACAGCATCATTGGCGCGGTCGCCGACATCGGCGTGCGTCTCGTTTTCACTTTTGACATAGGTACCGATACCGCCGTTCCAGATTAGATCGACAGGCGACTTTAGTAATGCGCTGATCAGCTCATTGGGCGCAAAGCTATCTTCGCTGATATCAAACAGCGCTTTCATCTCAGCACTGATAGGGATGCTCTTATCGGTACGCGAAAACACGCCGCCACCTTGGCTAATAAGCGATTTGTCATAATCATCCCACGTCGAGCGCGGCATCTCAAACAAGCGCTCACGCTCTGCAAACGACGTCGCAGTGTCTGGGTTGGGGTCGATAAAGATATGCAAATGGTTAAAGGCGGCGACCAGCTTGGTATGAGTGGATCTGAGCATGCCGTTACCGAATACATCACCGCTCATATCACCGATACCGACCACAGTAAAGTCATCGCGGTTTTGGATATCCATGCCGCGCATACGGAAGTGACGCTTGACCGACTCCCAGCCGCCGCGGGCGGTGATACCCATGGCTTTGTGATCATACCCAACCGAGCCACCAGAGGCAAAGGCATCATCGAGCCAAAAGTTATACTCGCTTGCTATGCTGTTTGCAATATCAGAAAAACTTGCTGTGCCTTTGTCAGCGGCGACGACCAAGTACGGATCATCTTCGTCATGACGCACGGTGTTGGCTGGCGGGACGATCTGTCCATCGACGATATTATCAGTGACATCAAGCATACCGCGCAGGAATGTCTGATAGCAGGCAATCCCTTCTGCTTGGAAGACATCACGGCCATCAGCCATGGTTTTGGTTTTGACGATAAAACCACCTTTGGAGCCGACAGGAACGATCACCGCGTTTTTGACCATCTGCGCTTTGACCAAGCCGAGTACTTCGGTACGAAAATCTTCCATACGATCTGACCAGCGCAGACCGCCGCGTGCCACTTTACCACCGCGCAGATGCACCGCTTCTACGCGCGGCGAATAGACAAATATTTCAAACATGGGCTTGGGTTTGGGCAGATTGGGGATATCAGCTGCCAAAAACTTAAACGACAAGCGATCTTTACGCTGACCCTCGCTATCGGTTTGATAAAAGTTGGTACGTACCATGGCTTTGATGAGATCCAAATACCAACGCAAAATACGGTCTTCATCGAGGCTATCGACATCCGCCAGCGCTGATAAGATCTGCTCTTCGATTTCAGCGGTTTTTTTGGTACGATTCTCATCATCATGCTTGGGGTTCATGCGCGCATCAAACAGGCTACCGAGTGCCACACTGATATCACTGTTTTTGACCACCGTTTGCTGGATATAGGTACTAGAGAACGGCGCACGAGCTTGTACCATATAGCGTGATAAGGCGCGCAGCACCACCACATCAAAGGTATCTAGCTTGGTCGTGAGCACCAGCTCGTTAAACGAGTCACTCTCGACCAGCCCTGCCCAAATCTGCTTAAGGCTGTCCTCAAACTGACCGCGCACCACTTGCATATTGACCGCATCCACGTGTTCGAGCATAAGCTCATACTCTTGCATCCAGATGGGCTGCTCTGGCAAGTCAAATTCATATGTCTGCGCCGATATCACCGACACCCCAAAGTTCTCAAGGATGGGCAGTACTTTTGATAAGATAACTGGCTGCTCGCGGCCGTAGAGCTTTAAGTGTAGCTGATTACTAGCGTCGCCTGTCGATTGGTATAGGTGCCAAATCATCGGCTGCTCATCACTCAAGCCCGCCAAGCGTTTGATGTCCTCCACACCAGTGTGCGCATCAAAACGCTCTTGATACGCAGCTGGGATATGACTCATAAAACGGCGGTTTAAGGCATTGGCCTGCTGCTCGCCGACATTATCTAGTAGCATTTTTTGGTAATTGTCGCTCCAAGATTGCATCAGCGCTGAGAGCTTTTCTTCAAGCGCGGCGGTATTGACCTCTTTTACTTGACCTGGCACGGTGCGCACATGGACGTGTACGCGGGCATGGGCCGATTCGTTGAATTCCGTGGTAAAGCCAGATGATGTGCCGCCATAAGCTTCTTTTAATACGTTTTGCACCTTGATACGCAGCTCAGTGTTGAACTTATCGCGCGGTATATAGACTAAACAGGAGACAAAGCGCTGATAATGATCGACGCGGCTAAATAAGCGCAAGCTTTTTTTGTCTTGTAGCTGACTGATGCCAGAGACGATAGGATAGAGCTCTTCTACGCTGGCTTGAAACAGATCATCGCGAGGCAAGGTGTTGATGACATGCATCATTTTGTGATGGGCGTGACCATCGCGCGGTAGATCCGCCATTGCCATGATTTTATTGGCTTTTTCGCGTAGCAGCGGTATTTGCTGCACAGTGAGCTGATAGGCTTGTGAGGTCAGTAGCCCAATAAAGCGATATTCACCGACCAGCTTGCCGCTGTCATCGAACTTATGAATACCCAAAAAGTCCATATAAACAGGGCGATGTACAGGCGAGACTCGGCTTGATTTGGACAGCATCAAGACGCGCGGCTCGGTCAGTAGCTGCTTTAGGACAGTGGGCAGTTGGCTAAAGCTTTCTGATAGCTTGTCTTCCTCCGCGCCGCGCAATAGCCCAAGGCCACTATTGCCGATCGCAAACAAATCTAAGTCCGCAGGCTTATCATGAGAATTGATGTTGTCCTTATTATCGAAACTATCTACCTCGATGGCTTGCCCGCCCTCCAGACGATACTCGCGGTAGCCCAAAAAGATAAAATGATCGTCCAATATCCATTCTAAAAACGCCTGAATCTCTTGCTGAGAATAAAACACCTCCGGCAAGGGCTTGCAAGCCAGCTCATTTTTGACTTCCATCAATTGCGCACGCATTTGTTTCCAGTCGCCAACGACTGTATCGAGTGTGTCGATTTTATTTAGTAGCATTTGCTGGAGGGCGGCCAAGTCTTCACTGTCCTGATAGGCGATTTCGCAATGAATCATCGATAGGTGCGAGGTGGCGCTTTCATGCGCGTTATGAATGTGAGTGAGATTGCCCTCAGCGTCGCGCTCAACATTGATAATGATGTTGTACGTGCGATGAACATCGATACCTTCGGACTCTAGACTCATCAAAATCGTATCGACCAAAAACGGGCGATCATAGGCGACGATTTGAATGACGGTATGTGAGCTATGAAAATGCTGCTCTTCGGCCTTTGGGTTGAGCACCGACAATTGCGGCTTGCTGCCATCATAAGCCTTGAGCAAAGTAAAGTGATGAAGTGCCATGCCAGCTAAGTCAGCATTGCTGATATCCTTCGCCGTCTCTTGATGGAGCGGCTGATAATAGCTATGAATAAAGCGATCGAATGACGATTTATCCTTTTGTACATAACTGGTGGCGATATCGCTTATCTGGCTGATTCGCTCTTCGGCGATATTCAGAGAGTTTGGCATGTCCTTTGTCCTTTTTTATATATTTAACATACTGATATTTATTTGAGTTTATTAATCTGTGCTATTTTGCTGTCCATAACGCTATCGTTTTTTATATCTGATTTGTGTGGATTTTTTCTTTTTGATGCATCTGTTAAAAAACATATAGCCGGTCAGACTTAACACCGTTAATCTATGGCAGTTTAACGCACCTCAGGCGTCAGCTAAAGCGTACAACATCATTTCATGAATCAGCGCGATGTCGATAACCTTTACTAATGAAACAGTCAGTGGTTTTGGACTCAGATGGTGCAATATAGGCTGGCGGGCGGATACTCATGGTAATGGCTGCGCTTTTTTTGTTAGAATACGGCAGTATATTTAACAGTGCGTCAATGATTCACATTTCTTGCTGAATACGGCGAATACTAAAGGCAATAATACTAAGGACAAAATGTATGATGAATATTTTGGTGATTGGTTCAGGTGGCCGCGAGCATGCGCTGGCATGGCAATGTGCAAAAGACGACACTGTCAAAAATGTCTATATCGCACCAGGTAATGCAGGTACTGCTCTAGAGCCCAAATGCCAAAATGTCATATTAAATGACACCGATGGCGAGCACAGCGGTGTGATTGAGTTTTGTCAAGCCAACGCCATCGATATGGTCATCGTTGGGCCCGAGGCACCGCTGGTCTCAGGCATCGTCGATGCTTGCCGCGATGCTGGTATCAAAGCGTGGGGGCCGACGGCATATTGCGCGCAGCTAGAAGGCTCAAAAACCTTTGCCAAAGAATTTATGGCGCAAAACAACATCCCAACTGCCGCTTATCAAGGCTTTACCGATGCCGCTGTTGCCAAAGCTTATATCGATGAGCAAGGCGCGCCGATTGTCATCAAAGCAGACGGTCTGGCCGCAGGCAAAGGCGTTATCGTAGCAGAGACGATCGAACAAGCCTACGAAGCCATCGATGATATGCTGGCAGGCAACAAGTTTGGCGATGCTGGCAGCCGCGTGGTCATTGAGCAGTTTTTGCAGGGCGAAGAAGCCAGCTTTATTTGTATGATTGATGGTGACAACATCTTGCCTATGGCGACTAGCCAAGATCACAAACGCGCCTATGAAGGTGACACAGGCCCCAACACTGGTGGCATGGGCGCATATTCTCCTGCCCCCGTCGTCACCCAAGCGGTGCATGATAAAGTGATGGCAAAAGTGATTCAGCCTGTGGTTGATGCCATGAAAGCTGCAGGTCATCCTTATACCGGATTTTTATATGCAGGTCTGATGATTGATAAATCAGGCGACCCTTATGTTATCGAGTTCAACTGCCGTTTTGGTGATCCAGAAACTCAGCCAATCTTGATGCGCCTGCAGTCATCAATGGTCGACTTGGTCGCGCAAGGGCTGGCAGGTCAGCTGCCGAGTGCTGCCAAATGGGACGCGCGCCCTGCCCTTGGTATCGTCATTGCCTCTAAAGGCTATCCTGAAAGCTCATCGAAAGGCGATGTCATTGCAGGCTTGCCAAAGCTTGATACCGACAATGCCAACTCAGTCAAAGTATTCCATGCTGGTACCGCGTTTTCTGACGCAGAGGTGCAAGATCAAAACGCCAATCATCAAAAAGAAGTCGTGACCAACGGTGGCCGCGTCCTATGCGTGACTGCCTTGGCAGATAGCATTTCGGACGCGCAACAAGCGGCGTTGGCAGTGACTGGTGCGATTAGTTTTGATGGGGCGCAGTATCGCCGTGATATTGGTCATCATGCTATCGCTCGCGAAAACAGCCGCTCATAAAATGGTGATAAATACGGGCCAACTTTAGCCTACCCTATTTACTGTTTTGGCTTATTATCGTAACTCTGATCAGATCTAGTGTCATGCTAGATCTGATTTTCTTTATGTTGCATCTGTGATGACTAGCTTCATGCACTGAGCTTACAAAGTAACTGCTATCAGAGCGCATCGCTTCATCAACCCAAGGCGGTTTCTATGATACAATTTTGTACCGACCATCGCATGTCCCTTGTATTGTAGGTTTTATGCCCGCAAATCAATAGCAACCGGATGAATGATTATATTTATGGCACACGATACGTCTAAACCCTCTAGTACCAAGCACTCTATCGATAACCTAAAAACCTCAGGGTTTGAGCGACGGATGTCGATTGCCAAAACCTCCTTAAATATTGGGCGTCGTTGGGCGGGCAACAGCGTGTCTGGTATGTTTTTAAATAAAGAAGCACGCACCGCACGCAACCAAGCCTTTATGGAGACACAAGCAAACTATCTTGCTACCGAGCTTGGCAAACTAAAAGGCTCCGTGGTCAAAATCGGTCAGATGCTTGCAATATATGGTGAGCACATACTGCCTCCCGAGATTACGCGTGCGCTGCAAACGCTCAATGATGATACCGCCACGCTATCATGGCCAACGATTGAGCAAACGCTTCATACATTGTTGGGCGATAAGATAAGCGAGTTGACGATTGATCCGACCCCTATCGGTACAGCGTCTTTGGCTCAAGTACATCGTGCCACCGTTATTGCCACAGGTGAGCAAGTCGTGCTAAAAGTCCAGTATCCAGGCGTCGCGGATGCGATCAACTCAGACTTAGCTTTGTTTAAACAGTTATTAAAGGTTAGTAACATCGTGCCGCAAACGCGAGCGCTTGATGCTTGGTTTGAGGAGATACGCGACCTACTCCATCATGAGGTAGATTACGAAGCAGAAGCGGCCACGACAGAGCGTTTTTATGAGCGTCTAAAAGATGATCCACGTTATATCGTACCCAAAATCAATCGCACGTATTCTAAAAAACGTCTGCTGTGCATGTCCTATGAGCCAGGTATCACAGTGGTTTCTACATCGCTGCAACAGTTGTCGCATCAGCGCCGCAACGCCATTGGTCAAGCCGCTATCGAAATCATGATGAAAGAGATTTTTGTTTGGGGCGAGATGCAGACAGATCCTAACTTTGGCAACTATCTGGTACGCGTTAGTGAAAACGAAGACGATATCGACAAATTGGTGTTATTAGATTTTGGCGCGATACGTCAGTTTGACAACCATCTTTTGACCATCGCCCATGGTTTACTAAAAGCTGGCTATCACCATGATCATCAGGCCATGATGCGAGCCATGACTGGTTATGACTTCTTTGATAGTATGAGTCAAAAGGTCAAATCTGATATTGCTGCCCTATTCTTATTGGCCACTGAACCTTTTAGCAATCCTGCGACCAACCCTGATATTCCAGCGGAATGTCTAGATGCTGACAACCGCTATATCTGGGCAAATAGTAAGTTGCATTCTCGCCTCTCATCAAGGGCTAGCCGTGCTATGCAGTCTTTTGAATTTAATTTACCGCCAAAAGAGTTTATGTTTATCAGTCGTAAGTTTATTGGTGCCTATACATTTTTGACGGTATTAGATGCTTATACTGATTCTGATAAATTGGTAAAGCCTTATTTATAATTTTAGCGATTTTTTGCTTAAGTTTATGCGTTATTTTTTTGACCGCCTTCTTTTTGAGGCGGTTTTGTTTTTCTAATTTTATTTGCTTAGGCTATTTTATATGGTTTATTTAGCCTTGTAGGTTATGCAAGTTTTGTTCTCTATTTTTACTTAGGCTATTCTTAACTTCTATGAGTACTTAGATTCGCTCGCCATTGATCAAATCTGGTATTGTAGCCGGCAGGCTTACGCATACAGAGCTCCCAGCATATCTCACCGCGCGCCAAATACTTCACTTCGAAGTGGGTACGCTGGCTATCTTGTGGTACCTTGTAGCGCTCATTGGGTAAGCACCATACTTTCGTCGCCTGCTGCTCAGCATTATCCATATAGCTCTCAATATTGGTGGCCAATATGATCTCTCCACCTACCTGCAAACGTGATAATAAAAACTCAAAAAACGGCATGTTTAACCACTGCTGATTGGGGTTATGCTGCTCAGGATTGGGGTATAGAATAAAGATCTTGGCGATACTATTCGGCTCTATCGCATGGACAATCCAGGCGATCGCATCAGCATGTATCGCATCTAGGTTCGGCAGCGCTTGGCGCTCGGCCAGTTTTGCAAAAGCATCGAATTTGTTGCGCGTACGCTCAATGGCAATCAAGTGCTGGTCTGGGTGCTCGGCGGCAAAGCTGAGCGCATGCTTACCCTTCCCCGCTCCAATCTCTAAGAGTAAGGGCGCAGGGGTTGTCGTTTGTTGTATGATTGCAGGAATACAAAAGCTGCGCGGTGCTGAGAGCTTGTTTGGTTGAAAGGCACGCTGCTGTCGATGCGTAAGCTCGATATGTTCGGTCATCTACTATCCTTAAAGCATTTGTCTTTTGCCATTATTCGGCCACATGCTATTATATAGTCAATCCGCGACAATAGTAATATAACGCTGGCAAGTCATGCTTCCCACCTCCCTGTTTTGGGAATGTCTTCTTATCAAAAAATCGATAAAACTGAGATAGATAACCATCAAACAAATAGCACTGATACCTTCATGCTATTTGGTCTGGTAAATATTTAGACGTTTTTTACTATTTGTTGTTTACTCGGCAGACTGAGGGCGCATGTTGGTAGCATTAGATTGGCCTCAATCAGCTGATGACTGACCCATACGCTTGCCAAGCTGATAATCATAAATTTAAGGATGCATGTATACCGACTATGACCCACTCAACCTCCAACCCAGCCAATTCAAGTAATCCAAGTGCGCCTCCCAAGACTTATCCTTGCCCCCGCTGCGGCACGCAGACCGCTTGGCAAGACAATAAGTACAAGCCATTTTGTAGCAGTCGATGCAAACTGATCGACCTAGGCGCTTGGGCAAACGAAGAATACACCTTACCTGCAGAAACCACGCCTTTTTCTGACGAACTCTAACACTTGCTTTTTTACTCACTTATCATCTTAAGGATGTTTACTATGTCTGCAACTTACCTGATGCCCACTTATAACCGTCAACCAATCAGCTTTACTCGTGGTTCAGGCAGTTGGCTGTATACCAAAGACGATACCCCGTATTTAGATGCGCTAACGGGCATTGCCGTTTGTGGCCTAGGGCACTGCCATCCACAAGTGACAGACGCCATTCAGCAGCAAGCCGCGACTTTGGTTCATACCAGCAACTTATTTGGTATCGATTGGCAAGAGCGCGCTGGAGAAACGCTATGCACCGCCGCGCAGATGGACAGTGTGTTTTTTGCCAATAGCGGTGCTGAAGCAAACGAAGCCGCTTTAAAGCTTGCACGCTTATACGCCAACCAGCAAGGTTTTGCCCGTCCAAAAATCATCGTCATGGAACAGTCGTTTCATGGCCGCACATTGCTATCGTTGTCAGCCACTGCCAACCCAAAAGCTCGCGAAGGATTTTACACTTTAGATGAGGATTTTATCCGTGTGCCCTTCGGCGATATTGAAGCCATCAAACAAGCCGCGCAAAAACACGATGAGATTTGCGCTATCTTGGTAGAGCCTATTCAAGGAGAAGGTGGTCTAAATACCGCTGCAAATGGCTTTGGTTATTTAGAAGCACTACAGGCTGAATGTGACGCTCACAACTGGCTGTTTATGCTCGATGAAGTACAAACCGGTAATGGCCGTACTGGCAAATACTTCGCTTATCAGCACAGCAATGCCCGCCCTGATGTTTTGACAACGGCAAAAGGCTTGGGAAATGGCTTTCCTGTAGGTGCTTGTATGGTACGTGGCCGTGCCAATGGGCTGTTTGGCGCGGGCAGCCATGGCTCAACTTATGGCGGTACGCCGCTGGCAAGTCGTGTGGTGCATAGTGTTTATGATGTACTCGCTAATACTGACATCATGAATAATGCCGTCACCGAAGGGCAATTCATCCGTGAGACGCTACTCGATGCACTAGGACAGTATGGCGTCAGTGCGCGCGGCGCAGGTATGATGATCGGTGTCGTGTTACCTGAGGACATGGACTGTACTCAGCTGGTGGATCGTGCACGCGATGAGCAAAAGCTTATCATCAACGTCACCGGTGGCCACGTGATACGCTTATTGCCGCCACTAAATATGAGACGTGATGAGAGTGCACAGGTCGCTGATCGTTTGATTGAGCTATTAAAGACCTCATGGTAAAGCGATAAAGTAATTGACTGTGACATGTAAAAAAGAGCCTATAGATAATCGAAACCTATAGGCTCTTTTTTATGCTAAAGCCATCACCGCACTGATGATGCATCGCGCTTTATTTAGTTGGCATGAAAATACTTCTTTAATACTTCAAGGCAACGGGTTATTTTTGCGGGCTGCTGTTCGCGATTTAAAGTAACGGCATATAGCACAAAGCTTGGCAGCTGATAACCGGTCAATACCTCTACCAACTCGCCGCTCTCTAGCTCTTTTTTAACATCCATCTCCAGCATTCGCACCAGACCGTGGCCTTCTTTGGCCAATGTCGTCGCCATAAAGACGTTATTGGTATAGATACGAGAGTTCATTTTTATGCGGGTTTTTTTGCCCGTTTCTGTCTGAACCAGATCAATTTGATTGGCGTCTTTCATGATTTCGATACAGATCAGCTGGTGATCATTGAGGTCTTTTGGGCTTTGTATTTTGGCATGCTGACGCAAATACTGCGGTGAGGCAACCAGCAACTGGCGTACATCAGTCAATGGATGGCTACTCAGGCTCGAGTCATTGATGGTTGGACTCATACGAACCGCAATATCAATGCGCTCGTCGATCATGTCGATATAATGGTTGTCTGCCAAATAGGTAATGCTCAAGTCATCGTGGGCGGCCATCCACGTCGAGAGCGCAGGCAAAATATGATTGACGCCCAGCTCAGGGGTGGTCGCCACTCGCAAGCTACCAGCAAGCTCATCTCGCAATTGATTGACTTTGATGCGCCCTTGCTCGGCCGCGCTGACCACATCTTTTGCCGCTTCATAAAAACTCTCGCCTGCCTCTGTTAAGCTAAGCTTTCGAGTAGATCGGTGCAATAACACCACACCAAGCTCGTTTTCTAATGAGCGGATTTGCTGACTGACTGCACTGGTTGTAATACCAAGCTCACGGGCTGAGCCACTAAAGGAGCCATGTTCAACCACACTGGCGAACACAGCCATACCGCGTAAATTATCCAACATATTCTCACCTAATCTGCATTTGGTTTTTTAATATAACTTAACTATTATAACGAATTTTAATGTGCCTTACAGTTATTAAATACCATCCTTTTTTATCTAAAATGACGCATCACTCTTAATAAAAACAAAAATATCAAGGCGATAGCAATCATCGCCTTGATATTTTTGGATAGCAATTGTGTCTAGTAGCTATGTAGACTGTTAATCGATTTTAATATAAAAAAATTTGACTGTTTAGTATAGCTGAACCTTACCCATTTTACCTTCACCGCGCTCGAGTAGGTACTGCATCACAGGGGTGTTAAGCAATTTGGTTTCTGCCAGTGACTTTGCTTGCACCATACGCTTTTGTTGACGGCGCTCTGGGGTTTTGTCTTCAGCCTGCATGACACTGCTGTCGATTTTTAGGTCGATCTCGGCTTGCTCAAACTGCTGCTGCAGTTTTGCCGCTAAGTGTTGAAAGGTGGCTTGTAAATGGCGGCTGTCCACACTGGTCACAAAGGTCGATTTTCCATTACACAGCCCAGTCATCATGCCCTGACGCGCCAATGCTAGCTCGTCTTGCGCCAAGCTCTCAGCCTCGCGAGCGGTCTGTAGCCAATAATCCCATTTGTCTGGCGTCCACTCGCCAGTCAGCTCCTGTGGCGGGCAACGCAATAACGTGCGAGGATCATCCGCCGTCATAGTCAATTGAGAATTATTTCCGTCAGGCTCTGCAATTGGTTCAGGCTCTGCAATTGGTTCAGGCTCTGCAATTGGTTCAGGCTCTGCAATTGGTTCAGGCTCTGCAATTGGTTCAGGCTCTGCAATTGGTTCAGGCTCTGCAATTGGTTCAGGCTCTACGATCGGTTCAGGCTCTGCAATCGGTTCAGGCTCTGCAATCGGTTCAGGCTCTGCAATCGGTTCAGGCTCTGCAATTGATTCAGGCTCTGCAATTGATTCAGGCTCTGCAATTGATTCAGGCTCTGCAATTGGTTCAGGCTCTGCAATTGGTTCAGGCTCTGCAATCGGTTCAGGCTCTGCAATCGGTTCAGGCTCTACGATCGGTTCAGGCTCTACGATCGGTTCAGGCTCTGCAATTGGTTCAGGATCATAAGCAGCTGACGGCAATTGCTGACTAAGATCATGTTGATAATCTACATCGTCATCTGGTAGCGGTACCGCTGAAACATTATACTCAGCCGTAGAAGCTGTCGGTGAATCTTTCACCTCACTAGGCGGCTGCGGCAGCGTAGGAGGGGTTTCCGTCAGCACCTCATCAGCTGCGAGCGGACGAAACGCCAGTAGACGCAGTAGACACATCTCAAGCGCCTGCATGGGCGTACTGGCAAGCTTGACCCCTTCACGCGCTTGCACAACGATTTCATAATACAGCTGCAGCACATCAGGGCTGATATGCTGCGCTAGGGTATGAATATTTTGCGCTTGTACTTCATTAACGTTGAGCGCCACTTGAGGCAACAACTGTGTCAAAGCCAATTGATGCAACAGCTCAGCGAGCCCATCAAACATGCTGGTTGCATCGACCATCTGCGTGCGCATCTGCTCAATGTGGGCGGCGACAGCAGGCTTATCATGGTTATAGATATCGGTGATAAGACGAACCAAGTCAGCTGAATCAATTAACCCAAGCATGGCATTAACAGTCGCATCGTCAAGCCCACCTTGACCAAAAGCGATGGCCTGATCGGTCAGTGACAAAGCATCGCGCACCGAGCCTTTGGCAGCACTGGCCAACTGCCAAAGTGCAGGCTGGGTATAAGCCACATCCTCTTTGGTCAAGATATTTGCCAAATGCTCACTAAGTAGCGTCTGCGGCAAGGGACGCAGTACAAACTGCAAGCAGCGTGAGATGATAGTGATCGGTAGTTTTTGTGGATCAGTGGTCGCCAGCAAAAACTTGACGTGCTCGGGCGGCTCTTCTAGTGTTTTTAATAAGGCATTAAAACTGTGGGTCGATAGCATGTGTACTTCATCAATCAAGTACACTTTGTAGCGCCCTTGGCTTGGCGCATAAGGGACATTGTCCAATAGCTCACGGGTGTCTTCGACTTTGGTACGAGAGGCCGCATCAATCTCAATCAGGTCAATAAAACGTCCCTGATCGATGGCCACACAGTTATCACACACACCGCAAGGCGTGCTCGTCACACCCGTCTCGCAGTTCAAACATTTTGATAAGATACGCGCAATCGTCGTCTTACCCACCCCACGCGTCCCTGTAAACAGATAGGCGTGATGCAGACGATTATAATCTATCGCATTAATCAATGCTTGCGAGACGTGCGTTTGTCCAATCAACTCATGAAAGTTTTTTGGGCGATATTTGCGAGCTAAAACTTGATATTGCTGCGTCATAATAAATGCCAATTTGAATAATACAAAGATAAATAGCGCATCCGCCCAGCGATCAACAGCCCGCCTGATTTATAACTGGGCTTTTAGCTGTGCCAGCTGCTGGTATAAGCGCTTAGTGTTTTCATCGATGAGCGCACCACTTTGATAAAACGCATCCAAATGTACCTCAGTGTTTACGCTGTCCTCGCAGGGTCTAAACTCGACACCGATCAAAAACAAATCCTCCATCACAGGCTCTTGCATTTGTGCATTGAGCTCCGCCAACAGATCTTGATGTGCACCGCGCACCTGCTCGGCGCTTAGCGAGCCATGAGGATCTTGGGCATAAAACACCATCAGATAATGACGACCAAACATCCTATAAGAGTGCTCGTGGCGGACATAGCCATTCCAGCGTGAGTCTTGATCCATGGTTCTATAAGCGAGGATTTTTTCTATCAAACACGCATAAGTATACATCGATTCATCAACTAATGTATCGACCTGTGCTTTTGGTAGCGGGCGCTGCGCCTCATAAGCATCTTTGATCAGATCATTAAACAGCTTATACCACATGCCTGTGTTTTTTTGGATCTCTGCCATTAGAGCCGCCGCAAAAGCCGTCTGCCCAGGCTCTGTGGCCTTAAGTAAGCGCGGCTCAATCTGGTCAATCAGCTCATACTTGACCAATTGCTCTTGTACAGCGATGGCTCTTTGATGAAAATCTGGCGACTGCAAAAACTCCGCCAGCAGCGTTGACTCATCTTGAAAGGATTCAAAACTCGTCAACTGACGACGATGAAAGTCTAAAAAGGCGGTCAAATCACTTGGCGTCACCAGTTGCCGCAAGATATCGATAAAGTTTTGATAACTAAAAACCTGCAGGACGCTTTGCTCATCATCCAAATCTAGCACGCAGTCTTCAGCAAAAAACTGACTGCCATACTCATAGCCAATAGCATAAGTCTGTGCCTCTGCACGACCAGCATGGTGCTGGACTGCAAGCGACGTCAGACCGACGAAGTACACGGCTTTATCCCTCTGCACATCGCTATTTGTCAGAGATTTATCGTTTTTTTGATAAAGCGCTGCATGACGCTTGATCAGCTGATTGACGACTTCTTTTCGCCACTCGCGAACTTGGCTGCTATCAATGTCATGCTGACTTGCTTGCCTCATGACATCATTGACCAGCATATAAATACGCGCGTCAGAGAACTCAAAGACAAAATCATACCCCTGAAACTGATCAGAGGTAAGTGTGTCATCGTTTGCAGTTTCATACAGCGACAAAAAGCGTTGCTGAACCATCTGTTGCCAAATTGAAGAGGCAGCTTGCTGAGTATCCATAATATCCCTATAAATGTGCGCTCTAAAATTCTGAGCCTATTCCTTAAAAGTAGAAAAACTTACAAAAGCAGAAAAACCTGCTTATGTTTAGTTTAGTCTCAGCACAGATTGATGGCAAGCAAAGCCCTTTTCGCTTGTTTTTTGACCACTAAGCGCACGGCATATATTAAGCTTTCTAGCTTTCTAGCTTGCGACGCATGTGCGGAAACAAGATCACATCACGAATACTCGCCGAATCTGTAAATAGCATTACCAAACGGTCGATACCGATACCTTCACCGGCAGTCGGTGGCAAGCCATAAGACAAGGCTTCGATGTATTCTTCATCGAAATGCATGGCTTCGTCATCGCCCGCGTCTTTTTCGGCGACCTGACTGTGAAAACGCTCTGCTTGGTCTGCTGGGTCGTTAAGCTCACTAAAGCCATTGGCCAATTCGCGGCCACCGATGAACAGTTCAAAGCGATCGGTGATTTCTGGATTGTCATCGCTGCGGCGCGCCAGCGGTGAAGTCTCAGCTGGGTACTCAGTGATAAAGGTTGGCTGGCGCAGCTGATGCTCGGCCGTTTCTTCAAAGATAATGGTTTGTAGTTTACCCACACCAAACACGTCTTTTACTGGTTGCTTGAGCGTTGTTGATACATACTCTGCCAGATAGTCACGATCATTGATGCGTGACATGTCGAAGTTTTCGGCGTATTTGGCAATCGCATCAGACATAGACAGACGCACAAATGGCGCTTTTAGGCTGATGGCTTCTCCTTGGTAAGTAAGCTCTGTGGTGCCCAAGATATCCATTGCCAATTCGTTAAATAAACGCTCGGTCAAATCCATCAAATCATGATAATCAGCATAGGCTTGATAAAACTCAATCATGGTGAATTCAGGGTTATGACGGGTCGATACCCCTTCATTACGGAAGCTGCGGTTGATCTCAAACACTTTCTCAAAACCACCGACCACTAAGCGCTTTAGATAAAGCTCAGGAGCAATGCGTAAATATAACGGCATATCTAGCGCGTTATGATGGGTCACAAATGGACGCGCCACTGCACCACCTGGAATGGGATGCATCATCGGCGTTTCTACTTCCATAAAACGCTCACCCAGCATAAACTTGCGAATACCACTGATCACTTGACTGCGAACCATAAAGGTATCGCGTGTGGTCTCATTGGTCATCAAGTCAAGATGGCGATTGCGATAGCGCGCCTCTACATCGGCGAGGCCATGGAATTTGTTTGGCATCGGGCGCAGCGACTTGGTCAATAATGTGAACTCTTCGATATGGACATATAAGTCGCCTTTACCCGAGCGTCCGATATAGCCTGACACCCCAACGATATCACCCAAATCCAATGATTTGATGGTGGCAAGTGTTTCTGGATCCAGCTCTTTACGAGCGACATATAGCTGAATACGACCCGTCATATCTTGAATGACAATAAACGCGCCGCGGTTCAACATGACGCGTCCTGCCACGTTGACCTGAGTTTTTTCGCCTTTTGCGACGTTGTCTTCGATTTCTTGTTTTGAGATACCTTCAAAGGCGGTTTGCAAATCTTTGGCGTAATCTGTGCGTTTAAAGGTGTTTGGATACGCCGGCTTGCCCGACTCTGTGATAGCATCTAGCTTGGCTTGCAGTTGGGCAATCAGCTCATTGGATTCTTCTAGTGTGGGCGCTTGCTCTTGGTTTTGATTATTGTGCTTTGACATAATACTTCTCAAAATGATTAGGTAATGAAATAAAAAACATAAAAATAATAGTAGAGCAGCTAAGAACACTGCCCGTTTAGATGGTACTTATCAATCTTTGCGACGCGCGGCTATTAATCGCCGCCACCGATACTGGCCATCAAGTCTGCTTGGTGCTCACGCAGTAGCGCATCAAGCAGCTCATCTAAATCGCCTTCCATGATTGAATCGAGCTTATAGAGAGTTAGGTTGATGCGGTGGTCGGTCATACGCCCTTGCGGGAAGTTATAGGTGCGAATACGCTCACTACGATCGCCGCTACCGACGAGGTCGCGACGCATCTCATCTGCGGTATCGACCTGCGCTTGTACTTTGGCCTGCTGAATGCGTGATATCAGCATTTGCATCGCTTTTGCGCGGTTTTTGTGCTGGCTACGCTCTTGCTGACACTCTGCCACCACGCCTGTCGGTATGTGCGTCAAGCGCACCGCTGAGTCGGTGGTGTTGACGTGCTGACCACCTGCGCCACTTGAGCGATACGTATCCATCTTGATATCAGCAGGATTGAGCTCTACTGTATCATCAATCTCAACTTCTGGCATGACAGCCACCGTACACGCGGAGGTGTGGACACGGCCTTGACTTTCTGTTTCTGGTACACGCTGGACACGATGCGCGCCTGACTCAAACTTTAAGCGTCCATAGACGCCGGTGCCTGAGACACGGGTGATGATTTCTTTGTAGCCGCCGTGCTCGCCCTCATTTGCCGATAGCACCTCAACAGTCCAGCCTTGGTTTTGTGCATACTTTTGGTACATGCGAAACAGATCGCCTGAGAATATAGCCGCTTCATCACCGCCAGTACCAGCGCGAATCTCTAGGAACGCGGGCACTTTGTCATTCGGGTCTTTGGGCAGCATCATGACGTTGAGATCTTCTTCCATCTTGGCGATGGTTTCACGAGCACTGTCGATCTCATCGATCAGCATCTCTTTCATGTCAGGATCAGTGGCGTCAGCCAGCATCGCCTCAGCATCTGCTTGATCGGTTTCTGCACGCCCATAGTTCTGCCATAACGTGGTGATGTCCATCAAGTCACTATGCTCAACAGACAGCTCACGAAATTTATTATTGTCACTGATGACACTAGGATCGGATAATAAGGCGGTGACCTCTTCATAACGGTCTACCATCTGGTCTAAACGCAGGCGTAAGGATTCTTTCATAAAAGGACTTTTAATCAAATGAGGGGAATAAGAGAGTGATTATAGCAAATTTTTCCGTTTAAATTAAAACCTGTCAACAATCTGCCTATTATACTCATAAATTACCGCCTGTGCGGCCGAGCAGAAGTGATAGAAATCAATAGCTTGATACCATATCCTACTGACACAAAAAAATAGCCAAGATTGCTCTTAGCTATTTGTTGTTGTCGGTAGTGAACAACAGGTAACAGTAACTATCAGCCGCCGTGCTAGCGGTATCGCTGTCGTTTATACCTTGCGCACCAGCACCGAGCCGATCGAGTAACCTGCGCCAAATGAGCAAATCACACCCAAATCACCTGATGCCAGCTTGTCTTTGTAGCGATGGAAGACAATCATCGGACTGGCTGAGCTGGTATTGGCAAACTCATCGATGACGCTTGGCACGATGGCTTTGTCCGCCTCTTTCCCAACGACAGTACGCAAGATAAGATCTAGCATATTGGCATTGGCTTGGTGCAGCCACATCATCTTAATGTCGCTTGCTTGTAGCTCGTTATCATGCAGGTGCTCAGTGATAATCTCTGATACCTTTGGACAGACCTCACGGAACACTTTGCGACCGTTTTGTAAAAACAGCTTATCCGTGACCGGCTCTTTGATATCAGGATACATCTCAGTCTGCGCCGCCAAAAATTCGGAGCGATCCATAAAACCGTATTCGTTTTTGATGTTGGTTGAAAACTGAGTAAACAGTTTTGAGTTGATAATCTCATAACCTTTAGGCGTCTCTAGCTCTTCGACGATAGAAGCCGTCGCCACATCACCAAAGATAAAATGACTATCACGGTTGCGCCAGTTTAAATGCGCTGAGGTAATCTCGACGTTGACCACAGCTACGCGTTTGGCCAGACCTGAGATGATAGAGCCGTGGGCTTGCGATAACCCAAACGTCGCGGCACTACAAGCAACGTTCATATCATAAGCAAAACCGCCTACCATGCCGATCTCGTTCTGAATCTCAATGGCGACTGCCGGATACGTACGCTGAAAGTTTGAGCACGCAAGAATGATACCGTCCAAATCGTTAGCTTCCAGCCCTGCATCCGCTAAAGCGTCTTTTAGTGCGGCGGCGCCCATCTCAGCCATGACTGACAGCTCTTCGCCAAGCTGGCGATAAGGAATCACAGGTGCCATGATTTCAGGATCTAAGATCCCGTCTTTTTCCATGACATAGCGTGATTTGATGCCAGATACTTTTTCGATAAATGCAGCTGATGAAGGCTGCAGTGCGGTCACAGTCTCTGCTGCGATCTCGTCGGCATGCTCATTGTTGTAGTTTTCGACATACTGGTTAAATGAAGCCACCAGCTCTTCATTGCTGATGCTATAAGGAGGAACGTATAGGCCGGTGCCCGTGATACAAGTCGTCATAATAAGCTTCCTTGTCTACTGCGGTAGTGCTTGGATAAGCGTAAAAGTGAAAAAATAAGGATGTTTTGGTTTCGGTGAATAAATGTAAACTTAAAATCAGAGCCTTTATTATGCCTGAATATTATTATTTTTCTAATACTTTGTTACAAATAATGCATTTGTGACGAAAAATAAGCAAAGACGGCCTTTATTTGTGGGCATCTACGCTATAATTACGAGGCTCAGGGCGTGATATGCGACTATTGAGCACTCGCAAACAGTCAAAGCGTTTATATTTAGGAATATTAATGGTAGAGATTTTTAACTGGTTGTTTGGACAATACGCTGACTATTCCGCCTTATTTATTACTTTAGAGTTGATTGCGGTGGTATTTGGCGTAGCCAGCGTCATGCTCGCCAGCAAAACCAACATCCTTGCTTTCCCCATCGGCCTGATTAGCACCGCCATATTTGTCTATCTCCTATGGAAGTGGCAGCTGTTTGGCGATATGTTTATCAATGCCTATTATACCGTAATGAGCCTATATGGCTGGATTAATTGGTCAAAAAACAAAGCAAACAACACCGTTTCAGACCATATCAACCCTACCAGCCAGCAAGACCGCGCGCTCAAGGAGGCTGAGAGCGCCATCCAAGTTGAGCGGCTAAGCACAAAAGACTTGCCCATACTAGCGAGTCTGGCCGCGGCCACCATGGCCTTTGTGGCACTGGTGTATTACTTCCGCCCCGTGATAAACAATGGCTTTAGCTTTGAGGGGACCGTGCTGGGACTGCAGTTATTTACGTGGGTCGACTACACCGACATGCTGACCACGGCGCTGTTTTTGATGGCGATGTGGCTGATGGCACGACGCAAAATTGAGCACTGGCTATTGTGGATCGTCGCCGATGCCATCTCCGTACCGCTATACCTTTATAAAGGTCTCACCTTTACTGCACTACAATACGTAGTCTTCACTCTGATCGCAATCTGGGCTTATTATGAATGGCAACAACGCTATCGCAAACAACCTCAAACAGCATACGCCTAAATCCGTCGTCAATGTCGCAGTATTGGGCGCTGAAAGCACTGGCAAGACCACGTTGTGCCGAGATCTGGCGGCGCATTTTGCCAGTCCTTGGGTGCCAGAGTATATGCGCACTTACCTACAAGCCAAATGGGATAACGAGCAGCTGACCTGTACGTGGGAGGATTTATTGCCCATCGCGCAAGGTCAGATTGAGTTAGAGAACAAACGCGCAATGCAAGCGGCACAGCTACCTGCTGGCCAGCGTTATGTATTCTGTGATACCAGCTTGTTTGAGCTGATGGTTTATTCAAACTGGTACTATGGTGATTGTCCTCTTGGCCTGACTCAGGCGGCACTAGCGCATCATTATGACCTGATACTACTGACTGAGGTCGATACGCCGTGGGTCGCCGATGACTTGCGTGATGCGCCGCATGAGCGTGGTGAGATTAGCCGCTACTTTGCAGATCAGCTTAGTATTCATCACAAGTCATTTAGACGTATTGGTGGTGGTAGACAGACTCGTGTTATGCAGGTAGCAGAGTGGTTAAACAATTTTGATTGTGTGTAAATTTTTGCTTAGGCTATTTTAATAAAAACAATGACTGGTATGTCTTATCTGACAATCTGGCTATTGAGCGCTTTTGCCCAGTTTTTGCAGTTATTCTGACAGCGCGAGCATACTTGATTAGGGCTTGTGATATGCTCGATATAACCGCAGTACATGCAAGCATAATGCACGCCTGACTCTACCTGCTCCACTGGCTGATACTGCTTAGGAAAAAGCGGCATACCGTAGCCTGTTTGCTCAGGTGGGTATAATAAGACGCTAAAATTGCCATCGGTTTCTAGCAGGCCGGTACGCACTTGCCCTAGATGCTCCACGCCCTGCTGACGCATCTCAGCAAAAAACTCATCGTGCGACATCTTGCCTTTTTTGATTTTGTCGAGCACCAGCATCCCATCTTCTACGATATACAGCGATCTTCCTTCTAGCAAATTTTCAAACGGCTGAAACTTCATCATCGCCCAAGTACACAAGCGATACAGCAAGATGACGATACTCATAATCAGCACCGCTTGAATAATCGGTAAATCCTCAGTAAACATCGGGTCGCCAGCGATAGAGCCTAATGACAAAATGATAGTCAGCTCAAATATAGATAACTGACGGACGCCGCGCTTACCCGTAAAGCGCAAGAACGTAATAATCAGTACAAACATCACAGTCACACGTACCAATATCTCTAGGACAAATGCCCACGTGGTATCATAAATAAAAATACTCGCCCAATCCATAAATGGTTCCTTGTTGTTATTTTTAATAACGCTCTATTTTATGCAAAACTTGCGTCAATCACTGTAGGAATTATTTTTGAAATCCACCTTTTATACCATAGTCGCGTTAATTGCATTTGCCGCAAACTCTTTATTTTGTAGTATGGCGCTGGCGGAGGGCTATATCGATGCTTGCACCACCCTTCGCCTGCTGAGTGCCGCGATGTGCTTGGCGGTGGTGATGTCGGTGCACACCTACTGGCTGCATCAGCAAAAACCACATCAACAAATGCCACGTCAAAAAAACCTACATCTAAATACCGCGACTGATGACGCTATTTTACAAGATAAAGGTAGCTGGATAAGTAGCATCAGTCTGGTGGTTTATGCGCTGTGTTTTTCGATTGCATATACAGCATTAGATACAGGCACAGGCGCGCTGATTTTGTTTTCGGCAGTACAGCTGACGATCTACGTGATAGTCCTTTCGAGCGCAAGGCTATTAGTGCACGGTTTGAGGATGAGCTTAATGACTATCACCAAGGGTTTCGGCGTATCGGTGGCGATAGAATGTCGCGAGTACGGCAAGTAGCAGTATGGTTGCAAGAATTAAGCTAATCTTGCTTAGGCTATTTATCAAAGATAGCCATTGAAATAACGTCAAAACCTGCCAATACCAGTGCCTCCATTCATTTTCATAATTTTTCCATCTTTCTTGCACCGCTTTTTAGTATTGCTTCTCTACGCTGTTATTTAACTTTACGGACTTGTTATCTGAGTCGCTAGTCAAATCATCAGCTTGAGGACGTTCGCATGCAAAAAACCCTATTTATAAAACTCACTGTCATCGCTAGCCTCTGTGTGCTCTTTGCCATTGGTCTGACGATGTTTAGTAGCGTTATTACTGAAAGACAGTATTATGCTGACTCCGTGGTTCGCGAAATCGCCGATCAGCATGTCAACCCACAAGAGATTATTACCCCTTTCATCGCCATTCCGGTCACCACGACACCAGAATGTACAAGCGCTGCTAATAAAGCCAATAAATGTGCACCGCCCTTCACAACCATAGATACAGTTTTTGCGGCGCAAAGCTTGGCGACGCAAAACCTTGACGTCAGTACTGACACTTATCAGCGCGGCATCTATCACGCGACTAGCTATAGTGGCGATATCAGGTTTAAGCAAAGCTATAAGCCGCAGACTGCTATAGAGTCTATTGAGACTGCCGATGTGCAAACCGATATGCCGGATACTATTGCAGTGCGTGACGCTATAGCAACGGCGAAGCAGACAATCACGCACTGGGAGCAAGCTAAGCTCATTATTCCGGTATCAGACTTACGCGGCGTGCCCACCTTGCCTACTATCACAATAGATAAGCAAACTCTAAAAGCCACTTATCCAAGCGTGTCTATGCTCAACGGCTTAAGCTACGTAGAAGTCGCCTTACCAAAAAATACCGTCACGCAATTAAAAGCCAATGCTACGGCTTTGCCTAATACCGCAAATAGTAATATTAACGCTAACCAAGCTATTGATATTACTATTGATTTACCGCTTGCTGGTATTAGCAACCTAAACACAGTCCCTACCGGCTCAAACTTTGAGCTGAGTATGCAAAGCAACTGGCATGCACCCAACTTTATAGGTAAAGCTTTGCCGAATACTAAAGACTTTAGTGCTGAGGGATTTACTGCTAACTGGCAGAACCAGTACCTGACTGTGGCTAATAATCAATATTTATCGCAGTGCTTGAGCACGGCAAACAATAGCTGCACCGTTGATAGCAGAGCGCGCTTAGACAGTGGCAATCCTGCTGATTATGGGGCGGCAGCAGCCGTCGTACAAGAAGCTGCCGGTAGCACCAATCACGGCAACCTAAATAGCGTGCGTCTTAATAGCTTTGGGGTCAGTTTCGCAGAACCTAACGATGTTTATTTGCAAACAGAACGTACCATGAAATACGCTCTACTATTAATTTTGATCTCATTTGGCACTTTCTTTTTATTTGAAGTGATTAAATCGAGTCGCATCCATCCGATTCAGTATTTGTTAGTAGGCTGCGCGCTATTGACCTTTTACGTTTTGTTATTACCATTAGCTGAGCAAATCGCTTTTTGGCAAGCTTATGCTATTGCAGGTAGTAGCTGCGTTGGGCTGATCGGTTGGTACACTTATTATGTGCTCGGCGGCGTCAGGCGAGCGGTTATCTTTACCACTATCTTAGCCGGTCTCTACGCCGCCTTTTATGGCATTCTCACCACTGAAGATCTAAATTTACTGTTAGGTGCGGTATTCTGCTTTATACTACTTGCCTGCGTGATGGTAATGACCCGTAAAATTGACTGGTATAAGATCGCTTGACTTAACACTAAAGAGGCCTCAGTGATAAAAAAAATTGAATTTTATTTAGAAAAGACCATCTTCAATAGTCGTTGGATATTGACACCGTTTTATTTAGGCTTAGTAATAGGTATCTTTTTGCTATTTATTAAGTTCGTACAAAAGCTAGTAGGAATGATGACTTATGTAGTAGACGCCCCAGTATCTGATGTTATTGTAGATATCTTGGTACTAGTTGATATTTCTTTGGTAGCTAGTTTATTGCTCATTATTATCTTTAGCGGCTATGAGATTTTTGTCTCCAAAATCGATACGGGCACAAGCGACGATCGTCCAAGCTGGATGGGAAAAGTGGACTTTTCAGGTCTAAAGCTAAAAGTAATAGGCGCGATAGTTGCTATCTCAGCCATTGATCTTCTCAAGTCGTTTATGGATATATCTAGCAAGATGAGTGATCTCGATGCTGATAAGCTCATGTGGAAAGTGATTATTCACATGGCTTTTGTACTCTCAGGTTTATTGTTTGCATTCATGGATAAAATCGTAGGCGACACCAAAAAGCATTAATCAATGTCATTACTTATAGGGCGTGTTGAACATTCACAAATAGGCACTGCTGATCGCTAAAATTGTTCCAGACAAGGCGCAAAGCGACGATAATGCAGATGCCTTAGCGAGATTTGCAACGCAGTATGGCGCAATTTTAGCATCAGCCCCAACGATAAAAAGCAGGGGACAGGACTCTTTTTTGCCGCTTCATTGGTAAAAATAGACGCTTAGAGCGACTAAGCTTACTATTTTTACCTTCGAATCGTCTAAAAAATAGTCTCTGTCAGTGCCATGGTTGAATGTTCAACACGCCCTAATGCTCTAATTCTAAAGGGTTCTCTTGACAGCGACTTTCTATACTATTATTGCCCTTGTAGCTTTCGCTACCAATTCTCTACTATGCCGAATGGCATTGATGGAAGGGGCTATCGATCCTTGGAACTTTACGATTTTACGACTACTGAGCGGCGCTATTTGTTTAGGTATTATCATCACCCTTCATACACATCGTCTAAAACATCAGACACAAACCGTGACTTCTTTTAACAGCGGCTCTAACACTGACAATAATAACGCTGCTGTTGCTGCTATTTTGGCGGATAAAGGCAGCTGGCTTAGTAGTGTCAGCTTAGTGGTCTACGCGCTTTGTTTTTCGCTTGCTTATGTGGATCTAGATGCAGGCACTGGGGCGCTCATATTATCTGCTGCTGTGCAACTGACGATGATAGGTTGGAGTATTTACCAAAAGGAGCAATTAACTGTACTGCAGTGGCTTGCGCTAGCTTGCGCGCTGATGGGCTTTGTCTATTTGATGCTCCCTTCAGCAACCATACCTTCTTTTACAGGCGCTCTGACTATGGCACTTAGCGGTATAGCTTGGGGCATCTATAGTATACGCGGCAAAGCTTGTCTCTCGCCGCTACGAGCTACGGGGTTTAATTTTATCAGAAGCCTAGTCGCTATTCCTTTTTTGTTGATAGTCGCTATCAGCCATTGGGTTGGGATAAGTATGCAAGGCGTGGTGCTAGCAGTAATATCAGGCGCGATTACTTCTGGCCTCGGCTACTGTATGTGGTATGTGGCTATGCCCTTGTTAAAAAGTACTCAAGCGGCAGTGGTGCAGCTTTGTGTACCGATAATTGCAGCACTAGGAGGTGTTTTGTTTTTGTCAGAAACTCTGAGCTTACGCTTTATTATCGCTAGTATAGTCATCTTAGGGGCGGTACTGGTGTTTATCTTAAACAAAAAAACAGTGTAAACAAAAAACCAAATATCGCTCAATCACTTAACCGACCAGGACTTAGCAAATCACGAAAAAGACAGAAATAATTACCTTAGTAAACTCTAACCATAACACGAAATTACATTTGAGCATGTATCATATTGCTCAGTATAACAACTCACATTCACTTACCAACTTGAGGAATATCGTTTATGAAAAAATTACTTGCTGTTGCTCCTTTTACCGTTTTATTAGCCGCTTGTGCAACCAACGCTCCGACCACCACCGCCCCAACCACTGCTGCCAAACCAGTCGTTCAATCATTTACCTGTGAAGACGACGGCATGATTACTGCCGCCTATGCAGCGGATGGTCAAGCGGCCAATCTAAACGTCACCTTGCCCAAAGTAGGTCTACAAGACGCAAAAATCACGTTAGAGCAAGCAGTATCAGGCTCTGGCGTACGTTATGTAAACAATGTAAACCCAAAGACCACCTATGACTGGCATACCAAAGCAGACTTTGGCATTATGACCATCACCTCAGACAATGGTCAACAGTATCAAGTAAACTGCCAACTATAGTTATTGACTATAAATAATGTATTGACTAGTGTTTTTACACTTATGAATGATGAGAGTCAGTAGTGAAGCTACTGGCTCTTTTTTATTGTACCAACCGCAATCAAGACAACCCCAATGTTGGGAGACAATGACTGATACCTGACATCCACGCTCTAAAAAGACGTGGCTTTACGGTGCTTTTTGATAAAAAATGATTGACTTCTCTTATATATTCGATATATAACATATAATATATTCTAATTAATAAATATATTGCGATGCGTCTATTACGTATCCATCAGAATATATGGGAGGCTGCTATGATTCATTTAAGCTACACTATCAAATGCTGGGCATTGGGCGTTGCTTTTTTTGTCGGCTTTTACTTTATGGTGCTGCTAAGTGATCCCAGTTTTAGCAAATATGTCTATATACTGGCCCTGAGTACCGTACTTTTTCCCATTGCCAAACGGGCCGTCGATGCGATGATGAGTTTTTTTGCCCCAAACACTGAGCTGTTTAATGGTTTGTTACCTTCATTGCTGATTAATATCTTGATATGGATATCTACCCCATTTATCGTAGCACTCGCAGTCATTGCCTTTATTTTGTATAGTATGGGCGTACTGACAGAGAATATCGGTCATTAGCCAAGCGTAGTGATGGGAATGTCCGTTATGCCGACCTGCCCATCACCTTGCATTGCTAAACCCTCAAGCTTTACCTCTCGAGATAAATGATAACCAAAAATTTTTGTTCAATTATGCATAATGTAATAAATATTCATATTATTTATGGCACATCAGCTTGATTAGGTCTTAAAAGCTATTATCCTACCCAGTTTTTTGTCTAAACCTCATAGATTCGAGAGTAGCTAGCCATATCAAAGGTAGGATAATCAGCGCAGACCCTACTAACAAAGTCATATTTGGTACTTCATTAAACCATATGATTCCAACCCCCACCGCTCCTATTAAACCTGAGTATTCCGCACTAGAGACTTTGTACGCTTCAATGTGTCGATACACCTGTACGCATATACCTGCATAAATCAAAATGAATACATTTGAACTGGCGGCCGCAATCAATGAGCGCCAATCAAATGGCTGTCCTTCCCAAATAGCCAAACCAAGCGCGAATGGAATTCCTAATAAATTGGTCAAAAGTAGCGTTTGATAGACAGTATGATGTTGTGGAAGTTTACGAACTAACAGATTGTTTAGCGCCATGGTTACCGCCACTATAAGGGCAAACACCGCCCCTAAATTGATCTGTTTCGGTTGTACAATAACGAGGATACCAGCAAAACCTAACATAGAGGCTGCGATAGTCGGAAAGTTTAATCTGTCTTTATAAAATAAAAAGCCCAGTGGTAATACAAATAAAGGGGCGGCATAAAAAATAGCATTCGCAGTCGCAAGAGGCAGTGCTTGAAGAGACAGTACCATGAATATCACACCCAATAACCACACGTGACTACGAACAAAGTGCCATTTTATATTACTGAATAACTTGTTCTTTTTATTAATTAAGGAAAATGGCAACAGCATTAAAACCGCTGTGCATTGACGAAACAGGATAAATTGATATACCGCCGTCTCAGAGGGCAAGGCCTTTATCAAGGCGTCTGAGAAGACCGCAATGATATTTCCTAGTACCAATAGCGTCATGGCAAATGCAACACTCATCTTTGGCATTCTTAGCCTCCTCGCCCTACTCTAAATTCAGAAACTGTTAAAACCCCCATGGGTTCATGCTGATTTAACGATCTGTCAGGCAGTATATTCAAGTAAGAGTATGATGTATAATGATATAAAACATATTTAGTATTAACTGAGGTAATAATGGATTTACCACCACTGCGTGCAATACAGTGCTTCGAGTCCGTTGCACGGCTTAACAGCTTTTCAAAAGCAGCACAAAGCCTCAATGTGACACAAAGTGCAGTCAGTCACCAAATACGCATCCTTGAGGAGTATCTTGGGGAAGTAATGTTTTACAGGCAAGGCCGGACCTTTTCATTGACAGAGGTTGGTGAGCGTTATTTCACAGATGTGAGTCGCGCATTGGGTCTTCTTTCAGATAGTAGTCAGATTATTAAACATGGAAAACCTGGGCATATACGCTTAGCTCTGTACAGTTCAGTCGCAGTGAATTGGTTGATTCCTCGACTAGAAGACTTCTATAGACAGTATCCAGAAATAGAACTTACTTTAGACATGGTTAATCATCCCTCTGATTATAATGAGCAAAGAGCCGATTGTTATATCACCGTCGATCCTCCTCCACATGCTTTCATCAGTAAGTTTTTATTTGCTGAAACTTTATATCCTGTTTGTGGTCAAAAGCTTTGGGAGAAAATAAGAGATAAACCCCTTCCTGACGCATTGTGGCGGCATCCAATATTGTCTGTGAGATATGCAGATACGAGCGAGAATACAGCGGAGGATTGGCTGCGATGGTGTAAGGCAGGCGGATTTGAATTACCAAGCGATATAAAGATAAATCATTTTAGTCATGTACTATTAGCGATAGAAGCCGCACGGTACAATCTGGGTATTACTCTTACCAATAATTATATGATGCAGGATGATGCTTATAAACAAAATATCGTTAGAGTTCCAATGCATGAATTTCTAACAGGGGATAACTTTTACTTCGTTTGCAAGGAATTAAGGAATAATCAGGATGATATTATTAAATTAAGCGAATGGCTGGAATCCCAATGTAATAAAAAAAAGGAGCTATCCTAGATAAGCAATAGAAGATAGAAACCATCCCAAAGATGTGATTCATCATAGTGATCGAGGGGTTCAGTACTTATCCATTCGCTATACTTCTAGGATGACGGATGCTGGCGTCATTGCATCTGTTGGTACCACAGATGACTCATACGACAATGCGTTGTCTGAAACGGTCAATGGACTGTATAAGTCTGAGGTGATCGAGTATCTACAAGAGCAATGGCACGGTATGAAAGACGTTGAATTAGCAACCTTTGAGTGGGTAGATTGGTTTAATAAAAAAAGACTATAGTTAGCTGAATGTAAAACTGTTATGGATTTAAACGCGCTACTGGTATAAATTTTACTTGCGTGCTGCGTTCCCAGAGGCTGCGCAAAATTCATCCCAGTAGCGCTATGACATTTTTAGAGTGTATCGACTATATTTGACACCGTTTGCCAAAGATTTAGCCATTTTTAGCCCATTTAGTCATAAACGCTTGAATTAGGGACACGCCCTAGACCATATTTACATTTACGAGTTATGCTGAAGTGAATAATGAGCTCTTTACCGTATTCATTGTTTGCGAAAATCATTCGGTGATATCACAAACCTCGATTTAAATACCTGACTAAAGTAGCTTGGTTGATACCCGCACATACTGGCAACACTTTTAATGCTTAAATCAGGGCGACAGCGCAGTAGCTGGCAAGACTGTTCTAAACGATATTCCGTTAAATATTCATGGATACCAAGCCCCGTTTCATTTTTAAAGCCTTTTTTTAAATAACACTCATTTAAGGCCACTCGGCTAGCCAAACTAGTAATGGTCAGCTCGGTATGAAATTCATTTTGAATAATATTAATGGCCTGCTGTATCTTCTTTGCTATCATAACATCTTGCTGCTGGTAATGACGTCGATTCATTTGCTCTGGTATTTCTAGCAGCATCGCCAGCCAAGACAACGCCTTCGCCTGCATGCGCATACAGTCACTGATCGTTTCACTGCGTGGCATGCGACATATCTGCCAGCCTAGCTCTCTTAAGCTGGTCGGCACTTGTATCTGGGTCACCACCTGCTGACAACTGCCATCCACCAAATGCAATAGCCAACTAGGCAATGGCTGCTGCTTATGCAATGCCAACAGATATTCAGGACGAAACTGCAAGCTAGTATAATAGCTAGGTTTATTAAGCGCATTGTGCTTTTGTTCAGGGTAATGATAACCATTGGTCACATTCATTTGCTCATGATATAAATGCGGAAACGCAATCTGTTTATCTGTCTTGTTCACATCTGCAAACGCAAAGCACACCCCCACATAGCCATCGCTATTCATTTCTGGATACACAATTGGGGTCGCTGTTTGCATTTGCTCTCGCACCAGAGTAAACCCATCGGCTATCTGATAATTCTCCTGATACGCTTTGACATGCTCTGCCTGCTCCCCACCTGTCAGCTTGCGTATGTGCATACTTCCTAACTCATGGTCTTGCCATGGCAGTGCCTCAATCGCCACACTCATATGACTGCTCCTCTGACCTCTATCCATCTCAAACTGTCTTAAATATCACTTTTCAGTTAATCCACTCATCTCACCAAAATATCAACCCAGCATAAAAGCACGGCATCAAGCTCTGACAACAAACACAGTCATCTTTTGATGAGCTGGTCTTTAACTGACGAAAATGTATACCTACAATTTTTCGAATCGCTGTTTTAACTTGCCATCATTCCTGATTTTGATAGCAATTCTTTCCTGATTGTGACACAAATCTTCACAAAATTATATGATAATCATTCTCATTAAATTGACTGCATATTTTTGAGGTTTGACCATGCTTGCTCTTCGTACCCCACTTTCTTTTGCTGTAAAAACACTCATGTTCGGCTCATTGGCTACGCTAAGCACCGTGGCTTTTTCAGCATCAGACAGCACAGACCTAAGCAATGAAGACGTACCAACCACCACCCTAGACACCATCACCGTCACTGCCAGCTCTGGCGGTGTGACACCGACGGTCAATCAGCAAATCATAGAAAAAAGCACCATTCTCGACATGAAAGACGTGTTAAAAGACCAACCCAGCCTCTCCGTCAGTGGTGGCAACGGTGTCGCACAGCAGCTATACATTCGTAATATGGGAGAAAACGAGCTGACCTTTAGCGTAGACAATGTCAGTACCAGTGCGCAAGTATTTCACCATCAATCTCGCTTTATGTTTGATCCCGCCTTGCTTAAATCCATCAACATTGAAAAAGGCACAGGCGCAGCCAGCTCGGGTATTGGTGTTACTGCTGGAGCTATTCGTATGACAACAGTAAACGCCAATGACATGCTAAAATCTGGTAAAGATGTTGGCGCAATGATTGGTGGCGGCTATAGCAGCAATGAAGGCTGGAACGGGGTGACAGCCGCTTATGGACGCAGCTCAAACGGTGCAGTTGATGGCATCGTCATGGGCAACATCGTTCATAATGACAATTACGAAGATGGCGATGGCAACGAAGTGCCCTATACTGAAATAGACCAAGAAAGCTATTTGGCAAAACTTGGCTGGAACATCAACCCAGACAACCGCCTTGAGCTGAGTCATCGCCGTGAGCAAATGAGCGGTGACATCGGCTTTCGCCCCAATCTTATCGGCACCTTCGGCGACCAGACCATTTTTGATACCGAAACTACGCAAGACACCACCAACCTAGCCTATCAAGGCTATGACATTGGTGGTGTCTACGCTCTTGATATCGATGCCAATGCTTTTTATAGCAAGACCGATGACGAGCGTAAACAAATCGACAATCTTTCTGCCCGCATTCCAGACCCACTAAACTCTGAAGCAGAAACCACAGGGGCAAATCTGTCCGTCACCTACCCAGTGACAGATGCGCATAGACTGGTCACTGGTATCAACTATCGAGACAGCAAAATCAGCACAGATGCCTATACAGTTGGCACTGGCGAAGAAGAAAAGGAAGAATACGGTGTATTTGCTGAAATGCGCTGGGACTTTGACCCCATCTTGCTGACCACAGGCGTACGCTACGACCATTACGACATCACCAACAACACCGAGCAAAACCTAAGCGATGGCATGGTCAGCCCCAGCATTGCTGCCACTTGGTTTGTAAATAACAACTTATCTCTTAACGCCAGCTGGTCTCAAGCCATTCAATCTCCAAAGCTGTATGAATCTTTAATTCTGGCATTGGCCAATGGCGACCAACACAGCTTTGCCGATGACTTAGAAGCTGGTAAAGCGCAAAACGCAGAAATCGGTATTGAATGGATGGGGGATAATGGCTTTATGGCAGGCGCAAACGTCTTTGACCAACGTTTTAAAGACTACATCCACACCTACGACACCGTACAAGCCAACCAAGGCGAACTCAAAAACCAAGGCTACGAGCTCAACCTAGGCTACCAAAACAACGGCATCAAAGCCTACCTTGGTATGTCGCACAATGACCCTGAGTTAAATGGCGAGTATTACGGCTATGCCCTCGACGTTATCCCAACGGGTGACAAATATGTTGCGTCGGTTTCTTATCAGTTTGACGACCCCCAGCTTGAGATTGGTGTCAAGCATCGTCACATGGATGAATACCAATACCGTGAAGCGGGCGAAACTGAAGACCGCACCATGCCAAAATATTGGGTCACCGATGTCTTCGCCAACTGGCAACCTTTCAACAATGACAGCCTGAGCCTCAACGCTGGCATCAACAACATTGCAGATAAAATGTATTACAACCAAAGCAACTTTCGCTCCACGCGCTTTACCGACTTAACCAACTGGAATGCCGAGCGTGGTCGCGAATACCGTGTGGGTATTAATTATAAGTTCTAATACCATAACGTTTTAAGGCATGTCATCAAGCCCCTAAGATTGGCTGAAACAGTCAATGGGCTTTATAAGTCTGAGGTGATTCATTATTTAAAGCAGAACTGGACTGGTGTGAATGACGTTGAATTAGCAACCCTAGAATGGGTCGATTGGTTTAACAAAACACGTTTGCATAGTAAAATTGGTTATGTGTCGCCTTTTGAGTTTGAAAGACGATACTATGATAGTCTTACTGAGTCAGATAAAGCTGCCTGACTCAAGTAATCCACTCTCCGATATATAGGGGCGGTTCAGGTTTTTATAAAGTAAAAAGTAAAAGGCTGGATTAGCGCTTGCTAGTCCAGCCTTTTTTATTGTTTAAAAAACAGATAGGGTTTATTTTTAATGGGTTCCAGTTGAACATAACTTGAATAACTTGAGAGGCCTGCGCACTTCAAATTCTTTTGCAAAATACTGCACTAAATTTGATAGAATCATACTCTAACTTTAGGAGATGGTATGCAACAACTGAGACGTTTCGAAGATTATCTACAGGAGAGACCTGAGCCTACTGGCATAGATGTGATTTGTGGTCTGAAACACTTCTCCATCATCACTTATGCGGTGCCAGTTGAGAGATTCGCTGGTATGATTCCTGATAGATTTGCAATTGACATCGTATCGATAAATGGTGAAGACAAAGGGCTTATATCTGTTGTGCCTTTTATCGACGTTGACTTTACCTCAGCCGTTTATCCTTTCCCAAAGTTTACTATGCCGCAGACCAACTACCGCATTTATATTATAGACAAACAAACTGGCGAGCGCTGCGTCTGGTTTTTAGGTACGACTTTGGATTCATGGACATTGGCCGTGCCTAGATATGTATGGCAGCTACCATGGCACTCAGCTAAGGTGAGTTTTGATTGTCACTTTGATGACGCAACAGAGCTATATACTAAGTATGTCATGAATGCTCAATCAGACTGGGCAGCGGCTTCGGTGTCTCTGCAACAAACAGGAGAGGAGGTATTATCGTTTGCAGGTTTTCCTAATGTTGAGTCAGCCCTTATTTATATTACTCACCCACTAGCAGGTTTTTATCATCGTAGAGATGGTAAGCTCGGCACTTATCGTGTCTGGCATAAACGGCTTGAAGTAAAACCTGCCACCTTAATTTCGGCAAATTTTAAACTGTTATCAGATTTTGGTATTGTTCCAAATTCCGAGCAAAACAACCCTTACAGTGTATTGGTTGAGCCCCTAAATGAGTTCACAATATATCTACCCCCAAAGGTCCTAGACTAAGTAATTTGGCGAATAAAATACATTTATAAGTTTTAGTATAAAGTAGCCGCTCGCATAGGGTGCCCCTCACGCACCCTACTCACTATCCTTTATTTATCAGTTTATTAACCCACCTTATCCCACATTTTACTCAAACGCTTAGGTGACACCGCCATACGCGTTTTCATCGGTTGGGCAAACAGTTGAATGCGATACTCCTCGACCATCCAGCGATATTCACTGATGGCCGCATCGCTGGCACGGTTTGCCAGTCGCTCCATGTGCACATCGAGCGCATAAACACCATCGAGATCAGCCTCGAGGTTGTGCTCCAGACGTTCGATACGAATCTCTAGCGCCTCAAGATAGCGCGGATACTGCTGCCACTGACTGTAATCCATCCGATAAACAAAATCAGACAAATGCAAGTCCTCAAGCTGGTCTTCGATATCATCGATAGACTCGCCAAATATCTCCCGATCCAGCATGAGTAAGCTCTGACGAATACGTTGCCAGCGCGTATAGACGTTTTTGAGGGTTTTGATGACACTCTGACCCGTCAATAAAAAATTGCTAACCACAGCCTCGAGCGTCTTTGCATACTCCTCTGTGGTAAAGGGTAGCTCTTCGCTCAGTTCAACTGCCACATCATCAGCGCTCTCAGGCAAATCCTCACTATGATCAAATAAGACATAATGCTCCTCAAGCGTGGCATCAAGTGTCGCATCAATCACAATGGTCTTTAGGGCTTCCATATCACCCAGCGGGGCAAAGGCCAATTTAAATATCTTATCGATTTGACTGGTCAGCTGCTTTCTTTTGGCACCCAGCTTGCCTTTGATCAAAGTCAAAACCCCGATACGATGCGCCTGCAGTGCGGCATTGACATCAGTGTATTGGTGAATCGATACCGCCTCACCCGCCTCATCTGCGACCAAGGCAGCAAATTGCTTCATCACTACGCCTGCGCTATGATGGTTTTTACTAAAGGCAAAGTGCTCAGGGAAGTCCGTGTGTGCGCCTTGCTGCTCATTGACCGCTTGACGGGTCTCTTGAGCATGACGAATCTGTAGCGTTTGTAGGTCGCGTCCTTTTTCGATGATGCGGTTTTTGTCATCGACCACGCAGATTTGTGGCTGCAAATAACGATCAATGCTGGCCGGATTAAAGCTCGCTTCGCTCACCGACATAATGCCGCGGCGGTGTAGCGCTTGACACAGCTGCTTGAGCAGCCCCTGTCCGCCCTCGGGCTGTAGCTCATCAAAGAGACTGTCTGCCGTGTCAGGAATCGGTACGATCTGCCGGCGGATGTCTTTTGGTAATGACTTTAGTAGTTGTAATACCAGCTCATAGCGCCAACCGGGCACGCCCCACAGCAGCTCAATGGCATCAAGCTGCGGCAATGCGACAAGCGGCACGCGAATGGTCACGCCATCGTCATCGCTTGATGGATCAAAGACATAACGTAGCGGCAGCTTTAAATCACCCAGCTTCCACACTTCTGGGAAGTCGCCTGTAGTCGGCGCTTGACTGTTAAGCACGTCATCATCGGTAAAGAATAGATACTTAGGATCGCTTTTTTCCATCTCAGCGCGCCAGTCCTCAAAGGCTTTGCGACTAGCGACATGCTCAGGGATTTTTTTGTCATAAAACTGATACAGCGCCTCTTCGTCGACGAGTAAATCGCGGCGACGCAATTTGTCTTCGATACGCTCAACATGGGCGATTTTGTCCATATTGTGCTGCAAAAACGGCGCTTGCCGACCCAAATTACCTGTTACTAAACCGTCACGGATAAATATCTCCCGCGACTCTGCCAAATTGACCTGCTCATAGTTGGTCAGCTGCTTACTAACAATAATCAACCCAAACAAGCTAATCTGCGCGTAAGCTTTAACGCGGCCTGTCTTTTTGGACCAATGCGGCTCAAAATAATGGTACTTTAATAAGTTACCTGCCGCGGAGATGATCCACTCAGGTTCAATCTTGGCAACAGTACGCATAAACACTTGCGAGGTCTCAACCATCTCAAAAGCCATGACCCAAGGCGGTACTTGTTTAAACACAGTACTGGCTGGGAATATTTTGGCTTTTTGCTGGCGTGCTGCTAAGTACTCACCGCGATTTTCTGTCTTATGCGCGATGGTCGAGAGCAGCCCCGTCAATAGTGCGCGATGCAGATTGGCATATTTGACCGCTTTGACCTCCTCATCTTCCACACTGGTAGGGTCACTACTACCCGCCCCTTTTTTACCGCCTTTATCATCTGCAAGATTAAGATCCGTGACCATCTGCAGCAACTGCCGATGAGTCTGACTCCATTCACGCACGCGCGGGAAGCTCAGATAATGTTTTTTGGCAAACTGTTTGCGCTGATTACCAGATAATTTATTGCCGTCTTCACCTTTTTCAAACAGCGCTTTCCATAGACTTAAATAAAACAAAAAGTCCGAGTCATCTTGACGAAACTCAGCATGCTTTTGATCCGCTTGCTGGCGTTTATTGGCGGGGCGCTCGCGCGGATCTTGTACGGCAAGCGCGGCGACAACAATGAGCATCTCACGGATACAATCAAAGTCGCTACCTGCCACCAGCATACGCGCCAGCCTTGGATCGATAGGCATACGCGCCATCTTTTGCCCGATACGGGTCAGACGCAGATGATCCAAAGTTTGTTTACGTTTGGGTAGGTTAGCTTTGTCGTTTTTGGCGGTAATCGCGCCAAGCTCGTCAAGCAATTTATGACCATCAGTCACCAAACGGCTATCGGGCGGCTCGATAAATTCAAAATTCTCGACGCTACCTAAACGCAGGTTCGCCATCTGCAAAATAACGGATGCAAGATTGGTTCGCAGTATCTCAGGCTCGGTAAACTCAGGGCGACCGCTAAAGTCCTCTTCACTATACAGACGAATACAAACGCCCGGCGCGACACGGCCACAGCGACCTTTACGCTGATTGGCAGCCGCTTGTGAGATCGCTTCAATCGGCAAACGCTGTACGCGCGAGCGATAAGAGTAGCGTGATATGCGCGCAAAGCCCAAGTCAATCACGTAGCGAATGCCGGGTACGGTCAGTGCAGTCTCAGCGACGTTGGTAGCAATCACAATACGCCTACCGCGACCTGACGGCTGAAAGATACGCTGCTGCTCTTCATAAGTTTGACGTGCAAATAGTGGCAACACTTCGGTGTGCTTGGGTCCATGACGAACCAGTACATCTTGCAGCTCACGAATCTCTGCTTCTGTCGCCGCAAATATCAAGATATCTGCTTGGTCGGCATGACCTTTATTTTGCGCATCGCTAAAGCACTCATCCACTGCAGCAACCACTGCGCGCGGTAGATTTTCTTCAAAATCATCGTAGCTGTCGTCATCTGAGCTACCCACTGGCTCATCAGTCAACGGGCGATAACGTACCTCAACAGGGTAACTGCGGCCTTCGACATTAAAAATCGGCGCAGGGACTTTACGCTTGAGCTTACTATCATAACGGCTAAAGTATTCACTAAAACGCTTGGTATCGAGGGTGGCTGAGGTAATAATGACTTTTAAATCAGGCCGTTTGGGTAGCAGTTTTTTTAGATAACCCATGATAAAGTCAATGTTTAGACTACGCTCATGCGCCTCATCGATGATGATAGTATCGTATTTACTCAAAAATCTGTCATGACCGAGTTCGGCCAATAAGATACCATCGGTCATCAGCTTCACGACCGATTGCGCTGATCCTTGCTCATTAAAGCGAATCTTAAAGCTAACGGTATGACCAAGCTGCTCGCCAAGCTCCTCGGCGATACGGTTGGCCACACTACGTGCTGCGAGCCTACGCGGTTGGGTATGCCCTATTTGCCCCGTGATGCCGCGACCTGCCAGCATCGCAAGCTTCGGCAATTGCGTGGTTTTACCAGACCCTGTCTCACCTGCGACGATGATGACTTGGTTGTCAATGATGGCTTGCACGATGTCATCGGCGCGCTGACTGACAGGCAAATCTAGGTTTAAGGTGGCTGGCAAATTGTCTGGGATACTATCGATACGCGCTTGCACCGCTTGCTGTGAGCGGGTTTTTATTTTTTCGTATTGCGCCCGTTTTTTGCTCAGGATGTCTGCCGCTTTAGGCGAGTCATTTTTGTGAGCGTTGCTATTGGCTGCTTTGTTTTTGGTCACAGCGGCTCGTGCCAGCTCGCGCTCCAAACGCCCAAGGTAGTAGCTGTCTTTTGCAAGGACGGGTAGATCAGAAGTATCGACTTGACTCATCGTACCGGTAGCGGCCTGCGCTGCTGTACTTTTGACATCTAATTGAGAGGGGGTGTTTGTTTGCGGTTTAGTTTGTTGCGATTTTTCAGTTTGATTCGGCATATTTGCTTAGGCTATTTATTATTTAAAAGTGCTTAGATTATGAGGGTTATGCAGGTACGATTCAAGCGGCTTGTCGTACTTGTCTAGCCTTCAGAAGAACTTACTCAATCTGCCGCTTGCCGATTATTGATACTATGTTGAGGTTGAGGTGAAAACTGTCTGTCGACTACTGGCCGCGCCAGCAAAAAAGGTATGTAGCCGCTGTAACGGTACTCTAGGAAAAGGCAGGTGCAACGACAGTATCAAGCGCTCAAACGCTACCATCTCATCGGCCAATGCTCGCGCGGTAGCAGGTTCGATCTGCGGGCTTTCATAAAGATTATCAATCAGCCAAGTCAATTGCGGAAAGCTGGCATTATCATGAATCTGATAGAGTGTCGGCACCAGATCATCAGGGATGTGACAGCGCGTTTTACGAATCATACCGTTTTTATAATACATAGTTAGGGGCATATGATGGTACCTCTTTATTCAGTTAAAATGGCTGCATAACGCCTATATAAAGTTATAAGCGATTAGACTTTGGTACAGGTAGCTTTGCTTGGCTTATTACTACTTGAGCTATTATTTGAGCCGTTATTTGAACCACTGTTTGATGAGCTATATTTGGACCAGTTTACTCCAAAAACGCCTTGACCACATCAGCCTTGTATAACACCTCTATAGTGAACTGACGATACAATATTTATCAATTATCACTGTTGTCCGGCCCTGCCGCGTATATAAAAACGAAAACCCGATGTCCAATAGTCATGGAAACATCGGGTTTTGTCTGTACTGGTATGTCTTAGTCGGACATATTTGAGGCTATATCAAGAAAAAATACGCCCACAATCCAACAACGACGGTGGCAATGATGTTGAGTATTACCCCTGTGCGGACCATCTCAGATTGTTTGATCAACCCAGTGCCAAAGACAATGGCGTTTGGCGGTGTCGCAACAGGTAGCATAAAGGCACAAGATGCGCCAATACCGATGACCAGCACCAGCACCTCATGCGGCAGACCCATTTGCTCAGCAATCGCTGCAAATACTGGCACCAGCAGCGCAGCTGACGCGGTGTTTGAGGCAAACTCAGTCAAAAAGATAATAAAAGCTGACACCGCAATCATCACCAAGATCAGCGGCGCAGAAGACAGCGCACTTGCCACCGTCTCACCCAGCACCAATGATGCGCCCGATACTTTTAAGATCGTCGATAGCGCAATACCGCCACCAAACAGCATGAGCACACCCCAATCGGTATTGTCCGAGACTTGCTTCCATGATACCAGACCCAGACTGACCACCGCGGCGGCCGCTGACAAAGCAATGATAGCATCGGTATCAGTGATATCGAGCGCTGCACCAATTTTTTTAGAAAATATCCAACTAAAGGCAGTGATAATAAAGACGATAATCGTCACAACGCGCGGCTTGTTCCACGCGATTGGCGCTTCATCGAGTACAGTGATTGTGCGGTTGAGGTTGGGTTTTAAAAACACATACATCGCCCCCAAGAGCAGCGGCAACAACACTACCATCATGGGTACACCAAACTTCATCCAATCTACAAAGGCGATGTTGAGCGCTTTTGCCGCAATAGCATTAGGCGGCGAGCCCACGATAGTACCCAAACCCCCAAGGCTGGCTGAGTATGCGATACCCAGCAGCACAAAAACAAAAGTGCCGCGGTCTTTTTCACGATCCACTTGCGTGAGAATACCCAGCGCCAGTGGCAGCATCATCGCCGCTGTAGCAGTATTAGATATCCACATCGACAAAAACGCGGTCACGGCAAATATCAAAAACACCGCCGTACTCAGCTTACCACCTGACATCGACAAGATCTTTAGGGCGATTTTTTTGTCTAGCTGTTGTACATGTAAGGCGGCCGCCAGTGCAAAACCACCAAAAAACAAATAAATAGTCGGACTGGCAAAGCTTTGTAAGCCAATCTTGGCATCAAACTCAGGTATGCCAACCAGCGCCCCGACCACGACGACCAGCAAGGCGGTGATAGTCACGTGTACCGCCTCTGTCAACCACAGCACACCGATAAAAAACAGCACCGCAAGGCCTTTATTAGCATTGACTTCAAAGGGTAAAACGTTATAGATAATCATAGCGATAATGGCGGCGATGGCGACCACTATCAGCCCTTTACCCGTCCCCTTCGGAAAGGTGTCGGTAAATAAATACTCGTTGCCATCATCAGGAAGATGGCTGTCTAGTTTTTGCTTTGACATAAAATGTCCTTATTGATCCAAAGACAGTGTAAAAAAAGCCCCTAAAGATAAACCAAAGAGAGAGTATAAATTGTGATAACTGGCGGGTTATCAGCAAAAAACAGGCTGTCATCATAGCAGATATATCGCAAAAAACGCGCCTGACAAAGCATTTGATTGACCTGTATCAATACTCGTTTATAAGAATGCTTTAAACTCAATTACTTATCTAAGCAACATTTCTAAGCAACATTTTTCGTCATCGATGGCGCTGCTAGCAAATACCGTTTTGCCAAGTAGCAAGTAGCAAGTAGCAAGTAGCAAGGATCATGCGCTTTAGTTATGAGTCTTTAGTTACAAACCTTTAGTTACACATCGTCACTAAACACGCATACACACCATATGTACAACACCTTCATGCTCTTTCATACTAGGCCATGTCCTCAATCAAATTGACAATAACTATTAGGAGCATTTCATGACAGACGACAATAAAACAAACTCGACCACAAAAATGGCTCGTAAAGATATCAATCAAGATGGCCTTGACAAAAAAGACCAGCAGCGTACCGACGACTCTGCTCTAGACATGATGCAAGGCATGCATGAACACGAAGATCATAACGAAGAAAGCGATAAGTAATTCGCTGGTTTTTCAAATATGTTTAATATGTTTCTAGTTTTAATATAAGCGCATTGCCACTGACAATGCGCCATTCATGTATTTTTTGCTATAAGCGCTCATTGGAATGATGAGCGCTTTCTTTTATGAGCACGTGTCCTAGACTTTTTCTTAAGATACGCTCTTTTTTAGTTTATCTTTATTTTAATTATCTTTTCTCCGGCAAGCGGTCTGAGACATAGTTATAAATAAACGCCGCGCTAAGTACGATGCTAATGGGTACAAACAGCGCATCATAACCGACCTTTGCAAATAAAAACGCCCCAAGCGCACTACCACCACAAAAGCAGTACCAGATAATCGCTTGAAACCCTAAGGTGGGCTTGCTGATGGCACGACCTGCCAGCCATTTTCCGATGGCCGCACCCATATCTGAGGTAAGACCTGTCAAATGAGTCGTGCGAATGACTGCCCCACTATAAGTCGCTACCATGGCATTTTGTAAACCGCAGGCCATCGCTGCCGCCAGCTGCCCTAAGTAGTCATGCTGCTGATATAGCCAATAACTGAGCAGCAGTAGTGCCGCCTCGATATATAACGCGCGGCCATAACGTCGCCCAAGCTTTAGGGACGTCTGCCCGATCACATAACCGCTTAATATCGCACCTGCCAAAAACGACAGTAGCAGCGTCCCGATATACAAGATACTACGAGCATCCATGTAAGCGATTGCAGCGGCAAACAGACTCACATTACCCGTGACGTGCGAGACAGAAAGACGCGCAAAGCCCATCAGCGCCGCTGTATTTACGCAGCCGGCACTAAACGCTAAAATCGCGCCGCCCCATAATATCCACTTTGGTAGTTTGGTGATCATATTTGTCGCTTCATGGCCTAGTGCCAAAAAGCCTTTATTATAACCAAAAAAGACAGCCCCTAGGCTGCCTTCTGTCTTTGCTAAATAATATCACTGAATTATGTCAGTTCATGCCCTTATCTTGAGCGGCTACTTTGACTCATCAGCCATCATTAGCTGCTCGCTGATGGCCACGGTATTGAACCCAGCATCCACAAACATAATTTCACCGGTGATACCTGAAGCCCATGGTGATAGCAAGAACAACGCTGCGTTACCGACCTCTGTTTGGGTGATATTGCGTTGTAGCGGCGCTATTTTCTCGCTGATATCGAGCATTTTTCTAAAAGATTTGATGCCGCTGGCGGCCAGCGTACGGATAGGCCCTGCTGATATAGCGTTGACACGGATGCCTTCACCGCCCATCGATGTCGCTAGATAACGCACACTGGCCTCCAAGCTTGCCTTGGCCATCCCCATGACATTATAGTTTGGCAATACTGAGCTACTGCCTTCATAAGTCAGTGTCAGCATCGAGCCATGACGCATGGCCAGTAGCGACCGCGCCTCTTTGGCCAATGCTACAAAACTGTAGCTTGAGATATCGTGCGCGATTTGACTGCCCTCACGAGTGGTGGCGCTAACAAAATCGCCATCGAGCTGATCCATTGGCGCAAAGCCAATAGCATGTACGACGCCATCGATACCATCGCCCCAATGTGCGGTGATTTGCTCAAAGCAAGCGGCGATAGAGTCATCTGAGGCGACATCACACTCTAACACCAAGTCTGCCTCAAATGCTTCGGCTGCCATATCTACCCGTTTTTTGATTTTCTCATTTGGATAAGTCAAAATCAATGAAGCGCCTTCACGGTGCAACGCTTCTGCGATCGCCCATGCAATAGAGAGTTTACTTGCGATGCCAGTTACGACAAATCGTTGTCCTTGCAGTAGCATAATATTTCCTTTTGAATCGTTCGAGAGTATAAATGCTCATTATAAGTATGATAAAAAGATGACTCATTATACACGAATTGATTTAAGTAAACAGTCGTAAACTGTACTTACTGATACAGATGCTGGTATCCTCTATGTTATGGTGATGTCTGATGTCGATAAAACGCGCAACTCTGGCCACAGCAGTATGAAGTTAAGCCTTTTTCAAGTATAATCACAGCCCTTCCCAGCTTGCACAATTTTTATAAAAATCCCTTACAACCCTTGCTCGTAATCGAGTGCTTGTAACTGAGGATTTAGCGTTAAGCTACACCCACATTTTGGATGGCTGCCAAACTTATGAGTAATACCCCCATCATCACTCCAGATTATAAAGAAAATATCGACTCTTATCGTCAATTGATTGACTCAACTGGCGAAGACTTAAATCGCCCAGGCTTACTAGACACGCCTGCGCGAGCAGCAAAGGCGTTTTCTTATTTGACGCAAGGCTATCATCAAAGCTTAGAAGAAGTCGTCAATGACGCGGTATTTCCATCGACCAATCGCGAGCTTGTATTGGTGCAAAACATCGAGTTTTACTCGCTGTGTGAGCATCATATGCTACCGTTTCATGGCGTGGCGCATATCGGTTATTTACCAAATGGTCATGTATTGGGTCTGTCAAAGTTTGCGCGCATCGTCGATATGTTTGCCCGCCGCTTGCAAATCCAAGAAAACCTAAGCGAGCAAGTCGCCCAAACCATTATGGATGTGACAGGGTGTCGCGGAGTAGCTGTGGTAATGGATGCCTCGCATATGTGTATGATGATGCGCGGCGTCAACAAACAGCAGTCAACCACCCGTAGTACCGCTATGCTGGGTGAATACCTTCACGACAATCAAGCACGTAATGAATTTTTGGACGCGGTGCCCAAGCGTCGGCCGGCGTTTTAATGTTGCAAACAATCAAGCCTAACATCTAAACCCAGATAAACGCCCAAACAAAACCCAAAAAGGATACTGCGCTCAGTATCCTTTTTTATCACTTTTCGTCAGCCTTAGACGCTCGGCTGCATCTGAGCGATCCAGTCGCCGTGCCAGCCTGTTCTTTAAACAAGAGCGCCCTAAGCGACCGCATTCGCCGTCTTGGCAGCAGCACTATGCTGTTCACTGGCGTGTTTGATCCTTGTTAAGATGTCTTTGATTTCGGCAGGTGACAGATAGGTCGGCACCGCATAAGTATCACTGACTTCTTTTGCCGCCGCTTTTGCGATGTCATCAAAATCACTGCTTTGCATGCCTCTTACCGCTGGGTCGATGTGTAAGCTAGCAATCAAGTCGCGCACTTGCGCGATTAGATGATCGGCGATCTCAGCATCACTATTACCAGCGTTGCCTTGCCTGATCATTCCTGTCTGCTTGGCCAGCTTGGCCAGTCTTTTTTTGCTTGCTTGACGATTGACGTCTAGCACATAAGGCAAGACGATGGCATTGGCACGACCATGAGGAATACCATAATACGCCCCTAGCTGGTGCGCGATGGCATGGACATAGCCAAGACCCGCTTTGTTAAAGGCGATACCGCCATAATGTGCAGCTATCCCCATCTCTTCGCGAGCCTGCAGGTCTTCCCCATTTTCATAGGCGATTGGCAGATACTGCATCACCGCTTTGGTGGCAGAAGCGGCATAATAGTCGGTCTCAACGCTAGCATTAGCGCTCATCCACGCCTCTAAGGCATGAGTCAAAACGTCAATACCAGTATCCGCAGTGATATGCTTAGGCATCCCTTTCATAATCACAGGATCGATAGCGGCTGCTAGGGGTACCATTCTGGGGTCAATCGACAGCGCTTTTTGGTGAGTTTTGTCATCAGACACCACCGCGCCTAGGGTCGCCTCTGAACCAGTACCAGCAGTGGTAGGAATACAATAAAGCGGTACAGAGGGCTTTTTGGCTTTTAAAAGTCCGATTAATTGCTCAGGCTGGCATTTATTGCCTTGGGCCATGGCGATCATTTTGGCCGCATCGATGACCGAACCGCCGCCGATGGCAATGATCGAATCGCACTTGGCGGCGACAGATTGGCGCAATCCTTCTTTGACCACAGAAAACGTTGGGTCTGGCGTGATACCATCATAGATATGGTAGCGGATATTTCTCTCATCCAGATAGTCGGTGACTCTGGCAGGGATGCCCAGCTCATTAAGCACAGCATCTGTGACGATAAAGACATGAGCGTTGCCTTCATTTATCAGCATATCGCACAGCTCCTCGCATGAAGTCTCACCGACAAACAACATCGGTCTTCTAATCGGCACAACATAAGAAAACGCTTTTAGCACTTTGGCGCGAGTCTTGGCGACCGCCAGATAGCCTGCATGCTGTAAACCATTGGTATTGATCAATTGAGAGAGACGGTTTGGGTGTTTCATGGGTACAAAAATCCTTTTTTATGATGTCTTTAAACCATGCCAGATACCCTATCACTGCTGTATCAAGCAAACGACTGTTTAAATTTATTGTACCACTGCCGTTTTTGTGATGTCGCATTTACTGTGAACTGCCTTGTTCTACTTTTCACGTTATTCTGCTTTTTACGTTGTCATATTGTCATACTATCACGGCCAAACCTGTCGCAAACGCGCTTAGCCGCTATCCTTAGCCAGCCAGTGCTCGTTGTCTCGTCCAAAAAACCAAATCATCACTATAGGTGCCAAAATAATTAGCCAAATACCATAAATAATCGGAAAACCTAGCGCTACAGCAGTATAGCTTAGCCCAATGACCACAAAGGCCATTAGTATCGCCATCATATTACGACTCGACTTACGGCACATCAGCTCCCGCAGTATTTCCCATCAAAAGCGAGAAAATCCATTGGTCTCTTTTCAAAGAGTGGCGCTGGGTGGACATAATACCTGCAGTAACATGGAGTATCTAAAGACTTCATTTACCCCTGATGTCTCTTTGCTAGCGATTACCCCGGTTTTATGGCTGCGCTATTTAGGAAGGTTACTCTTTATCAATACCAGCATCACGCCGCTCTTTAGTGAGGCTATAGAGGCAGAGTGTCAAATTGATACCAATGATCCTCACGATTTGAATAAGTATCCACCTGAGGGTAACCTTCAAGATAAATTATCACTTCGCTATAAGCTTGTTTTTGCCGCTGTCTTATTTGTGTCTACTATTGTCATGCTGATCTTTTCAGCATTTTATATTGATTCGATCGGTGCAGTGAAAGGTAGTGATTATCCAAGCTTGCTCGATGGGCTGCTTCGTATTTTATCTTTTGGCTCGTTGTTATGGGGTAGAGAGTGAAAGAATAAGATAGTGTTGTTTAAATACAGGATGTATAATGCTGTTATTTTTCGACTTTTGTTTTTTAAAATAATGATTTACAATCTTCCTAATAATACCCACTCCATTGAAAAACTACTAAGCCGACCTTGGGAAGAGAGCATACCTGCGTATCGAGAAAAAACAGCCAGCGTAGAGAAGCTAAGCCGTGATGTGCATGAGGCAAACCCAGATTACCTACTGTTTCACCCCATTATTAACTCATATCAATTGGTTGGTTTTTTAATGACCTATTGCTTTAGTTGGTTGTTTGGGCAGTCATTGTTTTTGATGGTAGCTATGGTTATGTCAGTTATTAAAGATGGATCTATATTTTATTATTTCTTAGCTTTTTTTATTGCTATTTTAAACTTTTTAATATTTGGACTGCTACCGTATATAGCATATAGACAGTTTAGAAATAAAAAATCCTACTATAATAAAATCGTACTTTTAAAGCAGACCCAGCAAATTTCCTATTATGAGCATAATCGCAAACAAGCGCCTGTTTTTCATTTAATTGACTATAAAGATATCGTCGCTTCAGTTCGACGCAATAGTCGCGTCGTATATGAAGCCCTAAACTTGCATGTGATTGATCCGAAAACCAACCAAACCATTCAAAGTATTAATCTCGAAGACATGCAACTTAGCCCTTACGACCAATGGACGTTTATCCGTACCTATATAGAGCGTCCCGCAGACGAGCTACCGCTTGATCCAAGATATGCCCACGCGTGTCCAACAGATATCAGCACATCGCTACTCGCCTGTGCCGATATTGCCCAAGAGAAGAAAAATAAGGGCTTAACAGGACTACGCCATGAAGTGACAGTTATGGGATGGTTGCGAGCCTGTACAGTTAGCTTTTTAGACCTTGCCGAAGGTAATATCTATCAATCAAGCGCTAATCCTGCCTTGCATCCTGAAGTGCAGCGGCGGCTTATGTGGGACGGTGAGCACAATCCGTATAACATCCTACCTGTCACAGAAGAGCGCAAGGCCGCCTTTAACAATCAAAACCGAAAAATGAAAATAAAATGGTACTCAGGCATTGCAATTAATGTCATATGGTTTGTCGGGTCGATATTGTATGTGATGCTGGTGATTGCCTAGATGAAAACTGGAATGTGTTAAATGCAACTACGCAACGACTTTGCCACTCATATTAGTGAGCTTAACAATCCTATTGACCGTCCCTATACTACCAGTATAGACAAAAGCTTATTAGAGAGTACTGAAGATATTGAACATCTTAATAAAGAAGTTCACGACGTCAATCCTGATTACTTAACATTCCTACCTGCGTACTTCTGGGTGTTTTATTTTGCGATTAGTTGGGTTTATTTTTCTTCACATTTTTTTGTAGCTATAGTTAGCTGAATGTAAAACTGTTATGGATTTAAACGCGCTACTGGTATAAATTTTACTTGCGTGCTGCGTTCCCAGAGGCTGCGCAACCTACGTTTAAAAATAGCATCCCAG
>Ga0208017_100017_pt1 | contig 190323 bp, 176 predicted proteins | sample 30_taG_FD_184104 | JGI IMG/M metagenome (GOLD analysis project Ga0208017, IMG submission 184104) | Marine viral communities from Cariaco Basin, Caribbean Sea - 30_WHOI_OMZ (SPAdes) (version 2) | ecosystem: Environmental > Aquatic > Marine > Oceanic | place: Caribbean Sea: Cariaco Basin... | reverse complement strand
ATCGAATGAACCAAACCGCCCACATATCTCTTCAGATATCTATCAATTTCAAAGAGCGTCGAGACAAAAGAAACCAAGATGCGCCGTAAACTTCTCAGCGCGCCCCGCCTCAATTACCTCAGAATTTTCCCGCTACGTAAGACCCGAACCGTAACCCGTCGTCCCCGTCTAGCGCCCCGTGTCTGCATGTCTGCGTCTCCGGTAGAACGCTCTATAGACCTGTGATTTGGGGGCTGCAACAGCTTTTTTCAAAAAACTTCGTTTTTCTCGATTTTTTTCGGAACCGCGCTGATATCGCGTGCTGCTGGCGCTGTGCCCCCATTCCGGCCCCTATGCCCCAAGCCGACAGTAAAGCCCCGCGGCCAGCTTTGCGCGCTCTACCAGACTGTCGACTTCGATATGTTCGTTCAGCGTATGGAGCCCCTGCCCCCGGACCCCGATGGAATCGAGCGTGGGCAATCCGAGGTAACCGGTAAAGTTCCCGTCCGATCCGCCGCCTGCCGATTGGCCGGTCATCTCGAACCCCAGCTCGCGCGAGATCTCTTGCGCCACCCTCAGCATCGCCATCGTGCCGGGCTGGTCCGGTTCCCACACGGGGCGGGTCACGCCGCGCGTGACCTCCATCACCACATTCCCCTGGTCCGCGTTCAACGCCATCATCTTGGCGATGCCCGCATCCAGTTGTTCTTGTGTCTTGGCCATAGACAGGACTTCGGCATCGCAGACCGAAGAGACGCAGTTCACCCATTGCCCCGCGTTGAACACGCCCAACGAGAAGGTACAGTCGTCGCTGGTCATGCCTTCGATCACGGCGACATGCTTTGCCATTTCGGCAATCGCCGACACGCCATCCTTCAGCGCCCATCCCGCGTGGCTGGGTTTGCCGCGGGTTTGCAGGTTAAACCGCGCGATGGCATAGCGCCCGATCACCGCGCCGCCGTCGGGGCAGGCAGGTTCGGGCACAAGGATATATTTATGGCGCTTGGCCTCGGCCTCGATCAGCGCGCGGGTCGACGGTGTGCCGACCTCTTCATCCGGCGTGAACAGCACGGTGACGGGCAGCGGAGTCTCGACCCCGGCGGCCAGCAATTTGCGCAGCGCGTCAAGGAAGACATAATTGCCGCCCTTCATATCCATCAGGCCGGGGCCATAGCAGATACCGCCCTCGCGGCGGAACGGCAGCTTTTGCAACGTGCCTACAGGGTGCACCGTATCCATATGCCCCAAGAGCAGAATACCCCCCTCACCCGCGCGGGGGTGGGGCATGGTGGCGCGCACGCTGTCGCCAAACCCCATCCGGCCCGGGATCCGTTCAACCCGCGCGCCCAAGGCCGCCAGATCATGCTGCACCAGATCCATCATCCGGTTCACAGCCCCCGCGTCAAAGGTCGGGCTTTCGGTTTCGATCCAGGGGCGCAGCCCTGCGATCATCTCGTCCGTGTCAAACGGCAGCTCAAGCGGATTGGTCATGTCGGGTCTCCTCCCTATTGCGACGCCGTGATCTGAGGCAGCGCGAGACGTTTTTGATGATAGCGTAACTTCAGGCCTTGGGCAGACGTGTTTCCACGATGCGCGCATAGATCGATGCGCCCACGGGCAGCATCGCGTCATCCAGCACAAAGCCCGGATTATGCAGCGGCACATTTCCCGCGTGTCCGACACGGCAATAGGCACCGGGCACGACTTTCAACATATCGGCAAAATCCTCTGATCCGGTGGCCTGCTCGGTCGATTCTGACGACAGGTCAGCGCCCACCACATCTGCGGCGGCTGCGACATAGGCGGTGGTCAGATCAGGATCGTTCATCAGCACGTCAAAGACATTGCGCAGATCTACGTCAATCTCCACCCCGTAAGACAGCGCCATGCCCGCGCAGATATCGCGGATGCGCTGATCGGCGAGCTGGGACACATCGTCGTGGAAATAGCGGATGGTCCCGGCAATCGTCGCCGTATCGGGCACCACGTTATAGGCAGAGCCCGCATTGAACTTGGTCACCGACAGAACGATGGGCTTGGTGGGGATGATATTGCGGCTGGCGATGCTTTGCAGCTGTTGCACCAAAGCGGACCCGATAACGATCGGGTCTTTCGACTGATGCGGCGCGGCGGCGTGGCTGCCGGTGCCCTTGATTGTGATGTCGAAAAAGCTTGCCCCCGCCATCGCGGGCCCCGGCGTGACGGACACGACGTTGGGTTCCGAATTCGGATCGTTGTGCATCCCGTAGATCTCGTCACAGGGGAAGCGTTCAAACAGCCCCTCGGCGATCATGCGGCGCGCACCGCCCAGACCTTCCTCGGCGGGTTGAAAGATCAGCACCACGGTGCCGTCAAAATCGCGGGTTTCCGCCAGATAGCGCGCGGCCCCCAGCAGCATCGTGGTATGGCCGTCGTGACCACAGGCATGCATCCGCCCCGGATTGGTGGACGCATAGGCCACGCCCGAGGTTTCCTCGATCGGCAGCGCGTCCATATCAGCGCGCAGACCCACGCGGCGGTTGCCACCCCCCTGCCCCTTGATCAGCCCGACCACACCGGTGCCGCCGATGCCTTCGTGTACCTCGTCCACCCCATAGGCGCGCAGCTGCGCCGCCACGATGCCCGAGGTCCGCACCTCTTCGAACCCCAACTCGGGGTGGGCGTGGAAATCCTGACGGATCGCGGTCAGATCGCTGGCAAAGGATTCGATCTTCGGAATGGTGGTCATAGGGTGGCTCCTGTCACGGGGGGCGTGCGGTCAAGCGCACGGAAGTTGGCGAAATCCCAATGCCGGCCGGGCGCGGCCTCGATCAGGTTGCGGGTGTAGTCATGGCGCGGCGCGGCAAGCACCTCGCCCGCGAGCCCATGTTCGACGACAACGCCTTTCTGCATCACCAGCACCTCGTCGCAAATCTGCGCCGCGACCCGCAGGTCATGGGTGATGAACAGCATGGCGATGCCGAATTTTTCCTGCACGTCATCCAGCAGATCAAGCACCTGCGCCTGCACACTGACATCCAGCGCCGACACGGCCTCGTCCGCGACCAGCAGATCGGGCTTCATTGCAACAGCGCGGGCGATGGCGATCCGCTGGCGCTGCCCGCCCGAGAATTGATGCGGATAGCGGTCCAGCGCATCGCGCGGCAGGTCCACCAGCTCCATCAGCTCGGCGGCATGTTCCATCGCATCGGCGCGGCTGGTGCCAAAGTTGATCGGCCCCTCGCACAGGCTGCGCGCCACGGTCCAGCGCGGGTTCAGCGACCGATATGGGTCTTGAAACACGATCTGGAAATGCTTGCGATGCGGCTGCAACTGACGGCGCGACAACTGCGCGATCTCGGTCCCGGCAACGGTCACCTTTCCCGCCGTAGGGTCGATCAGCCGCATGATGGCGCGGGCCACGGTCGATTTCCCCGACCCGCTTTCGCCCACGATCCCAAGGGTGCGCCCCGGCTGGATGGTAAAGTTCACATCCTGCGCCGCCCGCACCCCTTGGCTGGCGCGAAAGAAACCGCCCCCGCCATAGGTCATCTCTAGCCCGTCCACAGTGATCACATCCCGCGCCTCCGCCGGTGCCCGAGGGGCGCGCGGATCAAGGTTGGGCACCGCCTGCAACAGCTTGCGAGTGTAGTCTTCCTTGGGCGCGGTCAACAACTGCCGGATCGGCGCGCTTTCGACGATGCGCCCTTTCTGCATGACGCTGACCGTATCCGCGATCTCGGCCACCACGCCCATGTCATGGGTGATGAACAGCACCGCCGTGCCATGGCGTTCCTGCATCTCTGAAATCAGCTTGAGGATCTGCAACTGCGTCGTCACATCCAGCGCCGTCGTCGGCTCGTCCGCGATCAACAGATCAGGGTCAAGGATCAACGCCATGGCGATCATGATGCGTTGCCGTTGCCCGCCTGACAGCTGATGCGGGAAAGCGGCATAGATGCGTTCCACATCCGGCAGATGCACCTGCTCCATCATATCGATGGTGCGGGCCTTGGCCTCGGCGCGGGACAGATCGCTGTGCATGTTCAGCACTTCCTCGATCTGCTCGCCCACCCGCAAAACAGGGTTCAGCGCGGTCATCGGTTCCTGAAAGATCATCGCGATCCGCCGCGCCCGCAAGGCCCGCATCTGCGCCGGCTTGGCTTGGGTGATCTCGATCCCTTCCAGATCAATCGACCCGCCCTGAATTTCCAGCGCATCCTTGGGCAGCAGCCCCATGGCCGTCAGCGAGGTGACAGATTTGCCCGACCCGCTTTCGCCCACCAGACAATGGGTCTCGCCCGCGCGGATATCCAGATCGATCCCGCGCAACACCGGATCGGCCTTGGGCCGCCCCGCCAATCCCACCGTCAGCCCGCGTATTTTCAGCACGCGTTTGGCATCGGTAAAGTCTTTGGACTTGAATTCCATCTCACACCTCCCGCTTTTTCATACGTGGATCAAGGATATCGCGGGCCGTGTCGCCCAACAGGTTGATCGCCAGAATACACAAAGACAGCATCAACCCCGGCCAGAAGATCAGCCCCGGCTTGATCTGGAAATAGCTCCGCCCCTCGGCCATGATATTCCCCCATGTGGGGATCTCGGTCGACACACCCGCCCCCAAAAAGCTCAGGATCGCCTCGATCAGAATGGCCGAGGCGCAGATATAGGTGCCTTGCACGATCAACGGCGCAAAGGTGTTGGGCATCAGATGCTGCAACAAAACCTTGGGCATGGACGATCCAAGCGCGATCGCCGCCTCGACATAGGGTTCTTCACGTGCGGTCAGCACCACCGACCGGACCAGCCGCACGACGCGGGGCACCTCAGGGACGGTGATCGCGATGATCACCGATGTCACGCTCGGCCCGTTCAGCGCGACCAGCGCAATCGCCAGCAGGATCGCGGGGATCGCCATCAGGCTGTCCATGATCCGCATGATGATACTGTCGGCCAGCCGGAAATACCCCGCGACCAGACCAATCAGCAGCCCCACCGCGACACTGACCACCGCCGCCCCGACACCGATCAGCAGCGACACGCGCCCCCCCGTCACGACGCGGCTAAAGATATCGCGGCCGTAAGGGTCCGTGCCCAGCAAGAAGTCATCCGACGGCGGCTTCAGCCGCGCCATCGCATTCATCTCAAGCGGGTTATAGGGCACATAGTAAGGGGCCAGCACCGCCGCGAGGACAATCGCCACAAGGATCACCGCCGCAATCGTCGGACCGACACCGATCCGCATCGCTTTGGGGACAGAGAATAAACCGGTCACAACTTGAAAGGCGCTGTGCCGAGAGCTTGGGATCTGCGTCATATCAGTACCGGATCCTTGGATCGAAGAATGAATAGGAAATGTCGATCAATAGATTGACCGTCACATAGATGCCCGCGGTCAGCAGGATCATCGCCTGAATAACCGGATAGTCGCGCGCCAGAATGGCATCGACGGTCAGCCGCCCGATCCCGGGGATGTTGAACACGCTTTCAGTCACCACCACGCCCGAGATCAGCAGCGCGAACCCCGTGCCGATGATGGTCAGGATCGGCACCGCCGCATTGCGCAGCGCATGGCGGAACAGCACGACATTCTCGCGCACCCCCTTGGCACGGGCGGTGCGGATATAATCCTCGCCCAACACTTCGAGCATCGACGCCCGCGTCATCCGCGCGATCAGCGCGATATAGATCGTGGCCAGCGTCAGCGACGGCAGGATCGCACGGCTAAAGAACGGCCCGATGCCATCGGTTGGCGATTTATAGCCCTGCACCGGCACCCATTTCAGGTCGATGGCGAAAATCTGGATCAGGATATAGCCGATGACAAAGACTGGCACGGAAAAGCCGAGCACCGAAAATGACATCACAAGGAAATCCACCCAGGACCGGTGACGCCACGCGGCAATCACCCCCATCGGCACGGCCAGAGCGACCGAGATCACGATCGTCATCAGCGCGATATTCAACGTCGGCCCCAGACGGTCACCGATCATCCCCGCAACCGAGGTATTCGACAGCAGCGATGTTCCCAGGTCACCGCGTAACAGCTGGCCCATCCATGTGCCGAACTGCACCAGCAGCGGGTCGTTCAGCCCCAGACTGTCACGGATACGTTCAAGCTGCGCAGGGGTGGCAGCATCACCGGCAAGGATCGCGGCAGGATCACCGGGCGTCAGCCGCAGCAAGAGAAACACAAAAATCGCAACGATCACCATCACCGGTATCGTGGCCAATATGCGCTTGAGGATATAGAAAAACATGCCGAAGGCTCCTTGCGGTCGTAGGGGTGAGAGGCGCACATCGCAGCGCGCCTCTCAAGGCAATCACTCTGCCGCTTTGGTCATGTTCCAGAACACCGGCACCGGCGACGGGATCATGTCTTCGATGTTGGACCGACGCGCCTGCGGGATGATGTACTCGCCCATCATCAGATAGTTCACATTGTCCATCACATGCTCCTGAATACGCGTCGCGATCTCTTTCTTGGTCGCGTCGTCGCTGGCCGAGACATACTCGGTCCGCATGGCTTCGATTTCAGGATCATCGGGCCAGCCGAACCAGCCATCATCGCCGCGGCCGTTCAACATCACGTTGACCAGCGGGTCAGAGACTTCGGGCACCATCCAGTTGGTGAAGAACAGGTTCCACCCGCCCTCGGCCACAGGCGACTGTTGTGCGCGGCGTTGCACGACCGACTGCCAGTCCATCGACTGCATATCGACCTCGAACCCCGCCTCGCGCAGTGCTTGGGCTGCAACCACAGGCTGGTTGTTCAGGCTGATCACATCGGTCGGGGCCATCAGGACAATCGGTGTCCCGTCATAGCCCGCTTCTTCCAGCAGTTCCTTGGCACGCTCGGTATTCGCGCCACCGGTCAGCAAGTCTGATCCCGCCTCGTCCCCCAAAGGGGTCGAACAGCCAAAGATCGCGCCACAGACTTTGTAGTATTCAGGATCACCCTGCATCGTCGCCAGCATGGATTCCTGATCCAGCGCGGCCATCGCCGCCTGACGCACCAGCTTGTTGTCAAACGGTGCATGCAAGAAGTTCGGACGCCCGATGGTGACATAGCCCAGATCATCGCGTTTCTCGACGACGACATCCTCATTGCCCGACAGGATCGGCATCAGGTCGATCTGGACCTGCTCAAGATAGTCGATCTCGCCTGCCGAAAGCGCATTCAGCGCGGTCAGCGCATCGGGCATCGTGGTCCAGACCACCTTGTCCACATTCACGACCTTGCCGCCTGCCATCCAGGATGCGGGCTCGTCGCGCGGCACATAGTCGTCGAATTTTTCATAGGTCACCGACACACCTGGCTCATACGCGTCCTGATCGAACACAAAGGGGCCGGAGCCGATGTATTCCGTGATCGTCTCATCGGCAGAGGTTTCAGCAACACGCGCCGGCATGATGAACGGCGGCACCGCGGATTGCTTGGAAATCACGTCGATCAGCGGGCCGAAGGGCTTGGTCAGCGTCCAGACAACGGTCTTGTCATCTGTCGCCTCAAGGCTTTCGGTCACATCAAAGATCAACTGCCCGCCGCTGTCGCGCTTGCCCCAACGGGTCAGAGAGGCAACAACATCGGCACCGGTCACCGGCGCGCCATCGTGGAACACCAGCCCGTCGCGCAGGGTGAACGTATAGACCAGCCCGTCGTCGGATGTCTCCCAGCTTGCCATCTGCGGCTGCGGGGTGAAATTCTCGTCCACCGCCGTCAGCACGTCATAGATCATATAGGCGTGGTCACGTGTAATGTGCGCCGTGGTGATCACCGGATCCAGCACCCGCAGGCCCGAGTGCATGACCGCCGTGATCGTGGTTTCTTCCTGCGCGAAGCTCGCGGCAGGCACCAGCAGCGCAGCCGTGGTCATCAGCGACGCCGCCAGCCCCCGGCTTTGTTTCAATGTGGGTCGTAAAGTCAGCATATCAATTTCCCATGTTGGTTGTGGTCATTGTTATATTTGGACACCGCCGGTTGATCCGCCGGTATCGGGGCGCGCAGCAGCCGCACGCGCGGCCCCGAAAACGGGACCGTTTGGGGAAAGCCGCAACCCCTCACGCAACCGCGTAAAGGGCAGGTCTGCGGGGTCGAACGGCATGGGGCCGGGGGCACGCGCGACAATAATCTCGCGCGCACTCGGGGTGAAATCGGCCCGAAAATGGGTAGAGCTTTTGACGACAAGGATTTTCTGCGTCTCTGGTGCGATCCCGACAAAGCGGAACATCTCGCGGTCGGCCATCTGCGCAATCCGCGTTGTGACGGCCACCCGCACGCCACCGATGCGCAAACAGGCCGAGCGCCCCAGATCCAGCATCGTCCCACCGTAATAGGGGCCGGTGGCTTTCACTTTGCCCTCCGACAGCATTTCGACAACGGCCTCGACCTCGACGGGGCTATCGTCGGGCAAACCGGGGTGGCCTCCCAAGCGAAAGACCGCGCGCGCGCCCTCCCCCAGCTCGTGGGCTTGGGCGGCGGAATGCGGGTCTACGATCAGCCCGATCGCCGCGTCTTGGGCATCAGCATCGATCAAGGCCCGCAACATCCCCGTCGTGGCAGAGACCCCACCCGCGCCGGGGTTGTCTTGGGTATCTGCAATCACCACAGGCCCCTGCCCTGCCCCTTTTGCCGCGCGCACCGCATAGGAAACCGCCGCGTCAGGGGTAAAAGTATCGTTGTCGAACTCGGATTCGGCAGCGGCATAGGCATCCGCCACCGCATCTGCTGCGGCATCCGCTGCTGCTTGAGTCTCGGCATAGGCCACCGCCGTGGGGCCACAATCGGCAATATCCGCGGCCGGAAAGCCCATGAACAGCGACGCCGACAGTGCGCCTTGCGCCTCGACCTCTGTCAGGTTTTCGTACAATCCCTTGGCGGGCTGCATATCCGTCGTCTGAAACGGGATCGGCACCAGATAGGACATGCGGCGGAACGCTTTGGCCGGGCGCGTGCCGGTCTGCATCACATGATCCAGCAACCGCGCCGCCACGGCACCGGTATCGGCCATATCGATGTGCGGATAGGTGCGGAACCCTGCGAGCACATCCACCGTGTTCACAAACTCTTCCGAGATATTGCCATGCAGGTCCAACGCGGCGGCAATCGGCACATCCGGCCCCACCAATGCGCGCACCTGACGGGCGATCTCGCCCTCCCCGTCATCGTGATGCGTCGCCACCATCGCGCCGTGCAAGTCCAGAAACACACCATCCAACGGCCCTGCGGCACGTAGCCCGTCCAGAATTTCACCCAGAATAGTGTCGAACGCATCCTGCGTCACAGGTGCCGATGGAATAGCCCCCGCCCAAAGAACAGGCACTACATCCCAATCCGAATCCCCCGCGACCTTCAACGCTCCGGTCATGCCAAGGTTCACGTCCTGAAAGGCGTCGATCATCGCGGGGCCACCCACCATAGGGACATAACCGCCACCGGCCTTGAAGGCCGCCATATCCGCAGGCTCGGGCGCAAAGGTATTGGTTTCATGAAGAAATCCGGCCATGGCGACGCGCATCGGGGAACCCACCTCTAAATCATGTATCGCTTCACAAAACTGAATGTATTGCTTGGCGATACGGCTGTATTGCCATACGATGCTAGGCACTGACCTATCCTCGCGTCAACCCGGAGCGCTCAATGCCTGACCCCAAACGACCACATTCCTCTGTCGCGTCTAATTTTCAGGCAGATGCCGATAGGCTCTTTGTGCGCTCCGCCGCCCGTGCCATCCATGTGCTCAGCGCGTTTCACGAGGCCGACGGCCCGCTCAGCCTGTCAGACATCGCGATGAAGGCAGAGATCGACCGATCTGCCGCGCAACGCCTAGTGCATACGCTCATGACATTGGGGCACATCCGGCGCAGCCCCGACGACCGCGGCTACCTGCCCGGATTGCGCTTGCTTGACCACACCCACGACACCCTACGTCTGGACCCCGTGGTGCAGGTCGCCACCCCCGTTATCCTCGAGATGCGCAAATCCATCGCCGAACGGATCGACTTTAGCCTCTACGATGAAACCCGCGTGATCTATGCCCTGCGCATGCAAAGCAAACGCGAGACCTTCTACGCAACGCTTGTAGGCCATAGCGTCCCCACCTATTGCACCGCAGGCGGCCGCGCGACCCTCTGCGCCCTGCCCCCAGAAGAGGCGCGTGAGATCATCAATCGCTTCGCGCTGCACAGCTATACTTCTTACACCAACGTGGACCCCGACAGCATCATGAACAGTCTCGAACAGGCCCGTAGAGACGGTTTTGCCCAAGTGCAGAATGAATTCGTCTTGGGCGAAGTCGCCATTGGTGTGCCCGTCGTCAACCGTCAGGGCCGTCCCTTGGGGGCCATCCACATCGCCGGATCGCTTTCCGAATGGAGCGCCGAAGACTTCGCCCGCCGCGCGGCCCCCATCGCCCAAGAAGCCGCCCGCGCCATCAGCGGCAGTTTCTAGCCCTTGAATTCGATCCGCGTCACCGGCCCCAACTCTGCCTCCACCGCCGCGACAAGCGGGCGCAGAAGATGTGTCTCTATATAGCGTTGCGCGAATTTGCTCGGGGTGCGCAGCTCAAGCACGCCCCCTTCGAACGCCACATATTCAAGCTGCGAGAACCACGCCTTGAACTGATCCACGTTCTCCCGCGACAGGTTCACCATCGCACGTTGCCACGTGCCCGGCCCGCCCTGCACGGCCTCCGACGCCTCGGGTTTCGCATAATCGGCCAGTTGCACCACCTTGACCGGCGTCTCATTGCGATACCGCTCTTTCATCCGCGCATCGTAATCCGGCCCGACCAGCGGCCAGCACGGCTCTGACAGCCGCGCGATCTGCGCATAGTTCAACCGATAGGCCGCCACCCTGCCCCGCACGCCGCCGCGCGTACAAATCAACAACTGCGCGTCCGTCAGCCGTTTGATCTCGCGTTTCACCGTGCGTTCATTCACTGACCACATCCGCGCCAGATCCCGCTGGCCCACGCTCAGCTCGTCAGCGCGCCAATTATACCGCGAGGTCACCGCCGCGATCAGCCGCATCAACGAGGTCTGCAAGGTCGGTGATCCGTTCAACCCCGCCACGCTCAAAGCGGTCAAAAGGTCGTACTTGATCACCCCGGCTTCAGGGCCGGTCAGCCGCAATGGGTTCATGGTTTTGCCTACTCGATGTATCGTCTTATTTTTATCGGTCAGCTTCTTTGAGCCGATTCCGTTTATGCTTTCTACAAAGCTCTAAATCCCGTCTTCTGTCAACCCGCTGGGAAAAACAGGAATTACCCTTTTCCTTAATCCAAATTCAATTTGGTAAAGGTTAATAGGTTAAGGGGGACGCATAGGTGTCACCATATCAGGGGATCGCTGTCACCAAAACAGCCTCATATGCCCCTTGCCTGTCACCAAAATCTCTTTGCCCCGCGTTAACCGCAGCGAAATAAACCCGTTCTTCAGGATCAGCGCGCGAATTTCGGGAAAATTAGGTTTTGCCAAATTGCCGAATTCGCGTTATTCGAAATTCGAGGCTTAAAAACGCGAGTAGATAGATGAGAAATCACAACGACCTTCTTAACATGAACGAGCGCAGCTTGGAACAACAGGCCGCCGTGCGCCGCGCCACCTTCTCCCCCGGAGAGATCAAGGCCCTGCGCCCCTTCTCCATCTGGGAGATCAGCCAGTTCATGTTCGACGTCCCCGCCGACACCCTGCGCAAGAAGCTGGCGGACGACCCGACCCTGCCCCAGGGGCTCACCGAAGAGGATGGCCGCCAGCGCTGGTTCAGCCTCGAAGAGATCAACGAACTGCGCCGCCGTGCCAAATTTCGCGGCCGCAAACTGCTGCCCGAACGCCCCCGGGGCCGTGCCATGCGCGTGGCCGTGTCAAACTTCAAAGGCGGTGTCGGCAAGACGGTCGTCGCACAACACCTCGCCCATGCCGCCGCCCTTGATGGGTACCGCGTGCTTTGCGTCGACTTCGACCCGCAAGCGACACTGACCCATTCGATGGGGCTGACCGAGGTCAAGGAAAGCCACACGGTCTGGGGCATCATGTGTCGCGACCTCTGCCGTGAATCCAACCGGATCATGGAAAGCTATGATGACCCCGATGACTGCCCCTACCCCGCCGCGGACGAATTGCCCGAAGACGTGCAATCCATCGGCGCGCAGCGGTTCCAGGAATTCATCCAGCCCACCTGCTGGCCCACGATCGACATCATCCCGTCCTGCGCCAACGCGGCCTTCGTCGAATTCGCCTCGGCCCAATACCGCGCGCTGCACAAGGCATGGAGCTTTTTCGGCTGCGTCGCGCGCTATCTCGATGAGCTGCCCGACGATCAATATGACATCATCATTTTCGACTGCCCGCCCGCCATCGGCTACCAGTCCCTAAACGCCGCGTTTGCGGCTGATATTCTCTATATCCCCTCGGGCCCGGGCTACTGGGAATATGACAGTACGACCAGCTATCTGGGCCAGCTTGGCGACGCGATGGCCGATATCTCCGAAGGGTTTGCAAGCCTCGCAGCGGACGCAGGCATTACGCTTCCTAAACAGTTTTCCGACATCCGTTTACTTATGACCCGTTTTGAATCCAACAATCCGCTGCACAGCGCCATGATCGACGCGTTCAAGAACGTCTTCGGTGCCGATGTCTGCGCCCATCCGATTGAAATGACCCGCGCGGTCGAACAATCGGGCCGGTTCCAGATGTCGGTTTACGAACAGGACTATCGCCAGATGACGCGCGAAACATGGAAACGGGCGCGGCAAAGTTTCGACCGTGCCTATGACGAGTTTTTGCAAACCGTGCTCGAAGCGTGGAAAGAAAACGGAAAACGTAAGGAGAAGGCAGAATGAGCAGTAAAAACAAATTCGGCTTCGCCCCGGTAGAAGCCCCCACATCCGGCAGCCGCCGCAACCGCCAGCCGGGCCCCATGGGTGCCGCCGTGCGGGACGTGGCCGAAAACCTGCAGGAGGCGACCGAAGCCAAAATCGAACAGCGCCGCCGCAACGCCGAAGACGCCAAGACTTTCCGGCAAGCCCAAGGCGAAGGCCGCGTGCTCTACCAGATCGACCTGTCGGAAATCTTCACCGACGATCTGCCGCGCGATCGCCTTGCGCTGGAAGAAGTCGCCCAGTCCGACGAGATGGAGGAGCTTAAATCCTCGATCCGCGAACGCGGGCAGCGCGAACCGGTCGAGGTCTATGTCGGGCCGAACGGGCGCTACCAGCTCAAGAAAGGCTGGCGCCGTTTCACCGCCCTGTCTCAGTTGTTTTCCGAAACCAAAGACGACCGCTTTGGCACGATCACCGCGCGGGTAGAGGTCGGCGAGGATGACCGCATTTCGCGCTATGTGGATATGGTCGAAGAGAACGTCGTGCGCGAAGACCTGTCTTTCGCCGAGATGGCGCAGGTCGCGATCACCGCCGCCAAGGACGACGCGGTAGAAGAGATCGACCCGGCAGAGCTGGTGACCCGTCTGTACAGCGCGCTGCACAAGACCAAGCGGTCTTACATCAAAAGCTTCGTCTTCCTTCTCTCTGCTTTGGAAGGGGGCTTGCAGTGGCCCAAGGCCGTGCCGCGTAATCTGGGTGTCGATGTCGCGCGCGCGCTGCGCACACCGGATCAAGCCAGCGTCTTGCAGGAGAAACTCTTGGATGCGTCGACACCGGACGAGCAGAATAAAATCCTCAAGGATTTTCTGACCACCTCGAACGAACCGACAGAGAAGCCCGCCTCGAAGGCGGAGCCGAAGCAGAAGTTTGAATTCTACGTCGGCCAGACCAAGGTCACCGCCCGCCACGGTGAATGCCGTTTGATGAGCGATATCGACTTTGCCACCATGCCCAAAAAGCAATTGGAAGAAGCCGTGCGCGCCTTTGAAGAGGTGCTCAGCAACGGGCCGCGGATCCGGTAATCGGTTACCCATGGGTAACCTCTGCCCACCCGGTTACCCATGGGTAACCACCGCGCATCGGGTTACCCATGGGTAACCGGCAAGGGCTAATCAGAGGGATGGCAGGGAAGGGGGCGCAGAAGCGTCCCCTTTTTTTGTGCGTTGAAAGCGCGGAGCGCGCAAATGCCCCATTTCCCAATAAAACAAGGGGTTTTCGCCGCGAATATCGGCTTAACGCTTTGATTCAAAACGGCTTTGCGGCTGAAAGATGCAGATTCCACCGTGATTCCGCCCTATCGGCACCAGAACCCGACGTTGACCCATGGACATCCCCTGAAACGCGGGATTAACGTGCGCCCATAGGGGAGGGCTGGCAGATGTCAGAAAGACCTTATCGACATATTTTTGATCTCGGGAGAAACATCATGGATCGTCGTTCATTTATTCGTGGCGCAGGCGTTGCGGGGGCAGGGGCCGTTGCTTCATCGCTGGCCGCACCCGCCGTCGCCCAAGGCAACATTACCTGGCGCATGGTCACCACCTGGCCGAAAAACTTCCCCGGTCTGGGTGTCGGCGCTCAGCGTCTGGCCGACCGTATCACAGCGGCCTCCGGTGGGCGTCTGACCGTGCAGGTCTACTCCGCGGGTGAGCTGGTGCCGCCGCTGCAATCGCTGGACGCCGTGATCGATGGCTCCGCCGAGATGAGCCACGGTGCCGCCTATTATTGGCAGAACAAATCGCCCGCGCTGTCCTTCTTTACCGGCGTGCCCTACGGCATGACCACGCCAGAGCTGACAGCCTGGATGCGCTATATGGGCGGTCAGGAAATCTGGGACGAGATCTATGACCAGTTCGGCGTTCAGGGCTTCCTGTCGGGCAACACCGGCACGCAGACAGGCGGTTGGTTCCGCGACGAACTGACCAGCCTTGACGATGTCAAAGGCGTGCGCTTCCGGACCCCCGGCCTTGGTGGCCGCGTATGGGAAAAACTGGGCGCGACCGTGACCAACATGGCCGCGGGCGAGATCTTTCAGGCGCTGCAATCAGGCACGCTGGACGCGGCCGAATTCGTCGGCCCCTACAACGATCTGGCGCTCGGCTTCCATCAGGTTGCCAAGAACTACTACATGCCGTCCTTCGTTGAATCCGGCCTCGCGACCGAGCTTGTCGTCGACAAGAAGAAGTATCAGGAACTGCCCGAAGACCTGCAGGCGATCATCCGTGATGTAAGCCAGGCGGAATACGATCAGGTCGCGGCCGACTTCTATGCCAACGATCCGCGCGCGCTGAAAACGCTGGTGGAAGAGCACGGCGTGACCGTCCGCAACTTCCCCGACGACATCATGGAAGCCGGTGCCAAAGCCTCGGTCGAGGTGGTCGAGGAACTGCGCAGCAGCGACGACCCGCTGGTCAAGAAAACCGCCGACAGCTTTGTCGAAGCGCTGAACCTTGTCCGCACCCGGACAGAGAAGATCGACAGCCCCTACATTCAGGCGCGTCAGAGCTTCCTGAAATACTAAGCTCCGCCCGTCGGATACAGAAAAGGCCCGGTGGAAACACCGGGCCTTTTTTTGTGATGGGGCAGGGGCTTTAGCCTGCGATCAGTTTCGGCAACCAGGTTACGATCTGCGGGAACATGAACAGGATCGAAATCGCCACCACTTGCAGCATCACGAAGGGCAGGATGCCCTTGTAGATCGCGCTGGTGGGTAGGTCCGCCGGGGCGACGCCGCGCAGGTAGAACAGCGCAAAGCCGAAGGGCGGGGTCAGGAAGGACGTTTGCAGGTTCACCCCCACAAGCACACCCAGCCAGATCGGATCGACATCCAGCATCAGCAGCACCGGTGCGGTGATCGGGATCACGATAAAGATGATCTCGAAGGTGTCGAGGATGAAGCCCAGGAAGAACATGATGATCATCACCACCGCCACCGCAGCGAGCGTACCGCCCGGCAGGTTGCTGAGGAATTCATGCACCAGATTGTCGCCGCCCATCATGCGGAACACGACCGAAAAGACCGAGGCCCCGAGCAGGATCACAAAGACCATGCTGGTGATTGTGGCCGTGGCGACCATCGTTTCCTTGAGCACGCCAAAGGATAGACGCCAGCGCAATGCGGCGAGGATCATGGCCCCGACGGCGCCGACGGATGCGGCCTCTGTCGGGGTGGCGATGCCGCCCAGAATAGACCCTAACACGGCCAAAATCAGCGCCAGAGGCGGGACAAGCGCCACAAAGACCTCGCGCAGCAGCTTTGATTTCTCATCCGCTGGAACGGGGGTGGCAGGGCAGGATTTAGGGTCTGTTGCGGCTTTGAACAGCACATACCCGAGGTAGAGCGACACGAGCAGCAGCCCGGGCAGCAGCGCCCCGGCAAAGAGATCCCCGACAGAGACGGGCGTGGGGGCAAAGTTGCCCTTGGCCATCTGCACCTGCGAGTTGATGCCCGACAACATATCGCCCATGAAAATCAACACGGTAGAGGGGGGGATGATCTGGCCCAAAGTGCCGCTGGCGCAGATCACGCCGGTGGCCAGTTTCGGGTCATAGCCCGCCCGCAGCATCGCGGGCAGCGAGATCAGCCCCATCGTCACCACGGTCGCGCCCACCACACCGGTAGAGGCCGCGAGCATGGCCCCGACCAGCACCACAGAGATCCCGAGCCCGCCGCGCATATTGCCGAACATCTTGCCCATAGTGAGCAACAGTTGTTCGGCGATCTGGCTGCGTTCCAGCATCACCCCCATGAAGATGAACAGCGGCACGGCGACGAGCACTTCGTTCGTCATAAAGCCGATGTATCGGTTGGGCAAAGACCCGAAGTTGGACGGGTCGAACACGCCCAAAGCCATGCCTACACCGCAGAATAGTAACGAAGTCCCGGCAAGGGTGAAGGCCACGGGGAAGCCCAGAAGCAGAAAGCCGATGACCCCAAAGAACATCAGCGCGGCGAGCATCTCGCCAATCATGATCGGGTCCATCAGGCGGCTCCCTCGGTGGTGGCGGGTTTGATGGCGTCCGGGCTGTATTGCATCGCGGCGGGCACAAGATCAGCCCTGCCGCCAAGCACCAGAATGGACCGGATCGCCATGGCAATGCCTTGCGCCGCAATCAGGGCCGCAAAGACGATGATAAAGGATTTGAGGATATAAAGCCCCGGCATCCCGCCCACATTGGCAGAGCCTTCGTGATAGCCCCATGCGCGCTGCACGAAGGGCATCGAATAGATGTAGACGATCCAGGTAAAGGGCAGCAGAAAGACGAACACCCCGATCAGGTCGGTGATGGCGCGGGTGCGCAGTTTGGCGGGACGGTAAAAGATATCGACGCGCACGTGATCGTCGCGCAGCAGGGCAAAGCCTGCCACCGCGGTGAACATCGCCCCGTTCAGCCAGATATAGAGATCCTGCATCCAGACGTAGCTGGTGGCAAAGAGGTATCTTTGTACCACTACGGTAAAGCAGACGACGACAATGGCCAGCGCGAGCCAGGAAAAGACTTTTCCGATAATCAGATTAACAGCGCAGATGAGGGATGCTACTCCAGCGAGAAAACGCACATTCCACCCTTTTCTATGGTTTCTATCGTTCTTAACGCATGTCAATCAAAGTGCCGCAGGGGAATGTCAAGCGGGGTCTCAGCATTTCGCTGTGCGAAATATTGCGCATCCGCGGCGGTCGACCGCCCTTTTTAAGATAATTTTTGACAGTGTTCGCAACTTTAGGTTACGCATGCGCTGTGACACGCTCTGCTTAGTAAGTACCAACAGTTAAAGATAAATAGTGTAGATGACACAGTCAGCCGAATTGCTTCATATGGAAACCGGTACGTTGCTTAAACAAGAGCAGGGCCGGGCGGTCTTTGCTGTGAAAGCGCCCGATGATCTTGTTGTGAAAGTACCGATGAAAGCGCTGCGGGCGGCGGACACGGGGCGGGTCAGACCGTTTCTTTACAAACATTTTCCGACGACGCGACACCGCATGCTGTTGCGCCAGTTGACCCATGACATCGAAGTGCGGATTCGAAGCCATGACGCGGGCATTGCTTCGCCGATTGCATTCACCAACGGGGTGATGCGGACGGATATGGGGCTGGGGCTGTTGATGCAGCGGGTCGGGCCGGAAGGCGGCGGTCTGGGGATGACGCTGGACGAATTCGTCGCGCGGGATCTGCTGGATACGGCGGCGCTGAAGGCGTTGAACGATTTTTCGCGCGCGGTCTTTGCGCTTGGAGTGGTGGCCCCGGGGTTGAACTCCCGCAGCATCGTCTGGGGACAGCAGGAGGGTAAGTGGCAACCGCTGATCGTGGACGGGTTCGGCGACCCGAGTGTGATCAAGCTGCGTAGCTGGGTGCCCTATCTGCGGCACCGCGCCCTGCACCGCGGGATGGAGCGGACGGCCCGCGATGTCGGGCTGCATTGGTCGCGGCGCAAAAAGATGTTTCTGCGCAACGATTACGACGCGCTCGACTAGGGTTACCCTTTTTGCCTACTCCGCCGGAAGCTGGGAATAATAGAGCGCCAGCGCGTCGATCTCGGCATCTGACAGATTGCGGGCGGCTTTTTCCATCAGCTCTTTGCGGGGGCCGCCGCCGCGTGTGCCCTCGCGCCAAAGCTTCAGCTGCTGCGCCAGATAGGGGCGCGGCTGGCCGCTGATGCGCGGGAAGCCGGGTTTGGTCTGGTCCAGACCGGGGCCGTGGCAGGACGCGCAAGACGGCGCGTCGATATTGCCGATGGCGGCGACGCCGGCCCCTTGCTCCATCAGCTCGAGCTCTGCCGGGGGCAGGGGGGCTGTCGGGGTCGGGCCATCGGGCGCGGATGCGGCATAGTGGCGGATCACGCGGGTCAGGGCATCGGGGGGAAGCTGCGTTGCCGCATGGGCCATAAAGCCGCTGTCCCGCGCGCCCGTGCGATAGGCGATGATCGCGTCCTGCATATACCCTTCGTCGAGGATATCGAGGCGGGGGATATGGCCGTTGCCTTTGCTGTCGCCCGTCGCGCCGTGGCAGGAGGCGCAATAGGTCAGCGCGGTGTCGTCGGCCGGTGCGTCTGACGCCAGCAGCGCGTCAAAGCCCGCGCCTTCCATCTCGCGGATATGGGTGAGGAAGGCGACCATGGCCCATATCTCGTCCTCGCGGTTTTCGGCGGGCCAGTAGGGCATGCCGCTCATCTTGACGCCGTCCTTGACGATGGTGAACAGATGTTGCGGCTGCCAGTCGGCGACGGCGTCGGTGATATGGGGCGGTTCGGGCGACATGGCGTCGGCGGTGGCGGAGTGGATCCGGTCAGGGGCGGCGTGGCAAAAGCTGCAGGCGCTGTCGAAATGCCCCGCGCCAAGGGCGACGAGATCGGGATCGGACAGGTCGGGCACCTGTTCGGCGTCAGGGGCGCGGAGTTTGACCGACTGGCGATAGGCGGTGTGCAGCACCCAGGACACGCCCGGAATATGGCCCGCGCGGGCAGAGACGTTGAACAGCCCCAGCCCCACGATGGTCACCGCGCCGACAGCCCCCAGCAGGGCCAGAACGATCAGGGTTTTGATCACGGTTCTCATTGCGTTTGCTCCGTTACGTTTGGGGTGCGGGGTCGGTGCTGCGCAGGTCACGGCCCACCAGCCACAATCCGGCGATCAGATAGACCGGTGTGCCGATGCCCAGCATCAGCAGCCCGCCCAGTTGTTGCCCGCCAAGGTCGGCGGCGCGGCCGCAAATCTCGGCAAAGACATCGCGGGGGGCGAGGATCAGCAGCGCCCCCAGTAGGGTCATATGCATCGAGGTCAGCAGCAGCGATCCGGCCCCTGCCAGCCCGTTGTGCGCGCGCAGGGCGCTGACCCAGACCAGCAGCCCGACGATCAGGAAGCTGCCCTGTTCCAGCGCAAAGCCCGCGGGCAGCAGATAGGCCATCCCGTGCAGCTGCGGCAGGTGCCATGCCCAGACCACCATGAATTCAAGCACCGTCGCGATCAGCGGAGAGATGATCAGCCACCGCAGCCGGTCGCCCAGTCTGAAGGCGAGCAGCGGTGCGACCACGGCGACCAGTCCCATATGGCGCAGCATATGGACGGGGAAGGCGGCGCCGGTCAGCCGTTCCAGCGGCACCAGCCAGAGCAGGCCAAGCAGGGCAAACCCCAGATATGTCGCGGCGCGGGTCATGCGCAGCTGGCGATCAGCAGCACGGGGAGCGAGACATAGATCACCCCGACCGCCGAGATCAGCGACAGCAGGAAGGCCGCGTGGCCCATGAACTGGTGGCGGTCCTCGTTGTTGCCCGCGTCGTTTTCCCATTCGCGGTCACGCACCACATCCCATTGCCGCCACGCGCCCCAGCCCAGCCAGACGATCGCCGCCAGAACGCCTATGGTCAGCAGCCCGATGCCGAGGCGAAGCGTGGTAAGGTAATCCGCGCCGAGGATGTGATCGGCGCAGAATACGGTTGTGGCACCGTAGCAGATCACGAAATGCAGCGCCCAAAGCGTGGGGCTGAGGGCGAGCCGCCAGAGGCTGTCTTGTTCCTCGTGGAATTCCTCTTGCTCTTCTTCGGTGGAGATCTGGTTCATGCCAGCAACCTTGGGGCCACGCCCAGAATAAAGCCGGTAACCAGCGCGGTCAGCACCATGAAGTGCCAGAACAGCGTGACGTTGCACAGATCGGCGTCATATTGCGGGGTCATCTTGCCAAAGATCGACCCTGCCAGCGCGTAAAGCTGCATGATGACCCCCAGCAGGGCATGGGCCACCAGCCAGACCATCAGCGCCCACATGGTCGCGGGGTAGACATGGGTCGTGGGCTCAAGATCGAGGACCGACAGGATGATCAGCCCCGCCCCGCCGACGGTGCAGGTTGCGGCCAGTGCCAATGCGAGGCGTGCCAGCGTGATATGGCTGCGTTTATTGACCTCGCGCGCGAGCACGGTCGCGGCCCATGAGACGACAAACAGCGTAACCCCGAGCGCGACGGCGGCGCCCGTCGCGTGGTCCGCTCCGATGGTGATAAAGTCCGGTCGCGCGGTCCAGTAGAAGAAGAACCCGAAGACAAGGCTGGCGAAGGCGGTGCTGTCGCCCAGCATCGTGATCCAGACCGCCCACCACCCGACAGAGGTCGGCCCCGAGGCGTAGGTCGGCAGGCTGAGGCCAAGACCCACGTCCTTACGCGCCTGATCCGGCACCTGTGCCGTGCTGGTCCAGAGCCAGTAGAGCACGCAGACAATGGCGAAGGCGCCGCAGACGATGGCGGGTTCGTAGATGTGGAAGGTGGGGAAGATGAACGCGCCGCCGGTAAAGAACGCGGCGAGCATGGTGATCCACGCGGGGCCGGTGACGCGCTGCACCATCAGCGGTTTCGCGTCGATGACCGAGGTGATCAGCGTCTCGCGTTTGCCCTCGGGGGCGTCGGGCAGATAGTAGCGGCCCGCGTCCATACGCTCGACCAGTTTGGGCTGGTCCCACAGCGGATAGCGCGAGGTGATATAGGGCACCGAACGGTTGCCCCATGCCTCTTCGGGCACGTCATGGGCCCATTCCAGCGTGCCGCCGCCCCAAGGGTTGCGCTTGATCTGGCCTTGATACGCTTTGGGGCGCAGCAGATCGTAGACGAAGACGGCAAAGCCTGCGGCGGTGATATAGGCCCCGACGGTGGACATCATATTGAGCCAGTCCCAGCCCGCGCTGCCCGGATAGGTGAAGATCCGGCGCGGCATCCCCTTGAGCCCCGTCAGATGCATCGGCAAGAAGGTGACGTTGAAGCCCACAAAGATCAGCCAGAAGGCCCAACGGCCAAGGGTTTCGGACAGAAGCTTTTTGCGGAAGAAGGGGAAGAAATAATAGACCCCCGCCATGACCGGAAAGACCATGCCGCCGAACAGCGTGTAATGCAGGTGGGCCACGACGAAGTAGCTGTCATGCGCCTGCCAGTTGAAGGGCACGATGGCCAGCATCACCCCTGTCAGACCGCCTGCGACAAAGATCGCCAGCGCCCCCGCGATCCAGAGCATCGGCAGGGTCATCTTGACCCGTCCCACCATCAGCGTCGCGACAAAGGCGAAAAGCTGGATGCCGGTGGGGATCACCACGGCCTCGGACGCCGCAGAGAAGAACCCCAGACTGATCTGGGGCAGGCCGGTGGTGAACATGTGATGCACCCACAGCCCGAAGGACAAGAACCCGGTGCCGACCGCGCTGAGCACGATCCACGAATAGCCCACGATGGGCGTGCGTGCGACGGTGGGCACGATCATCGCGGCGATCGCGATGGAGGGCAGGAAGATGATGTAGACCTCCGGATGGCCGAAAATCCAGAACAGATGCTGCCAGAGCATCGGGTCGCCGCCCCGGACGGGATCGAAGAACGGCCAATCGAAGGACCGTTCGAGTTCGAACAGGAAATCCCCCGCGATCAGCGGCGGGAAGGCAAAAAGGATCATCCCGCCCACGACCATCACATACCACGCGTAGAGCGGCATGATGTTGACGCGCATCCCCGGCGGGCGGCATTTGAGCGCGCCGACAATCAGCTCGACCGCCGCGGCGATGGAGGCGACCTCGATAAACGAGAGGCCCAAAAGCCAGACATCGGGGCCGATGCCTTCTTCCTTGGTGGCAAGCGGGGGGTACATGAACCAGCCCGCCTTGGGGCCGGAATCGAACAGGATGGACCCGAAGACAAAGATGCCGCCGATCAGGAAACACCAGTAGCCATAGGCACTGAGCCGCGGGAACGGCATGTCACGCGCGCCCAGCATCCCGGGCAGCAGCAGGATCGAGATCGCCTCGAACATGGGCACGGCAAAGAGGAACATCATCGCCGAACCATGCATGGTGAAGAACTGGTTATAGCGGTCGGCGTCGAGGAAATCATTCTCGGGCACGGCAAGCTGGGTGCGCATGAGCACCGCCAGAATACCGGCACAGAGCATGAAAAAGAACGCGGTCATCGTGTACCAGATGCCGACCTCGGTGTTGTTCACCGCCGACCAGTAGCGCCAGCCCTGCGGCGTTTTCCAAGCTGCACGCAGGCGTTTTTTCTGCGCCTCCTGAACCTCCTGCGGGACGGGTTCGGCGAGCATATCCTCGGTCGGGGGGTAGGTGCCTTCGGGTTGCAGCACATCGGGGTATCTGCGGGTCATTCCAGCCCCCCCAGATAGGCGGCGAGCGCCGCGAGGTCGTCGTCGGACAGGAAGTCATAGGTGGGCATATTGACCTCGGGTTTGATCGTGTCGGTGTGGCCGATCCATGTGGCGATGGTCTGCGCGTTCAAGGGAAGGGTGCCTGCGGCAAGCGAATGGCGATTTGCCAGATGGGTCAGGTCGGGGCCGGTCTTGCCGATGGCTTTGGTGCCACGGATGGTGTGGCAGGCGCCGCAGCCTTCCTCAAGGAACAGGGTCGCGCCGGCTTGGGCCAGCGCGCCTTGGGGCGGCTTGGCATCGCGCGCCTCTGCGCTGAGCCATTGGTCGAATTCATCGGGGGGCATCACCACGGTTTCAAAGGCCATCAACGCATGGGAGGCACCGCAGAATTCGGCGCATTGGCCCCGGTAGACGCCGGGATCGGTGGGCGCGAGGGTCATGCGGGTTTCGCGCCCCGGGAACATATCGGTCTTGCCGCCAAGGGCCGGCACCCAGAAGGAGTGGATCACCCGATGCGCGTTCAGCACAAGCTCGGTCCGGGCACCGGCGGGCAGGCGGAGTTCATTCGCCGAGACGACTGTTCTGGTCTCCCCTTGCTGTTGGTATTCGACGCGCCACCACCATTGTTCGGCGGTGACCCGCACGACCAGCCCGTCCCCTTCGGCGCGGGTCGGTCCCATCAGCGGCAGGGAATACATCAGCAGCCCCCCCAGCAGGACCACGGGAAAGAGGATGCCCCCGCCGACGATCAGCATCTCGGCGGTGCGGCGGCGCATGGCACCGGGGTTGATGCGTGTGACATAGACGAACAGCAGCGCGACCAGCCCCCACAGGATCACCGCGCCGACCAGCATCACCCAAAAGAGGTTCAGCACAACCGACGCGTCCTGACCGGCGGGGGCCAGCACGGATTGACGCCCCTCGCAGCCTGCCAGAAGCAGGGCGGCCGGGGCGATTGCACAGATGCGCCAAGGGTGTTGCAAGGGGGCTCCTTTCACTCTGACAATTTGTCCATGTCCGAGGCAAGCGGGTCTTGCCCCTTTGATTTCATGTAGAACACGGTCGCGCCCCAGAGCACGACACCCAAGCCGATCAGCACCGCGGCGATCAGGTATTGCACGCTGTCGCGCCCGGTCCACGGACCGACGAAAAAGGCGCAAGATATCGCGCCGATATAGGGCAGGCCGAGGGGGCTGGTGAAATGGTCGTGCTCCACCGTATCGCTGCGCAGCACCAGCACGGCGATATTGACCAGCGTGAACACCGCAAGCAGCAGCAGCGCCGTGGTGCCCCCCAGATCAGGCACCGCGCCGACAAAGGTGATCAGCGCGATCGCCAGCCCCGTGGTAAAGACGATGGCCGTATAGGGCGTGCGCCGCTTGGGCAGCACCTTGCCCAGAATGGTGGGCAGCACTTTTTCCTGCGCCATCCCGTACAGCAGGCGGCTGGCCATCAGCATGTTAATCAGCGCGGAGTTCGCCACGGCGCACATGGTGATGATGCCGAAGACGCTGAGCGGGAACCAGGGCGCGCCGGCTTCGACGACCTTGAGCAGGGGGGTGGCCCCTTCGCCCAAGGCCTTTGCGTCGACAAGGGCAATGGCGGTGATCGACACCAGCAGATAGATCACGCCGGTGATCAGCAGCCCGCCGAGCAGGACTTTGGGAAAGATGCGCGAGGGGTTCTTGGCTTCTTCGGCCATGTTCACGGAATCCTCGAAGCCGACCATCGCAAAGAAGGCCAGCGTGGTCGCGGCGATCACGGGCCAGAACAGCCCCTGCTCTCCGGCGCTGCTGAAATCGAACGCGCGCCCGAAATCGCCTTGCCCGCCCATGAGCGCGGCGGCGCCGATCATGATGATGATCAGCAGGCCGGTCAGTTCGATGCAGGTGAGCACCACATTTGCCTTCACGCTTTCGCCGACGCCGCGCAGGTTGATCAGCCCCAGCAGCACCATAAAGCCGATGCTGATGGCGGTGATCAGGAAGGCCCCGTCGCCCAGACCGAAACTTTTGCCGAAATTCTCGGCAAAGGCCTGCGAGGCGGTAGAGGCCGAGGTGATCCCGCTCGACATCACAGCGAAAGCCACAAGGAAGGTGAGGAAATGCACGCCAAAGGCCTTTTGCGTATAAAGCGCGGCACCGGCGGCCTTGGGGTATTTGGTGACAAGTTCAAGGTAGCTGCAGGCGGTCACGGTGGCCAAGACAAAGGCCACGAGGAACGGCAGCCACACGATGCCGCCGACCTTTGCCGCGACTTCGCCCGTGAGCGCGTAGATCCCTGTGCCCAAGACATCGCCCACCACGAAAAGCAGCAGCAAGCCGGGCCCCATCACGCGTTTAAGTTCGGTTTTCTCGCCGTCTTGATCCGGCGTTGTTGAAACATCCTTGGTCATGGGACACTCCCTTCCCCCTTTGCCGGGGGCGTGGCCCCGACATCACAGCCGTCACCAGTTCACGCCCGTAGCGACGGCTAGCCCGTGGCGTCTTGTGCGCTGCCGCCTTTCTTGCGGATCACGCGGTAGATGTAGGTCAGCACCAAGGCGCCGATGACAACGTTGGACACGGGGTTCATGTAGTCCGCGACCAGATCGTATTGCGACCCAAGCGCGTAGCCGAGCCCGGTCAGCAATGTGTTCCAGATCACCGTACCCGCCAGCGAGAAGGCCAGAAACGGCAGGTGATGCATCGGCGTCAGCCCCGCGGGCACCGAGATCAGCGTGCGGATGGCGGGCACCATGCGCCCCATGAGCACGGCCAGATTGCCGTGGCGGTCGAACCAGTCCGACGCGCGGTCAAGATCCTCGGGGGACATGGTGAGCCAGCGGCCATGCTTTTCCAGAAGGCGCCGCACGCGGTCGTGCCCGATCTTGCGCGCGATGATGTAGTAGAGGTAGGTGCCCGCCAGCGACCCGATGCTGCCCGCGATCACCACGCCGACAAAGTTCATCTGGTCCTGATAGGCCAGAAACCCCGCCAGCGGCATGATCAGCTCGGACGGGATGGGCGGAAAGACGTTTTCCGCGAACATCAGAAACGCGACGCCCAGATAGCCAGCGGCGTTCAGCAGGCCGGTGATCCAGTCAAACATGGGGACTCCGGTTCTGTAGCGTTGCGGGGGAGGGGGCGTTGAGGGTCATTGAGGGTCTTTCGTCGTCAGCGGGTTGGCCACACGCTCGTAGTATTCACTGATGGCGCGCATATCCTCGGCGGTCATTTTGCGGGCAATGGCGGACATCATGCCACCAACGTCATTGTCCCGCTGGCCGCGTCTCCAGCGGTCCAGTTGCAGCACCATGTAGTTGGCGTATTGACCGGCAAGATAGGGCACCGAGGGCGGGTTGCCCGTGCCGTCGGGCCCGTGGCAGTTGGTGCAGGCGGGCAGGCCCTTGTCGGGCGATCCGGCCCGCGCGATGGCGGCACCTTTCTGGATGTCTTGTACCGAGACCTGCCCGCGCGCCACCCGCAGCGGCGCGGCGAGAGAGGCGTAATAGGCGCTGACCGCGGCGCGGTCGTCGTCAGAGAGGGATTGCGCGACGGGCGTCATCAGGTCGTCGGGCCGCGCGTCGCTGGCATAGTCATCCAGCTGCTTGTCAAGATACCACGCCGGTTGTCCGGTAAGCCGTGGGAAGCTGCCTGACCCGTCCCCCTGACCGTCGACGCTGTGGCAGGTCACACAGGATTGCACATCGCCCGCGCCTTGCAGGGCGATCGCCTGCCCCCGTGCCAGCGTGTCGGCGTCGGGAGGCGTATCGACCGTCATGTTGAACAGATCGCGCGCCGTACCATAGGGCTGATCCGCAGGGATCGCCTGCGCGGTGGCCAGCGCGGGCAACAACGCTGCGAGGGCGAGGCAGAGCAGGGGGCGATGCGGGATGTTCATGGGGGCTCCTCTGCTTTAGGCGTCCATCAGCGGGCGCGGGTTGGCGATATAGTCGTTCTTCATGTGATCGAGCGTCCAATAGGCGACACCCATCAGCGGCCCTGTGGGGTTGTAGCCAAGGTTCTGCGGAAACAGCCCTGCGCCAAAGACAAAGACGTTGTGATGATCCCACATCTGGCCAAAACGGTTCACGACGCTGGTGGTCGGGTCCGTGCCCATCACCGTGCCGCCGGTGTTATGGGTGGTCTGATAGGGCACGATGGAATAATCACTGCCCTCTGCCGCGCGGTTGCTGGCGGAGGTGGATGTCACGTTCTCCATATTGCGCGCGATCTCATGCGCCTTGCCCATCACATAGTCGGCCATGCGCCGGTCGTTTTCGGGAAAGTTGAATGTCATCCGCAGCAGCGGGCGGCCATAGGCGTCTTTCCATGTTGGATCGAGGTCAAGGTAGTTATCGGGCGTCGCCATGGATGACCCGTGGACGGTCAGGCTGGCGTGGTGCAGGTAATTCTCGCGCACGGCACGTTTCCAGTCGGCACCCCATGCGGGCGTGCCTTCGGGCGTGGGCTGGTAGTTGATCGGGCGGCCATTGGTCTGCGTGCAGGCGATATAGCCGCCGCCCAGAAACCCCAGATCGCTGTGGTCGAAGTTGTCGCCGTTGAAGTCATCGATCACCGTGCCAAGCGCCCCCGCCCCCATGAAAGGATTGGTCACCACCTGATCATCGAAAAATACGTTCACGCCCGCCATCGTCTGATAGGCATAGTTCCGCCCCACGGTGCCCGTGCGGGTTTTCGGGTCGTAGGGTTTGCCCAGACCGGAGACCAGCATCAGATGCACGTTCCACAGGCCATAGGCATTCATGCAGACGATGTCGGCGGGCTGGAACACTTCTTCGCCCGCGTCGGTCAGATAGGTGACACCGGTGGCGGTCTTGCCGTCCTCTGACTTCTCGACCCGCAAGACCTGTGCCTGATAGCGGATCTCGAAGTTCTCGTGGGATTTGATCTGGTCATAAACGCAGATGATCGGGTCGGCCTTGGCGTAGTAGCCGCAGCCGAAGCGTTCGCAAAAGCCGCAATAGGTGCAGGGATGCAGCTTGGCCCCGTAAGGGTTGGTGTATTCCTTGGTGGCGTTGGCAGCGGGCAGGGGGAAGGGGTGGTAGCCGAGCTTTTGCGCCGCCTCGCCGAATTTGGTGGGGCCGATGGGCTGGCGCATGGGCGGGTTGGGATAATCGGCGCTGCGCGGCCCTTCGAAGGGGTTGCCGCCTTCACGCGGGCCGTCTGCCATCTGGCCTGCTGTGCCGGAGGTGCCGCAGATTCTCTCGTAGAAATCGAAATGGGGTTCAAGCTCGTCATAGGTGACGCCCCAATCCTGCACATTCAGATCATCGGGAATGAAGTCGGCACCATAGCGGTTTTCGTAATGGCTGCGCATTTCGAGGTCGGAGGGCAGGGGCCGCCAAAGCTGGCCGTTCCAGTGGATGCCCGCGCCGCCAAGCCCGACACCGGGCAGGAACGACCCGAGCCTGCGCATCGGCAACGCCTGTTGGCTGGCGTTGTTGCGGAAAGTCAGGGTCTCTTTGCGGGTGTTGATCATATGCGCGTGGTGCACCGCATATTTCAGTTCGTCATGTTCCTTGGGCGCGGCGAAATCATCGGCGTCGTGGCGGTAGGATCCGCGTTCCAGCACCACACAGCGTTTGCCAGCATGGGCAAGTTCATATGCAGCTGTCAGACCCGTCCAACCGGCCCCGATGATGACCACATCTGTTTTCGCCAGCCGCCGTGCCATGATCTACCTTTCCCAGTTGAAGTCGCTTGTGCCCGGTTGGTGCCCGATGCCCATAGGGGGCTGCCGGTAGGGGCGATTGTGGGCGTCGACCGTGTCGGTGAAATAGCCGAAGGCCCCGGGGAAGCCGACCATATGCCAACCGGCATAGCCCTTGTTGCCGCCATAGATCGGGTCGGCAAAATAGCCCTGGTTCGTCAGGGCGTGGAGTTCGGTAAAGAAGGTTTTGGCCCCGACACGACCGGCGAGCGCGGGCCTATCTTCGGACAGGTCGGTCATCAGCTGGTCGAGCGCGGATTGCGGTTGCCCTTCAAGCGGGCCGATGACGGTCTGCATTGCTGCCAGCCCCTCGCGCCAGAGCTCGGCGGGGCGTAGGGGGGATTGGTAGCCTTGCTCGGGCGTGCCTTGGGGGTGGGGCCCGTCCATATACAGGTGTTCCCCGCGCCCGTATCCGCCCGCAAGTTGCAGGTCGATGAAATCGACCACGCCAGCCTGACTGGCCGAGGGGAAATCGTCCTGCGGGATCAGCGTGTCACACAGCAGCGCGAGGCTTCGGGCCTCGGAATCGGTTAGGAAGGTGAAGGGGGTGCCATCGAGAGCGGCAAAGGCATGGCGCGGCAGGGACGCAAGGCCGACTGCGGCACCGAAGCCGAATAGAACTGATCGTCTGGAATACGTTGGCATACGAAACCCAAATGATTGGTCACTTGTCTAAATAACGCCCGCGTGAGCGAGATGTTCCGCGATTTTGCAAAAAATTTTGGCGAAACTAGTCGTGGCGTTTCTGGTGGGGGCGGTCTAGTTTGCGCGGGCCGAAATAAACTCACACAGCCATGTGACTGGTTCTTGGGAACAGGGTCGCGCTATTGGGGGTTACATCGTCAAGCACTAACTAAATAGGAGCGTGCACGCATGCTGACCAAACGCCATTTTATCACCAGCTCCGCTGCCGCGTTGTTCTCTGCCCCTCTGGCCCCCAGTCTCGCCGCCGCTGCGACGACAGACAAGTCGATGTGGGACGCATGGGATGCGCAGGTAACGCCTGCGGGCTACGATCCTGCAACGACGAACCCCTGGGGCGTCGCGCCCCGCTTTCTGCCCCGACTGGTCGAGGCGAACCCCGGTCTGACGCCGGGCGATATCCACGTCGATGCGGTCGCGCGGTATCTGTATCACATTCAGGATAATGGCACCGCCATGCGCTATGGCGTGGCGATTGCGCGGGGTGACCTGTACGAGCCCGGCACCTATACGATCAAGCGCAAGGCGAAATGGCCAACCTGGACGCCGACGCAGAACATGATCCGCCGCGATCCCGAGCTTTATGAACAACACGCCGATGGGATGGACGCAGGCCCGCAGAACCCCTTGGGGTCGCGTGCGCTGTATCTTTTTGTAGGTAACCGCGACACCTATCTGCGCATCCACGGGTCGCCTAACCCGCAATCGATCGGCGGGCGTGCAAGCTCTGGCTGCGTGCGGATGATCATGGCACATATCAACGATCTGTACGAGAACGTGAACACCGGATCGCGCGCGGTCCTCTACCCGCCGGAAGAGCTGGTGACGGCTGCGACCTAAGTCCCGACCTTTGCAGACATGAAAAGGCCGCCCGAAGCGAGACGCTTCGGGCGGCCTTTTTACGTCACGACGCGGGGCGCGATTAGCCCGCCGCAGCTGCGGCGATCGTTTGGGTGCAGATCGGACGGCCATTGTCGGCGCGTAGGGGCAGGAAGGTGGTTTCGACCGGCCCGCGGTAGCGATAGACGTAGCATCCGTTGCTGGGGTCGATCTTAACCGCGGTCAGATCCTGGTTCTTGGCAGCCACCAGGCGCACCCCTTCGGGCAGTTCGGTGAAAAACCCTTGGTCGTTGGTCATCTTGTCAGTGGTGGTCTGTACATCCGCACAAGCAGCCAGCGCCAATACGGCACAGCCTGCAATCCAAACCCGAACGCTCATCGTGATATTCCTCATATGAATTTGCTATGCAGCTAGGGTATTTCGCCGGAGTTGTAAAACAAGGGCGCGTGTTTCTGGGTCACAAACTGTTGCATTGCTGCCGATGGCCGCGACTAGTCGTGCTCTTCATAGGTGCCCGCGTGTTTTTCTAGCTTGCGCACCAGCGCGATGATGATCAGCGCGAGGATCACGGTCATGCCTGCAATCGTCCATTCGCCCAACCCGCAGGCCACGCCAACGGCGGCGGCGACCCACATGCTGGCCCCCGTGGTCAGGCCGCGCACCTTGCCTTGGGAAAAGACGATCAGCCCTGCGGCAAGGAAAGCGACGCCGCTGGTCACCGCCTCGATGATACGCAGGGGGTCCATCCGGATGGTGTCGCCAAATTCGGCGCTGCGGGCGAGCAGGGCGAGGGTCAGCAGACAGTAGATGCACGACGCGAGGCCGATCAGCATATGCGTGCGCAGACCCGCAGGCCGTTTGGAGGTTTCGCGTTCAAGCCCGATCAGCCCGCAGAATACCACCGTCGCAAGGGTGCGGGCCACAACGACCGACAGGGGCAGGCTGGGGGCGAGGGAGAATTCGTTCAGCAGATCCTCCCACATCAGCGTGTCTCCTGCGCGCAAGACGGGTGCGGGAGAGGGGGGCAGGGGGCGGAACTGGGCATGGGGGCAATCCGGTCTCTTGAAAGCTATTGGTCTGGATATAGGGCGGTGACAGAAAAAGACCGCCCCCGATGTGGGGACGGTCTGCGGTTGTTAACTTCTGTGGATCAGATCCAGTAATTCGGCACCATATAGTGTTCGTGAGTCCGGCGTTCCCATTCGCGGTCTGTCACCCAACCGTCGCTGCGGGTTGGTGCGCCTTTAACCTGCTCTTCGGTGATGTCGGTCACGAAGCCTTCTTTGGTGGTGTCGTATTCAAGCTTGCCCCACGGCACGGGGTGGTGATCCTCGCCCAGGCCCAGAAATCCGCCAAAGCCCATCACGGCATAGGCGACCTTGCCGGATTGCTTGTCGATCATCAGATGATCAATGGACCCGATATGCGTGCCGTCGCGGCTGTAAACAGTCGTACCATTCACGTCAGAGGAAGATACGAGGCTAGAATGTGATGTCGCAGTCATGTCGAAACTCTCCTGTGTTGTGGTTACCTGTAGTTGAAACGACAGAGGCGGCGCGGCGGTTCCGCGTCCTTCGGCGGGCGGCTAACTTCTGCCGATGGGCGTTGTTTGGCCGTGTGGGTGCGGGGGCATGGAACTTTGGATAAATGCGGCGGGTTGGTCTTTGACCAATCGACCACAGCTGGCCGGTTCAAACCCAAGCATGAAAAGGGAGATTCCAATGAAATTCGCACTCACCACCGCCGTGGCCTGCGGGCTGATGACAAGCGCCGCTTTCGCCGCCGAGACGACTGCGCCGGTTATGGATGCCGAGGGCGCAGAGGTCGGAACCGTGACGGTCCAGGATACCGAGTCCGGCGTGGCGCTGGCAAAACTGTCGCTGTCCAACCTGCCGGCAGGGGGCATCGCGGTGCACCTGCACGAAACCGGTGATTGTTCGGGCGACGGGTTCAAATCCGCTGGCGGACATATCGCGGGGGACCGCGAGCATGGCGTGTTGACCGCCGGTGGCCCGCACCCCGGTGATATGCCGAATGTCACGGTGGGCAGTGATGGTACTGTAGAGCAGGAAGTGTTCTTGCCGTTCCTGAATGTCGAAGAGCATCTGATGGATGACGACGGCGCTGCCTTTGTTATCCACGGTGGGCAGGATGATTACAGCTCGCAACCCTCGGGCGATGCGGGCGACCGGATTGCCTGCGGTGTCTTTGGTGCTGATCCCGCCTGATCCCCCTTCGGCAAACGATGATTTGAACGACCAAGGCCGCGCCCCACTGGCGCGGCCTTGCTTTTGCTGGCATAGGCTGCCGCTGGCACCCTGCACGGGCAGGGGGCAAACCGCCGGATCAATCAGCAAGGTTTCCCATGGCAAAAACACCCAGCCCCTGTATCGACGTGTGCAAGTTCAAACGCGAAGGCCATTGCATCGGGTGTTCGATGACCAAAGCGCAGAAATCCATGTTCAAGTCGCTGAAAAAAGAAAGCCACCGCGTGGGCTTTATCCAGATGCTGACCGCGCAACAGGAACGTCTGGGCAAATACAGCCATTGGGATCTGGCCTATCGCAAGAAGCTGGCAAAACGCAAAATCGCGGCCGAGAAGCTTCTCTAGCCGCGATTTGATTTTGGGTGCTGACGGGATCAGCGGGCGGGCGGGTTAGCCTGCGAGGTGTGCGCGCAGGAACCACGCGAATTTTTCGTGCTCTGTCCCGCGTGCGATACACAGATCTTCTGTCAGCGTGTCGCCATGGTCGGCGGCCAACTGGCCCGCACCCGCGATGGTGGAGGCCAGCGTTTCCTGCGCTTCCATCATGATGCGGATCATTTCCTTGTCGTTGGCGTGGCCATCGTGTTCGTTGATCTTGGACCGCTTCAGCATGCCCGCAAGCATCCCTTCGGCATGGACATCAAGGGCGCGAATACGCTCTGCCAGATCATCCTGCGCGACAAAGTGGTCTTCGTAGATCTTCTGGAACAGGTCGTGCAGCGGGCCGAAACCCATACCTTTTACGTTCCAGTGAAAGTTTTGCGCCAGCATTGTCGTCACGGCGGTTTCCGCAACGCATTGGTTCAATGCATCGGCGATTGCTGTTTTTGCATCGGTTGTCAAAGCAGCTGCTGTCTGGTTCATTTTCTCGTCCCCAAGTGATTAAAATTCTGACTGGCTGGCACGGTACTAGCTTGCTGTCCATTCAACATAGACACCAAAAACGGTTTGCCAAGGTCTTTTTGGAATTATTCTAAACTTGAGAAAACTGCTCGGAAATCTGGCCAAGAAGATAGCCGATATAGCGTCGGTCCGCGGGGGCTACGCGTGACTTGATCAGGAAGTTGAGACTGGCGGGATCGTCCTCGCGGATGCTGGTCAGGCAGCGCAGGATCCATGCTTCGTCGAACGATAGCGTGTCTGTGCCCGGCGCGAACCAGACGACCTTGCGCTGCACCGCATTCGGCAGACACTTGATCAGCGTATCCACAAATGTGCGTTTCGCGTCCTCGCCATCAAGGCTGAGCAGGGCGCAGGCTTCGTAAAGATCCGTGCGCGCGGCGACGCGACAGGCCATCGCCGACATCCGCAAATGGGTCAGCGCGGCGCGTTGTTCGGGGGTGATACGGGGGGCGGGAGCCTGTGCCGGAGCGTCGTCGCGGTCGAGGATCGGAAGAGTCGCCAAAGATGCCATATCAAGAGAAGTCCATACATGGGGCAGGGTTGGGGCCTGTCCGGTTGAATATCTTACTTTATTTATAGGGTATAAGCGTCGCCCCGACAAGGGGGAGTGTTTTAGTGGGGTATTTGAAAATATTATGTAAATACATGGGTATAGGCAGGATGCCGCTTGGGGCGGCCAAGTTTGTGACGCAGCGGCTTGCCCCGACGCGCTGCCCTGATTAGGTTTCGGGCAGGCGAATACCTTACTATTTCAGTTTGACAATAGCCGCGGGGCGGTTCATTTCCGACTAAAACAGTAAGGGACAGAATTCCATGCAAATTTCAAGGATTGCCTTGGTGGCCGCGCTGGCCGCATCACACCCCGCCTATGCGCAGCAGGCGGATACGCTTGATCTGGGGACGCTCACGCTTGAGGCGGAAAGCGATGCGACGCTGCTACAAAACGGGTATGTGGCCGAGTCGGGGCGTCAGGCCACGCGCGTAGACACCCCCATCCGTGACATCCCCCAAGCGATCAGCACCGTTGGGCAGGATCAGATCGAAGATCAGGAGCCGCGCACGCTGCTGGACGCCTTGGGTTATACCTCGGGGACGAATGTCACCAACTTCGGTTTCGACTCGCGCTATGACGCTGTCTATCTGCGCGGTTTCTCGGCCTATTATGACGGGTTGTTCCGCGATGGCCTGCGTCAGGTAAACGGCCCGTCGGCGTGGTTCCAGAACCACCCCTACACGTTCGAGGGGGTTTCCGTGCTGAAGGGGCCATCGTCGTCGATGTATGGCGTCAGCGGTGCAGGCGGTCTGGTGAATATCATTTCCAAACGCCCCAAGGACGACGCCTATAACGAGCTGAAGCTGACCTTTGGCACCGACAGCCGCAAAGAGCTGGCGTTCGATTTCACCGGCCCCGTGGGCACCGACGGACGGCTCAGCTATCGTCTGACCGGTGTGGCGCGGGATGCGGATACGCCGCTGCCGGGCTATAGCGATGATCTGGCGCTGCTGGCCCCGTCCTTCACCTATCAGTTGACGGATCGGACCAAGATCACCGTGCTGACAGAATATTCTGAATCAACCCGCGGCGGTACGGCGTCTTACTACAACCCGTCGCAGGGCGAAGCGTCTGATATCTATGTCGGCGATCCTGATTATAATGACTTTGTGAACGAACAATGGCGCGTCGGCTACGAGCTTGAGCACGAAATGGACAATGGCGTGACCCTGCGCCAGAACCTGCGGTATTCCGAAGTGGATGCGGATCTTGAGTTCAGCGGCATCTATGCGGCGGGCACGGGGTTCGGGCGCTACTGGGGCCATTACCTTGAGAATTCCGAGAATTTCTCGGTCGATACCTATGCCGAGGGGCATTTCTCTACCGGTGCGTTTGACCACACGGTTGTGGCCGGTTTCGATTACACGCAGTCGTCCTATGACGCCTATTATGGCGGTGTCGGCTATGTCTCTGCCGCCGACACGGACGCGGTGGATCAGCCCTATTCCAACGGTCAGGAGATGTACCAGTATGGCGTCTATGTGCACGACCAGCTGAGCTCTGGCCCTTGGACGATGTTCCTGAGCGGGCGTTACGACTGGGTCGATATGACCACCTTTGACGCCAATCAGAACGGCACCGATACATCGCACAACGGTTTCTCGGGCCGTGTCGGGCTGAGCTATGCGTTCAACACCGACCTGTCTGTCTATGCCAATGTGTCGAGCTCTTTCGTGCCGACCACAGGGCTGGTCTATGACGATAGCACCGACCCCAACAGCGGCCGTTCGGCAGAGCCGACACGCGGGCTGCAAAAGGAAGTGGGCGTCAAGTATCAGCTGCCGGGCACGGAAAGCCTGATCACCGCGTCGCTGTTTGACATCCGTCAAGAGGACGGCGTGGTCTTCCAGACGGTTGATCCGGCGACGTTCAACGGCCTGAACCAGGTGCAGGTGCCCTATGACCTGCGCTCGCGCGGGCTGGAGATTGAAGGCCAGTTCAACTTTGCCAATGGTTTGCGCGTGACCAGCGCCTATACCTATCTGGATATGGAGATCGAGGCAGGGTCCACCGGCACCGTGGGCAACCAGCTGTCGGCCACACCGCACCACACCGCATCGATCTGGGGCTTCTACGAGCCGCAAAGCGGGGCGTTCAAGGGCTTTGGCTTCGGGGCGGGTCTGCGCTATGTCGGCGAAAGCTATGGCGATGATGCAAATACCTACAAGAACGATGCCGAAGTCTTTGCCGATCTGTCGCTGTCCTATGACTTTGGCGAAGTCGGCTATGACGGGCTGAGCGCGCAGATCAACGTCAAGAACGTCTTTGACAACACCGACCAGACCTGCAGCGCGGACTATTGCTATCGCTATGAAGGGCGCACGGCCACGGCCAGCGTCAGCTACCGCTTCTGATGGCGCGGTCTGGGGGAACTTGGGGTGTCGTCGGCGCGATCGGCGGCATCTATATCGCGCAAAGCGTGATTGCGGGCGTCACATGGTCGGGGCTGCCGGGGGTGTTGCGCGCGCAGAAGCTGCCCCTGGACCAGATTGGGTTGATCTCGGTTCTGGTGCTGCCTTGGGCGCTCAAGTTCCTTTGGGCACCGAGGGTTGAACGGTTCCGGCTGCCGGATGGCGGGCGGGACCGGTCGGTCACGATTGTAACACTCGGCGCTGCGGTGGTGATCGCGGCGCTTTTCGTGGTGGGGCTGATCGGCCCGTCGCCAGTGCTGCCTGTTCTGGCGGTGCTGATGGTGGCGGCCTTTGCGACGGCCACGGTGGATATTGCCTGCGACGGCTATGCCGTGGCGGCGTTGAAGGAGACGGAATACGGCTGGGGCAACGCGGCGCAGGTGGGCGGTGCCTATCTGGGGGCTGCGATCGGCGGGGGCGTGTTTCTGATCCTCGTGGACCGCGCCGGATGGCTGGTGGGCGCATGGGGGATGGCGGCGGTGATTGCTGTGCTCTGCGTCCCCTTTGCGATCATCGCGCGGGCGAAAACCGCGCAGGCGCGACCGCATCAACCGCGACTTAGAACCGCCTTGGCCCGCGCCGAGGTGCGTCAGGGTTTGCTGGTCGCGGCGCTTTATGTCGTGGCGCAGAAAACCGCGATGGGGATGTTCGGGCCTTACTTTATCGATGCGGGCTATGATCTGGGTCAGCTTGGACTGCTCAGCGGGGTCGGCAGCCTGACCTTGGGCTTTGCGGGGGCGATGACCGGTGGCGCGGTGGTGCGCCGTTTTGGCACCCGCGTGGTGCTGGCCGGCGCGGTGGCGCTTCAGGCGCTGATCCTCGGGGTGGTTGGCCTGTCTGCGGCGGGTGGCGTTTTCGCCGCCGCGACGGTGGCCCCGATTGCGATGGTCAGCAGCGCGGCCGTCATGGCCTTCGGGTTCGTCGCCCTTTACGGGCAGTTCATGAACTGGTCCGACCCGCGGCAGGGCGGCGTCGATTTTACCTTGTTCCAATGTATGGATGCGGCGGTGAGCATGGTCTCGGGCATGGTCGCCGGGGTCATCGCCGAGCATCTTGGTTACGGTTTCTTTTTTGGTGTGGCCTGTGCCGTCTCGCTTGCGGCATTGCCGCTGATCTGGCGGGTCTCGGGGCAGCGCGCACCGCAACAGGGGATGGCCCATGTCTGATCACACTGCACAAACCGAATTGCCCGGCGTCAACTTCGCCGCCCTGCGTCAGGCCACCTTGGCCGAAGCGGCAGAGCATGATCTGCACGTCGAACAGGATGGGGCGCAGGGGATTGTCGTGGGCACCTATTACGGGCGGATCGCCTTTGCCCCGTCGGGTGCCCATTGCAGGGCCGAGATATCGACCGCGCGCGCCGATTTCCTGCAGACGTTGAAGGACAGTCTGGTGGATCAGATCGGCAGCGTCATGCCCGATGCGGCGCAGGCGATCCGCTGGTCGGATGGGGTGCGTCAGGGTGCCTTGCCCGATAACGCGAGGTTGATGACGGTGCAGCACCGCGAGATGCTGGATTGCGGGTTTATGCGAGTCACGCTGGCGGGCGATGTGGCGCGGTTCTCTGACAGTGCTATCCATTTCCGCCTTGGCATCGCGCAACCGGGCAAGACCCCCCAATGGCCCCGCATCGGAGAGAACGGGGCAACCGTTTGGCCCAAGGGTGAACACAAGCTGCATCTGCCGGTCTATACCGCGCGGCGGGTGGATCGGGAAAACGGGCTGTTGGTGTTTGACCTCTTTATCCACGAAGGCGGGCGCACCACCGATTGGGCGCGCAGCGTTGAGCTGGGGACACAGATCCTTGTCACCGGACCGGGCGGTGGCGGCTGTACGATCACGGGGCCGGTGTTCGGATTTGCCGATGATACCGCCTTTCCGGCCATCGCCCGTATTATGGAGGCGAACCCCGATCTGACCGGGCGCATCATGCTGTATCCATCGCATGTAGATGCCGCGCATTATCCACTCCCAAAGCACACAGGACTGGAGGTTGTTATCGCCAGTGAGGCCGAGCGTCCCACGATGGGGCAGGCGGCCTGCGACGCGGTTTCATCTGCGGCGGACGGGTTTTTATGGTTCGCGGGGCAAAAGGCGATGGCGACGCAGGTGCGCAAGACGTGGAAAGAGCACGGCGGCGCGGCCGATCGGTCCTATATCTCGGCCTTCTGGTGATGCGCTGTCATTGAAAAAAGGCAGCCGGTGAAGAGGCTGCCTTTTCGTTACTTGCACCGGACGGCGCGCCTTACGCGGCGCTGGCGGATACCAGCAGTTGCGCCTCATGCGCGCGCAGAGACCGCCGGGCAGCGACAAAGTTGGACATCCCGTCAGCCGCATCGAGTTCGGGGAACAGCGACAGGATCTCGCTGCGTTGGTCGGACTGGATGCCGGCCATCGAATGTGCCCCCGGCTGGAAGCTTTCGGCCCATGTCCCATCCGCAAACACGACCTCGTGGTTGTCAAACAGCATGTGGATGTAGCTGACCTTGTCCGGCGTGACGGTTTCGACCCCATCGAGCCCGACCAGATGTTTCGCCGCGACCAGAACTTCGCGTTCGCTGAACATCACCTCGGCCGTCTCGGAGGCGACGAGCATGCGGTGGTTCGGGCTGACCATCATATCGCGCTGCGGCACGCCTTCGCCAAAGGCACCGGCCTTGATCCGAACGGGGTTGAAGCCGGGGGTGCGCAGCAGGTTGTCGCGCCCCAGATTGCGGCGACCCACCCAGCGAACCGGCTGCATGCCGTTGTCACGGGTGACGACCAGATCGCCAACCTTGATCTGCTGCACCGGAATCTCGCCGCGTCGCGTGGCAATGGTGGTGCCGGGGGTAAAGCAGATCACGACCTCCTCGATTTCGGAATAGGTTGTGGTGCCGGTCACGTTGCCATCGGCATCGCGGAATTCGATGGTGCCGGATTCAGGGCCCGTTTTGGTCAGCGTGTACTGCGACCGATCGAGCCCGCTGAGGTTCAGAACGTCGACATCTGTTCCGTCGGCATCTTCGCCGCCCACGATGGTGTGATTGCCGCCCGAGGTAAAGTTGAACAGGTCGGAGCCTTGCCCCCCTTCAGCGCGGTCGTTGCCGCCACCCGAGGTGATTGTATCCTGCCCGTCGCCGCCCTCGATCTGATCGTTGCCTTCGCCACCGTCAAGGCTGTCGTTCCCGCCCTGGCCAAAGATCGTGTCGTCGCCCTCGCCGCCCAGAATGGTGTCATTGCCCGCTTCGATCGGGGTCACGACGGCGTCGTCAATCAGGTCGCCAGACAGGGTGAAGCCCGACTGTGTGGAACGGGTTTCGAGCGTGAACTCGATAAACTCGCGGTTCTCGAACTGGCCAGAGAACCACGCATCCTGATCGTCGGGGGAGTTCGCCTCGGTGCCCGCTGCGGTCACGGTGCCATCGGCATTGGTGACATTCAACGACGTGTCATCGCTGGTCGCGAAAGAGGTGAAGCTGTTGGTGTCCAGCGTCACGGATTCCTGATCGCCGGGGTTATTGCGATCGAGATCGTTGAAGGTCGCGGTGGAATTCAGCGCGATCGGCTTGAACTCGCCCGTATCGACGTAGTGCTGGCGGTCGTAGAATTCGAGCCGGAAGGTCGCGGTTTCACCGGCATACCTGCTCCTGCTTCCATCACCGGAGTTCAGCAGGATCTCGAAGCCGGTGCCACCGGTAAGGTCGATGGGCATGTCGTCATTCGAGGTGCTGACCAGCACCAGCCGCGCGAAAACGCCGCCGCCATTGTCCAACGTTGCCACGTTGTCATAAAAGACGCTGTCGCCTTCGTCGGCAGAGTTGCCCGTGTTGAAAAGGCGGCTGGCATAAGACAGCGTGATCGGAGACGCGTCGTTGCCCGGTGCCGTACCGACGCCTGCGTCGCCATATAGCAGGTCATCGCCCGCGCCACCGTCGATCCGGTCGTCGCCGCCTTCGCCAGACACGCGGTCGTTGCCGGCACCTGCATCGATCCGGTCGTCTTCTGCTGTACCTTGAAGGGTGTCTGTCCCCGTCGTGCCGTTGATCGCTGCCATTGTCGTCTGCTCCGCGTGATTTCTGCAAGAAACCACGGTCCGAAGTCGGCAAAGGTTTCGCAAATCGTGAAAAAACTAGCGTTCTTTTTATCGCGGTATGCGCATCTGGCAACGGATTTGACGGCTTTGTGATAAGTTGACGTAGCGACCCTCTCGCGTCAGTTGTGGGCGGCGTGGTGGTTCACGTTTTACGACCAGTGGATACAAAATGGGGGCGGCATTACTGCCACCCCGCGCTTTGGTCTAAGAATTACTTGCGAAGCAATGCCAGTATGACGAGAAAAGGCAGCGTGAATATGCCCTATCTCACCGGCCTGCTTGGAGAAAATCGTGATGCCGTTCTATGCGCTCTACCTGCCAGTAACCCAAGGGTAGATCAAGCGGGGGAAAACCCCCATCTACGGTTGGATTAGCCCTAAAACCAGTGATTTGGCGACCGCATGATCGCGTGTGCTGGCTCGCAGCTTTTCTTTCGCGCCCTTGATGTGTTTCTCGAAGGTTTTTTCGCTGATCTTGAGGGTCCAGCAGATCTCGGCCGGGCGCAGACCGATGGCAAGATAGCTGAGGCAGTCACGCTCGCGCGGGGTGAGGTTAACCAGCACGCTCATGTGATCGCGGCGGATGCCTTCATCCATCGCAAAGGACAAACGTCGTAACGCGCTGCGATGCTGTTGCCAGTAAAGATCGAATTCGCGGTCGGTGCGTGTCTCGCTCACCCAAAGACCGATGCCGGAGATGGCCTGACCCGCGGGCGTGCGGTTCAGCGCGAAAGACGCACCGAACTGCATCCCGATGTCATTCTCAAGCTCGGATTGCATCTGTTGCGGCTCGGTCGCGTGGTCCAGCAGGCTGGCGTCATTCCACAGCACCTCTTTCGTGCCATTGGCGATCAACTCGACCGAGATGTCGTCATCCACCAGCGCCTGTTCCTCGACCGCGGTGACCCAGTCTTGGGGGTAGGTGTGGCGAAAGAAACCGGCTTGGGTAAACCCGCGCACGGTCGCGTCACTGGCGTAAGGGATGATGCCATAGCCGATGCCGGTGACGCCCAGATCGGCGAAGGTTTGGGTGCAGCTGTCCCAAAACGCAACATCGCCCGTGCCCGCTTTCGCGGCACCTGCCAAATCAATCAGCTTTTCCAATGACATGTTCGCCCCCCGGCCTAGGCAACATAATGGCAACGGTGTCGCCAAAAAGCAACATAAAATATGGCTGGAACAAGGCGTTCACCCATTTGCGTAAGGGAGTTCAAAGGCGTCAGGCCGGTGCGTGACAAAATACCCTGTTCGGAAAATCGCAAAGCGCGTAAAAGGAGACCATGAATATTTGCGCGATCACAATGGTTTACAAAGACTACTGGGCGCTGTCCCAGTGGTACGCGCATTACGGGCGCATGCTGGGGTTTGATAACCTCTATATCGTCGCCCACGGGGCCGACGCCAAGATCGCCAGCCTTTGCCCGCGTGCGACCGTGATCACCGTGCCCCGCGAAACGCTGGAAGGGTTCGACCGACGACGCGGGCAGGTGCTGAACAGTTTTGCCGATGGGCTGGCCGTGTCTTTCGACTGGGTGATCCGCACCGATGCGGACGAGCTGATCTGCTATGATCCCGCACTATATACGTCACTGCACGCGGTGTTAGAGACGGCAACGGCAAAGTCGATGTTCGCGCTTGGTCTTAATGTGGCAGAGACCTTGGAGGATGATGTGCTTGCAGAAGGGCAAATGGCTCTTGGCCATCGGCGCACGGCGGTGTTCTCGGGGCACTACAGCAAGGCATGGGTGACCAAACGCGGCACGGGGCTATGGCGCCACGGCATATGGGTCGGGCCCAAGCGCATTGAAACGGCGGTGTTTGACCTGCCGCGCGGTGTCTACTTGATGCACCTGAAATACGCCAATATCGACGCGTTAGAGACGGCAAACCAGCATCGGACCGACGTGGGGAACATGCCGGGGCGCGGCTTGCCCGGTGCCGCGTGGAAAGAGGCGGACCAGACTGCGGCACGGTTCTATGCCCGATTGGCGGGATTTCGCGACGAGACATGGGAGGTCGCGCGCGATCACGCCTATGCCACGATCAGCGCGGAGCCGGTGCGCGATGCCAAAGAGAACGTGCTGCGGGCGAAATCGACAGTGTTCGAGCAGCGGGTGACCTTGCCGGAGTGGGTCGCGGCGACGTTTGGCGATACCTGATCAGTGACCCTTCGACGCTGCGGGTTCCGGTGATGGCGCCTTTACCATGCCCTGTTCCCGTGGTGGGATACCCCGACACAGACCGTAGAATGCGTGGGAGGAGAGCAGGATGACGGATAAGATCAAGGTCGAACGGCACGGGCCGGTGACAGTGCTGCGGCTCGATGATGCCGAGACGATGAACGCGCTGACCTCTGCCATGGCGCTAGAGCTGCGTGACCTGCTGCAACAGGAAGCACAGACAGCGCGGGCGATTGTCTTGGCGGGGTCGCCGCGCGCGTTTTCGGCGGGGGCGAACCTCAAGCAGGGGACGATCGAAAGCGGCAAGGAGCTCGACGCGGGTGCCGCGCTTGAAAAAGCCTACAACCCGTTGATGACGACGCTTCGCGATCTGCCGGTGCCCGTGGTCTCTGCCGTGCAGGGGGCGGTCGCGGGTGTGGGCGCGTCGATTGCGCTGGCCTGTGATGTGATTGTCGCCGGTCGTGATGCCTATTTCCTTGAGGCCTTTGCGCGGATCGGGCTGATCCCCGATGGCGGGGCGACGTGGTTGCTGACACGCGCCGTGGGCCGCGTGCGCGCGATGGAGATGATGCTGCTGGCCGAGAAAATTCCCGCGCCGACGGCATTTGACTGGGGGCTGGTGACGCGGCTGGTCGAGAATGACGCGGTTGACGCCACCGCGCTTGAGATCGCGATCAAACTGGCGAACGGGCCGGTGCGCAGCCTTGCCTTGATCCGCAAAGCCGCGTGGAGCGCTGCCGACACTGATTTTGACACCGCACTGGCGAACGAGCGCAAGTGGCAGAAAGAAGCGGGAAATACCCCCGACTTCAAAGAGGGCGTGGCCGCGTTCCTTGAAAAACGGGCGCCCCGCTTTAACGGGTGATCTGTTGTCGAAGGGGGCTGCGACCCCCTCTGGTTCCTGCGGGTGTCGGTCCCGCGGGAACGAAATCATGATCTGTGCAGTTGTCGCCCTGAAGGGTTTTGATCATGTACCGCCACCTCATCGCCGCTGCTCTTTTAGTCGTTCTGGCTGCCTGCCAGTTGCCGAAAGACCCCGAAAACACCACTGATACCGTGCAAGGTGCCGTGCTGAAAGTCGGTGCGTTGCAAGATCCTTTGCCGGATCAAGACCTGCAGGCGGTGACATTGATCGCCGCGGCACTGGATGCCGAAATCGAATGGCATCGCGAGAACCCGCACCAGATGCTTGATGCGCTTGAGGGGGGTGATCTGCATCTGCTGGCGGGCGGGATACCGAAAGATTCACCGCTGACAGAGCATACGGGCATGACCAACCCCATCGGATATGTGACCGTCGGGGCCGAGCGCCCCGAACGGGTCTTGCTGCTGCGGCGCGGCGAGAACCGGTTTCTCATGCGGTCCAATATGGCGCTGCGTCCGCTGACGCGGGAGGCGCAGGAATGAACCGCTACCCCCCGCTGCCGCAAGAGATCGCCGACAAAATCGCGAAAGCGCGTCGGCTGGAATGGTGGACGCTGTTCTGGCTGGTGACGATCATTTTCGTGATGTTCATGGTCATGGGATCAAGTCAGGCGATGCAGGCGGCGTGGATCGAAGACACGCTATCGCTGTTGCCGCCGATCCTGTTCCTGATCGCCGCGCGGCTTGAACGGATGCCACCAAGCCCGAAGTACCCCTTTGGCCTGCACCGCATCGGCACCCTGGCCTTTGCCCTCTCGGCGGCGGCGCTGACCTTGATGGGCGGTTATCTGGTGTATGACGCGGTGGTCACGTTGGTGCGGCAGGAACATCCCACCATCGGCAGTATCGAACTGTTTGGCACAGAGGTCTGGATGGGCTGGCTGATGGTGGCGGCATTGGTCTATTCGATCATCCCGCCGGTGATCTTGGGCCGCAAGAAGCTGGCCATCGCGCCCGACATTCAGGACAAGGTGTTGCATGCGGATGCTGACATGAACGCCGCAGACTGGAAGACCGGCGTTGCGGGTATTCTGGGCATCATCGGTATCTCGATGGGGTTCTGGTGGGCCGATGCCGTGGCTGCCGGGCTGATCGGGTTGGACGTGTTGAAAGACGGTGGGCGCAATCTGCGTATCTCGGTCGCGGAGCTGTTGGACGGTGCGCCGCGCAAGCTTGGCTCTGCCGAGCGTCAGAATCTGGCGGATCGTGTTCAGAAAGGCATGGACGGCGCGCCCGTCGTCAAGCTGCGCGAGGCCGGACGCTATCTGCACGTGGTGATCGGTGACGACGACGAATTGCTGCCCGATGCGACGCGCGCGAAAGAGCTGGTCGGCGAGGATGACGCCTGGCGCGTGGTCACCCTGAGCGTGAAGCCCGAAAACTAGGCTGCCCCAGGACCGTTGGATTTTTTTCTACATTTAGTCGTGTTTTCAGCGACGGAATTTTCAGGGCTCACGTTAAATGGCTTGATGACCTGATCTGGATAGTTGGAATAATGCGGAAATTTGTGAGTTTGCTGGTGGCCGTCGGGCTTTTGTTCGGGGCTTATGCCATCACCTTTGGCCTGCCCGGCACGGATGCCACAAGCGAGGCGGCGCAGCCTCAATCCGCGGCGGGTGGGCGCCCTGCAGGTGGCCCCCCTGGGGGCGGACGTGCACGGGGGGCGACGTCGGTGGTGACGACCGCGCTGGAACAACGACCCTACGAGGTGACTTTATACGCGACGGGCACAGCATCCTCTTTGCGCAGTGCGGATGTGGTGACTGAAACCGCCGGTACAGTGGTCGAAACCCGGCTGACCGCGAACCGCGACGTTGAACAGGGCGAGGTCCTTGTGCGGTTGGATGCGCGGACCCAAGAGTTGAACCTTGAAATCGCGCGCGCCAATCTGCAGCAGGCGACCGATACGGTCGACCGCTATGACCGGCTGCGGGCCGGTGGCAACTCTACCATTACCGATGTCGCACAGTCAGAGGCGCGCGTGGCGCAGCAACTGGCCGATGCCGAAGTGGGTCTGGCCGAAGTCGCGCTGGAAGACCGCACGATCCGCGCGCCCATCTCGGGGCGTCTGGGGCTGAGCGAGGTTGAGGTCGGCGATATCCTTGGCGCCAATGACGTGATTGCAACGATCGACCAGACCGAAACGCTGGTGGTTGAATTCGAACTGCCCGAACGCGCTATCGGTGTCCTAGGGCAGGCGCATGAGGTGCTTGTCTCTACCTCTGCCTTTGTCGGTCGGTCGATCACCGGAGATATCCTTTCATTCGACAGCCGGATCGATGCGGTCACGCGCTCGGTCACGGTGAAGGCCAAGATCGACAATGCGGAACGCATCCTCTGGCCGGGCATGACCTTTGCGGTGCGCCTGCTGCATGAAAGCGAACCGCTGCCGGTCTTGCCGTCGACCGCGGTGACGTGGTCGCGCATGGGTGCGGCGGTTTGGGTGGACGATGGCGGTACCGCAACGCGGGTGCCGATCACGATCCTTTACCGTAAAAACGAATTCGTCTGGGTCGAGGCCGACATCGCCGATGGCGCGATGGTTGTAACCGAAGGCGCGCAAAAGCTGCGGGACGGGGCGAAAATCACCGCGGTCGGTGCCGAGACTGAAAAGGCACCGTCATGAGCGATACCCCTGCAAAGCCCCGTGGCGGGCTCGCCGATCTATTCGTCTCGCGGCCGATTTTCGGGATCGTCATCAATCTGCTGATCCTGATCGCAGGGCTGGCGGCGCTTGTGGCTGTGGACGTGCGGGAAATGCCCGACGTTGACCAGCCGGTTCTATCCGTGCGCACCACCTATGAAGGTGCGGTGCCCGCCACCGTCGACCGTGAGGTGACGCAGGTGCTTGAGGATGCGCTGAGCGCGCTTGAGGGGTTATCCTATATGGAATCCACCTCGACCACGGGGTCGAGCCGGATCACCATTGATCTGTCCGAAGGCACCGATGTCGATGTCGCGGCAAATGAGGCGCGCGAGATCGTTTCATCGACGTTGCGTGACCTGCCCGATGATATCGAGGATGATCCGACCGTGACCAAAAGCGACAGCAACGCGGATGCGATCATCCGGCTGGCGCTGATGGGCGACGCGAGTCTTGATGCGTTGACCGAGCTGGCCGAGGGCGTCGTCTATGACCGGCTGTCCACCATCGACGGCATTGCAGAGGTCACCCTGCGCGGCGAGCAACCCAATGAATTCCGCGTGACGCTGGATATGCCCGCGTTGCTTAGTCGGGGGATGACCCTGTTCGATGTCTCTGACGCACTGGCAGCGCTGCGCGATGACACGCCGCTGGGATCGCTGGATTCAGATGCGCAAACCTTGGCGCTGCGGGTCGGCAACGCGAATGTCACTGTTGATACCGTGGGCCAGATCCCGATTGATGCGAATACGCGCGTTTCTGACGTGGCTTTCGTGCGGTTGCTGCCGGAAGAGGACGCCGTGCTGACCCGCGTGAACGGGCAGACCGCCGTCGGCATGGACATCACGCGGCAATCCGTGGGCAACACGCTGTCGATCTCGGAAGATGTGGCCGTTGCGGTGGCTGATCTGCAATCGGCGCTGCCCGACGGCGTTCGGCTTTTCGTGACCTCTGACGATGGGACATTCATCAGAGGATCCCTGACCGAGGTGATGAAATCCATCGCTTTGGCGACGGGGATTGTGGTTGTGGTGATCTTTGCCTTTCTACGTTCCCCCCGTGCGGTGATGATCCCGGCGGTGACCATTCCGGTGTCGCTGGTGGGCACGGTCGCCGCGATCTGGCTGACGGGGTTTTCGGTCAATACCATCAGCCTGCTGGCACTGGTGCTGGCGACGGGGATGGTGGTGGATGACGCGATTGTCGTGATCGAGAATATCGTACGCAAACGTAAACAGGGGATGGGGGCTTTTGCTGCCGCTGCGGCGGGCACGAACGAGGTGTTCTTTGCCGTCATCTCTACCACCGCGACGCTGGCGGCGGTGTTTATCCCGATCTCTTTCCTGCCCGGTCAGGCCGGTGGGGTGTTCAGCGAGTTCGGTTTTGTGCTGGCCTTTGCTGTCACGCTGTCGTCCATCACCGCGCTGACGCTGGCACCGGTTCTGGCGGCCTTTCTTGATCCGGGCAAATCCGCGCTCGAGGCAACGGCAAAGCCGCAAGGCTGGGCCGGGCGGATGTTTGACACGGTGATGGACAAAGCCATTCGCATGCCGTTGGTGGTGCTGGGGGCGGCGGGGGCCTTTGTGATTGTGGCGGCGGGGGCGGCGGGCACTTTGCCCTCTGCCATCACGCCCGACGAGGATCGCGGGTTCTTTCTGGTACAGGCGCGCGGCGCTTCCGATACCACGATCGACTACCTTGATACCCAGGTTGATCAGATCGAAGAGATCCTGACCCCCTATCAGGAAAGCGGCGAGGTTACCTCGGTTCAGAGCATCGTTGGCGTGGGTGGTGGCACCAGCGCCTTCATCATCGTGCGGCTTGATGACTGGAGCAATCGCGACCGCAGCCAATCCGCACTGGTCGCCGAGATCAGCGGAAAGTTGGCGCGGGTGCCCGGCGTTCAGGCCTCTGCGCGGGGAACCAACAGCCTCAATATCCGCGGCGGCGGGCAGGGCTTGCAATTCGCGGTGACAGGCAAGGACATCGCGGCGATGACCACGGCAACCGAGGCTTTGGTCGCGGCGATGGCGCAGGATGAGGCGTTTTTGAACCCGCAACTTTCCAACGACGCGGTGCAGGCGCAATACGAGGTCCGCGTTGATCCCGAAATGGCGAGCGTCTTTGGCCTGACAGAGGCCGAGATCACCCAGACCATCGGCGCAATGACCCAAGGCAAGGTCGCCGTCACCGTCTTTGCGGACGAGATCGAGACGGATGTGAATGTCGTGCCCGGTGGCCCACCGATCGATGACCCGTCTGATCTTGATAACATCCAGTTGCAGTTGCCGGGCGGTGCCTATGTGCCCCTGTCCGCGGCGGCAGAGCTGGTGCCCGTGGTCAGCCAGTCCACGCTCGAACGGCAGGGCGGGTCGCTGGCGGTATCGGCGCAGGCGAACCTGAACGACGGTATCGATCTTAGCGTCGCGATGACCCGTCTGACGGCGATTGCCGATAGCGTGCTGCCCGACGGGATGGGGATCATCTTTACCGGCGAGGCGGCGACGCTGAGCGATAGCCAGACAGAGATGTATATGGTGTTCGGCGTCGCGTTGGTGGTGGTCTTCCTTGTGCTGGCCGCGCAGTTCGAAAGCATCGCCAGCGCTGTCGTCATCATGCTGACCGTGCCCTTTGGTCTGGCGGCGGCGCTTTTCGCGATCTCGCTCAGCGGTGGATCGTTGAACTACTACAGTCAGATCGGGCTGGTGATGCTGATCGGGGTGATGGCGAAGAATGGTATCCTGATCGTCGAATTTGCCAACCAGTTGCGCGAGGCGGGGCAGGATATCGACAGCGCCATCCGAGACGCGCTGCGTCTGCGGATCCGTCCGGTGATGATGACGATGGTGTCGACCGTCTTTGGCGGCTTGCCGTTGATCCTGACCTCGGGCGCGGGGGCCGAAGCGCGCATCGCCGTGGGCTGGGTGATCGTGGGCGGGCTTGGGTTTGCTACCGTGTTCACCCTGTTTCTCACGCCGGTCTTCTACCGCTATGTAGCGGTCTGGGGGGCAGAGCCGGGGATGGCATCAAAACGTCTGACCCGCGAGGCGGCGATCTGACGAAAACCGCGGGGCCGGTCGCAAAGAACCGGCCCCGCGTTGGTATGCTTCTGACGGTGCGAGACGGGTGTTTGCCCCTTCGCCCCGCAGCAATCAGTCGATATGGGTGACCAGCGTTTCCGCCGATTTGCGTACCTTTTTCATCGGGGCCAGCCAGTCAGATTCCGCGTCGCGGTAGCCCAGAGGCAGCAGGATCACCGACCGCAGGCCGCGCTCTTTAAGGCCCAGAATCTCGTCTACCTTGGCTGGGTCGAAACCCTCCATCGGGGTGCTGTCGACCTCTTGTTCAGCGGCGGCAACCAGTGCCACCCCAAGCGCGATATAGGCCTGACGCGCGGCATGGGCGTAGTTTACCTCGGCATCGCGGGGCAGGTAGTTGTTTTTCAGGTTCTCGTAATAGGCGCTGAGCAAGGGCAGGTCGCCACGGGCTTCGACGTTCAGATCGGTGACCGCGTCGATGCGGTCTTTGGTGTAGTTATCCCACGCCGCGAACACCAGCAGATGTGACCCTTCGGTGATCTGGGTCTGGTCGCTGGCGGCTTTCTGGATCTGCGCCAGCTTGTCGGGGTTGGTCACGACCAGCAGCTCGAAGGGCTGGGTGCCGCTTGAGGTGGGGGTCATGCGGATGGCTTCGACGATGGTGTCGACTTTTCCCTGAGGGACCTTCTTGGACGGGTCCATCTTCTTGGTCGCATAGCGCCAGTTCAACTGCTCTAGTAGGGTGCTGGTCATCGTGATCATCCTGTTTTTGGCCCCTCGGGGCGGCGTGTGTACCGGCGCGATGTAGGAATCCCCGCGCCCCAACACAAGGAGACCGGCGCAATTCGCACCGGTCCCGGTTGGTATAAGGGCGTCAGGTCAGGGTCAGATCGACCGGCCCGCCCCGTCCCAGTAGGGCGCACGCAGGCGGGGTTTGAAGATCTTGCCGCTGTCTTCGCGGGGCAGGGCCTCGTGGAAATCGACGATCCGTGGCGCTTTGAAACGGGCCAGTTTGCCGTCAAGGAAATCCAGCACCTTCTGTTTGTCGGCGCTATGCCCGTCGGCCAGTTCAACGGCGGCGACAATCTGTTCGCCAAATTCGGGGTCAGGCGCGCCAAAGACGGCGACATCGCGGATGAAAGGCGCGCGCATCAGCACCGCCTCGATTTCGGCGGGAAAGATATTGGCCCCGCCCGAGATGATCATGTCTTTCTTGCGATCCGTGATGAACAGGAACCCGTCCTCATCCACCGACCCCAGATCCCCGACAGAGAAATGCCCGTGCTTTTCAGCCGAGGCGCGGCTTTCGGGATCGTTGGAATAGTCGAACCCGCCGAAGGCATCCATGCGGGCATAGATCTCGCCCACCTGACCGGCGGGCAGCTCGTTCCCATCGGGGTCAAGGATCATCAACGTGCCGCCCATCTGCATCCGCCCTGCGGTGCCGGGCCGTGCCAAAGCATCGGCCGAGGATACCATCGTCATGAACCCGATCTCTGTCGCGCCGTAGCTTTCCCAGAACACAGGCCCCCACCAGTCGATCATCGCGACCTTCAGGTCATGTGGCCAGGGTGACCCGGTTGAGACGCAGAATTCCACCGAGGACAGGTCATATTTCGCCTTTACCTCTTGGGGGAGCTTTAGCATCCGGCTCATCATGGTGGGCACCAGATAGATATGGGTAATGCGCTGAGCCTCGATCGTGGCGAGGAAGCTTTCGGGATCGAACTTGGGCGCGACAAAGGTCGATACGCCCGGGGTGACCAGCGCGGCAGAGGTCAGCGTTGACGGCGCCGAGTGATAGATGGGCGCTGCCGTAAAGAACCGCGACCCGGGTTTGAGCTGCAACATCTCGGTGCCTACGCGCGAAAGCACCTCTTCAAAGTCGCGCTTGGGCCCGCCCCCCAAACGCCGCACGCCCTTCGGCTTGCCGGTCGAGCCCGAGGTATAGCGCATCAGCGGGCGCATCATCTCGCGCGGGGTAATGGGGTCGGCAGCATCTACCAGCGCGGACCATTCCGGTGTCTCAGGGTCGGTCTTTGCGGCGGCGTCATCAATGCCATAGGCTTGACGCAGCGCGGTATCAGGGGTGACCGCGATGACCGTGCGCCCTTCAAGGGCGGGGCGCAGCGCGTCGATCAGGTCACGGTGGATGATCACGAACTGCGCGCCGCTGTCGTCACAAATGGCGCCGGCCTCTTCTGCCGCAGCGTGCCAGTTCTGCGCCACGATGACCGTGCCGGCCATGGCCGCGGCGCGCATAACCTCGAGCTGGGTCAGATCGTTGCGCATGATCAGCGCCACAGGCACATCCGCGCCCGCCCCCAGATGCGTCAGTGCCGCAGCACCCTGCGCCGCGCGCTGTTCAAACGCCTCTCGTGCAAGCTTGCGATCAAAATCCGCAATCACCGTATCCGACATTAGATGTACTCCCATCGTGCCAATGCCCACCCGCCACTTTCGGGCGTGCAGGTTGTTTCGTTCCCTTACGCTAAGGTAACCTTACTTTGGGGAAGGGTCCATCGGGGGCCCGTGCGCGACGTTACGGCAGAGCGGATTTCTCTTAGGTGAATCGGCACTTGACGGCTATACCGGAAATATATTCTGTTTTTCACAGATGTCTTGGGAGGGATAATCGTGGATGTACTGATTTCGGTCGTCTTGCCGCTTGGCTTGGCGTTTATCATGTTTACCTTGGGTGTCGGGCTGACACCTGCGGATTTCGCCCGTGTCGGGCAGCGGCCGCTTGCATTTTTCATCGGGGCGCTGAACCAAAGCATCCTGCTGCCGCTCGTGACCTTTATCTGTGTGCTGGCGTTCGGCATCCGCGCGGAAATGGCCGTGGGGTTCATGATCTTGGCGGCCTGCCCCGGTGGGGTGACCAGCAATGTGATCTCGAAGCTGGCGAAAGGGGATGTGGCGCTGTCGGTGTCGCTGACGGCGGTGATCAGCCTTGCCAGCGTGGTGACCGTGCCGCTGATTTTGGGCCTGTCGATGGGATATTTCATGGGCGATGCGGCGCCCGCGATCGACATCACTAAAACCGCTGTCACCATGTTTGCCCTGACGGTGGTGCCTGTCACGCTTGGCTTGGGGGCGCGGGCGATGGCCCCTGCCGCGATGACCCGGGCCGAGCCTAAGCTGAGCGCGGTGGCGACGATCCTGTTTGCGGTGATCGTGCTGGCGGCGCTGGCGGCGAATTGGGCGCTGTTTGTGGAAAATATCGTGGTGATCGGGCCCGCGCTGCTGGTCTTGCTGGCCGCGCTGACCACCATCGGCTTTGTCGTGCCGCGGCTGCTTGGCCGGTCGGTAACCGAGGCCAAGACCATCTCGGTCGAGACGGGGGTGCAGAACAGTACCCTGGGGATCGCCGTCGCCGCGATCATTGTCGGCGGCGAGGGTGGGTTCACCGCCTATGCGCTGCCGTCGGCTGTTTATGGTATCCTGATGTATCTGATCATCCTGCCCGTCGTTTTGAAATACCGCCGCATCGGCACAGCGTAAGGAGCTTTGCATGAACACCTCTGACGTTATTATCGTGGGCGGCGGTCTGGCCGGACTGGTCGCCGCAGCCGAACTGGCTGATCGTGGTAAACAGGTCACCATCATCGATCAGGAACCCGAAGCCTTTCTGGGCGGGCAGGCCTTCTGGTCCCTTGGCGGGCTGATGCTGATCGACAGCCCCGAACAGCGCCGGATGGGCATCAAGGACAGCCGCGAACTTGCGCTGCAAGACTGGATGGGATCGGCGCAATTCGACCGGCCCGAAGACGCGTGGCCGCGCAAATGGGCCGAGGCCTATGTTGATTTCGCCGCAGGCCCGATGCGCAGCTGGCTGTACGATATGGGGATGCGGTGGTTTCCCGTCGTGGGATGGGCCGAACGCGGCGGCAGCTTTGGGTCGGGTCACGGCAATTCGGTGCCGCGCTTCCACCTGACCTGGGGTGTTGGGCCCGGAACAATGGAACCATTCGAACGCCGCGTGCGGGAACATCAGCAGGCCGGTCGCATCACGCTGAAATTCCGCCATCGCTGTTCGCATATCATCATGGAAAACGGTGCCGCGGTCGGTGTCTCGGGCGAGGTGCTGGCGGCGGACGGGGCATCGCGCGGGCAAAAGACCAACCGTGATATCGTGGGCGATTTCGAACTGCGCGCGCCCTCTGTCGTTGTTACCTCCGGCGGGATCGGCGGAGATTTCGAGCTTGTGCGCAAGTCATGGCCGACGGCACGTCTTGGCCCCGCCCCGAAAGAGATGATCGCCGGCGTACCCGCCCACGTCGATGGCCGCATGATCGCCATCAGCGAGGCGGCGGGCGGCCAGCTGATCAACAATGACCGCATGTGGCACTATACCGAGGGCGTGAAGAACTGGGACCCGATCTGGCCCAACCACGGTATCCGTATCCTGCCTGGCCCATCGTCGATGTGGTTCGATGCAAAGGGCAACCGCTTTCCCGCGCCGTCGCTGCCGGGGTTCGACAGTCTGGGGTCTTTGAAGATGATCCTTGATACGGGCTTTGATTATTCGTGGTTCATCACGACGCAGAAGATCGTGAAAAAGGAATTTGCCCTGTCGGGGTCAGAGCAGAACCCCGATTTCGCAGACAAAAGCTGGGTCAAAGTCTTGCAGCAACGTATCCTGAACAAAGCCGCGACCCCCGCCGTCGAGGCCTTTAAGGAGCATGGCGAGAATTTCGTCGTCGCCCAAACATTGCCCGAGCTCATCGCCAAGATGAACGGGATGGAGGGGAATGATCTGTTGTCGCTTGACAAGATCGAAGCCGAGATCAGGGCTCGCGACAGTCAGGTCGACAACAACTTTACCAAAGACGCGCAGATCATGGCGATCCATGCGGCGCGGAATTATCGCGGCGACAAGCTGCAACGCACGGCCAAACTGCACAAGATCCTCGACCCTGAAAACGGGCCGTTGATCGGGGTCAAGCTGAACATCATCACGCGCAAAACTCTGGGCGGGTTGCAGACCAATCTTGACAGCCAGATGCTGGATGCCTCTGGCACGCCGATCCCAGGGCTGTTCGCGGCAGGCGAGGTCGCCGGTTTTGGCGGCGGTGGGTATCACGGGTATAACGCGCTTGAGGGGACGTTTTTGGGCGGCTGCATCTTTTCGGGGCGGCAAGCGGGGCGGGCGGATACCATCGCCTGACCCGCAGGCGCTAATCCGACAGGTATTGCGCCAGATAATGCTCAAGCACTTTGGTCAGCTCTTGCGAATAGGGGCGAGAGCTGCGCCGATCCGCCTGCGCCGCGACCAGATCTTCCATCGCAAGGGAGATCTGGATCGTGGTTTTGGCCACCACCACCGGATCGCCCCCCTGAAACCCGTCGGCACCGCTTTCCCATCTGTTGCATAGAAAGCGGACCAGATCGTCGTGGTCGTCATCCTCGATCGCGAGCGGCCCGCGTTTCGTCGCGAAATGCAGCAGCAGCGGGCGGTAGTAGGGATGCCGCGCCAGATAGCTGCGCTGCACATCCAGCACGGCACGCAACCGGTCCCGCCATGTTGTATGGGCGTGCACATCATCAAGGCTGGCGAAAAGCTTGGCGCGTAATTCATTGGCGGTCTGCGAATAGAGCTCAAGCAGCACGTCATCAAGCGTGGGAAAATACCGATAGATAGAGCTGACAGGCACCTCGGCACGGGTCGCGATGGCGGTGGTGGTCAGGTCTTGCAGCCGGTTCTCGGCCAGCAGCGCCGCCGTGGCGTTCAGGATGACATGCACGCGGGTCACCGCACGCGACTGGCGCGGCGTTTCACGGGTCCGCAGGGGGCCAAAGATGATCGGGACCATGGGTTTCCCTTTCTGCGCAACGATGCCGGTTTCGGCAGTCCCTTAACGATAGGGGCGCAGAACCCCAAGCGTAAAGAGGAACGCTGCATCAAGCGACTGCCACGGACTGACCAATCAATCACATTTTGCGATCAGTTGGATAATTATAATCCGTTGGATTGATGTATCGGAATGGCCGATAGTGCACGGGACACGACGATACTTAGGCACGCTATGACTGATACGACCCTCTCTGACCTTGTTCACGCCGATAAAACCACGCCATCGATCTGGCCGGGTCTGGCGCTTGCCGCCTTGATCGCCGCGCTGGCCTTAGCGCTGCGGTATCTGCCGGGGGTGGGGATGCTGAGCCCGTTGATCCTCGCGATCCTTCTGGGGATGGCGCTGCGCAATACTCTTGGCACACCCGAGGTGGCGAAGGCAGGGCTTGCGATCAGCATGCGACAGATATTGCGGGCGGGGATTATCCTGATGGGGTTGCAGCTGACGCTGGGGCAGGTTGCGGCTGTCGGCTGGGTGGGGGTCGCGGTGATCGCGCTGTCGCTGGTACTGACCTTCGGGTTCACAACATGGCTGGGCCGCGTGCTGGGGGTGGATGCCAAGCTGACGCAGTTGATCGCGGCGGGCACGTCGATCTGCGGGGCGTCTGCCGTGATCGCAACCAATACCGTCACCCGTGGCCGCGACGAAGACGTCGCCTATGCGGTGGCCTGTGTGACGATTTTTGGCTCGCTCTCCATGATCCTGCTGCCCTTGGCCGAAAACTGGCTGACCCTTGGCCCGCGCGGCTTTGGCCTTTGGACCGGTGCGTCGATCCACGAGGTCGCCCAGGTCGTCGCCGCCGCCTTCCAGCGCGGAGAGGAGGCCGGCCAGTTCGGCACGATTGCCAAGCTCACGCGGGTGATGATGCTTGCGCCGATGATCCTGTGTCTGGGGGCCTTTGCCGCGCGGCGGCGTCAGGGGCAATGCGGTGGCGGCAAGGCCCCGATCCCGTGGTTTGTTTTCGGGTTCATCGCGATGGTCGGCGTGGCCTCGACCGGATGGGTGCCGCAGGCGGTGCTGGACCCCGCGACCGCTGTGACGCAATTCCTGCTGGCGATGGCGCTTGCGGCGATGGGGCTTGAGACCGATCTGCGCAAACTTGCCGCGGCGGGGGGGCGTCCGGCCTTGCTGGGGGCGGCGGCTTGGGTCTTTATCATGGGGGTCAGCCTTGCGCTGATCATCCTGACGGGGGCCGCCTGATGACACTGGACCAGTTGCGCATTTTCGTTGCCGTGGCAGAGCGTGAACACATGACCCGCGCCGCCGAAGCATTGAACCAGACCCAAAGTGCGACCAGCGCTGCCATCGCCGCGCTGGAAGAGCGTCACAACCTGCGCCTTTTTGATCGTATCGGGCGGCGGATTGTGCTGACCGATGCAGGGCGCGATTTTCTGGGTGAAGCCCGCGCCGTTCTGGCCCGCGCCGCCATCGCCAGCCAGCGGCTGGATGATCTGGCGGGGGTGAAACGCGGCAGGCTGCGGCTTGCGGCAAGCCAGACGGTCGCGAACTACTGGCTGCCCGCGGTGATCGCGCGGTTCCGCGAGGCGCACCCCGAGATCGCGCTGACGGTGCGGATCGGTAACAGCGACGACGCCGCCCGCGCGGTCGAAGCATTGCAAGCTGACATCGGCATTATCGAGGGGGACTGCCAGCTCACCACACTCCACGCCAAGGCGGTGGCGGGGGATACGCTGCGGCTGGTGTTCCCAAGCGGTGCCGAGGGGGGCGATCTTTCGCCTGAACGCTTGCGCCAGACCCCTTGGATCCTGCGTGAAGCAGGGTCAGGCACGCGCGACAGTTTTCTTCAGTGGCTCGGGCGGCAGGGTTTGGGACTGGAGGATCTGGAAAGCACGCTAGAGCTTCCGTCAAACGAGGCGGTGTGTAGCGCGGTCGAAGCGGGTATCGGTGCCGCGCTGCTGTCCGATCTGGTTGTCCGCCGGTCGATCGAGGCGGGGCGGATGGTCGACGTGCCCATCGACACCCCGCAGCGACGGTTTCACATCCTGACCCATGCCGAACGCCAGCCAAGCGCGCTTGAGGGGCGGTTCATCGACCACGCCGAGACAGGCATTTAGCCCCCGCTGCTAGATAAGCTTCTGCCGCGCATCGGGGACAGTGGCAGGCGCCATCTTGGCGGCCTGAATCATCGCGGTTTTACACCGCCACGCGGGCAGGCGGATGACGGCGCGGCTGTGATCCGCTTCTGCGTGGACCTCAAAATCGCCGCCGTGCATCTCGACCAGCTTGCGGGTCAGGGGCAGCCCCAGACCCAGCCCGCCCTTGGTCGCGCGGTGGTCCAGCGACCCGCCCACGACAAAAGGTTTGTAAAGTTCGGCCAGTTCGACATGTTCGTCGAAACTGCCGTTGTCCCGCACCGAAATCTCGATATTCCCGTCCATGTCCTGAAACGTCTCTAGGGTGATGTCGGTCCCGCCGTGCATCACGGCATTCAATACCAAGGCTGTGACGGCAAGCTCGATCTGTTCGGCGTCCACATGCAGCGTATCCAGCATCACAGTATCACGAAGCGTGACCGTTTTGGCCGCCGCATCCGTGGTGGGGAACTGCAACCCTGCAACCGCGCTCAGGATCGCGCCAAGGTCGCAGTTTTGTTCGTTCAACCGCAGCTCGCCGGTGCTGGCGTTACTATAGGACAGGATCGTTTCAATCAGTTTCGTCAGGTGATCCACCGACCGACGGGCGGAATGGATCAGCGTGGGGTTGGTGCCGGTGCTTGCTGTCGCCTCCAACAGCTTGAGACTGCCGAAAAGCACGGTCAGCGGCGTGCGCAACTCGTGCCCGACCAAGGTCAGGAAGGCTGATTGCGCGGTTTTATCCTGCTGCACCTCGGGGGCTTCGGGTTGGCTCCGCTCTAGTGCTGCAACGACGATACGACCCAGATCGGTGAGCAGGGCAATCTGCTTTTCCGAAGGGTATTCATGGGGCTTCAGGTCCAGCGCACAAAGGCTGCCAAAGCGGTGACCGGAGGACAGGATAAGCGGCACACCCGCGTAATAGCGCGCCTCCGGCCCGCCCTTGGCGACCATCGGGTGCCGTTCAAAGCGGGCGTCCTTGCTGAGATCTGGCACGATCATCGGCGCGTCGGACATAATGGTGTGCGCACAAAAACCGGTGTCCTTAGGCATCGGGTCCAGATGCATGCCCACAACGGATTTATACCACTGGCTGTCCTCTTCGACCACGCTGATATGCGCAATCGGACAGTCAAGCAGGGTGCGCGCCGCCTCGCATATCGTGTCAAACAGCGCTTCGTTTTGTGCGGTCAGTCCCGGAATATCAAAAACGGCGCGCAGGCGGGCTTCTTCGTTAAAGGGGATCGGATAGGTTCTCATGCGGGGCTCCTTGGCTTTGGGTCAACTTGGTTAACAAATTAGGCATTCCTGCGGTCGCTTCGTGTCAGGACGGGGGGATAAGTAAGGTATGTTGACGTCACGGAAGTCGCGGCAGGCCGCCCACACATATGGTGGTTTCCAATCGCGGCGTTCCCTCCTATCGTTGCATCAATACGCAGGGCGAAGGGGGCGGAACGATGACATCCCACGGGCATGATCACGACGGCGATCATTCACATCTGACAGAGACCGAGGCGCGGGTGAGAGCGCTGGAAAGCCTGCTGAGCGCCAAGGGCTATATCGACAGCGCGGCGGTGGACCGGATCATCCAGACCTACGAGACCAAGATCGGCCCGCGCAACGGCGCGCATGTGGTGGCGAAATCATGGGTAGAGCCGGAATTCGAGGCATGGCTAAGGCGCGATTCCTCTGCAGCGATCCATTCGCTTGGGTATCATTCCCGTCAGGGCGAGCATATCGAAGCGGTGTTCAACTCGGATGAGGTGCATCATCTGGTCGTCTGCACGCTGTGCTCTTGCTACCCGTGGTCGGTGCTGGGGCTGCCGCCGACGTGGTATAAATCGCCTCCCTTCCGGTCGCGGGCGGTGATTGATCCGCGTGGGGTGCTGGCGGAGTTCGGCGTGACCCTTGATCCGGCAACGCGGGTCGAGGTGCATGATTCAACCGCCGAGATCCGCTATCTCGTGATCCCGCAGCGCCCCGCAGGAACCGAAGGTTATTCGTTGGAACAGTTGGCCGATCTGGTGACCCGCAATGCGATGATCGGGACAGGGCTGGCGCGCGCGCCGCAGGTGGCATCATGAACGGCGGCGCGGACCTTGGCGGGATGATGGGCTTTGGCCCCGTGGTGCAAGAAGAGGACGAACCGCTGTTTCACGCCCCCTGGGAGGCCCGCGCACTTGGTATCGTGGTGGCGCTTGGGGCCTGCGGGCAGTGGAATATCGATGCTGCGCGATCCGCGCGCGAGGATATGCATCCGGGCGATTATACCCGCACGCCCTATTACGCGATCTGGCTGAAAGCGGCCAAGCGATTGATGGTGGAAAAGGGGATGCTCACCGAGGCAGAGATCGCGCAATCGGTGCCGCTGACCCCCGCCGCGCCGATCAAACGCAAGCTTGCTGCGGAAGATGTCGACGCCATGTTGGCGGCCGGTGGTCCGGCGGACCGACCCGCGACTGGGACCCCGGCCTTTGCCGTCGGGGATCAGATCAGAACGATCAACAACCATCCCACCACCCACACCCGCATGGCACGCTATGCCCGCGACAAGATCGGGACGATCACCAAGGTGCACGGGTTTCACGTCTTTCCCGATAGCAATGCGCAAGGGCAGGGCGAGGATCCGCAATGGCTGTATCAGGTGGCCTTTTCGGCGCGCACGCTTTGGGGCGATCAGGCGCGCGCGGATGACAGCGTGACCCTTGATCTGTGGGAACCCTATCTAAGGACCGTATCATGACCCTGCCCGATCTTTCGCTATTGCCCGATATTGCGTTGTCGGATGATGAACCGGTGTTTGACGCGCCGTGGCAGGCGCAGGCCTTTGCGATGGCGGTGTCCCTGCATCAATCGGGGGCCTTCACATGGGCCGAATGGGCGCAAGCGCTGACCGCAGAGGTGCATTCAGGGACAGAGCGTGACTACTACCAGCACTGGCTAACGGCGCTGGAAAAGATCGTGGCGCAGAAGCAGCTGACAACGGCGGGCGAACTGGCGGCGTGTAAAGACGCATGGCACGAAGCTGCGGCGCGGACGCCTCACGGGCAAGCTATCACGCTGTAGAAAGCTCCGGCGCAGGAAACTCCGCGCCGGAGGCGATGTCTTAGCGGCCGACCCAATCGGGCAGGAACATCACAATATCGGGCACGGCGATCAACGCCGCGACGATCAGCAGATCAACGATGACGAACCAGAACACGCCCTTGAAGATCGTGGACAGCGACGCGGTATTGCCGACCACACCTTTGATCACAAAGACGTTCATCCCCATGGGCGGCGTAATCATCCCGATTTCGAGCAGCTTGACCAGCACCACACCGAACCACAGCAGGCTATAGCCCGTCTCTTCGACGATGGGCAGAACGATAGGCAAGGTCAGCAGCATTGCACCGACGGGCTCCAGCATCATGCCAAGCGCGAGATAGACGCAAACGATGCCGATCATAATCAACAGCGGCGCGGCACCAAAGCCCAGGATCGCATCGGACAGCGCGTCCCCGATCCCCGACAGCGCCAGAAAGCGTGTCAGCAGGCTGGCCCCCACGGCGATGATCAGCAAAGCGGCGGTGGTGGTCAGCGTTTCGGTGATCGCCATGCGCAGCGCCTTGAACGTCAGCGTACGGTACAGCAGGGCGACAATGGTCGACAGCATGGCCCCGATGGCGCCCGCTTCGGTCGGGGTGAACGCCCCGCCAAACAGACCCACGAACACACCGATCACGATCAGCAGCACCGGCCATGTCTGACCCAATGCCTTGATCTTTTCCGCGCGCGTCGCGCTGATCTGGACCGGAGGTGCAAGATCAGGGTTCATCTTCACCCGCACGAGGATCAGCACGATATAGGCGACCAGCGTGATCACCCCGACCACCAAACCACCCAGGAACAGGGCACTGACCGACTGCCGCGAGATGATACCGTAAAGGATCATCAGGATCGATGGCGGGATCAGGGCCCCAATGGTCCCCGCCGCGGCAACGGTGCCCGTCGCCAGTTCGGGGCTGTACCTGTGACGCACCATTTCAGGCACCGCGATTTTACCCATCGCCGCAGAGCAGGCGACCGAGGATCCGGTCACAGCGGCAAAACCCGCGCAGCCAAAGACTGACGCAATCGCAAGTCCGCCCGGCAGGCTCGACAGCCAGATCTGCGCGGCGTTGAACAGCCCCTGCGTCAGCCTTGTGTGATAACAGATGAACCCCATGAACAGGAAGGCGGGGATAGAGCTCAGCACCCATGAATTGGCAAAGCTATAGGGCACGATCCCGAGGCTCCCCCAGGCGATGTTCCAGTTGAACATGGACCAAAGCCCGCCAAAGGACACGGCGATCAGCGAGATGCCAATCGGGATACGCATCAGGATCATCGCCAGCAGGATCGCGATAAAGATGCCTGCGATTTGTAACTCGGTCATTGTGCGTCTCCGCCGGCTAGATAGGGGTCTTCAACCTGCAAGGCGTTCAACCCGTGGGGGCGGCCGGTAAGGTGACAGATGAATTTCCACGCGGCGACGATCGACATCAGGCCAAAGCCCAAGGGCAGCGCCAGATAGGTGGGCCATGTGGTCACCTTGCCGCCTGCCTCGATCGAATAGGAGCCGCCGATAAATTTCGCCAAAGCCTCGTCTCCGGTGCGGATCGCGACGGTGGCGGTCACGATGCAGGTCAGCAGCAAGGCCAGCCCCGCGAGAAAGCTTTGTACTTTGGTGGGAAACCTTTCGACCAGCAGTTCAACCGCGATGTGGCTGTCGTTTTGCTCCACCGCGGCGAGAGGCAGAAAGGCGATCGCGACCATATAGAAGGCCGAGACGTAAAGAATAGTAGAGTTCAGCGGCGTATCGAACGCAAAGCGCATGACCACGTCGATGGTGACATGGGCAACCAGCATCAGAACAATGATACCAGCCAGCGAAGCGGTCAACGTGATCACCGCAGAGATCACTGACGCGATAAGTTTCATCGGAGTATCCGTTTGCAAAAGGGGCCGTCGGGGGGCCACGCGCATCGGCGCAGCACCCCGTTGTGATCAGCGGATGGGCGGCTTACTGCGCGTAAGTCGCTGGGTCCACTTTGGAAATCACCTGATCCCAGATCACTTGGTTCAACGCGTCAGCGCTGTCCACGTCGACCACCAGATCGTTCCACTTGGCCAACAGCGGCTCGAAATCGGCGGCGATTTCATCGGCCCGCGCAACGTCATAAGTGTCTTTGAACAGGGCCGAAACGGTCTTGAGGTCCTGACGGCTGAATTCCTTGACCGCGGCCAGCAGCTCTGCGTCGGGTTCGTGGATGTTGATCCCGGCCCCACGCGCATGTTCGATCGCCGCGGCATCGTCGGTGTAGAAGTTCCATGTGGTATGCGCCGTCATCTGGCTGCCACCCCACAACAGGGCTTCGCGCGATGCGTCGTCCATGCCCTTCCAGCGGTCCGCATTCACGTTCGCCGAGGAAACGCCCGCAAACACACCGCCCGGTACGGCCAGCGTGATGTCGGTGACGACCTCGTGCAGGTTGTAGTTTGTCAGCTCGGGCGCGGACAACATGGCGCAGTCGATGATGCCTTGATCCAGCGCTTCATAGGCTTCGGAAACGGGCAGACGTACGCCTTGGGCGCCGAAAGCTTCGGCGAAGCGCACGAAACCCGCACCACCGGCACGCAGACGCAGACCGTTCAGATCTTCGACGGAGGTGACTTTGACGTCCTTGCACAGCAGGTTGTACAGCGGGGTCACGCCGCCACCGGTATAGACCTGATTTTGTGCGCTATATTCTTCCAGACACTCGGGGCATTTGGTGAATGTGTATTCGACCATCGCGCCGGTGAAGGCCAGCGGCTCTTTACCTGTGGGTTTTTCAACAAGGTTCACCAGCAGGTTCATCTCGTGCAGGAAGAGGTTGGTGGAATATTCCGCAGGATAGTAGGGCGGCAGCACAAAGCCGACATCCGCCAGACCGTCGCGCACACCGGGCGAGGTTTCAGGCAGGCTCAGCAGCGACATTGCGAAACCGGTTACGTCGACTTCACCATCAGAGCGTTCGGCCACGGCTTCGGCATAGGCGTCAACGGCCAGACCGATGGCAGAGTTATTCGGATAGCCGTAGGCAAAGTTCAGACGCTCTTTCGCGCTGGCCTGACCGGCGATGGCAACAGCAGCGACCAATGCGGTGACTGCGACGGATGATTTATAAGTCATGTATGTCCTCCCAAACATATATTTCGGGTCAAACAACCGCGCAAAACGCGTGGTTGCCCCTTGATTTTCGGTACTCGGCACACCGTCCATTCCCACGGTCTGATGTGTTGAGCCTGTGATTTGAAGGTCCAACATTCCGAGTAGTATGTCACTCTCGTAACAGGGCGCGCAGGTGTCAATAGCTGTCGGTGATGTAAGTGCGCTAACGGATAATTACGGGGGGTCCGCTGACGCAACGGCTTGTCACAACCGTTTTTTTCGGCTCAGTATTCACGCTACACGGGCAAAACCCCCCGTTCTTTACTGCGCACCCGCTGTCAAAGGCTGAACCGAATGGACGAACACATCGATGACGACACGCTGACGGAGGCCGCCGAGGGGGCCGCGCCCAAGCATGACAGCCGCCGCGAGATCATCGAGGCGGCAGCGCAGTGCTTTATGCTCAAGGGGCTCGACAAGGCGACGATGGACGATATCGCCGATGTTCTGGGCGCGACCAAGGGGCGGGTGTACCACCATTTCCGGTCCAAGAACGCGATCTATTTCGCGGTGTACCGACAGGCGATGCAATATTGTTTTGACGCGGTTACCCCGCTGATATCATTGGATACTTCCAGCATCAGCAAGCTTGAATTGATGGCCCATGCCCATGCGCGGGTGATGATGGATACGCTGCCCTATCAGCGCAGTATCCGCTTGGGCGTAGAGGTCTATTTGCGCGGCTCCACCACAGAGGCAGAGCGCGCCGTGCTGCGCGAGCTGATTACCCTGCGCAACGACTATGAAAATCTCTACCGCGAGGTGCTGCGCGCGGGTGTGGCGCAGGGGGAGCTGGACGTGCCGAACATCGAAATCGCCAGCCGTGCGTTGATGGGGGCATTGAACGGGCTGGTTGACTGGTACCGTATCCGTCCCGATCAATCCGAGGGGGAGCGCGACGCGCTGGCCCGTGCTTTGGCGCATGCCGTGGTGCATGGCACCACGGCATAATCCGTTTTCCTAGGCCGGTTTGGCCGCCGCATCCGCGCGCCGCTCTTTCGCGAGATAGGTGTGATATAGCGCCGGCACACCGATCAGCGTCAGAACAGAGGCAAAGCCCAAACCGCCCATAATCGTCACCGCCATCGCGGCAAAGAACGAATCGGCGAGCAGCGGCACCATCCCGAGGATCGTTGTGACCGCCGCCAGAACCACAGGGCGCAAACGGCTGACACTGGCGGTGACAATGGCGTCATGCTGGTTCAGACCGTTTTCTTTCTGCACGTCGATCTCCTCGACCAGAACAATGGCGTTCTTGATCAACATCCCCGACAGCGACAGCAGCCCCAGCAGCGCGGTAAAGCTAAACGCCAACCCCGAGAACAACAGCCCCAGTGCCGCCCCGTTGATCGCCATGGGCACGATGGTCCAGATCACCGCGGTCTGGCGCAGTTTGCCGAACAGCAGGATGGTGATCAGCAACATGGTCCCGAAGCTCAGCGGCATCTGCTTGCCAAGCGAAGCCTGCGCGTCGCCCGCGTTCTCGAACTCTCCGCCCCATTCAAGGGTATAGCCGACCGGCAGCTCGATCTCTTCGATCAGCGGGCGGATCTGCGGGAAGACGGTGGGCGGGGTGACGCCTTCGATGACGTTGGCCTGTACCGTGATCGTCTGCACGCGGTTGCGCCGTTCGATCACCGCGTTTTCGGCGGTGACCTTGAACCCGTCGATCACTTGGCTCAGCGGCAGGTAGTCCCCGAGCGCGGCGGAATAGACGATCTGGTCGGGCAGCTGCCCGTTGCTCGCGGATTCCGCACGCGGCACCCGCACGATGATGTCGATCAGCCGGTCCCGTTCGCGGTAGGTGCCCGCGGTGATCCCATTGGTCGACAGGGCAATCGCATCCGCCACATCGCTGCGCCCAATGCCCACGGCCTGCGCACGATCCTCCGCATAGACAGGGCGGGTCACAAGCACTTTCTCGCGCCAATCGACATGTTCGGTATGCAGCAGCGGGGTTGCGTCACGCAGGATATCCTCTGCCTGATCGGCCAGATCGCGCAGCACTTCGGGGTCAGGCCCAGAAAAACGCGCCTCGATGTCCGACCCGCCACCGGGGCCGAAAATGATCCGCTTGGTCTGCACCTCTGCCCAAGGCAGCGCGTTGATCGCGAACTGGTCAAGCTCGGCGCGCAGGGCGGGGATTGCGTCAGCCGAAGTGGCGCGCACCACCAGCTGCCCGATCGAAGGGTCGCTGTCCCCGGGCGTGTAGGTCAGAACATAGCGCGTCAGACCGGCACCGATGGTCGTCGTTACCGTGTCCACGTCGTCGCGCGCAAGCAGCCAATCCTCGATCACCGCAAGATCGCGGGAGGTCGACTGGATAGAGCTGCCCTGCTCCGCCTTGTATTCAAAGTAGAACAGCGGCGTATTGGACGCAGGGAAGAACTGCTGTTTGACCTGACCAAAGATCATCACACAGGCCACCGTGGTGCCGATCAGGCCGGCAAACACCAGCCAGCGGAACCGCAGCACCAGCCGGACAAGGTTGCCATAGGCGCGGAAAATTGGGCCGTTATACCCGCTGTCGTCATCTGCCAGCCCGCCGATCTTCAGCATATAGTGCCCCAGCAAAGGCGTCACAGTCACCGCCACGACCCACGACATCAACAACGAGATCGCGATCACCGCAAAAAGCGAGAACATGAATTCGCCCGTGGCGTCAGGCGACAGACCGATCCCGGCAAACGCCATGATCCCGATGACCGTGGCACCCAGCAGGGGGATCTGCGTATTCTGCGCCGCTGTATCCGCGGCGGCGACCGAGGGCCGCCCCTTGCGCATTTCCTGTTGCATACCCTCGGCAATGACGATGGCGTTATCCACCAGCATCCCCATGGCGATGATCAAGGCCCCAAGGCTGATCCGTTCAACTTTGACGCCGAACAGATACATGAAGAAGAACGTGGCCAGCACGGTCAGCAAAAGCGATACACCGACAACAACAGAGGCGCGGACCCCCATGAACAGCGCGAGCACCCCGATCACCACGCCCACGGACATGGCAAGCGACAAAAGGAAGCTGTTGTTGGCTTCGTCCACGACGCGGTGTTGTTCGTAGATCGGGGTGATCTCGACCCCGACGGGAAGGAAGGTTTGCAAGGTCTCGAGCTGCGCTTCGACGCGTTTGCCGACCTCGACGATATTTTCCGATTCCAGTCCCGAAACGCCAAGGGTGAAGACCTCTTGCCCGTCTTGGCGCAAAAGATGGTCGGGGGCGTCCACACGGCCCCGCGACACGGTTGCCACGTCCAGCAGATTCAGCACCTCGCCCTGAAAGCCGAAGGTCAAGGCGCTGATGTCACCTACACTATCATCGCCCGAGGGACCGTCGATCCGCAGGTTGGTATCGCCAGTTTCGACAAAGCCGGTGGGGTTGATCGCTGTGGATTCACTGATCGCGCCGATGATCACGCTGGGATCAATGCCAAGCTGTGACATCTTTTGCGACGACGGTTCGACAAAAATCGCCTCTTCCGGCAGCCCGTCGATATCGACATTGGCAACACCGTCGACCGTCAGCAGGTCACGCCGGATAAAGGTCGCGATCTCCCATATCTCGGAATCCGAAAAGCCGGGGGCGGAGACGGCATAAAGGATACCGAAAACATCGCCGAAGTCGTCGTTCACCTGTGACGGATAGGCCCCCGAGGGCAGTGAGCTTGCCGCGTCAGACACACGATCTCGCAGATCATCCCAGACCTGTGGCAGCTCGGTCCCGTCGTATTCATCCTGCATCTCGACTTCGATGACCGACAGCCCGTGGGTATTGCGCGAGGTGACGGTCTTGACCTCGTCCATCTGCTGGATTTCAGCCTCTAGCACCTCAGAGATTTCGGTTGCCACCTCTGCCGCGCTGGCACCGGGATAGGCGGTGGCGACGATGGCGGATTTCAAGGTAAAGCTCGGGTCTTCCAGCTTGCCGACCGACAGGTAGCCAAACACACCCCCAAACAGGGCAAAGAGGATGAAAATCCACGTATAAAGCGGATTTTCAATGGAGAAACGTGCGATTTTCATAGTTTACTCGATGCTCAACCCGTTGAAGGGGCGCACGGTGTCGCCCTCGCGCAGCAGCTGTGTGCCAGCGCCGACAACCAGGGTGCCCGGCTCAAGCCCCGTGGCGATGATATCTGTGCCGGTATTCGAGGACACGTCGACGTTGACCCAGCTGACCTGACCCTGTTCGCCGGTCTCGTCAGGGGTATAGACCATGACCCGCGCCTGATCGTCCGCCATGACCACGGCAGAAGGGGGCAGGGTCGTTGCAGTGTCGTCACCTGCCGCGATCCGCGCGGTGACGCTCATCGATGCGCCGGGGATCAGTTTGGGCGTGACCCGATCAGAGGGGAGCGCCAGCGTCACGCGGTAGCTTTGCCCGATGCTTTGCGTTTCGGCGTTGAATTCGCGCAATTCAAGCGGCACACCACCGGCAAATAGCGGCGAGGTGCCGGTAAATTCGACGTCAGCCGCATTTGAATACATCTGGAACATCTGCTCGGGAACGTCGATCTCGACGCGTACTTCCGACATATCATGCAATCGTACAATGGCCTGTCCGGGGGCGACATTGGCATAATTCGGCGTCAGACGCGAGGCGACCAAGGCGCGGAAGGGGGCGATCAGCGTCGCGTGGTCCAGCGCCTCGCGGGCCTCGCTCAACGCGATCCGCGCCAGATCGCGGGCGGTTTCCGTATCCTGCGCCTGTGCCGTGGACACCGCGTTGCTTTTGGCCAGCGTTTGCGAACGTTCGAAATCCCGTTCGGCTTGGGTCAACTGCACCTCGGCACGTTGTACCGCGCGTTCAAACGGCACCGGGTCCAGCGCCGCGATCTGCACGCCTTCTTGCAGGAACTGCCCCTCTTGTGCGTCGAACATCACCATGCGGCCGCCAACCTCGAACGACAGGTCCACTGTTTCCAGCGCTGCGATCTTGCCGAAAAAGACCCGCTGCACCTGCGACGCGGCACCGCCCGCCTCTATCAATTTGACCGACCTGATCGGCGCGGGCGTGCCCGAGGGGGTCAGGTCTTCTGCGTCCTGTGCAACAAGAGGCGTCGCAAGGGTGGCGCATAAAAGAACGGAAATCAGCTGCTTCATATCAAAGGCCTTTCGAGTACTGGGCGGTACTTACGCGCAGTGACGTACAGTTCAACCCCCCTTGGTACCGTTCAGCACTTTTATTTCACCCATACACGTCCTAGTTCTGCAATATGAATGAAAACGCATCAAAATCGCGAATACTGTCGACAGCGCGCGCCCTGTTCTTCGTCAAAGGCTTTGAAAAAGTCACGACGGACCTTTTGGCGCGCGAGGCTTCTGTGTCCAAGGCGACGATCTATCGCCATTTCGACAATATGTCGGAGATCCTGCAAAATGTGCTCGAGGCCGAGGCAGAGGTTTTTCGCGCCGAGGTGTTGGGAGATATCTCGGACCATCCCGATTTGCGCACCGCGCTGATGTCGTTCGGGCGCAAATTCCTGAGTTTTCTAGGGGAGCAGGATTCGGTCGAATTTACCTGCCTGATCCACGAGGTCGCCCGCGACTACCCGCAGATCGGGCGCACCTTCTATACCGCCGCCTTCGAGGCGGTTTGCGCCGCCGTTTGCGGTCTGCTGGTGCAAGGGCAGGAAAACGGCGACCTGCGCGACGATTTCGACCCGCGTGATGTGGCCGAAGACCTTATTTCATTGCTCAAGGGGTTTGGCATGGTCCGTGCGCAACTGGGGCTGACGACGCGCCCCTACAAGGATATCGACCAGCATGTCACCCGTGCAGTCGATACCATTCTGGTTGCTTACCGCGCGTCAGGCGGGGTCGGGTCGGCGTAATTCGCCACATGCATGATCGCGGCCTGCGTATTGTCGCCGCTGATGTTCAGCTTGGGGCCCAAGGGCAGGGCGCTCATCCCCAGACGGTTCATCCAGCGTTGGAACACGGCAGGCACGATCCCGATCACATGGGTCGCCCCTTGTTCGGTCGCGGCACGCGCCATGCCCCGGATCAGCTTGGTCTGGATCGCCAGCCGCCGGTGCGCGGGCTCGTTTCTTGACAAAAACAGCCGCGTGGCTTCCCAGACATGGGGCATCACCGGCGCGTCTTCGTAAAGCACATATTCAGGGATATCCGGCAACATACCCCGCTGTGCGTCTTTCAGCATATAGGTATAACAGCCGCATTGCGCCGTGGTCGGCAGCAACCGCACGCCCGCCAGCACCCGGCCGTATTCATGGATCACGACAGACCGGCTTTGGGGGGTGTCGTACTGGTCAAACTCCATCCCTTCGGTATGGGGCAGATCCCATTCCTTTTGATCGATAAAAACTGATTTGCGTGCTTTCAGAAAATCTGAATAGAGTTGGCCATACCGATACTGGTTGCCGATATGCACCACTGTCTCTTCCAGCCGTGTCGCGTATGAAGGGACATCACTTTCAACGGGTCGTGTCTGAAGAGCGGCCTGAACCGAAGGCTCCAACTGGATCGTCTCTGCACGCTGGTGCGATTTTGCGTTCTGGATACCCATTGTTCTCTGCCTAAAGCTCCGCTCAAGTAACGAAAAAGTTAACAAAATGCATACAGCCACGGTTCTGCCATGATCGCAACAAATTTTCCACCAATAGTTGAGGTGTATCGTAGTGAAATATCAGCAGATTCGTTTGGCGCCCGATTCCGCGCCAGGCTGACGGAGGAAGCGCAACATGGAAGCAATTGACAATGTTAATTTGCCTCAGGCCCGCCCGGTTCTAAGCCGGCTGCGGGATTATGCGCTTGTGGGCAGCCGTGCGTTTGGCCAGCGGGCGATCATCTATACCGCAGCTATTGCTTTGGCAGGCTATTACTATGAGCTGAGGGTCGCGCTGTTTTTCTTTTTCGCGATCGCCTTATGCGAAATCTATGACATCGTCGTGCTGCGCTACATCCTGCGCAACACCCGGTCCAAGACCCTCAAGATCCGCAAATCGCTGTTCCACATCTACATGACCACGGCGCTCAGTGCGACGACGATTGCGATGTTTTGCATCTCGATCGCGATCCAGCAGGGCGTGGGAAACAGCCACTTTCTGCCGCTTTTCCTGTTGATTTCCGCCTCTATCTTCGCGGCGATGAACAACCACCAGTTTTTGTATGTGCTGGGGTTTCGGCTGGCGATCTACATCGGGGCGATCCTCTATATCCCGATCCGCGATGTCGTCGTGGCGCGCCCCTCGCTGGACTCTGAAATCTGGCTCAACCTCTTCACCGCGCTGTTTGTTCTGGGCTTCGTGTTCGAACTCGCCCGGACCTTCATCAAAGGGTATTCCGCGCTGATGAAGAACCGCCTCGCGCTTCAGACCGAGAACAAGAACGCGCTCGCCGCAAGCGAGGCCAAGACCCGTTTCCTGTCCACCGTCAGCCACGAATTGCGCACGCCGCTCACGTCGATCCGCGGTGCGCTTGACCTGATCAACGCAGGGTCAGCGGGCGAGGTGCCGGACAAAATGTCGCGGCTGCTCGATATCGCGACGCGCAACTCGAACCGTCTGGGGGATCTGGTCGGGGATTTGCTGCTTTTGCAATCAGCGGATGTCGGGAAGTTCTCGCTTGATCTGGGTAATGTGGATCTGGCCGAGGTCGTGAACACGGCCGCCCATTCGTTCCAGCCCTATGCCAGCCGCTTTGGTGTCGCGGTAGAGATCAACGTTGCCGCAGACCAGCCCATCGTGCGCGGCGACAAGAAACGGCTCGATCAGGTGATCGTGAACCTGCTGTCCAATGCCGCCAAATTCTCCGAGGCGGGGGGCACTATCCGTGTGGGCCTCAAACGCGAGGACGAGAACCTCGTGATTTCGGTCGCGGATCAGGGCATCGGGATTCCCGAAGGCAGCGAAAGCGTCATCTTCGAGGAATTCGGCCAGATCGATTCGAGCGATCAGCGCAAGTTCCAGGGTACGGGTCTTGGCTTGTCGATCTCGAAACGTATCGTGGATGCCCACGGCGGCAGCATCGCCTATAAAAGCAAGCTCGGCGTGGGCACCACCTTCTGTGTTGTGCTCAAGGCAGCGGATGCGGCCAAGGCGGCTAAGCCCGAAAGCTATTCGACCGCCGCCTGATCTACCGACACGGCCCGCAACATCAGCGGGCCATCGGGCCGCATGGTAAAGGTCAGGTTCGGTGGCGCGACAGGGTGGTCCGTCAGTTCAAAAGACGCCCGCCGCAGCGCCGAGGCAAGCAGCACCATAATCTCTGTCTCGGCATATTGCGCCCCGATGCAGATGCGCGGCCCGTCCCCAAAGGGAATATACTGTCCGCGCGGGTACTTACGGTCCAGAAACCGGTCGTGCTGATACAGCGCCGCGTTGTCCCACAGCAGCTCGTTCCGGTGCAGCGCATAGACCGGGAACATGATCACATCGCCCTTCTTGAACGTCACATCCTTGATCGTCACCTCATCCGTCGCATCACGGGCGAACAAGGCACCTGCGGGGTACATCCGCAAAGTCTCGCGCACATGTGCGTGCAGCTTGGGCATTTTGGGCAAATCGTGAAAGCCGATGGGCCCGTCACCGCAGGCCTCCATCACCTCGGCGCGCAGATCGGTCTGTACATCGGGGTGCATCGCCAGAAGATACAGCCCCCAAGCGATTGTATTGGCCGAGGTTTCATAGCCCGCCGCGACAAAGGTCAGCAGGTTATCGACCGTCGTTTCGACATCTTCCTTATCCGTCTCGAGCGCCTCGATCAGCAGGTCAAGAAAATCGACCGCCTCTGCATGGCGCTGCGCGCGGCGGTTGGCGATCACGTCATGGGTCAACTGCCGCAGATCACGGATCGCTTTCTTGCTGCGCAGCCATTTCAGACGGGGCACCCACTTCGGCAGCCCCATCAGGTCGAACAGCGACATATAGCTGATATAGTCGGTGAACCGTCGCATCCCCTGACGGACATCCTGCTTGGACACGGCCTCGTTCCCCGAGAACATCACCCGCGAGATATTGGTGAGCGTCGCCTCTTGCGCCGCATCCGATACATCGACTTCGCCCGCCGTGCGCGCAAAAAACTCCGCCAGCTCGTCGCCGGTCTGGGCAAAATGTCGAGTCAGCACGGGCAGGTTGCGCGCGGCAAAAAGCGGGGCATAGCGATGCCGTTGCGCGCGCCATTTCTCGCCTTCCGACAGGATCATGCCGTTGCCGACAACGGGGCCGATGACGTTATGTGTAAACTCCGCCTTGGGAAAGCGACGCCCGACACCGGCCAGCAGTTCGGTCACCATATCGGGGTCACAGACATAATGGATCTTGGCCGGCCCTTTCAGATAGCTTTGCGTGCGCGTCGCATCGGGGATCACCGAAAAAATGTTCTTCCCCGCTTTTTTGGCAAAATCGATCAGCCCGACATCGGCCTTGGCCAGATCCGCCTCGACAGGGATCGGATGCGCCGGTGTCGCCCCATCGGGCGCAGGCATATTCTGTGTATTCATTGTCGTCTCCTTGCCGGCCCACGGGTGGCGTTTATCACACCGGTGTTTCTAGCAGGGAAACAATGATTAATTCTATCTAAAGTTACGCGCCAACGCGAAACGTCAGGTCGCAGAGGTCTTGATGCTGTAAGTGCGTAAATATACGGCAGCGTCGGCGCGGGTCATTTTGCCTTGGGCCAGTTCCACCATCATATCGGCGTGTTCCTGATCCACAGCGGCTTGCAGCTCGTATCCGTTCTGGTCCAGAAAATCGCTGGCGACAAAGAAGGCCGTGCGCTTGTTACCATCGACAAAGGCGTGGTTGCGGGCGATGGCTTCGGCATAGCAGGCGGCCAGTTCAAAAAGCGACGTTTCGCCAAAGGCATATAGGTTCATCGGGCGGGCCAGTGCAGATTCCAGTAGGTCACCATCGCGCAACCCGCGCGCGCCGCCCGCCAGTTCCAGAACGCAATCATGCATGTATTCAACAAGTTCGCGGGTAACCCAGCGGGGCTCCGTCATCGTTTGGCGAGTTCCAGGATGGTGCTGCGATGCCGTTCAAGCCCGCGCGCCACGCGGTCTTTATCCTGCGCGGTCACCCCTTCGGTCAGGGCGGTCAGGCGACGGTATTCATCCGCTGACAACAGCACCAGACGGTCACGTTGATGGCTGGTGATGATGACAGGCTCGCTCATCGCCGCATCGCTGAATGCGCCGATGTTGTTCTTGAATTCGGTGGCGGTGACACGTGTCATGGTGCTCTCCTGTAGCGTCACCGCACAATATAGGCAAAATGGACATTTTGTCCATATGGGCCGTGGTCACAGCTTCGGCTGGACCGTTAAGGCAAGACCAGCTCTTCCCCGTTCTGCCAGCTTTGCGCCAGCGCCTTTGCCTCACCTTTTTGCTGGGGTGCCAACTGCTGGCCCATTTGCATCAACCGTTCTTCGGGCGCGTCCAGCTCGCCGTCGCGGTCATAGGCCATCGCGGTATCCTGCAACGCCCATGCGGTCACGGGGTCCGGTGTGACGCTGATCCCTTCGGCATAGAAATGCGCTAGCTTGGCAAGGGATCGGGGCTCTCCGCGTTCGGCAGCGGCACGGTACCAGCGCGCGGCCTCTGCCGGATCGGCGGGGCGGCCCTGACCGTTTTCATACAGCAATCCTACGTTCAGATAGGCAACGGGTTCGCCGTATTCCGCAGCTTGCTGATACCAGACCATCGCCTCGTCAAAGTCCTGCTGCACACCGCGTCCAAGCGCATAGTGCTTACCCATGTTGACCTGCGCAGCGGGGACGCCATTGCGCGCTGCCTCATAGTACCAGCCTACGGCTTTCTCGTCATCTTGCGAGGTGCCAAGCCCCTCGGCATAGAGATTGCCCAGATTGATCTGCGCGGGGGCATAGCCCTGTTCTGCCGCGAGCCGATACCATTCAAGCGCCTGGCCGTGGTCCTGCTTTACCCCGACGCCGTGGTTGGCCATCCAGCCCAGAGAATATTGCGCGTCAGCCAGACCCTGTTCCGCCGAGGCTCGCAAAAGCTGCTGTGCTTCTTCGGGGGCTGCCTCGCCGCCGCGACCTTCCAGCAGCAGGATGCCCAAGCGGTACTGGCCCATAGCATTGCCTTGCTCTGCCGCTTTGCGATACCAGGCGCGGGCCTCTGCATCGCTTTGCGCTGTGCCTTCGCCCAGTTCATGCATGTTGCCCAGACTGAACTGCGCCTTGTCGAACCCTTGGGCCGCAGCGCGGGTGAAATAGTCGAACGCGGTTTTCGCGTCGGGGTCGACGCCTTGCCCAAAGCGGTAGGACACGCCCAGAGAGTTCAACCCGCAGGGGTTGTTCTGCTCGGCAGACTTCTTCGCCCATGCGACGGAATCATCAAAGCTTTGCGGCACACCATCACCGCCGCGGTAGTATAGGCGTCCGACCTGACATTGCGCCTCGGCGTCGCCCTGTTCGGCCAGCGGTAGAAGGAGTTCCAGCGCGTGAGTATAATCGCCTTGCTCGAACGCGGCCATGCCGTCCTGCACGGTCTGGGCCTGCGCGGCCACGGGCATCACCGCGGCCAGTACGGTACGGCCAAACCAGCTTCGTTTTGATTTATCTGCCATCAATAGGGTCCTTCTTGTCGGGTGGGCAGCCTGCTGCCTTTTCGCGTTTTCGTAACGCGTATCCCCTATCGATGCACGCCGGCACCCCGCCAAATCTCGGCGGAAAATTGCGTGTTTCTGCTGTGGCTTAGGCCGGGATGCCCCGACCGGCAAAGACCCGCGCGCGGGCGCGGGGGTGATTGGCAAAAAGGATACCCATGGGTAACTTTAGGCAGGGGCCGCAGCGGCCCGACGCGACGCGCGCTGCGAGACGAAGGCGCAGACCAGAAGCTGCGAGATATGGTAGATCATCAGCGGCAAAACGATGGCCCCGACCAAATCGGGCGCAAAAAGCGCCGTGGCAATGGGCAACCCGCTGGCAAGGCTTTTGGTGGACCCGCAGTAGAACAGCACCGCGCGATCCGCGTCGGGCATCCCCGCAGCCTTGCCAAGCGCGATCATCGACCACATGCCCACGGCCAGAAACAGCCAGACCACGGCAAAGAGCAGCATCAGCGTGGTGACGGGGATCGCGGACCAAAGGCCCGAGACTGTGCCCGCGCTGAAGGCAGAGTAGATGATCAGCATGATCGACCCGCGGTCCACGATCATGGTCAGCAGCTTGTGGCGTTGCACAAACCCGCCCACCAGCGGACGCATTACCTGCCCGACGATGAAAGGAAGCAGGATCTGCACGCCGATTTTGCCGATGGCATCCAGACTGACGCCGCCGTCGCCCTGATGCAGCAGCAAGGTCACCAGCACCGGCGTCAGAATGACCCCGATGAGGTTAGAGACAGAGGCCGCGCAGATCGCTGCGGGCACATTGCCGCCCGCAATCGAGGTGAAGGCGATAGAGGATTGCACGGTCGAGGGCAGCACCGACAAAAACAGCAGCCCCATGGTCACCGTCGCCCCGAGGATCGGGCTGCACAGCGTCGCCAGCAGCAGGCCAATCAGTGGAAACAGCACATAGGTCGCGCCAAAGGTCATCCCTTGCAGGCGCCAATTTGTGATGCCAGCCTTGACCGCGCTTGGGTCCAGCTTGGCCCCATAAAGAAAGAACAGCAGCGAGACGGCCCAGAAGGTCACCCCGCGCAGGCCTTCGGCGGCAACACCTGTGGCAGGCAGCACAATGCCCGCGATCACGGTGGCCAGCAGCAAGATCATATAGGCGTCGATGCCGATGCGTTTGATATAGTTCATGGGAATGCCTGCGTTGTCGAAAGATCGATATAGGGGCGCTGCCGGCCCGTAAAGGGCGAGCGGGGGCGTGACGCTCCGCTCGCCCATGTGGCGCGGGATCAGAAGCCTGCGGCTTGCCCGTCTTTGCGCGGATCAGAGCCCGCGGCGTAACCGCCTGCCGCGTTGCATTGCACCAGTTGCGCGCCGCCGAAGCCAAAGGCGTTGTCCGGCGCCTCGATCTGGATCGCATGGCCAAGCGCCTTGAGCCCGTCCAGCAGATCGGCAGGCATCGACGGTTCGCAAGCGACGGCCAACCCCTCGATCGCGCGCCAGCGGGGGGCATCGGCCGCGGTCTGGGGGTCTTGGTCCCACAGCTGCGTGCGCAGCAAAAGCTGCATGTGGCCCTGTGCCTGAATGGGCCCGCCCATCATGCCAAAGGCCATCAGCGGCGCGCCGTTCTTCATGGCGAAGCCCGGAATGATCGTGTGGAAGGGGCGTTTACCCGGCGCGACCTGATTGGGGTGGCCGTCCTGCGTCGTGAAGCCAAAGCCGCGGTTCTGCATGGACACACCCGTGCCCGGCACCACCACGCCAGAGCCGAAGCCCGCGTAGTTCGACTGGATGAAGCTGATCATCATGCCCGAGGCATCACCGACGTTCAGCAACACGGTGCCGCCCTGTTTCGGGGCCCCCGCGCCAAAGTCCTGCGCCTTGTTGGCATCAATCAATGCGGCGCGGGATTCAAGGTAATCGGGGTCAAGCAGGGCAGCTTCGTCCACATCGGTCATGTGATCGCGATCGGCGACATAGGCGTGCAGGTCGGCATAGGCGAGTTTGATCGCCTCGATCTGCAAATGCACGGCGGCCAGATCGTCGGGGCCGTGATCGCGAATGTCGGTGTGCTGCAACATGCCAAGCGCCATCAGCGCGGCGATGCCCTGACCGTTTGGCGGGATCTCGTGCAATTCCACGTCGTCAAAGCTTTGGCTGATGGTGCCGCACCAGTCGTTGTGATGCGCAGCCAGATCGTCGGCTGTCATCGCGCCGCCATTGGCCTTGGCGAAGGCCGCGATCTCTTGCGCGATCTCGCCCTCGTAGAAAGCGCGGCCCTTGGTCTCGGCAATAGCGCGCAGGGTGCGCGCGGCCCCGGGGTTCCGGAAGCGTTCGCCGGGTTTGGGCGCGCGTCCCTCGGGCATGAAAGTCTCGGCAAAGCCGGGCTGGTCCTTGAGCACCGCGGCTCCTTTGGCCCATGCCGTGCCCACGACAGGCGACACGATAAAGCCGTCTTCGGCGTAGCGGATCGCGGGGGCCAGCACGGTCGACAGGCCGAGGCTGCCGAATTTTTCAGACAGTTCGACCCAGGCGCTGACGGCACCGGGGACGGTCACGGCGTCCCAGCCATGTTCGGGGATGCCGTCCTTGAAATACTCGGGCGTCCAGGCGGCGGGCGCACGGCCCGAGGCGTTCAGCCCGTGCAGCTGCTTGCCGTCCCACAGGATGCAGAAGGCGTCAGAGCCAAGGCCGCAGCCCGTGGGCTCGACGATTGTTAGCACAGCCGCCGTGGCGATGGCCGCATCCACAGCGTTGCCGCCTTGTTGCAGGATGGACAGACCGGCTTGGGTCGCCAGCGGTTGCGAGGTGGCGACGACATTCTCGGCCAGGATGGGCGAGCGGCGCGACGGGTAGACGGGATCATGACGTAGGCGCATGGGATGGCCTTTCTGTAGATGTACGGTTTTTGAGGTGACTGCGGATGGCCCAGACAATGGACACGAAAGCCGCAATCAGGAAAATCAGGCTGATGGGGCGGGTGAAGAACAGCGTCGGGTCTTCGTCCGTCATCAGCGCGCGCCGCAGGTTGGTTTCTGCGATCGGGCCCAGAATGACCCCCAGCACCAAAGGTGCCAGCGCATAGCCAAGGGCGCGCAGCGTGTAGCCGGTGATGCCGATGAAGATCAGCAGGTAAAGGTCGGTCACGCGGTTGTTCAGCGCAAAGGTGCCCACGACGCAGCAGGTCATCACCACCGGCACGATCAGCCATTTGGGCACTTCGGTCACCCGCAGGAACATCCGCATGGAGCAGATCGACACGATCAACATCATGAAGGACGCGACCACCATCGCGATGAACATGCCATAGACAAGGTCACCGTGATCCATGATCAGCCGTGGCCCGACCGAGACGCCATGCACCATCAGCGACGCCATGAGGATCGCATCGACAGCCGATCCGGGGATGCCCAGACCGATAAGCGGGATCAGCCCGCCGCCCGCGGTGGCGGAGTTGCCCGCCTCGGAGGCGACAATGCCGTCGGGTTCACCGGTGCCGAATTTGTCACTATTCTTGGACCCGCGTTTGGCCTGGTCATAGGCGACAAGGTTGGCGATGGACCCGCCCGCACCGGGCAGGGCGCCGATCAGCACGCCGACGATGGACGACCGCAGCAGGTTGACGGGCCGCATCAACACTTCTTTCATCACGGTCCATGTCTGGAAATCGATGGCCCCTGTGACCAGCGCATTGCCCGACCGCACGCTGTCGGCATTCTCTACCTCTGACACAAGCTGCGAGATGGCGAAGATCCCGATCAGCACGACCAGAAACGGCAGGCCGGCCTGTAGCATCTCTATGCCGAAATCAAAGCGCGGGCGGCCCATGATCGGGTCCGTCCCCACGGTAGAGATTGCAAGCCCGATCAGCCCCGCCAGAATGCCGCGCATGGCTGAGGTGCCGACAAGGCTGGCGACGATTGTCAGGGCAAAGACGATGAGCGAAAAATACTCCCACGGGCCAAGGCGCACGGCGAAAAGCGCGAGCGGCGGTGCGGCGAAGATCAGCACGATGGTCGAGATGACGGTGCCAAAGAAGGACGCCCAGACCCCGATGGACAGCGCGCGCCCCGGTTCGCCGTTGCGGGCCATGGGGAAGGCGTCAAAGGTCGTGGCGACTGACGATGGCGTGCCGGGGATGCCCAGCAACGCCGCCGAGATCAGCCCGCCAGTATAACCGCCCACATAGACCGAGAGCATCACGGCGATGCCCTGCAAAGGCTCCATCGTGAAGGTCAGCGGCAGGGTCAGCACAATCGCCATGGTGACGGTGAAACCGGGGATCGCCGCCGCAACGATGCCCGCGACGGACCCCGCCAGCATATAGGCGAGTGTCGCCAGCGTGAAAATTTGCGCGGCCCCTGTCATGAAATCAGTCATTCAAAGCACTCCGCGCGGCAGGAAGACGGTGAACACTTCGGCAAAAAGCCAGTTCAGCCCGAAGGAGAAAACCACCGCCACCACAGCGGCGAGGGCAATAGACTTGGGCGTGCGTGGCATCAGGATCACCTGAAGCACGAAAAGGAAGATCAGGCTGGCGATGGAAAACCCCAGCACCGGAATGACCAGCAGATAGGCGGTGAGCGCGCCAAGGCAGACAAACACCAGATAGCAGCGTTTGGCCCATGCTACGGCCTGTGCTGCGAAATCACCGTAAGCGTGGCGGGGGATCTGGCGCAGCGCGTCGATGATCGCGATGGCTGATACGATCGCCATCGCGCCAAAGATGATCTTGGGGAACGCCCCCGCGCCAAGCTTTTCAAAGCGCGAAGTCGCAATGCCGCTGGCCGAGATGAACAATGCGATCGAGGCCAGCAGGAGGAAGACATAACTCAGAAGGCGGGCAACCAAGCCCGCCTCCTGTGCCTTCATGGGGTCGTGCCCGTTCATGGGGCCAGAACCGACGACAGCGATTTGACTGTCTCGTCCAGTTTGCTCAGATAGGCGCGGTAGTCTTCCTGACCGCGGAACCCGACATCGGCACCCGCGTTGTTGGTCTGCTCGATATAGGTGGGGTCTTGGGCCATCTCTTGCAGCGCGGCTTCAAGCGTGTCGCGGACCTCTTGCGGGGCCCCTTTGGGCATCACGATGCCGCGGGTCACGTTCAACTCAAGATCCTGACCCAGCTCTTTGAAGGTCGGCACATCGGGGGCGGCGTCCACCCGGTCGGTCGCGCCGACGGCAAGGAAGGTCAGATCGCCGCTGTCGACGAATTGTTTGGAGGAGCTGATGTCGCCAATCGCCACATCAAGGTTGCCGCCGACCAGCGCGCGCACGCGTTCGCCCGTGCCCTCATAGCCGACGTATTTGAATTCAAGCCCGAAGGCCTGTTCGATCATCGCGGCGTGCAGATGCGGGACGCCGGCCAATGTGACGCCCATCGAGATCTCGCCGGGATGTGCCTTGGCGTAGGTCACGAATTCTTCGAAATTGCTGTAATTGTCGGATTTGCCCGCCACCAGATACTGGGGCGATGCTGTCATCAGTGCGATCGGGTCAAAGTCATCCCATGCCAGATCGGTGATGCCGGTTTCGGTGGCGACCAGCAGACCTTCGTGAACCTGGCTGATGGTATAGCCATCCGCGGCGCGGCGCGAGGCTTCGCGCAGGCCCACGGTGCCGCCGACGCCGGGCATGTTGATCACGGGCATTTCAGCGCCAAGGAAGGGCTGCACATTGTTGGCCACAAGACGCATCAGCGTGTCAGAGCCGCCACCGGGCGACCAGGGCACGATGAACTCTACCGCGCGTTCGGGGTAGGTGTCGGCTGTGGCGGGGGCTGCAATCAGGCTGGCAGCGGTGAAAAGGGCGGCAAGGCCCGAACGAAACGTCATAGGAGGACTCCCTGTGAGAGAAGCAGCGGTTTATCCGCCACGGGTTTGGTGTCAGTTTCGTGAATAACACAAGAATAACCATAGCAAAGCGCGTAATTCTTGCCATTACATTTAGTATAACTTATCTTGAGGTATGGATACACGTCAGCTTGAGACTTTATTGGCCATCAGCCAGCACGGCGGCTTTGCCGCGGCGGCGCAGGCCGTGAACCTGACCGCCTCTGCCGTCAGCCAGCAGATCGCGGCGCTAGAGGCAGAGATCGGCACGCAGTTGTTCGACCGCACTCGCCGCCCGCCCGCCTTGACCACCAAGGGCGCAGAGATGGTCCGCTCGGCCCAGTCGATCCTGCAGATCGTGTCGGACACAAAGGCCTCCGTCGCGGGGGAGCAGATGCGCGGCACCGTGGCGCTCGGGTCGTTGCGGACCGGGGCAAATTCACTGATGCCGCAGGCGCTTGCGACGCTGCGCGCCAGCTTTCCCTACCTGAACTTTCGGCTGCGCGTCGGTGTGTCCGAGGAGCTGATGAGCGAGGTCGTCTCGGGCCAGCTGGATGCCGCGGTTGTGGCGGATCACGTGGCGGTGCCCAGCAGTCTGCGCTGGACCCCTGTGCTGACCGAACCGCTGATTGTTCTCACACCGCCCGGCACCGGGACCATCACGCTGGATGATCTGATCCGCGACGTGCCCTATATCCGCTATCGCACGCAGGTGCCGCTGGCGCGTCAGATCGACACCGAAATCGCCCGCCTTGGCGCCGCGCCGCGCCAGATCGTGTCGGTGAATACGATGCCGGCCGTCGTGGGCTGTGTGCGCGCGGGTCTGGGCTTTGCCATTATCCCGCAGATCGCGCTGCACGATGCCGAGACCGCCTCGCTTGACTGGTTCCCTTTCGGGGCGCCGCCGATCCATCGCCGTCTGGGGCTGGTGCAGCGGGTCACCTCGCGCCGCGCCGAGGTGCTGGCGGCTTTGGTCACCGCGCTGATCCAGCAGGGGCTCTCGGCAGAGGTCTATGACTAGGCCCGCGCGCGCCAGCCCCTACGCCAGATCGCAAGGCCGATCACCGTGCCGTAGACCACCATCGCGCCGCCGATGGCGATGAAGATGCCGCGCAGGCCCAGGCCGCCGGTTTGCATCAGGATCAACGCGCCGATCAGCGCCACCGCCATCCGGCTGAGGCTGCTGATCACCGGCCAGACCATATGCCCCGCCCCCTGCGACGCGAAATACAGCGCGAGCCCGAGGGCGAAGAAGGCGTAGAAGGGTGCCACGAGGCGGAAATAGCTGCGCCCTGCGTCCAGCGCGCCGGTGTTGGACGGGTCAAGGAACATGCCAAGCCAAAGGTCGGGAAACACTGCCAGCAGCAGCCCGATACCGCCGACGATCACCGCCGCCGCGCAAGATCCGGTCCAGGCCACGCGCAGGGCGCGGTCCACCTGACCGGCGCCCATATTCGCCCCGACCATCGCCGTCATCGCGGCACCAATGCCAAAGATCACGGGGATCATCAGAAATTCGAGCCGTGCGCCAAGCCCGTAACCGGCCAGCGCCTCTTCGCCGAAGCGGCCCACGAGCCCTGTCATCATGATGATGGTGATCGTGGTCAGCAGGGTATTCACCGCCGCCAGAGCCCCGACGCTGAGGATATCGCGGAACATGCCGATGTCGATCCGGCCCAGGGCACCGCCAAAGCCAAGCCCCGTGCGCCCCGACAGGATATGCGCCATCGCCAGCACAGCCCCGATGGCAAAGGCGAGCACGACGCCGATGGGCAGTCCCGCCATGCCAAGCGCGGGCAGGGGGCCCCACCCCAGGGCGAAGCAGCCCGACAAGGGGATCGAGATGACGGACACCAGCAGCAAGAGCACGGCCGGGGTCTGCATGTCGCCCGTGCCACGAATAATGCTGAGCGACGCGTTGCACAGCCAGATCGCCATACAGCCGGGAAAGAAGACCAGCGCATAGGTCGCGGCGGCAGAGACGGCATCGGCACCGCCCCCCAGCAGGGTAAAAAACGCCACGCCAAACAGCCCGACCAGAACGGCCATGATCACGGCAAAGGCGCCCGCGATCATCCACGCGACTACTGCCAATGTGGCCGCCCGCGCGCTGTCTTGTGCGCCAAGTGCGCGCGCCACCGCGGCAGAGATCGCCCCACCGATGGCCCCCGCCGACAGCATTTGCGTCAGCATGACCAGCGGGAACACCAGCGCCAGACCGGCCAGCGCTGTCACCCCAAGAAGGCTCGCGAAATACGCCTCGGATATGCTTTGCACGGTTTGTACGAACATCGCCAGGACATTGGGCGCGGCAAGCTTGGCCAACGTCGGCGCGATTGGTGCCTCTAGCAGGGCGCGGGTCCGGGTGGCGCGAGCCTGCGTCGCGGTGGCGGAAAGGGCGGGGGCGGCGTTCGGGGTGACGCGGGCCATCAGCTGGCCTTGCCGATCTGCGATGTGGCGACCTGATGTGGCATAGTTTCCCCCATTCGAATGCTTGGAGTGGCGAGTTTTCGCCTCTCGGTTCCTTTTTGGAATGCACTACGGGTAAGTTCTCTTTCAGAACCTGTCAATGCCTGCTAGGATCAAGGTATGAAATGGAACGAGCTACAGAATGAATCCTGCCCCGTGGCGCGGGGGCTGTCCGTGGTGGGCGACCGCTGGACCATGCTGGTGCTGCGCGATTGTTTTCTGGGCATTCGCCGGTTCGAGCAGATGCAGGACCGGCTGGGGATCACGCGGCATGTGCTGGCGGACCGGTTGCGCAAGCTGGAGGGGGCCGGTGTGCTGCGCCGCGAGGCTTATCAGGACCGCCCCCTGCGCCACGAATACCGGCTGACCGAACGGGGCAAGGCGCTCTATCCGATGCTGGTGTCGCTGATCGATTGGGCCAACGCCCATGTCCCGATTGAAGGCAGCCCGTCGGTCACGTTGGTCTCGCGCAGCGCGGGCACGCCGATCGCGCCCATGCTGGTGGACCGTGTCACCGGAGAGGAGATTACCCACCGCAGCGTCAGCGCCATTTCGAACGCCGGTGCCAGAAAAGCATAGCGGCTTTCCGCCGCCCACCGGGTAAAAAACTTCGAAACCTTCCAGCGCAGGACCGATTGACAGGAAGGGGCGGGTGCATCAACTGTCTCCCATGGCTTTTGAACGCACCATATCTTTCTGGCTGAACGCAGTGGCATGTCTTGCCTTTGCTGCGGCGCTGGTGCTGTTTCCGCCGTCCGCGTCCCACGCGGCGTCGGGGATGCATGACGGGCATTATGCCAACGTCATGGATGATGTGGCCGATATAAACGCGCAAGACGCCCTGCATGATCATAGCACTATGGATCGTGCCGCTGTCGACAATCACAGTGACAAAGCCCCTTCGAACACACCTGACGACAGTGCAGGCAATTGCTGTAACGGGATGTGCCTGTCCATCGTGTTGATGGACCACGCGCATCCGCAAGACGATGCCGTCACTGCGGGCACCTACAAGATCGGCCATGCGCAGGCGCGTTCGCTTGAGGCGCAAGGCTTTCTGCGTCCTCCACAATCCTGATCTGATTTAGACCCGCTTTGGGGTCTTTGCGTCGCGCCAGCGTTCCTGCGCGCGATCCCTAGAAGATCAATCAGGTACATCACATGAAAATCCATTTCGTTTTGGGGGCTTGCACCCTGACCCTTGGCGCCTGCACGCAGGATGTCAGACCCTTGCCCTATACGCCGACACCGCTGCCTGCCGTGGCCACGCAAGAAGCCACGCTCAGCACGACCGTCGTCTCCCCCATCAGCCACCCGAACCCGCTGGCCGGCTACACGTATCGTGGGCCCACAGGTCCGCGTGACTGGCGCACCGTGAACCAAGAACAATCGGAGGGGAACTGATGCACGTCCGTAAACTGCCGCTGATCATCGGCTTTCCCCTTGTGCTCGGGGCCTGCGCCACGGCGATCCCGAGCGCTTATACCGACCCCAAAGCCGGCTTTGCCAATGTCGCCAGCCAGATCACGCCCGCGCTTGGTAAACGCACCGTCTTTGCAGAGACCCAAGCCGAAAACGAAGCGGTGAAACGCGAAGTGCGCGCGATGGTGCAGGGCAAGACAATCTCGGCCGATACGGCGGTTCAGGTTGCCTTGCTCAACAACAAGGGGCTTCAGGCGTCCTATGCGAATGTCGGATTGTCCGCCGCCGAAGCATGGCAGCAATCGACGCCGGAAAACCCGATCGTGTCTATTGGCGTGCTTGGGATCGGGGCGCCGGAACTGGGGGCCTACCGTGCGATCGAAGGGTTGATCCGCGCCAATCTTCTGGATGCCACCACGCGTAAACAACGCCGCGCAATCGCTGACGCGAGCTTTCGTCAAGCGCAGCTGACGGCGGTGAACGATACGCTGACATTGGCCAACCAGACCCGTCAGGCCTGGGTCAATGCCGTGTCCGCCTTTGAGGTGGTGGGGTATTTGAAACGCGCCAAGGCGACCTCGGACGCCGGATCGGAGCTGGCCCGCAAGCTGGGGGAAACCGGTGCGCTCAATAAAGCCGCCCAAGCCCGCGAGCAGGCGTTCAACGCGGAGCTGGCCGGACAGCTTGCCAAGGCACGGCTGGATGCGACCACCGCGAAGGAAGAGCTGACGCGCCTCATGGGGCTTTGGGGGGCTGACGTGAACTATTACGTGCCTGATGCCTTGCCGGGGCTGCCGCGGTCCGTGGGCGGCGTCGCCAATGTCGAAGCCAAGGCGCTGCGCAACCGTGTCGATCTGCGCGTCGCAAAGCTGGGTCTTGAAGCGCAGGCAAAAGCCTTTGGCCTGACGGATCAGACCCGCATCGTCAGCGATCTTGAGATCGTCGCAGGGGCCGAGCTTGAGCGTGAAGCCACGGGGGGCGATATCGAGAAAGACATCCTGCCTCAGGTAGAGCTGGAGTTCGCGATCCCGATCTATGACAGCGGCAAGGCGCGGATGCGCAAGGCAGAGCTGTCGTATCTGCAGGCGGCGAATGTACTGGCGGAACGGGCGGTCAATGTACGTTCAGAAGCGCGGGGGGCCGAACGGGCCTACCATGCCTCTTACAAGATCGCGCGCCACTACCGCGATGTTCTTGTTCCGCTACGCAAGACCGTCGAGAACGAAGCCCTGCTGTCTTACAACGGCATGATCACCAACACCTTCGAACTGCTGACTGATGTGCGTGAAAAGCTCGGTGCCGAGCTGGAAGCCGCGGATGCGAAGCGCGCGTTCTTTATGGCGCAGGCGGATCTGACCGCGGCCATCTACGGCGGCGGTGCAGGCAGCGGCGGAGGGGGCTCCGAAGGCGCCACGTTGGCCGCTGGTGGCGGCGCAGGACACTGAAAGGAAACGATATGATGAACAGACGTCAACTACTCGGTGCCGGTGCGGCGGGGGCGACACTTGTGTCCTCTCAGGCGTGGGGCAAAACTCTGAACATGGGGCTGCCGGAAGCGGCGCATATGGACAGCGCTGCGACTGCGGTCACGGCGCGCCCCTCGACGGGGGTGGATTACACGCCCGTGGTCACGCTGAACGGCTGGACGCTGCCCTACCGCATGAACAACGGCGTCAAGGAATTCCACCTTGTCGCGGAACCCGTAGAACGCGAACTGGCCGACGGCATGATCGCGCATCTGTGGGGGTATAACGGCCAGTCCACCGGCCCCACGATCGAAGCGGTCGAAGGCGACCGTGTGCGGATTTATGTCACCAACAAACTGCCAGAAAACACATCCGTCCACTGGCACGGGCTGATCCTGCCCTCGGGCATGGATGGCGTGGTCGGGCTGAGCCATCCGGGGATCAAACCGGGCAAGACCTTTGTCTACGAGTTCGACCTGACCAAATCCGGCACCTTCATGTACCACCCCCATGCGGATGAGATGGTCCAGATGGCGATGGGGATGATGGGCATGTTTGTCGTCCACCCCAAAGACCCGACGTTCATGCCGGTGGACCGTGACTTCCTGATCATGCTCAACGCGTTCGACATTGACCCCGGTACCTATGTGCCGCGTGTCATGACGATGAACGACTTTAACCTATGGACCTGGAACAGCCGGATTTTCCCCGATATTGATCCGCTGGTCGTGAACAAGGGCGACAGGGTACGGGTGCGCGTCGGAAACCTGACGATGACAAACCACCCGATCCACATGCACGGCTATGATTTCAAGGTCACCTGCACCGACGGCGGCTGGGTGCCGGAAAGCGCGCAATGGCCCGAGGTCAGCATCGACATTCCTGTCGGCGCGATGCGCGCCTATGAGTTCACGGCGGACCATCTGGGCGATTGGGCGATCCACTGCCACAAGTCGCACCACACGATGAATGCCATGGGCCACGACGTGCCGACGTTTATCGGTGTCGATAAATCCCAGCTTACCCCCAAGATGCGCAGCTTCAAGCCGGGCTACATGCCGATGGGCACGGCGGGCATGGGGGACATGGGCAAGATGTCGATGGAACTGCCCGAGAACACGATCCCCATGATGAACGGCTGGGGCAAACACGGGCCGATCGAAATGGGCGGCATGTTCTCTGTTGTAAAGGTACGCGACGGCATTGCGCCGGACGATTATTCCGACCCCGGATGGTACGACAACCCCCCCGGCGAGGAAGCCTATGAGTGGACCGGAGAACTACCGGAATTCGCTACGAACAACAGCCCCAAAACCATCCTGACCCCGAAACCAACGCAAAAGGGATAACCCCTTTTGCATCCACATAAAACATTGAAAACTATACAGGAAAACACAATGAAAAACCTTCTGATGACCACCGCCTTCGCCATTGCTTTGACCGGCCCTGCCTTTGCGGCGGGTTCCCACTCTGGCGGGCATGATGACGACCACGCCGACAAGCATGCCGAAATGATGGCAGTGGGCAAACCCGGTACGGCGGCTGACGTCACCCGCACCATTGCCGTCACCATGCGCGAGACCGAAGACGGCGATATGATCTTTGAACCTGACAGTTTTGCGTTCGAGCAGGGGGAAACCATCCGCTTTGAGGTCACCAACAAGGGCGAGCTTGAGCATGAGTTCGTGATCGATAACGCCGAAGGCAACGCCAAGCACAAGGAAATGATGGCGAAGATGGATATGGAACATGACGACCCCAATTCGGTCCGTCTTGAAGGCAGCCAGTCGGGCGAGGTCATCTGGACCTTTGCCAATGCCGGCACGTTTGAATTCGCTTGCCTGATCCCCGGTCACTATGAATCCGGCATGTACGGCCCCATCGAAGTCAGCGCCAAAGCCGAGGCAGAAGCAAAAGCGGCAGAGGTCGTCTATACTAAGGGCACCGTCAAGAAAGTTGACACCAAAGGCGGGAAGGTCACCATCGATCACGGACCATTGGTCAACCTTGATATGCCCGCGATGACCATGGTGTTTCGCGCCGATGAAACCATGATCGGCAAGCTCTCTGCAGGTCAAAGCATCGAATTCGTCGCAGAGCCCGTCAAAGGCAAGCTGACCGTCGTCGAGTTGAAGTAATCCACACGCGGGCTCCGGTCATGCATCGGTGCCCGCCCCATAAGAGGCGAAGACATGAAAACATCGCGTGTATTGCTGTGGGTTGTCCCCTTTGCGCTGCTGACGGCAGCGGCGGGCGGGTGGTATTTCTCGCATCATGATCAACCCGAGACCAGCCCGACCGAGCTTGCGGAGGGTGCCTTGGCACCCGTGAAGGTGCCGGACAGTTTAACCGATCAGGAGCAGCTGGGAAAGCGCGCCTATGATGCGGTTTGCGCGGCCTGTCACGGGGCCAATGGTCAAGGGCAGGACGGCGTCGCACCGCCCTTGGTGCATGTGATCTACGAGCCCAGCCACCACGGCGACCGGGCGTTCCTGCTGGCCGCGCAAAACGGGGTGCGGGGGCATCACTGGCCGTTCGGAAACATGCCTCCCGTCGAAGGGATCACGCAGGCCGATGTGATGGACATTGTGGCCTACATCCGTCGCCTTCAGCGCGAGAACGGGATCGACTAAGCCAAAGGGCCAGGCCCCGAGGTACGTCACACCCCGGGGGCCCGTGCCGTTTCAGAACATCCGCGAGATCGAGAATTTCACGTTCCGACCCGGTGCCGTGCGGGTCGACAGATGCGGCGTATAGGTTTTGTCGAAAGCGTTCTCTAGCCCGACGCGGAACTGCGTATCCTTGAGGATACCGTTTTGCGGGACATAGGTGGCGCGCAGATTATGGACCCCAAATCCTGCCGAGGTCTCGCCGTCGTCTGTTACGGATGTGTTGCCCACGACCTCCCAGCTCAGGTCAAGCTCTTTGCCGAATTTCTTGCCCACGGTGACCCGCAGACTGTCCGCAGGCAGCAACCGCCAGTCGCCGGAAGAGCCGCCCGGTTCATACTCCGTCCCGCGCACCACATTGGCATTCACGTCAAAGTAAAGACCCGTGTCCAACGCGTAAGAGGCTTCAAGCTCCAGCCCCGAGGTTTCGACCCGGTCCAGCGCCGGTGCAGGCGGGCGCACCCCCGAAACCGAATAGCTGCTGACATCGGTCAAGGTGGTCTCGTAGTAGACACCCTTGATCGCGAATTGGTCCCCGTTGCGGAACAGATCATGACGGTCAAACGAGGCGCCGATCTCGTATGTCTCGGCCTTCTCGGATGAGGTGATCGCGGCATCGGTGCCCAGATGGTCGATCATGGGCAGCCCTTCGGTATAGGCGGCACTGGTGAACAGGGCCAAACCATTCCCGAAGGCATAGCGCACCGACAGCCCGCCCATCAGCGCGTTGTTATCATAGGTGCCATCATTCGGGGCCGCTGATCCGGTGATCTTCGACGTCTCGTAGCGCAGCGCCGGTGTCACGGTCCATGCATCAGTGATGCGCATATCGTCCACCGCATAGACAGCGACGCGACGGTCCTTGCCGCCGGGTGCGTTGCTGGCATCAAGGCGTTCTTTGTGGATCAGTTCAAGCCCGGTCCGCAGATCATGGGAGACAACGCCTGTGGTGAACAGGCTTTGGTTTTTGAACGCCAGTTTCGTTGTTTGATACCGATGATCCGCATTCGCCAAGGCAAGAACACCGGCCCCTTGCGGGGTGCCTTCAAGGGGTGAGCTGCCCGAGACATAGCTTTGGTCGATCTGTTGGTCGGCGTAGGATAGCACGACATCAAGGTTCACCAGATCATTGTCAGCCGGGTTAAAGTTGTACTTGAGCACCGCGGTCGTAGACTCCGTATCGCGGTCAACGGTGCCAAAGGAATCCGCCGTGGTCGTAAAGCTGTCAAAGGGCACGTCGCGATCGCTTGCGGTGGTGTGCGACAGGCTGAAGGTCAGCGATTGATCGCGGTTCTGGCCAAAGCTGTATTTTGCCTTGATCAGACCCGACGGCAGGGTGAAGGCGCTGTTACCGATAGTCGCCCCGTCACCATCCACCTGATCGTTCTGGTCGCGCCACGTGTAGTTCAGCAGAAACTCCATATCTTCGGTCGGTTGCCACGCCAGCACGCTGGAAGACGTGATGCCGTCGCCGTTCGTGCTGAACTCCAGCGTTTGACCCAACACATAGCCAAGCTCACCATTCGTCAGATTCGACGCGTCTTTCGTCTCGAGCCGGACGACGCCGCCCACGATGCCGGATCCGTATTCAAAGCTGCCGACGGACCCGCGGATCACATCGACCGACTTGTAAAGGAACGGGTCGGTGAACAGTTGGGTGCCGATCCGGTAAAGCCGCTCTGCCCCGGTGGTGGCCCCGTCGATCTGCACGGCGACTTTGGAATCCGCACCGTAGATATCGTTCGCGCCGAAGCCGCGGATGTTGATGCCGGACCCTTGCGGGGTGGACCCGTTCACAAGGCTCACGCCGGGAACTGAATCGATCAGCTCTGCCACGGTGCCCGCCTGACGGTCGTCGATCTCCTCTTGGTCGACTGTGGTGATGGATACTGCCGTATCGGTCTGCACCTCGCGTTTGCTCTCGCCCAGAACGAGCGTGCCTAGAAAGCCCTCCTGCGCGGCGAGGGGGAGCGGGGTTAGGGAAAGAAGTATCAGGCTTGTCGTACCCCTCAATAGGGCACGGGTTCCAGCGGCTTTGGTCATCGAAGACATCCTTGCAAGCAATAGGTTTGACGGAATGCTTGCGAGGGGCTGGCGGTGAAAAAAGGGGCGTAGACGGGTTGCGCTCTTGCGGGTTCTAAAAAGACCGACTAAAAGTGTCAACATTAAAGGGCAGGTTCTGATCTGCGCCTTTGCCAGCGGATGCCCGACGCGCGTCGCCAGCCCCCTCTCATTCAATCGATATGGCGAAGGTGCTGCATGACCCATTCCGTTCCCCCGACCCCCGAGGACATCCGCGCCTTCCGCGCCGACCACGCGCAGTTGCGCGAACGTGATGTGGCCGACAAGCTCAAGATCAGCGAGGCGCAGTTGCTGGCGGCCTATACCGGCGATGGCGTGCGGCGTATCAATGCGCACCCCGACGAGATCATGCGCGCCGCCCAGACCCTGGGCGAGGTTATGGCGCTGACACGCAACCCGTCCTGCGTGCACGAAAAGGTCGGCACCTATGATAACTACCACCCCGGTCCCCATGCATCGATGATCCTCACCGATGACATCGACCTGCGGCTCTTTCCCAGCCGGTGGCATCATGCCTTTGCCGTAGAGAAGCAGACGGACGCCGGTACGCGCCGCAGCCTGCAGGTGTTCGATGCGGCGGGGGATGCGGTACACAAGATCTTTCTGCGCGACGGGTCCGATGTGGCGGCCTTTGATCGCGCCAAAGCGGGGCTGACGCTGGAAGACCAATCCCCCACCCTTGACGTGGTACCGCGCGACCCTGACGAGGTGCCGAAATCTGATCTGTCGAAGCTGGACATCCTGCAAAAGGAATGGGCGCGGCTGACCGACACGCATCAGTTCTTGCGCCTGACCTCCAAGCTCAAGATGAACCGCTTAGGGGCCTACCGCATCGCGGGCGAGCCCTTTGCACGCGCTTTGCAGCCTTCTGCTGTCGATACCATGCTGCATCAGGTGGTCGCGCAAGAGCTTGAGATCATGGTCTTTACCGGCAATCGCGGGTGTATCCAGATCCATTCGGGCCCGATCACCACGCTGAAATCCATGGGCCCGTGGCAAAACGTGCTGGACCCCCGCTTTAACCTGCACCTGCGGCTTGATCACATCGCCGAGGTCTGGGCCGTCGACAAGCCAACACAACGCGGCCCCGCTGTTTCGGTCGAGGCATTCAACAAGGACGGGGGGCTTATCCTTCAGGTCTTTGGCGTCGGCAAGGAAGGGCGCGATTGTCGTCCCGCATGGGGCAAGCTTGTCGCGGGGCTGGAGGGCCTGACTGTCGAGGTGCCCGCATGATCCGCGCTTTCACGACAGGTATCAGCGTCGCGGCGCTTGGCCTGATCACAGCACTGCCCGCCACGGCACAGGAACCCACAGGAGGCGTCGTATCCATCGGCGGCGCGGTGACAGAGATCGTCTTTGCCCTCGGCGCGCAGCGCCAGCTGGTGGCGCGGGATACGACCTCTAGCTATCCGCCTGAAGCCGCTGCCTTGCCGGACGTGGGCTATATGCGCGCGCTCTCGCCCGAAGGGGTGCTGGCCACAGGCCCCAAGCTGATCATCGCCGAGGAAGGTGCCGGACCGCCCGAAACAATCGAGGTGCTTGAGCAGGCGGATATCCCCTTTGTCACCGTCCCTGATGACTATACCGCCGAAGGGGTCAGCGCCAAGATACGCGCCGTCGGGCAAGCACTTGGGAAAGAGCCGCAGGCCGAAGCGCTGGCTGCTGAAGTGCATCAAAAGCTGGCAGAAGTGTCCCGCGCGACGCAAGACCGGCCCGCGGCAGAGCGCAAGCGCGTGATGTTCATCCTCAGCACCCAAGGCGGGCGGATCATGGCGTCGGGCACAGATACCGCGGCCGCGTCGATGATAGATCTGGCTGGCGCGGTGAATGCGGTCACGGGGTTTGCGGGCTACAAACCCATCACGGACGAAGCCGTGCTGGCCGCAGCCCCCGATGTGCTGGTGATGATGGCGCGTGAAGGCGATCACAACAGCACCGAGGCAGAGCTGTTCGCGATGCCTGCCATATCCGTCACCCCTGCAGCGGCCAGCCGGTCGGTGGTGCGCATGGACGGGCTTTATCTGCTGGGGTTCGGGCCGCGCACGGCAGATGCGGTCACCGATCTGCACGCCGCGCTTTACGCCGACTGATCCGATGACAGCGCTTGCAGATTTCGCCCCGCCCCGCGACCGCCGTCGTGCCGCGCGCATGGCGCATCTGTGGCTGGCGGCTGTTCTGGCAGTCGCCGCCATTGGCAGCCTTGCGATCGGGGCGTCGGGCACATCGCTGTGGCACGCCCTGTTCAAGATCGTGACCGGTGCGCCGCTGACGCAGCTTGAACGGGTGGTGCTTTGGGATATCCGTTTGCCGCGGCTGATCATGGGCATCTGTGTCGGGGCCGCGCTGGCTGTGTCAGGCGCGGTGATGCAGGGGCTGTTTCGCAACCCGCTCGCGGATCCGGGTCTGCTTGGGGTTAGTGCGGGTGCCGGATTGGGCGCGATCGTGGCAATCGTTCTGGGCGGGCTGTTGCCGGTGGCTGTGCTCACCTTGGCGGGCTTTTGGCTGATCCCGCTGGCGGCCTTTCTAGGCGGATGGGCGGCAACGTTGCTGCTGTATCGCGTGTCGACGCGGCGCGGGCGCACCTCTGTCGCGACGATGCTGCTGGCGGGCATTGCCTTGGGCGCGCTGACAGGGGCCTTGGGCGGGCTGTTGATCTATTTCGCCGATGACACGCAGTTGCGCGATCTGACGTTCTGGGGGCTCGGCTCGCTTGCCGGTGCCACATGGATCAAAGTCGCCATCGCGGGGCCGCTGATCCTTCTGGCGACGGGTGTGGCTATGCGCTTGGGCGGCGGGCTGAACGCGCTCGCTTTCGGGGAGGCAACAGCCGCGCATATGGGGGTGCCGGTGCAGCGGGTGAAGCATACCGCCATCCTCACGGTCGCCGCCGCCACCGGTGCCGCGGTCGCCATGTCCGGCGGGATCGGTTTCGTCGGGATCGTTGTGCCCCATTTGTTGCGTCTTGCCACGGGACCGGATCACGAACCCCTGCTTGTGAACGCTGCTCTGCTGGGGGCCACGCTATTGCTGACCGCCGATATCATCAGCCGCGTGATCATTGCGCCGGCGGAACTGCCCATCGGGTTGATCACCGCCATTCTGGGCGCACCAGTGTTTTTCTGGATCCTGCTGCGGCGCCGTGGGTTGGTGGACCTGTGATGCTGCACGCCTGCGATATTGTTGCCCGTATCGGCAAGAAAGAGATTCTGCATGGGGTCGATTTTACTGCCAATGCCGGCGCGCTTACGGCGATTGTCGGCCCCAACGGCTCGGGCAAATCGACACTGCTTAGGGCGATCACGGCCGAGGTCGACTTCACCGGCCGCATTCTGCTGAATGGCGAAAACGTCGCCGATCTGCACCCGTGGGAACTTGCCGCCATGCGCGCGGTGCTGCCGCAGTCAGCCACGCTTGCGTTCCCCTTTACCGTGGCCGAGGTCGTGCGCATGGGGCTACGCCGCGGCATATCGGGACAGCGCGACGATATCCCCGCCCGCGCCCTGCATGCCGTCGGGCTAGAGGGCTACGCAGACAAGCTTTATCAAGAGCTTTCGGGCGGAGAGCAGCAACGCACGCAGCTGGCCCGCGTGCTCTGTCAGGTTTGGCATCCGGTGCAGAACGGCTTGCCCCGTTGGTTGCTGCTGGACGAACCTGTTGCCAGTCTGGATATCGGCCATCAGCTTATGGTGATGCGGCTTCTCAAAGATTTCGCCAATCGCGGCAGCGGCGTGGTCGCGGTCATGCATGATCTGAACCTATCGGCCATGTTCGCCGATCACATGGCGATGATCAAAGACGGCCAGATCCTGAAGCACGGCACGCCCGCCGACGTGATGCAAAACGCCATACTGTCCCAAGCCTATGGCTGCACCCTGACCGTCAATACGCCCGCCGCAGCCGGTCAAAGCTATATCCTGCCACACGTCGCGCAGGAGCGTATGGGGTAGGGCCGGGCACCACGCACGCGCGCTGACACATATATCGGTTGACGTATGAGATTCGACAGAATGACGTAAATGTGACACTACACCTAGACACCAGCGTCTGACGGTCTATGTCAACCGACACACCACACCAATCACCCAGGACAAACCATGCCGACACAGCCCACCGATAAGATGGCGACAGAGCTTTTGCATGTGCAAGAGGAGCTGGCGGCAAAGAATGTTGACGCGGATGCGCCGAAGAAACAGGCGCAGCGGGCGTCGCATCGGTTGAACTTCCTTGAAGCGATGATGGAGACGGTGCCCGTCGGTGTCGTCATGGCCGATGCCGAAGGCAAGATTATCTACGGCAACAGCCACGTCGAAAAGATGGTGCGCCATCCTGTGTTGCATTCGGACGACGTGAACGCCTATGGCGAATGGGTCTCATACCACGCTGATGGGTCCCGTGTACAAAGCCACGAGTACCCTCTGGCGCGGGTGATCCAGAACCGCGAGGACCATGTCGAGATCGACGTGGATTATCAGCGCGGCGACGGCACCCGCTTTTGGATGCGGATCATTGGCGAGCCAGTGCTGGACGGCGAGGGGGAGCGGATCGGCGCGACCGTCGCCCTGATTGATATCGACGAAGAGCGCCGCTTGCGCGAGGCGCAGAACATCCTGATTGCCGAGTTGAACCACCGTGTGAAGAACGCATTTAGCGTGGTGAAATCCATCGTCAGCCAGTCGCTGCGTAAGATGAGCATTCAACGCGGTATCCGTGAAACGATTGACCAACGGCTTAACGCCTATGCGACGGCCCACTCGAAACTGGTGGGCACTTCATGGGATCGTGCTGCGATTGGCACCGTGGCTGCCGATGTGCTCGACCCTATTGGCGGCGGTCGGATCACGTTGACGGGGCCGGAGGTAGAGGTGCCATCGCGCCAGGCGCTGTCCTTGTCGATGGCATTTTACGAACTGGCAACAAACGCGATGAAATACGGTGCCCTGTCGGTTCCTGACGGTGTTGTGAATTTATCTTGGGAACAAGGAAGTGCCGCCGAGGGTTCCCCCCTTGAACTCCACTGGGTGGAACAAGGCGGCCCTGCCGCCGAGAAACCCAGCGAGACAGGTTTTGGTAGCTTCATCACAGGGCGTGCCCTCGAGGCGGAAACAGGCGGGAAAATCGATACGGTTTTCGGGCCAGATGGATATGAATGGCATTTGAAGATGCCGCAACAGACGGAAGAGCAGGCAGTAGAATGACAAATCAACCTCAGAATATTTTCATCGTCGAAGATGAGGTCGTGGTCGCATTCGAGATGTCCGACCTGCTGGAAGACATCGGCTTTAACGTTGTCGGCCCCAGTATCCATCTGGAAGACGCCAAGGAAAAAGCGCGTGACGGGGATATTGATATCGCCTTTCTTGACGTGAACCTTGGGCGCAACAAGACATCGAAACCCGTGGCGGATATTTTGCGCGAACGGGGCATCCCTTTTGTGTTCATCACCGCATATGACGCCGACCAGATCAGCTTTCTCGGGCCGGATGACCGCGTCGTGAAAAAGCCCGTGAGCAGCCAGAAGCTGATCGAGACGCTGCGCCGCGTCTACCCAAGCCTAGAGACCGAGTAAGGCCTCCCAAAAGGACCCGCAGGCAGAAACCCGCGCGCCGCGACACTGCGGCGCAGGGCAGGGATGCTTTGCCCCCGTGACATAGGCCGTATGTGAACATATAGTGAACATATGGCTAAGCAATCTGTAGAGCAAAAACTGGCAATTCTGAGCGACGCGGCGAAATATGACGCGTCTTGCGCCTCTTCGGGGTCGACGAAACGCGACTCGCGCGATGGCAAGGGCGTGGGGTCGAACGAGGGGTCGGGCATCTGTCATGCCTATGCGCCGGACGGGCGCTGTATTTCGCTTCTGAAAATCCTGATGACGAATTTCTGCATCTATGATTGCAGCTATTGCATCAACCGTGCCTCGTCCAACGTCACTAGGGCGCGGTTCAGTGTCGATGAAGTGGTGAAGCTGACCATCGAATTCTATCGCCGCAATTATATCGAAGGGCTGTTTTTGTCCTCGGGCGTCATTAAGTCGCCCGATGCGACGATGTCTGACATGGTGCAGATCGCGCGCAAGCTGCGCCACGAAGAGAATTTTCGCGGCTATATTCACCTGAAAACCATCCCCGACGCCGCGCCAGAGTTGATTGCGGAAGCAGGGCTGCTGGCAGACCGGCTGTCGATCAACGTCGAGCTGCCCACCGATGCCGCCGTTCAGCAATATGCGCCCGAAAAGAAGCCCGATCAGATCCGCAAAGCGATGGCCGATTTCCGGCTGCGGAAAGAGGTGTCGAAAGACACATCCCACACCGGCAAGCGCCCGCCGCGGTTTGCGCCTGCGGGGCAGTCGACGCAGATGATCATCGGGGCGGACGGGTCGAATGATGCGGCCATTCTGGGCCAGTCCACGCGGCTCTATTCCAGCTACAAGCTGAAACGCGTGTATTATTCTGCCTTCTCGCCGATCCCTGACAGCTCGGCCAAGCTGCCGCTGATCCGGCCCCCGTTGCAACGCGAACACAGGCTCTATCAGGCGGACTGGCTGCTGCGGTTCTATGACTTCCAACTGGACGAAATTACATCCGTCACCGCGGACGGGAACCTTGATCTTGAGGTCGACCCGAAACTCGCATGGGCGCTGGTGCACCGCGCGGTGTTCCCGCTGGATGTGAACCGCGCCAGCCGCGAGTTGCTGCTGCGGGTACCGGGGTTCGGGGTGAAGACGGTGAACCGCATCCTGTCCACCCGCCGCCACCGTACCCTGCGCTACGAGGATCTGATCCGCATGGGTGCGTCCATGAAAAAGGCACGTAGCTTTGTCACCGCGGGGGGCTGGTCCCCCGGCGGGCTGACCGACAGTATTGATCTGCGCGCGCGGTTTGCGCCGCCGCCTGAACAGCTGACCCTGTTCTGATGCACCACGCGGTCATGCCCAAGATCGGCACCGCGCAGGCGTGGCGTGATGCGGCGCGGCAGTTTCTGGCCGCCGGCGTCCCGCCCGAGGCGATCCTGTGGGGCGATACCAGCACGGCGCCCGATCTTTTTGGTGGTGCCTCCCCCGTGCAAACGGGCGGGCAGGTGACCGTGCCGCGGAGCTTCATCAACATGGCGAGCAGTGTCGTCTGGCACAGCGACCCCGAACGGTTTGCGCGGCTTTATGCGTTTCTCTGGCGATTGAAGGACGCGCCGCAGTTGATGACGGATCGCGGTGATGCTGATCTGTCGCGTCTGCGCCAGATGGAAAAGAACGTGCATCGCTGCCAGCACAAGATGAAAGCCTTCGTCCGTTTCCGAGAGATTGGCGCGCCCGATGCTGCCCGCCGGTCCTTTGCCGCGTGGTTCGAGCCGACGTATCACACGGTAGAACCCACCGCCGATTTCTTTCTGCGTCGGTTCAGCGATATGGATTGGCGCATTCTCACGCCGGATGTCTGCGCGATTTTCGAGGGGGGCAAGCTGACCTTCCGCGAGGGGGAGGAAAAGCCCGCGCTGCCCGAAGACGCGAGCGAACAGCTGTGGATCACCTATTTCCAGAACATCTTTAACCCCGCGCGGCTGATGGTCAAAGCCATGCAATCCGAGATGCCCAAGAAATACTGGAAGAACATGCCCGAGGCGGCGCATATCCCCCAGATGATCGCTGACGCCCCCGCCCGTGCCCGCGCCATGGCCGAGGCCGCGCCCTCTTTCCCGCCGCAGCGATTGGCGCAGGTGCAGGCGCAGCTTGCCGCGCATCAATCCGCATGGGAGGGCCCGAAAGACGCGTTGGCCAAGGATATCGCCGCCTGCACCCGCTGTCCCTTGCATTGCAATGCGACACAGGCCGTACCGGGCGAGGGGCCGATGGATGCCGATCTGATGATCGTGGGCGAACAGCCCGGCGATCAGGAGGATTTAAGCGGGCGGCCCTTTGTCGGGCCTGCGGGGCAGCTTTTTGATCAGATCGCAGGGCGGGCGGGGCTGCAGCGGGACAAGGCGTTTGTGACCAATGCGGTGAAACACTTCAAATTCACCCCGCGAGGCAAGCGCCGTCTGCACCAACGGCCCAATGCGTCAGAGATTCAACATTGCCGCTGGTGGCTGGATGCCGAGATCGCACAGGTCAAACCCAAGCTGATTTTGGGCATGGGGGCGACGGCTGCCGAAGCGCTGACCGGACAGCGCGACGCCATCACCGCCCGCGGTGGCACGGTCGAACAATCGCCTTCAGGCACGCCGGTTCTGCTGACGCTGCACCCCTCGTATCTTTTGCGCCTCCTCGATCCACAGGCCAAAGCCGACGCAACTGCCCAATTTCAAGACGATTTGATCGCCGCCGTACGAATGTTGGCCTGAAGAGGCGAAATCTTTTAGGGGGCAGTTGCAATATGGCTATGGGATGCCATATACCATCCACATGGATGGAGAATCGAGATGAGCAACGTCAGGCAGCTACGGGAAAAGCAACCCGAGAATGAAAAGATCACGATCAACCTCGGCTTTGTCGATCTAGGGCGGATCGACCTGCTGGTGCAGGAGGGGTTCTATTCCAACCGCAGCGATTTCATCCGCACGGCGATCCGCAAGCAGTTGGATCACCAATCGGAGACGGTGACACGGTCTATCGACCGCCACACAATGGAAATGGGTCTGCGCGATTACTCTGTCGCGGACCTCGAGGCGGTGCAGGCGGCGAATGAAGTGCTGCACATCAAGGTTGTCGGACTGGCCCGTATCGCGCGGGATGTGACGCCAGAGCTGGCCCTTGCGACCATCGGCTCCATCAACGTGCTGGGGGCGCTTCAAGCCAGCACCGAAGTCAAGAAAGCACTCGGCGACCGGATCAGTTAGCTCCGGCATCATCCTAAAAGGGAATGCGACATGACAGATGAATTTAACGCGGCCCTGCGCCGTGCCGGAAAACTTGTGCGCGCGGGTAACCCCAAAGCGGCGACCGAAGCCATCCAGAACGCGCTTGGTGCCGGTGGGCTGGGGAGCATGGCGAAAGGTAGCAAAAGCCCCTTTGGAAAAGCCAAGATCGGCCGCGGCCTGCGCGAGACGCTTTCGGGGCTGGCGCCATCAACCCTGAACGGCGGTGACAGCACCGAACCGGACCTGCCCGAGGGTGCCACATTCGGCAGCGGCAGCTTTTCCTGCAGCGCAGGCAGCCGTGACTATCGGCTTTATATTCCCAACCTCAAAGGCTCTGCGCCGACAGGTTTGGTGATGATGCTGCACGGATGCAAACAATCCCCTGTGGATTTTGCCAAGGGCACGGGCATGAACCAACTGGCAGAGGCGCATGGGTTGATCGTGGTCTATCCGGCGCAATCGCGCATGGCGAATATGCAGAACTGCTGGAAATGGTTTGACCCCGCCGATCAGATGCGCGGCGCTGGTGAACCGGCGATCCTTGCAGGGTTGATGCAACAACTTCAGCGCGACCATGCCATTCCCCAAGGGCGTAGCTTTGTTGCGGGGCTGTCGGCCGGCGCGGCGATGGCTGTGGTGCTGGGACAAACCTATAGGGATGTCTTTGACGCGGTGGGTGCCCATTCCGGTTTGCCCTACCGTGCGGCCCATGATGTGCCATCTGCTTTTGCGGCCATGGGGCAGGGGGCAACAGGCTCTGACACAGGGGATTTCATCCCGACGATCATCTTTCAGGGCGATGCGGATACCACTGTAAGTGCCGCGAATGCGGATGCGATCGCCAAACACGCCCCAAAAGGCCCCGAGGTTCTGGATGACGGCAACACGGGCGGGCGCCGTTTCTCCCGCCGCAGCGTGTTGGCACCGAAAGGCCATGTCGTGATGGAACAATGGACCATCTCGGGCCTCGGTCACGCGTGGTCGGGCGGCAACAGCGCGGGGTCGTACACGGACCCCGCAGGGCCGGATGCGAGCCGCGAAATGCTGCGGTTTTTCCTCGATTTGCCCACGAAAGGCGCATGATATGACACACTCCCTGACCTTTGACGCAATCAGCGAAGCCACGCCGGGCCCGAAATGGGCAGCCCGATGGGCCCGTTCATGGCCCGCCTACGAGGCATGGTACACCGCACGCGGCGGCGATAACGGCCCTGACCGTGCAGCCTGCGAGGCGGCGCTAAAGCAACATATGCCCGAGTTAGTGCCTGTTCACGCCAAGCTCACAGCGCTCGCGGGCGGGTCGGACCGTGCAGCACGCTTCCTGTCCACGTGGTGCCCGCCAAGCTATCTGGGCGGCTGCTCCCTTGCCGTGGCCACATCGGACGACGACATCCGGCTGGTGCGCAACTACGATCTGTCGCCTGACCTGAACGAAGGCCTACTGCTGCACAGCGCCTGGACCGGGCGGCGCGTGATGGGTATGGTCGAATTCCTTTGGGGCCTGTCCGATGGCATCAATGATGCGGGGCTCAGCATCGCGCTGGCTTATGGCGGGCGGCAGAAAACAGGGCGCGGGTTCGGTATCACCACAATCCTGCGCTACGTTCTGGAAACCTGCGAAACCGTGCCCCAAGCGCTGCGCGTGCTGCAACGCGTCCCGTCGCATATGCCCTATAATGTGGTGGTCGCCGATGCCTCGGGTGCGGGTGCCAGCGTCGAGATGTACGCCGGTGGCGGGGCAAAGGTGCAGCCGCGGCTGGTCGCCACAAACCACCAGACCGACGGCAGCACGCCTGACAGAGGCAGTTTTACCCGCACGTTTGAACGGTCAAAACACCTTGTGAGTGTCTTATCCGAAGGGGTCACGCCGTCAGCGCTGGCAGGTCAGTTCACCCAAGCGCCGCTCAAGCAAGACCGCTACGCCGAGGGGTTTGGCACGCTTTTCACCGCCGAATACGAACCCAAATGCCGGAAGATGACGCTGCATTGGGACGATGAGGTCTGGCCTCAATCAATTGACACGTTCGAGGAAGGCACGCGGCAGGTCACCTATGGCAGCGTCCCATCATCGGTGGCCGCAGGGGGTGACATCGATTGGGTGCAAATCGGTCTGGACTACGCAGCGGGCCGCGGGGTTGATTGGCGTAGGTTTGTACCAGCCGGGGTTGATGTGGCGTAGGGCGTCGAAGCGAAAGGCCTTGCTATGTTACGCGGAACAGACCCTACAACACGCCAACGGCAGCCGCTCCGTCGTTGAAATCGAATTGCCCGACAAAGGCGCTATTCCGGTTTCAGTCCAAGCCCCAAGCGGTTCGCGTGCCAGGCGGCTTCCGCCCGTGAGGAGATGCCGAGCTTGCGATAGACGATCTTGATATATCCAGCGACCGTCGTTTCCGCGATGTTCAATGCGGAGGCGACCTCGGCGTTGCGCAGACCTTTGGAGATGAGCGTGAGCACTTCGGTCTCCCTCTCCGTCAGGCGCCCGTCCAGGCTGGCGACCGGCCCGGTGAGGCGGAAGTGTTCCATGATGCGGCGGGCGACAGAGGGTGATATCGCCGGTAACCCCATCGAAAGCTGTGTCAGCTGACGAGAGAGCACCGCCGCCTCTGTCTCTTTCAGCAGATACCCGTCCGCCCCGGCCGAGAGAGAGGAAACAATGCTCGCGTCGTCGCCCATGACCGTGGTTACGACCTTGATTGCAGAGGGGCTGGCCTTGTTCAGGCCGCGCAGGATTTCGAGACCCGACCCATCAGGCAGACCCAGATCAATCAGGGCGAGATCTATCTGGCCATCCAGTTTTGACAGCGCCGTCCGTACCGAGTTGGCCGTGCAGATCGTGGCCGCCGGATATGCTGATTGTACGATCTCGACCAGCCAACGCAGGGTTTCGACGATATCTTCGACAATCAGGATACGCTTCATTCTGCTGCGGCCTCTTTCTGAGTGCTGAAAAGAGGTAGAAACGCGGTCAAGGTGGTGCCCTTGGCACCGGTGCTGTAGCTGAAGGCACCTTGCAACTGGGTGAAGCGGTTTCTCAGATTTCTGAAACCATTGCCAAGCGACGCGACGCTGCTGTCAAAGCCCGAGCCGTTATCGCTGAGCGTAAGCTGCACCCCATCGCTTTTCAGGTCGATCTGGACCTTCGCCTCTGTCGCGCCAGAGTGGCGTAGGATATTGCTGGTCCCCTCTCGCAGGAAGGCGCGCAGCGCATGCGCCAACCGATGGGATATACGGCCTTTGGTGATCTCGTCGGCCTGCCACGTGACGGTGATATGGGCGGCCTCGAAATGGGTGATGATTTCGGCACGCAGATCGGCGAGCAGATCGCGGAGATCCCAATCAGTCTGATCCGGGTTTGAAATCAACTCTCGTAGATCGGCGAGGGTCTGGCGGATAAGAAGGTCTTTGCGTTCCCGAGGGCCGGTGTGCAGGGCGCTGAGCAGCAGCACACCTATATTGTCATGCATGTCGCGATTGATGCGCAGTCGCTCTGCGCTGACGGCCTGAAGATAGGTCTCGTGCTGGGACAGGCTGGCATCAAGCAACGACAGGATCGCATCGGCACGCGCCAGATCGCGCGACGAGAAAAGGCGCGATCCTTGCCCGGCCAGCTCAAGCGACAGTGCAGGTAGATTGCCGATAGACGCGAGCGTCAGGATACGGCCATCGTCTTGCAGTGCGGTGATCGTGGTAGACGCCGGTTGATCCTTGATGCGCAACGGATTGAAAATATCGGACCAGAACTTACGCAGCAGCCTCTGCTTGTCTTCGGGGTCTCTCGCATGGGCGATCTGGGTCACTCTGCGATACAGCTCTTCCGCCGGGATCTCGCGGTTGCGCTTGAGCAGCACCCAGACCTTGTCGCGCAAGGGCAGGTAAACCATGCAGATCGCCGCGAGTGCGATGCCAAAGGCAGGGGCACGCCCCAGCGAAAGCCCGTAGATGAGCGCGGCATCAAGCCCCAGAAGCAAAGCCACCCCAAGGCCATAAAACAAGATGCCGTAGGACCAATTCGCCAGATCGAACAGCCGGTAGCGCGTCACCGCCAGGGCAATACCGGCGTAGATGATCAGGAAAAACAAAAACGCAGTGCTTTGTTCGATCACCGGGGCCAACCCTATAAGCGTCGGCAGGATGGACGTTAACACAAAGCCACCCGCACCGACCGCAACCGACACGCCAAGCCAGCCCAGCATCGCCCTCGCGGCCGGGTCGCGGCGATTGGCGGCGACTTGTGCGGCAATGACCAGCAACAGGGCCACCATGATGATCGCGATCATATCCGGGGCATTGTTCAGCTTGTCCGGCCAGCCGGGGCCAAGCACCAAGAGGATACAGGCGCCGATTAGAAGCGTCGGCAGCCAGAGCACAGGTTTCGGGACAATGCGCCGCGGGTAGGAGAGGAACAATGTCACCATACCAATCCCGAACAGCAGCGATCCACCGGGATTTACCCGGCAGGCCACCGAATAGGCCTTCAGACTAAGCGCGAGCTCGCGCGAGCTGTAGATCGCGGCGCTCGACGATGCCAAAGCCAACCCGATCCCGGAAAGCAGAAACCACCATCCGGCCTGTTCATGAGGTCGTAGGCAGACAACCCAGGTCCCGATAAACATGCCCACGAACGCAACAAAGATTTGCGTCCAGAATTTCATCGGCAGATCCGAAACCGGACGGCTTTCCTGGACCCTTACCGATACGCTTTCAGGGCCGTCGGCTTGATCGAACGTCAGGGTGACTGCGCCGCTTCGCAACGCGTCATGCAGGCGATCCTGACGGTCAAAGAAGCGACGCAGGGTCTCTTGATCACCGATCCCGTCGGGCTCTTCTATCAGGTCTAGGGGTGTCACCGGGATTGCGGGCTGGTTATCCGCTGAAACGCTCAAAAGCCGCTTGCCGATCATATCGCGATCCATGGCGCTGCCCTGCGCGATGTCAGTGACGACAACGCTTTGCCCCACCACGCCAAGCCTGAGCCCGAGCCACGGCTGGGCCGTCGCCACCCATGTCAGGGCAGCGGCGGCGGCCAGATAGAGCACGACGCAAAGCGCGAAAACGGCTCCTGGGGCGACATGTGGACGTGTCATCTTATGGACCACACAGCGGAACTTATAACTGCAAATTTAATCATTCTATACGGCTCATCTTCTCAAAATACTCTTGTCCGAGGACACCCCCTGAACGGGGGGGAGACGATTTCATGAAGTAGGTATCTAAAAAGTGAAGAAGAATTTTTTAAATCAAGCAAGGGGAATTTCATGAAACACGCACGTCTTAGTATTGTTATTGCAAGCCTTGGGGTGGCAACGGTCTTGTCTGGTTGCAATGGAAGCAGCTCTGCCGGCGGGCTTGCTGGCGGCGTCGCAGGCGGCGGGCAGGATTTTGAAACAGCCTTTAACGCTGTCAGTCAAAAGGCCCCCACTTCGGATATGCCCACGTCGCTGAAAGCCAGCTATGAGGGTCAGATGAAGGTCGGCGTGAACAGCGGATCGGCCCAGATTTTCGGCACCGATATCGATGCGAATAGCGCGGAAATCATTGGCGATCTGGCAGTCGATGTGGATTGGACCGACGGGCAGACCACCAATCCGTTCACCGGAACGGCCTCCAACATCGTCGCGACAGAGGCGGGCACCTCGAACTCCGTCAAACTGGACGGGACGCTGACGGTCGATCAAGGCTTGCCAGCCTCGCTCAGCCGCACCACCATTCCGGCGCAGGTCGTCGCGGGCGTCAATATCCCCGAGCAGAACACCGGTGCGATGCTGTTCCACATGTCCGGTCGGCTTAGCAGTGGCGAGAATGAAGGGGACGCCACCTTGCAGTTCGGCGGCAACTTCATGGGGCCGGGTGCAGAATCGATGCTTGGACCGGTATCTGGCGGTATCAACGATGTGAACAATCCCTCGCCGCAGATTTTCGATGCGGGCGTCGGTGGTACATTCTACGCCAACAAGAAATAGAAGCGACGGATAAGCGGGTCTCTTGGATGCGGTCAATTGCCGGCCGCAAAAACCCGCTTTCCCCGCGGTAGCCGAGGTCTTTGATGCGGCGAATTTTATACAATCTATTTTTAATCTTACTGGCCTCGCCATTAGCGGCCTTTTCCCTTGATGATGCAGAACAAAGCATCCTCAAGGGAAAAGCCGCAGAGGTTATTCCATTGCTCGAGGGGTATTCACCCAAGACCGAGACAGAGACCCTGCGCCGGATGTGGATTTTAGGGGTCGCCTACAACCGTTCCGGAAAATCACACCAAGCCGTTGCCCCGCTGGCGCGGCTTGTGATCTTGCGGCCAGACGATCCCACGTTCCGGCTTGAGCTGGCGAACGCATTGGTAAAAAGCGACCAGATCGAACGGGCGCGATATCACCTTGAACTGGCCAAAGGTGCGGGTTTGTCGCCCTCTGTCCAGGCAAAAGTGCAGGCGGAGCTTGACCGTTTGGCCAAACCGAAAAAATGGCAGGGCTATTTCCGTTTTGCCATTGTGCCCGAAAGCAATGCCGCCCGCCGGACCTCTGCAGAGACGGTGAACCTCAGCGGTTTTGTGCTGCGGCTGGACCCGAATTCCCGCGCCCAATCCGCCACAGCGTTCGAGATTGGCACGGGCGTCGCGACCGTGCCGCGCCTTACGGACGCCTTACGCGCCAGGTTCGCGCTGGATCTGGATGCCCGGCTTTTCGACGGGCGTGCGCCCGATGAAGTGACCCTTCGGACCAGTGCATCATTGCTGCATTTCGCCAATGAGGGGCGTCTTGTCTCGGCCGAGATCTATGGATCGCAGCGCTGGATTGATGACGCGGCCTATGCGCATACCTATGGCCTTGGCCTGTCCTATACGCGCAACCTCGGCACCCGCGCCCGCGCCACGGCGGTGCTTCAGCGCGAACGTATCACCTATGATGGCAGCGGTGTCGGCGTGAACCGAACAGCAGGTGCTGCGCAATTCGCTTATGCGGCATCGTCGCAGCTTGTGTTTCGCGTAGGCTTGCGCGCGGAAAGCCGTACCAGCTCTTACAGCCCCGTCGCGGGCCATGCGGCGGGCGTCACCATCGGCGGCGATTATTCCTTTGCCGGCGGTCTTCGGGTCGGGCTGGACCTGTCGTTTGACCGGAACGAATTTGACGGCGTGCATCCCATCTTCGGCGTTGCCCGCGTCGACAAGAAATCAAGCGTCATGCTGAACCTGTCCAACCAGAACTGGAGCTACAAGGGATTTACCCAGGTTCTGAGGCTCGGGTTTGAAGAGCAACGCTCCACCATCTCGATCAACAGGTTTCGCAACGCCACTGCCAGCATCGGCCTGACACGATCGTTTTGAAGAAATTCAGCCCTAAGCCGCTGCCCGGTTCCATAGGTTTCGGTCGTGCTTGGTCGTTACTACGCAGCGCGTGCCGACGCCGGTTGCCCCCTGCGCACGCACCAACGATAGGGTGGGAACTGCGACAGCCCCATTTCATCTTCATGCCTTGGAAAATAGCAGTTCGATGATCGCTTCGGAATGATGTTCCAATGCGTCGGATGATCGAATATCCCCACCCTCGATCGCGTTAGTGAGAATGGGCAGGGCCATTGGAAATGACCCACCATGGGTGATCATGAAAAAGATAGTCCGGTCCGAGACGTTCGGAAGGGTGCCTTCTGATTTTGCACCTGCGATCAGATCTTTCAGTGCCGTGAAAAAAGGCACAACGAGGTGCCTTTGCAAAAAATCACTGCGATCACTGTGTTTTGCCCCGTCATGAACGATAACACGGCTCACTTGCGGCCAGCGGGCGGATGCGGTGATGAAAGCGCGAATGAGCGCTTTCAGTGCTTCCGTTTGGGTCGCGGTATTGACGACAAGAGCTTTGTTAAGGTCGCTTGCAAAACAGTCGGCAAGATGTTCCATCGCTGCGATCCAAAGCGCCTCTTTTGATCCAAAGTAATACCGTGAAAGGCCTTTGTCGGCCCCGGCTTTTTCAGCAACGTGGCTCAGTGAAACGCCGTCGAAACCGCGCTCCGCAAACAGATCAATCGCAGAGCGAAGCAAAGCCAGCTTCAAATCTGTACCCTGTGCGGCCTGCGGACGGCCGCGTTTTCTTTCGGCTGTCTCAGAAACGTCGATGGCGGTTTTGACCTCGTTCCTCGTACGTTGCTTGGACATTTGAATGACATCTCCATGTTTGAGCAGCGAGAACTCCGTCTCGCTTAGCCCGGGTCAGCTTAGCTTTCCAGCGTGATCTCTTACAACAAGCTATTCTACGCTCGAAGAATAATATTGACATATTCCACGAACGAAGAATAGCTGGGCGCACAAGCACGATAGGATGTCAGTACATGATGAGATGGATTGTAGGGGGCGCAGTTGTCTTTGCGCTTGGTGTCGGGATATTGGGCCTCCCGCCCTTTAGCGGTCAGCCCACCGCTGGGTTTGCGGAAGGTGAACCTGGATTTGAGACCGGGGTGAAACGCCTACCCAACGGTATTTATGAGGTTTCTGTACGGACCCCGATGCCGGGCGTTTCACCTGAAATGGTTGGTTGGTGGTTTGGCGATTACATGGAAACGACCGAACACTACCGACGTTGGTTCCCGGACGCGCATCTTTGGATGGATTGGGAAAACAAGGTTGATGGCCAGTTCATCGGGGCGAGCCATCTAGTGCATGAATACATCGGTGAAGACTTGAATAAGCTGAGAATTCAGTTTGTTGAACCTGAGGAGGTTTTGGGGGAGGTAAACTTGGCTGACGGCGACGTCGCCGTATGCGCCCGCGTTGGCCTGCTGGAAGAGCCCATCTATGGCGGCGAAATGTGCCACATTGTTCGCAATGTCGAAGGCGGTGCCGAAATGCGTAGCCGTTTTTGGCTTGGGATAGTGGCCGCGCGTGAGGGAAACGAGGCGGTGCCCTCTGTCATCGGAACGCTTGGGAACACCTATCTGGCACGTCTGCTGACCGTGAAAGAGGCGTCGGCAACTGCTTTGTTAAACCACTGTTTTGATGAGATGACCATTCTGGCAGGCTTTCTCCCAAAGCTCTACGCCGATGCGCAAGGGTAAGAAAAACGCTGCATTCACGCCATGACCACCAAGCGGACTTGCCGTCATCGCGCAGATCGCGGCTGTGCGCTATGCCGAAAAGGTCAGCCGGCCGATGCATCTGCTGGCGAGTTGACGCGCCGCGACGCAACCCGGCAAGCGAACCTGCGGCCGACCCGGAAAACCGGGTTGAACCGTCAGGTTTGCCCGCCGGGTGCCTTAGGGCAAAGCGGCGCGTTATTTGAAGACCGGCTGACGCTTTTGCATCTTGGCGGCGACGACCTCTGCGAATTCCGGAGATTTCAGTTGTTCGGCGAACAGCACTGACTCACGCTCCATTTGGGCGGTCATCTGGTCCTTGCCATGACGGATCAGCGCCTTGGTTTTGATAACCGAGGTCGGTGCCGCCTGCGCCAAACCAGCCGCAAGCGACGCGACTTCGGTGGCAAAATCGGACGAGGGAGCGACACGCGACACCAACCCAAAACGCAGCGCCTCTGCCGCATCAAGAACGCGATTGGCCAGCAACATATCGTTCGCCACGGCCAAGCCGACGGTGGCGGGCAGCAAAAGCGAGGAGGCGGCCTCTGGCACCAGTCCCAGTTGGACAAATGGCGTGCTGAATGTGGCAGTGTCGGCGGCGATAATCAGGTCGCAATGCAGCAGCATCGTCACCCCGACACCAATGGCCGGGCCGTTTACGGCGGCAATCAAGGGTTTGGGGCAGGTGGAGATTGCGGTCAGAAACCGGATAACGGGCGGCACACCGTCGCTGCGGGTTCCCTTGGCAAAATCCTGCAAGTCATTCCCGGAGGTAAAGTAGTCTTCCGCACCTGTGATCACGAAGGCGCGTACCGCGTCGGACTGGGCATAGTCTTCCAGCGCGTCGGCCATGGCGGCATACATATCCTGCGTGATGGCATTGCGTTTTTCGGGTCGCGCGATGGTCATGGTCGTGACCCGTTGGTCGGTGTGTAGCTTGATGTTTTCGGTCATGTTTGATCCTGTTGATTTGAATGGCGGTGGAAATCGGTTGCGGTTCAAGGCGCGCCCATGAGCCAATCGCTGAATTCGGCCCATAAAGCGTCGCGGCCTTTGCGCAATGCGCCTTCGTGCCCGATCCGCGTTACACCGACCTGCGATGGTGTGCGGATGATCACCTCGTGCGGCGCGGCTGGATAACACTTTAAAAGGTCGGATGCGGTTGACGGCGTTGCAATCGGGTCATCGGGGAATATCCAAGACCGGATAGGGGCTGTGACCTCGTCGTAGTGATGCGGGGCCAGTTTCGTTGCGAGGTCCGGTTGAAAATAGCTGCGGCGCTGGCTCCACCGGCGCCATGTCTTGAACAGTTTCGGCGGCAGCGCTTCGCCCCGCCAGCCGCCCGCCGGTTTGATATAGCCGTAGCGCAGCAGCAAATAGGGGCCCAACACCCACCAGAAATAAAGCTCGGACGGGATATTGCGCAGGTGGTGACCGCCGAAAAATCCGGTCCCGACAGAAACAAACGCATGTCGGGTGATCTTGGAGTGGTTCGGCATGATGCCGACAAAATGCCCGCCGACACTGTGACACAGATGGGTAAGCGGCAGGCCCGGTGCCGCCTCCTCCAACGCATTTAGGGCGGCGGGTGCGTCAAGCCGTCCCCAGTCAGGGTAGTCGATCCCGGATCCGGCCAGATCCTTGCCCTTTGATCCCCCAATCCCCCGATAGTCATAGGTCAGGACAACGGCACCTTGGCGGGCCAGATACATCGCGAGGCCGGTATAAAACTGACGCGGGAACCCCGTGCCGGCCGAGATCAATACCGCAATTTTGGGCGAGGGTGAGGTATAGATGTCCGCCTCCAGCTTCCATCCATCGGTGGCGGCGAAGCGGATCGTCGTTTGGGTAATGTCTTCAGTCATCGGCTGGCCCTTTCTTCGGCGGGGTAGGGCCGTTCACAATGCCGTCCGCATTGTCTGCCAGATGCGTCAGAAACCGTTCAATAATGGCCTGTTCCTCAGCAGGAAAAGGCGCAAGCAGCGCCGCGTTGAACTGGCTGATTTCGCCCGCGCCCTGTTCAAGCACCGCGCGGCCCGGCTGTTCAAGGTAGACGTGTATGACACGGCCATCCACCGGCGACGGTGACCGACGCACCAGACCCTTTGCGCACATGCGATCCACAAGACCGGTCAAGCTGGACTTACCCATAGCAAGTGTCGAAGAGAGGTCACTGATGGGCTGCCCGTCCTTTCGCGACAGGATCAACAGCACCGCTAGCTGTGACGTGGTAAGCCCTATCTTGTTGCGCGTGCGACGGTCAGCAGCGCGAAAGAGCGCTGAATGTGCGATCTGGAGCTTGTGGAAAACCTTGAATGTATTGGCCATAAATCAATTCGCATGTGAACTAGTTTGTTCGTATATGAATTAAATGCACCCGACAATATGTACCGCGTCACAGACAATGGTGACGTTACGACACGGCCGCGCCCTGCGGCACCGCGACGGCGAACAGGGCTTTTTGCTGCTTACCCGGCCAACTTTTGTGCGTGAATGATCTGGTCGGCAAGCTTGGCGAGATCATGTGATGTAAAGTCAGGTTCCGGTACGCCGGGCACGTGCAGGATGCTGTTGTGTGGCCGCGCGATAAAGGCACCGCGGCACCCCACGGACTGCGCGCCGATGGTGTCCCAGATATGACATGCGACCATGCACAGGCTCGAGACATCGACGCCCAGACGGTCGGCAACCATCTGATATGTCGACGGATGAGGTTTGAAGTGACCAACCTCCGCCACGCTAAAGTGGTGGTCAAAAAGCGCAGCGATGCCGGCTTTTTCAAGGGGTGTCGGCGCGGGGGATGGGGCGGAGTTCGTCAGGGTCACAAGCGTGAAGCCCGCGTCGCGCAACTTGGTCAATGCCGGGGCCACATCAGCGTGGGCGGGCATCGATCCAATCAGTGACTTCAGCTCGGATACGTCACTATCCTGAATGGCGATGTTTCTATTGTCGCCAACCATCCGCAGAACACCGCCGGCCAGATCGCCGAAGGGCGCATAAAGCCCGGACAAGGTCACTGTTTGCGAATACAAGATCAGCTCCGGAAACCATTCGCGCAGGACCGCGGCATTGCCGAACACGCGGTCAAAGAACGGCTCTAGCGTCGCGATATCCAGAAGGGTTTCGTTTACGTCGAAAACAATAGTCGAAAAATCTGTGCGGTCTGGCATGGGGGGGCTTTCTGAGCGTGCTACTTTTCGGCAGCTTTCATCCAAGTATTTGAACACAATGGCGGGTACGTTTCACAATTGCACCCATGCCATTGCTTCGTCAAACTATGCGCGAGGTCAGCCGTCAGTCCCCATTTCGGGCAAGCGCAGCAATCGGGTGAGGCAATCGATATGAAAAAGGTCACTGCCAAAGATGTTGCCGCCCGCGCGGGCGTTTCGGTGTCCGCCGTGTCGCGCGCGTATCGGGGGAATGCCCCGATTGCCGAGGATAAGCGCAAAGCGATCTTTGCTGCTGCCACGGCGCTTGGCTATGTGAGCAAAGTCGATCAGGTGTTGGCCAAACAATCCAGCAACACGATCTCGATGGTGCTGAGCGAAATGCGCAACCCGTTCTATCCCATTGTGATGGACGAATTGACCCGAATGCTACCAGGGCGCGGGCTCAAGGCGATTATGCATGTGGTGCCAGCGGCCGAAGATGTGGACACGATGATCCGGCAAGTCATCGACTTCCGCACGCAGGGGGTCATTCTGGCAAGCTCCACAATCACCTCCGGGCTGGCGCGTGCCTGTCGTCAGAACGGAATTCCCGCCGTGTTGCTAAATCGGGTACAGACCGACAGTACTATGATGGCGGTGTGCTGCGACAATTACGGGGGCGCGCGAACGATAGCGCGGCGGTTTCTGGACGGTGGCCGACAGCGCATCGCCTTTATCGGTGGGCGGCGTGATACGTCGACGCATCTGGAACGCATGCGAGGGTTTCGCGACCAGTTGGAAGAGGCCGGACGCGAGATCGCTGTGCAGTTCGACGGCGGGTTCAGCTACCGCCAAGCCTATGCCGCAGCGCAAGAAATGTTGGTCCAGCGTCCGATGCCGGACGCCGTGTTCTGCGCCAATGACATCATGGCGATTGCCATGCTCGATGCTGCACGAAACAAAGGCATCTCGGTCCCCGGTGATCTGGCTGTGATCGGGTTCGACGACATTCCGATGGCGGCCTGGGAATCCTATCGGCTGACCACAATGCGCCAGCCACTGCGCCGCATGCTGGATCAAGCGGTCGATATCATATTAAGCGCCGAGAGCTATGTCGGGACCGGTGATATCCGTGTTTTGGCGGGTGAACTCCAAGAACGTCAAAGCGGGTAGTGAAATTATTTCATTAACGCAGACAGGAATTGCATAGCGGCTATGCACTGTGGCTAACCTCCGTTCGAACGTCCCTATCGGGATCGTTTCATGATATTTGGAGGATACCCATGAAACTACGTAACTTCGCTGTCGCCGCTGCACTGTCCCTTGCCGGGCTTGGGGTGGCTTTGCCCGCTCAGGCTGAAACGCGGCTCGCTTTCGGTGCGACCAATTCGCAAAGCGCGCATTATGCCTATTTCGCCTCGCTCGCGAAAATCATCAACTCTGCCTATCCGGATGCCTATCAGGCGTCGGTCGTGGAAACAGGTGCCACGGTCGATAACCTCAAACGCATGGCGCGCGACCAGCTGGATATCGGGCTGATCACGACGTCGACGCTGTATCACGCCTACAATGGCATCAAGAGCTTCGACGGCAAACCGATCGAATCCAAACTCCTGTGGGCCTATTCCCTGGCACCTCAGAACGCCGTCGTTCGCCGCGATTCCGGTATCGAGAAACTGTCGGATATCGACGGCAAGAAGTTCGGACCGGGCATGCGTGGGTCGTCGACCGAAGCCACGGCCTTGGCTGTGTTCGACCTGCTAGAAATCTCGCCTGATTGGGTGCGCGGGACCAACAGCGAACAGGCCAACGCCATCAAAGACGGCCGGTCCGAAGGCTTCGTCAAAAGCGCCGTGGGAACGTCTTTCGATGCGCTTACCACCGATATCGCGGCCTTCACACCGCTGACAGCGCTTGGCATCGACGACGCGCAAGAAGCCAAGATCCGCGAAGCGCTGCCGGAGCTTTCCATCGTGGACATGCCGGGCGGCGAGATGGAGAACACGGGCCCGTACAAGGTCTGGGGATTCATGATCGGTGTCTCTGCGCGCCCCAATATGGACGACCAGACGGCCTATGACCTGACCAAAGCCGTAATGGAGAATATGGACGAGCAATCCGCCGCTTTCCCGACGGTAAAGGGTTTGAACCTGCCAGAGCTGACCCTGCAATACGCAACCAGCCCGCTGCATCCTGGTGCCATCCGCTACTACGAGGAAATCGGCCTGACCGTGCCCGCGCGCCTCAAGTAAAAGACCTGATCTCAAAAGGGGCGGCGTGTGTCGCCCCTATATTTACCATTTTCGCCAAGGTGCCGTGATGAATACTCTTCCGATCTTCGCTCATTTTCGACAGACCGCCATCGCGGCTCTTGCAGTGCTTCTGGGGGTGTTTGTGTTCTACACCTCTTTCAACGGGCCGTTTGAATCGCTCGTGCAGCGTGCGATCTTTGTGATGATGATCACCGCCCTGGCCGTGCTGATGCACCCGCTTTTCGAAGGCAGTCGCCTGCGCCCGCTTGGTATCGCGATCGATGCGGTAATCGTCGGCGTGGTGACGGTGTCAGGTGCCTATATCATAGCCAACTACGAAACCATCATGAACGATCTGCCTTGGGCGAACGGTTGGGATATGGTTATGGGGTTCGGCACATTGGCTTGCGTGCTTGAACTGGCAAGGCGCAGCTCCAACTGGGTTTTTCCACTGATCGTCATCGCGGCTGTCACCTATGCATTCTTCGGCTATTTGATCCCCGGCCAATTCGGGCACCGTGGCTTTGACGCGGGCTATCTCACCGAGATCATCTTCCTGTCCGACCGTGGCCTATGGGGTATGCTGGTCAATGTGGCCTCGACCACGCTGGCAGCATTTGTGCTGTTTGGCGCGATCTTGTTGCACACCGGCGCAGGCGAGACATTCTTTGACCTCTCGGCCCGTTTAGGTGGCTCCCGGCCCGGTGGGGCGGCGAAAATCGCGACCTTCGCATCGGGCTTCTTTGGTGCGATCAACGGCTCGACCGTCGCCAATGTCGCGACCACGGGGAACTTCACGATCCCCCTGATGAAGCGGCTGAAATACCCCCCTGCCTACGCCGGCGCGGTAGAGGCTATCGCATCGACCGGCGGGCAGCTCGCCCCCCCGATCATGGGGACTGCTGCCTTTGTCATGGCCGAGCTTGTGGGCGTGAACTACTGGTCTATCGCGCTTGCGGGCGTTGTGCCTGCACTGTTGTTCTACCTTGGCATCTATTCAACCGTTCACGTCATCGCGCGCCGTCAGGGCTTTCGTCCGGTGACCTCCGAAGACCTACCGGACTGGCGCGGTGCCATGACCTTTGCGCGGCTCGCCCCTATTGTTGCCGCCTTGCTGGGGCTTGGATTTGGCGTCCTCAACGGCAATTCCGTCGAGCTGACGGCCTGTTACGGCATGATTGCCATGTTGGTGGCCGTCCTTGTCGCGCGGATCTTGAGTGGTGAGGATCCCCGTGCCGTCATCGGCATCATCATTCGTGCGCTGGAAGCGGGCGGAAAAGGTGTTGTCATTGTCGGGATCCTTCTGGTCGGCGCACAGGTGTTTGTCGCCATGATCAACCTCACCGGGTTTGGCGTCGCGGTAACAGCAGCGGTGTTGTCTATCGGGCAGGGGCAAATCTGGCTTATTGCCGGGCTCATGGCCATTGTCTGCCTGATCGCGGGCATGGGCCTGCCGACCTCGGCAGCCTACGTCATGGTCGCGGCTGTTTTCGCTCCGGCGCTGATCCAACAGGGTATTGATCCGCTCGTGGTGCATATGTTCGTGCTCTACTACGCGGCGCTGTCGGTCATCACGCCGCCTGTCTGTCTTGGTGTTTTTGTTGCTGCGACCATTGCGCAGGCGCCGTGGATGAAGGTCGCGGGCGAGACGTTGCGCCTTGGGGCGACCGCATATGCCTTGCCGATGCTGTTCCTCGCCTATCCCGGCATGTTGGGCGGTGGCGAAGCCGGAGACATCCTGCGTGCCATCCTGTCAGGCGGCGTTTTCGCCTTGGGCGTTGCGCATCTTCTGGGCGGCGCGCGGCTGCCTTGGGGCGGTCTGTCGCGGCTGCTTTGGGTCGTGCCGATTGGGCTTGCGCTGATGCCGCCTTGGCCGGCGACGGCGGCAGCGGTAGCTGTGTTCGCGGTCTTGGTGGTCTTCTCTCGCAAAGCCTTGGGCGCTGCGGAAAATGTCGAAATGCAAACGGCTTAAGGGCCAAGGAGTGTACTGGAAATGATGACGAATGCTGAATTCAAGGCGCGGCTGGTCGCACGAGAGCCCATGCTCGGGGCTTTCATCAAAACGCCCCATCCGATCGTGATCGAAATCATGGCCCGGGCAGGGTTCGATTTTCTGGTCGTCGATGCCGAACACGCGCCCTTTGATCGGGGCACCGTTGACGCCATGACAATGGCCGGACGTGCCGAAGGGTGCCCCATCGTGGTGCGCGTGCCAGTGGCAACAGCGGATTGGGTGCTCAATGTGCTGGACGGCGGCGCGGCCGGTGTCATGGTGCCTCATGTCGAAACCGCAGCGCAGGCCAAAGAACTGGCGCGCGCCGTGAATTACGGCCCCGGCGGGCGTGGTTTTGCCGGCACGTCACGGGCGGCCGACTATGCAGGCCGCAGCCTGAAAGAGCATCTGTCCGTGACCCGAAGTGAAGTCGCTTTGATCTGCCAGATTGAAGACCCCGACGGCGTGGTCAACCACAGTGAAATTGCGGAGGTAGACGGCGTCGATACGCTTTTTATCGGGCGCGCTGATCTGGCTGTTTCTCATGGTCTGTCCGATTTCTTTGCGCCTGAGGTGGCAAAGATGACGCGGGACATCCTTTCCGCGACAGGGGCGGCCACGGGACTCTATTGCGCCCCGACAGAGCCCCTAGACGCGCACCGCGACGCCGGAGGGAGCTTCTTTGTCGTAGGGTCCGAACACACGCTCATGCAATTGGGCGGTGCAGCGCTTGTGGAAGATTTCAAAAAGAGAAACGCGCGCTGACATGATTATGAAATAATTGCAGTATATTCAGAAAATATTGCAACTCGGATTGGTCAGCCTAGAAATGACCTATCACTGCCAGCGCCTGACCAAAGGACCGAACCATGACAATTACCTACCTCAAGAAGGGCAAATCCGACGCTGCCCGTGCCGATGACGACGCCAAGACCCGTGCGGTCGTCGAGCAGACCTTGCAGGACATCGAAACGCGCGGCGACACAGCGGTGCGCGAATTGAGCGAAAAATTCGACAGCTACAGCCCGGAAACGTTCCGGCTAAGCCAGCAAGAGATTGACGACCTGATCGGTCAGCTCAGCGCACGGGAATTGCAGGACATTCAGTTTGCGCAAGAGCAGGTCGTGAATTTTGCCCGCGCGCAACGCGCTTCCATGACCGACATCGAAGTAGAGACGCTTCCGGGGGTTATTCTGGGGCACAAGAATATCCCGGTTCAATCCGTGGGCTGCTACATCCCGGGCGGGAAATTTCCCATGGTGGCCAGCGCGCATATGTCTGTCGCCACGGCCAAGGTTGCCGAAGTACCGCGCATTGTGGCCTGCACGCCGCCCTTCAACGGGAAACCAAACCCAGCTGTTATTGCCGCCATGCATTTGGGCGGGGCGGATGAAATCTATGTCATGGGCGGGATCCAGGCGGTCGGGGCTATGGCGCTTGGCACAGAGACGATCGATCCGGTACACATGCTGGTTGGCCCCGGCAATGCCTTCGTCGCCGAGGCCAAGCGTCAGCTTTACGGACGGGTGGGTATTGATCTCTTCGCCGGCCCGACCGAGACGATGGTTATCGCGGATGAGACAGCAGCGGATGCCGAGCTGTGCGCGACCGATCTCTTGGGGCAGGCGGAACACGGCTATAACTCTCCTGCCGTTTTGCTGACCAATTCGCGTCAGTTGGCCGAGGATACTTTGGCCGAGATTGACCGTCTGCTCCAAATTCTCCCGACTGCGGCCACAGCCCAGACAAGCTGGGAGGAATACGGCGAGGTGATCGTCTGTGATACCTACGACGAGATGTTGCAGGTGGCCGATGATATCGCGTCGGAGCATGTGCAGGTCATGACGGATCGTGATGACTGGTTCTTGGAAAACATGACCTGCTATGGCGCGCTGTTTTTGGGCCCGCGTACCAATGTCGCCAATGGTGATAAGGTGATCGGGACCAACCACACGCTGCCCACGCATAAGGCGGGGCGCTATACAGGGGGCCTTTGGGTTGGTAAATTCCTCAAGACCCATTCCTATCAGAAGATTATGACGGATGAGGCTGCAGCAATGGTCGGGTCCTATGGGTCGCGTCTATGCATGTTGGAAGGCTTTGTGGGGCACGCCGAACAATGCAATGTCCGCGTGCGGCGCTATGGCGGTGAGAACGTACCGTATGGCGAAGCCGCAAGCTACCGCGAAGCGGCCGAATAGACCGCTGTCAACATAGGAGATCTTGATGCAACTTCCGTCTTTTGCCGGGTTTGACCTTTCGGGGAAACGCGCGTTTGTGACCGGTGCCACATCTGGCATCGGTCTGGGGGCCGCGACGGCCTTGGCCAGGGCGGGGGCGCATGTCATCTGCGCCGCGCGCCGGGCCGGACCGTTGGGAGAGTTGCACGCCGCGATGAAGGCCGAGGGGCTGAGCTGCGAGACGCAAGAACTAGACATCACCGATGTGGATGCGACCCGCGCGGCATTCTCCGGTCTTGGGGCGGTTGACATCGTGGTCAATTCCGCTGGCATGGCCCGCCACGGGCCTGCGCTGGACACCACGCCCGAGGATTTCGACGCCGTCATGAATGTTAACCTTCGGGCAGCCTATTTCCTTTCCACCGCCGCCGCCGACCAAATGATCGCAGCGGGCCGTCCCGGTTCGATCATCCATGTGAGCAGTCAGATGGGCCATGTCGGCGGCATCGATCGGGGGGTCTACTGCGCATCGAAGCACGCTTTGGAAGGGATGGTGAAAGCGATGGCGATCGAATGGGGCCCAAAGGCGGTGCGCATCAATACGCTATGCCCCACCTTCATCCGCACGCCTTTGGGAGAGCAAACCCTATCCGATCCCGCGCGTCTGGCTTGGATTGAAGAAAAGATCAAACTGGGCCGCGTTGGTGAGATCGAGGATATCATGGGCCCGATCGTCTACCTCGCGAGCGATGCGTCTGCCATGGTGACGGGCACAGCCTTGATGGTCGATGGCGGTTGGACCGCCGAGTAAGCGACAAAGCGGTCAACGACCACGGCAGACGCAGGATGGTGGCAAAACCCTATCCGCGCCCCGCAATGAATCCAAGCGTGACAGCCGCGAGCAAGCCGTTGCCTGACAGATAGCCGCTGTCACCCTTGCCCGATACCCCGCAAGCGGCGCCGCCAGCGGCGTATAGATTGTCGAATGTGCCACCCTCTGCCCTGCGCACCTTGGCCGTCGTCGGGTCAACCTCAAGCCCGCCTTGCGTGTGAAACAGCGCGCCGGTCACCTTCACCGCGCAGAAGGGGGCGGAAAGGGACGCCGCACCCCATGTGCGGCCAAAGGCATCACGCCCGCCCGCCGGAATATCAGTGATCGTTTTCGCCAAAACATCTGCGGGCAATCCGACCTTTGCAGCCAGTGTTTCGACCGTATCCCCTGTGATCACCGCCCCTTGGGCCTCGGCGTTCTTGAAATCCTCGAACTGGCGGGCAATCTCGGCAATGCGGGCGTCGAATATGGTCCACGCCACGCCGTCAGGCTGCGCCAGCACAGCCTGCGCCGCTTCGGAGTAGCCTTGCGCTTCGTTCCAGAACCGCTTGCCGGTCGTATTCACCTGAACGCCGCCTTCGGTGATTGTGGCCCATGTGATCAGGATGCCATGAGGGTGGGCGACATTGCCGTGCCCCTGATAGGCGCCCAGATGACGGCGGCGGGCGCCAAGCGCCTCGCCCCAGCTGATCGCCTCTCCTCGGTTGCCGTCATGGCCGAACCAGATCGCGTCCGCGATATCCGGCATGTGGTGGGCGACCATGGCGCGGTTGCCGCCGAACCCGTTGCACGCAAGGATCAGCCGGTCGCAGCCGATATCCTCGCCGCTTTGGTCAGGTAACGACACCCGCGCCCCTGCGAGCGTTGCGCCTGCCGCATAAAGCCGGGTGGCGCGGCGGTTGCAGATCAGCGGGATATCAAGCGCCTCGATCCGCGCGCGCAGGGCGTCGATCAATTCGCGCCCCGACCGTGAGGGCAGCCCGTGCATCCGCCGTTGGCTGTGACCGGGGTAATCAAAGTCACGCACGAGGGAGAACGGCAGCCCATGTGTTTCGACAAGCCAGTCGATGACCTGAGGCGCGGTGCGGGCCATCGCGGCAACCAGTGCGTTATCGTTTTCGTGGTGCGCCTTGGCCTGAATGTCGGTGGCAAAAACGTCGGGGCTGTCGCTGATCCCCGCGTCTCGTTGCAGGCGCGTCCCTGCTGCGGGGATCAACCCGGCGCTCAGCGCGGTAGAGCCTGTGGGGATCGGGTCGGCCTCTAGCAGCAGCACATCCTGACCCGCCTCATGCGCCGCCAGCGCCGCGATCATCCCGCAGGCCCCCGCGCCGATGATCAGGGTTTCGACCTTTAGATCGAAAGCCGACGGCGGGGCGGCGACATCAGGATTTGCCATCGAACCGCTTTCCAAGGGCCAGCATCTCGGGGGTGCCAATCGCTGCATTCAACCCGTCGAAATCATGCATCCGGTCGGAAAACGCTTTGTTAGAGCCGGTTGCTTTCAGGCTCGCGTAATAGTCCTGCGCCGATCTCGCCAAAGCGCGCACGATGCCGCCGGGGAAAATCACGATATCGAAACCCATATCCTCGAGCGTGGTCGCCGATGAGATCGGGGTCGCGCCGCCTTCCACCATATTGGCCAGCAGGGGGACACGCCCCTTGAAGGTATCGGCGATGCGCGAAAGCTCTCCGCTGTCGCGAGGGGCCTCGATGAACAATACATCGGCACCGGCGTCGATATAGCTGCCCGCGCGATCAATCGCCGCGTCAAAGCCTTCTACCGCGATGGCGTCGGTGCGGGCGATGATCAGCGTATCGTGGCGGCGCGCATCGGCCATCGCGGCGATCTTGCCAGCCATTTCCTCTTTCGGGATCAGAGACTTATCAGACAGATGGCCGCATTTTTTGGGGTAGGTCTGATCCTCTACCTGCAAAGCAGAGGCCCCCGCGCGTTCATAGCTTTGCATCGTACGTCGCGCGTTCAGCGCATTGCCGAAACCGGTGTCGGCGTCCATGATCACCGGCAGGTCGGTGCGATCGGCAATCAACGCCATCGTATCGGTCATCTCGGACGCGGTGCTGAGCCCGATATCGGGGCGGCCCAAACGGGTATAGGCAACCGCTGCACCGGAAAGATACAGCGCCTCGAACCCCGCGTCGGTGGCAAGGGCGGCGGTCAGCCCGTCATAGACACCGGGGGCGATCAGAATATCGGGAGCGGTCAGGCGTTTGCGCAGGGTCATTGGGCATCTCCGACAGCGGCGGTGGCCTCGGCGCAGGTCATCACCTGCGTCACCGACCCCAGTGAGGTCAGCGTCGCCTCGTGCACGTCCTGTTTGAACGCGGCGCAACCGTCCGACAGCAGCACCGTATGGATGTCGCGCAGATGCGCATCCCGCACGGTGCTGGCGACACCGCCGTTGGTGACGATCCCGCCGATGATCAGCGTGTCGATCTTCATCGCGCGCAGCACATATTCAAGCCGTGTCTGGTAAAAGGCGGAGTAGGCGACTTTCTCGATCGTGAAATCCGCGGGCGCGAGCGTATCTACCAGCGCGTGGCCGAAGCCGCCCGGGGTAAAGTCGCCCTTGGTCAGGAAGGGGCGCAGCTTCTTGAGATGCGCGGCGATCAGCGGTGCGCCATCGCGCCCCGGCACCAGCGTGAACTGCGCCGAGATATAGGTGCCGCCCGCCTTGGTCAGCGCGGACTTGAGCGGCGCGATCCGGTCGGGCAGGGCGAGGATGCTCTCGGCCCCCTGACCCGCCCGGCCATAGGCACCTTCGGGATGCAGGAAATCATTTTGCAGGTCGATGGTCAGCAAAGCGGTCGTGGCAGGGGTCATGCGGTGGCCCTTTCGATCAGAGTGTTGCCGTAGGCGTCGACTTTGCCGACCAGTCCGGGTTCGATCAACACGGTTGTGTCAGGTTGTTCAAGGATTGCGGGGCCGGGGACTTCGGCACCGACCGGCAAGGAAAGACGGTGATAGAGCTTCGTCTCGTGCCATTGACCGTCAAAGTGGACCTGCCGTGTGCCTTTCAGCGCGTCTTCAACGCTGCCACCAACAGGGGCGAGCGTGGACAGATCAAAGCGCGGGCGCCGTCCGGTGATGGCAGAGCGCAGGTTGATCACCCGTCGCGTGCCATTCTCAAGCAGCCGCCCATAGGTGGCGCGGTAGGCGCTGTCGAATGCCGCCGAGATATCGTCCTCTGTCGGGGGTGTCACTGTGCCATCGGTCACTGTCACCGGCAGCGTCACCGATACCGTATGCGTCTGGCCGAGATAGGCCATATCAAGCGTGAACTCCGTATCGCGCCGTTCAAAATGGGTGCGCGCGGCTTCAAGCGTGGCAAGCCCGTCATCGACGTGACCTTGCATGAAGCCGGTCAGCGCCCCAAGGTCGATGCCCGACAGAGTCGAGTTGATGGTTTGCACGAAATCCTGCCGCATATCCGCGATGACGCAGCCCATGGCAGATGTTACCCCCGGGTAACGCGGCACGATGGACCGCGCCAGACCGACCTCTGCCATCATGGCACCGGAATGCAAGGCACCACCTCCACCAAAGGGCATGAACGCAAAGCGTTTTGGATCAAACCCGCGTTCGATAGAGACAAGTCGCAGCGCGCCGGCCATGCGGCTGTTGGCCACGCGCAAGATCGCCTCGGCGGCTTGCAGCGCGTCAAGCCCAAGGGGGGTGCCCACATGTTCAAGGATCGCGGCTTTTGCCGCCTCCACATCCAGTCGCTCCAATTTGCCGCCGATGGGGTTGTCGGGATCAATACGGCCCAGAACGACATTGGCGTCGGTCACAGTGGGGCGCGTGTTCCCCTGACCATAGGCGACAGGACCGGGCGTGGACCCGGCGCTTTCCGGCCCGATGTTCAGCAAGCCGCCCTTATCGACCCAAGCGATAGAGCCGCCGCCCGCGCCGATTGTCGTAATCTCGATCATGGGGGACCGGACCACCATGCCGAAGTCGATCGACGTCTGTTGCGACAGCATCGACTGGCCTTTGGCGATCAGGCTCACATCGAAAGAGGTGCCGCCCATGTCGCCGGTGATGATATCGGGAAAACCGGCGGCTTCGGCGATGTAACCCGCGGCGATGACCCCCGCTGCCGGACCCGACAGCGCAGTGCGCACGGGCAGACGCGCCGCGGTCGCCGCATCCATCACCCCGCCATTGGACTGCACGATCATGAACTCGCCCGCAAACCCGTCCTGTTTCAGCGCGGTTTCAAGCCGCGCGAGGTAGCCAGAGACTTCGGGTTGCAGATAGGCGTTCAAAGCAGTGGTAGAGAACCGTTCGAACTCGCGGATCTCGGGCAGGATTTCGCTTGAGGCCGAGACATGGGCATTCGGCCAGATGGCGCGCACAGCTTCGACCGCCAGTCTTTCGTTTTCGGCATTGGCATAGCTGTTGGCAAAGAGGATCGCACAGGCAAGACAGCCCTGATCCAGCAGCTCTTGCGCGGCGGCTTGCACCGCCTCGAGGTCCACCGCCTGACGGATCGTGCCATCGGCAAGCGTGCGTTCCGGTACTTCAAGGCGCAAGGCGCGATCGACCACGGGCGTGAAGTCCCCTCGCAGCCCCCAGGTGCGCGGCCGGTCACGGCGGCGCATTTCCAGCACGTCGCGCAGGCCCATCGTGGTGATCACGCCGATCTTGGCCCCTTTGCGTTCCAGCAGCGCGTTGGTGCCGGCCGTGGTGCCATGTACGACGACTGAGACAGTCGACAGATCATCGACCCGCGATCCGATGCCCGACAAAAAGCCCGCCGATTGGTCGGGGCGCGAGGTGGGAACCTTGGCAACCTGCGCGCTGCCTGTTGCCTCGTCCAGAACGAAAATATCGGTGAAGGTGCCGCCGACATCGACGCCGATCATGCGGTTTGCGCTGGTCATTGGGTCACCTCTTTCCAGTCTGGGCCATAGGTCTGTGTCGCGTAGTCGGGTGCCAGCAGGCCGCCCGCTACGTCGCGGGCCACATCGGCCGCAGCACGGTTTGCGGGCGCGCCATAGCCGCCACCGCCGGGGGTATCGAGCCGTACGGACTGGCCGCGTTGCAGCTTGATGCCCACCATCTTCGAGGCCATCGGCGGGGCGTGCCAGCCGTCGTCTTGTTCGTACTCAAACCGGTTCAGCGCCGCGTCGCCCCCGCCTGCGACCCCTTTCGGCGCAAAGCGCCCGCGTTCGCCGAACAGAAAGGCGGTGGCGGATTCCTCAAGCACTTCGATCTCGTAGGTGGCCCCCATGCCGCCGCGATGCTGACCCGCGCCGGCGCTGTCGGGGCGCAGCGCCCATTGTTTGAACATCACCGGATAGGCGGATTCGAGGATCTCCATCGGGGGGATGGTCGCGGTGGAGATCGGCGCATTGCCGTGGTTCAGCCCGTCCCCTTCGGGAGAGCCCCCATGCCCGCCGCCGTAAAAGCTGAACATCACCCAGGGTTGTCCATTCGCGCGTTTGCCCGAAATCGACAGCGCGTTGATCGTGCCATACGCGTTGGCAACCACGCGGTCCGGTGCCGCCTGCGATGCGGCGGAAAAGATCACATCGACCATCCGCAGGATCGTTTCGGTATAGCCGCCGACCGGCGCCGGGAAGGGGGCGGACAGCAGCGATCCTTCGGGGATCTTCACCTCGATCGGGCGCATCACACCGGCGTTGGCGGGCAGGCTGGGAAAGATATGTTTGATCGCGACATAGGCCGTCGCCACCGCCGTGGGGAGCGCGATATTGACCGGCCCTGCACAGCGGTCTGCCGTGCCGGCGAAATCCAGCAGCATCTGATCGCCCTTGATCTCGAGCGCGACCTTGATCGGCAGCGGCGTATCGGTGATGCCGTCGTTATCGAGAAAATCCTCTGCCTCCCAGCGTCCATCTGGCAGGTCTGTCAGCTCTGTCCGCATCAGGGTCTCGGCGCGGTCCTGCAGCGCATCCAACGCCGCGCGCACAGTGTCGGCACCGTATTCCGCCAGCAGCTCGTCCAGACGTTTCTTGCCCAGATCAAGCGCGCCGAGCTGGCCGTTCAGATCGCCTTGGGCCGATTGCGGCAGGCGGGTGTTGCGCATCAGGATGTCGATAATGTCGGTCTGGACCTTGCCCGCTTTGGCAAGACGCACAGGGGGCAGGACGAAGGCTTCCTGGAAGGCGTCGGTTGCGGCGGGGTTGTAGTTGCCCGGCACCGCGCCGCCCACATCATGCCAATGCCCGACCGAGGCGAGATAGCAAAACAGTTTGCCGTCGTGAAAATAGGGGCGCACCAACCGCATGTCGGACAGGTGCGTGCCGCCCAGATGGGCATCGTTGAAGATATAGATGTCGCCGTCTTCCAGATCGCCATTCTCGGCCGCTTTGTCGATCACCGCCTTCACGGCAAATGACATCACCCCGACAAAGATCGGCAGCCCGGACTTGCCCTGCACCAGCGTGTCGCCCGACACCGCATGATACAGCCCGTGCGACGCGTCATGTGCTTCGGCGATGATCGGGTTAAAGGCGGCGCGGAACAGGGTTGCGTCCATTTCGTCGGCAATCTGTTCCATCCGTCCGGCCAGAACGGCCAGTGTAATCGGGTCGATGTCTTGGGTCATGATTGGGCCTTTGTTTCTGCGATGTCATTCCAGACGTCTTGGCGGGTGATGAAGCCGTCGGTGACTTCGAAGCGGTCGATAAAGCGAATATCGGAGAAGGCGGTCCCGTCGGGCCATTCGCCTGACAGCGTGCCGTGGCAATAGACGACCGTGGCCGGCCCGTCGCCGGGCGCAAGGTCAATCGAGCGAATGGTTTTCTTGACGAAGCGATAGCGCGGCGCGGCCCACTCCAGCAGATCATCAAGCTCTGTCATAGGCGCGGCACCGGGGAAGTGCATGGTGAACCCGTCGCCTAAAAGTGTGCGGGCGGTAACGATGTCGCGCTGCTCCATCGCGCGCAGGTATCGCGCCACCATTGACGGGGCATCCGGCAGGGCGGGGGCGGGCGACCGGTGCTGGCCGCCGCGCATATAATCGGTGGCGGGCATTTCCTTGATCATCACTGTCACCGCATCCGGTGTCGCGGGAATCACCGTGCGCGCGGCATGGGTCAGCGCCTTGCACAGCCTTGTTTTCTGGGCTGCGTCATACCCTTGCAGCACATGAATCTCGATGATCGGCATGAAGCCTCCTGCGTCAGATCTGTATTTTTTGTAATACAGATAATTAAATGTGCATAGATCAAATAATTTGATTTTTGTCAGATAGATTTCTTGCTTTTGAAAAAACTCTTTGTAGGGTTGGAAGGGATTGGAAGGATTCAAATGACACTTCAAAGCACATCTTCGAAGGGCAGGGGGCTTCCCGAAGGGGGTAAGGCGCGGCGCGTTTACCTTCATCTGCACGAAGAGATCATGCGCGGCGTCTACGCTGCCGGTGCGGTTTTGCCCGGCGAGCAAAAGCTGGCGGTAACGCTGGATGTGTCGCGGGTGACCGTTCGCCGTGCGCTGGACGCGCTTGAAGGGGACGGGCTGATCTCACGCCGTGCTGGGTCGGGGACGACTGTTTGCGCGCCCAAGGTGCAGCCGGCACTTGCCGCGGATTTCAATACGTTGATGCCGCAGTTGGTCGAGATGGGGCAGAACACCACCGCGCGGCTTTTATCCTTTAGCTATGGTGCCGCGCCGGGCAGTGTGGCCACTGCGATGGGGCTGGATGCGCAAGCGCGTGTACAGGTTGCGGTGCGTCTCAGGTTGGTGGAAGGGGAGCCGTTTTCCCACCTGACCACCTGGGTGCCCGAAGATATCGCACATAACTATACAGAGGCAGAGCTGGCGACGACGCCACTTTTCCGCTTGCTAGAGCGGTCTGGCGTCAAGGTTGATTCAGCCCATCAAAGGGTAAGCGCGACCCTTGCGTCGCCCGATGTGGCGGATGCCCTCGGGGTCAGCGTCGGTGCGCCGCTGCTGTCGCTGGACCGTGTGGTGAAGGATGAGGATGGACGCGGGGTTGAATACCTCTCTGCGCTCTACCGCCCCGATATGTTCCGCCTTGAAATGGCGCTGAGCCGTGTCGGCGCAGGCGAGGCGCGCCATTGGGAACCGGTGGTGAAACCGGGCCGCAAGGGGGCTGCAGAATGACCGCGCCGCAGACCCTCTTTGGCAAGCTTTGGGCCGCACATGAGGTGATGCGACGCGATGACGGCACGTCACTGCTATGGGTCGATCGACATCTGGTGCACGAAGGATCGCACCACGCATTTGTGAAACTGGAGAGCCGCGGCTTGAAGGTCGCCGCCCCTGATCTGACCTTTGGGGTCGTCGATCACTATGCCCCCACCCGCGCCGGGGAGATGGCGGCGGATATCCGGCGGATGATCGACACATTGGGGCGCAACGCCAAGGCGCAGGGCATCCGGCTCTTCGATCTGCGCGATCCGGGGCAGGGCATTGTGCATGTGATCGGCCCCGAACAAGGGCTGACCTTGCCGGGGCTGCTGATCAATTGCGGCGATAGCCATACCTCAACGCATGGGGCCTTTGGTGCGCTGGCCTTTGGCGTCGGTGCGACAGAGGTGGCGCATATTCTGGCGACGCAGACAATCTGGCAACAACGGCCCAAAACGATGCGGATCACCGTGGACGGCGCGTTGGGGGCCGGTGTCACGGCCAAAGATCTGGCGCTGCACTGGATCGCAGAGCTGGGGGCCGATGGGGCACGCGGCCACGCGATTGAATATGCCGGCCCCGCTGTCCGCGCGTTAAGCATGGAGGGGCGCCTGACGCTGTGCAATCTCAGCATCGAAGGGGGTGCGCGGTTGGGGTTGGTGGCCCCGGATCAGGTGACATTCGATTATATCAAAGGGCGCAACTTTGCCCCGAAAGGCGCGGATTGGGAGGCGGCCCTGCGGGACTGGTCCCAGCTTGCGACTGACAAAGATGCCCGTTTCGACCGCGAGGTTGCAATCAACGCCAGCGATATCGCGCCAACCGTGACCTGGGGCACCTCCCCAGAAGAGGCGCTGCCCATCACCGGACATGTACCTGATCCGGCGCAGCTGTCGGGCAGCAAACAGGCGCAGGCGCGCGCGGCGCTGGAGTATATGGCGCTGGAACCGGGAATGGCGCTGGACCAAATTGCGGTGGATCAGGTGTTTATCGGATCGTGCACCAATGGCCGGATCGAAGACCTGCGTCTTGCCGCCAAAGTATTGGCGGGGCGCAAGGCTGTCGTGCCGGGGTTGGTGTCGCCCGGATCGGCGCAGGTCAAGAAACAGGCCGAAGCCGAAGGGTTGGCCGAAGTGTTTGTGCAAGCGGGGTTGGAATGGGCCGCATCGGGCTGTTCGATGTGTGTCGGCATGAATGGCGATCGGGTCGAGGCCGGCAAACGCTGCGCGTCTTCGACCAATCGTAACTTCAAAGGCCGTCAGGGACGCGGGGCGCGGACCCATCTGATGAGCCCCGCGATGGTCGCCGCCGCCGCAGTTACCGGGCACCTCGCCGATGTGCGCCCGCTGCTGGAGGGACGCGCATGACCGGCTGGACACAGATCAATGGCACCGCCGTCGCGCTGCCGCAGGAAAACGTCGATACCGATCAGCTTATACCGGCGCGCTTTATGTCGGCACCGCGGGCTGACGGCTATGGCAAGTTCCTGTTGCATGACTTGCGTCAGGATGCGGTGGATCATGTGCTTGATCGCCATGCAGGGGCAGATGTGTTGATCACGCGCCGCAACTTCGGCAGTGGCTCGAGCCGCGAGGCGGCGGTCTATGCGCTGGTTGATTTCGGGATCAGGGCCGTCTTTGCCCCGAGCTTTGGCGACATCTTTCAAAGCAATGCCGTCAACAATGGCCTGCTGCCCGCCCGTGTGAGCGATGCAGAGATTGACGCCCTGCTGGACGCGATCGGCACCGATGCTGTCAGCGCGACAGTGGATTTGGAAAAATGTGCAGCGGTGATCGCGGGGCATACCCTGACCTTCGAACTGGATCCCGTCTGGCAAGAGAAACTGGTGAACGGTTGGGATGATATCGACCTGACCACCCAGCATAACGACCGCATCAAAGATTTTCGCACGGCACGGTTTGCCGCGCACCCGTGGGCAGTGCCCGCACCTTAAGACGTGCTGATCCCCGCAAGAGGGACAGGACGGCAACATAACGGGGTCCAACAGCCCCACCAACCGGGAGTATATACGATGAAACAGACAATCCTTGGCGGTATCCTCGCCTCGACGGCGCTGACCACGGCGGCTTTTGCGCAAGAGACGCTGACCGCAGTGCACGCCTTTCCTGAATCCTTGATCTATACCAAGTCGTTCCTTGAATTCGTCGACAAGGTGAACACCGCCGGTGAAGGCGTTGTGCAGATCGAAGTGCGCGGTGGCCCCGAAGCCATTGGCATGTTCCAGCAGCCCGACGCCGTCCGGTCGGGTGTGGTCGATATGGTCTATACGCCGGGCAGCTTTTACGCAGGGGCTTTGCCTGAAAAAGACGCGCTGGTCACATCCAACCTGACCGCGGTCGAAACCCGCGCCAATGGCGGGTTGGACCTGATCGACCAGATCCACCAAGAGAAAATGGGCGTCAAATACCTTGGCTGGTTCGATTCCGGCGTATGCTACAACCTGTGGACCCGTAACGAGCCCAGCCTTGACGCAGAGGGGAACCTGGATGTGTCAGGCCTCAAGCTGCGCGGCAACGCGGTTTATAACGCCTTCTTCACCGACTATCTGGGCGCGCAGGTGATCGATCTGCCCACAACCGAGGTTTATTCTGCGCTGGAACGTGGCGTGGTCGATGCAACAGGCTGGACGCAGATCGGCCTGATTGACCTGAAGTGGAACGAGTTCCTGAACTACCGGATCGAACCGTGCTTCTTCTCGACGGATCTTGGCACGATTGTGAACCTCGACAAGTGGAACTCCCTCTCGGACGAGGCCCGCAAAATCCTGCAAGACGTGGCGATCGAGCACGAGAAAGCCTCGGCCGAGAAGCTGGGCGCGGTGCGTGATGAAGACTTTGCCAAGCTCGAGGAGGCAGGCATGACCGTTGTGACGCTGGAAGGGGAAGCGGCGCAAAACTACCTCGCAGCGGCGACAGAGAATACGTGGAACCGGATGAAGGGCCTGATGGCCGAAAGCCCCCAAGGCGACGGGAACTACGACAAACTGATCGAGCTGTTCTACGACGCGCAGAAAAATCAGTAAGCCACATCTGGCGCGCTCTGATGGGGCGCGCCTGCTTTCGTTCAAAAGGGGCAGCCATGGCGCGTGTCGGACAAATTTACAGAGGTTTCCTTTACGCGATGGCGGGGATTGCCGGGGCCATGCTGGTGTGGCTGATGATTTCGGTCATTCTGTCAGTGGTGATGCGCAACAGCGGGATGCAGCCCTTTGCGTGGCTCTTTACCTCTTCTGAATACGCGATCCTGTATATGACCATGCTCGGCGCACCTTGGCTGGTACGCGAGAAGGGTCATGTGCATATCGAACTGGTGACTGCGGCGCTGCCCGAAGCGGCACGCCGCTTTGTCAGCCGGCTTGTCGCGGTGCTTTGTGTTGTCGTGTCCTTGATACTGGCGTGGAAAGGGGCAGAGCTGTGCCTGAACAACATCGCGCGCAATGATCTGGATGTGCGTGCGTATTACTTTCCGAAATGGATACTGACGCTGGCCTTTCCGGTCAGCTTTGGCCTGATGGCGATTGAATTTTCCCGATTTGTTTTTGGCGATGACCTGATGCACTCCGGCGAAGCAGGGGTACATGAATAATGGAATGGTTTGAATCGCTGGCCCTTTTGCTGGGCTCTATTCTGGTGCTGATGGCCATCGGGATGCCGGTTGCCTTGGCTTTTCTCGCAGCCAATATCGTTGGGGCGTGGTTCTTTATGGGCGGGGCCAAAGGGGTCACGCTGCTGCTGAACAATGGGTTCGGCGGGCTGACCAACTATGCGCTGGTGCCGATCCCGTTGTTCTTGCTGATGGGCGAAATCTTTTTCTACACCGGTTTGGGCAAGCGCATGTTCAATGCCATCGACCGTTTGCTGGGCAAGCTGCCGGGGCGGCTGTCCTATGTCACGGTTCTGGGCGGCACCGCATTTTCAACGCTGTCTGGGTCGTCCATGGGCTCCACCGCGTTGCTGGGCAGCCTGATGGTGCCCGAGATGACGGAACGCGGGTATAAAAAGCATATGTCCATCGGTCCGATCCTTGGCACGGGTGGTCTGGCGATTATCATCCCGCCCTCAGCGCTGGCCGTGTTGTTGGCAACCTTAGCGCGGATCGATGTGGGCGCATTGTTGATCGCGGGGATCATTCCGGGGCTCATCCTTGCCAGCCTCTATATCGCGACGATCTATATCCAGACCCGTATCGATCCCGACGCCGCCCCCGCTTACGAGGTTGAAGACCTGCGCTTTGGCCAGAAGATGCGCCTGTTCTTCGGCGATGTGGTGCCCATGTTGTCAGTCATGGTCGTGATCGTGATTGGCATGGTGGGCGGGCTGATCACCCCGTCCGAGGCCGCGGCATTCGGGGCGCTTGGCGTGTTGATCTTGGCCGTGGCCTTCCGTTGCCTCACATGGGAAGCGATGAAGAAATCGGTGATCGGCGCGATGCGGGTGACCCTGATGGCCTATCTCATCGTCTTCGGGTCGGCCACCTTCAGCCAGTTGCTGGCGTTTTCCGGGGCTTCCAGCGGGTTGATCCGGTGGGCGACGTCGTTTGATCTGGCCCCTGTGGCGATGCTGCTGGTGATGTTCGGGGTCCTGCTGCTGCTGGGTATGTTCATGGAGCAGATCTCGATGATGTTGCTGACCGTACCGATCTTTTTCCCGCTCGCCACAACGCTGGGATTTGATCCGGTGTGGTTCGGTCTGGTGATCCTGCTGGCGCTCGAGATCAGCTTTACCACACCGCCCTTCGGGCTGCTGCTTTTCGTGATGAAGGGCGTCGCCCCCAAGGGCACAACCATGCGCGAGATCTACGGATCTGCCTTCCCCTATATGGGATGCTCGGTGCTGCTGGTGTTCTTGTTGATCCTGTTCCCGCAACTGGCGCTGTGGCTGCCTGGGATGTAGTCGCAGCATCGCGTTGCAAACCTGCGCATATCATCCGCCGCTACTGGACCAAGCCGGCCAGCATTCGGCGGTATTCGGTGCGGTTTGACAGGGCGACGCTACCCACCGGCAGGCCAAGCAATCGGTCGCAGATTTCACCTTCAGATCGAAGACGCCTGTCAAGTGCGTCAACTGCCGCGTCCAGATCGTTCGCGCTCGCCAGGTCAAATACCTCGATGAGAACCTCCCGACGGCCCTGCGAAAGGCTTAGCATCAGCTCGGCGGTCAGCCCTGCATCAACGGGGTTGAATGTTCCCTCAGCAATACCGGATTCAATGATGGCTTTAAGGACCGGCATCACGACCGCCGCCTCGGCGTCACAGATCCGGCGGTAGGGGATCTCGTTGCCGGGCCGTGAGAAGATTTGCACCAAACCGCGCAGTTCGTTGACGTTGTCGGCCGTCCATTGCGCCGCACCATCCAGCAAACCGTTCAACTGGACCAATGCATCGCCGTTGTTCTGGCTCATCGCGGCTTCAGTGGTCTGCATCGCTTGTTCAGTCATGCGCGCGATAAGCCCGCTCAACAGGTCTTCTTTTGCGGCAAAGTGGTGGTAAAAGCCGCCGCGTGAAATTCCTGCCGCTTCCTGAACATCCGCGATTGTCACGGCATCCCAGCCCCGCTCCATAAACAGCGCTTGGGCCGCATCAAGGATAAGGTCTCGCCTTACCGCTGGCGCCATACGCACACGGCTGTCTCCTTTTGTATCGGTCTTTGCCAATGCGACGTCTCCATAACCATACAGATCGTTAACCATACAGATCTTTGGTCGGTAAACACCTAGGCCCGTGTCATTCATCGTTCAAGTCCCATGAGCAGCTAAATGCCGAATGAGGTCGTACGTGTTCAGCAAAGCGCAGTTGATCCATCGGGATTGCGCTTCGTTTCAGCGGTAGGATCGCTGGATGCCTCGACGTCACGTTGACGTTTCGTGCGCACCGTCTATTTCTCGCTTACAGACTGCTGGTCTGTTGCTAAAAAGCGTCATATGATGCGACCTCTTTGAACGGCGGCCTACATGGTATGCATGTCTGAAAAGGAACCCTGTGTGTGAGAGTGAAGGCCAACTGGAAATGAGCGACAGCGAAAACAAAGAGCAATTGTCTTTCGAGGACGATAAAGGCGCGTCGCGGTCGGCGTGGATTGCCGCGGCTTTGGTTGTCGCCATCGTCGGCTGGATGGGCAGCGGATATATCCTGCCCTCGGGTGACGAAGACGCAGGGCAAGCTGAAGCTGCCCCCGCCAAGCCGGTTGCCGTGGCGGTTGAAAAGTCGACGCCTCAACAGGTCACGATATCCTTTCAGGCGGAAGGGCAGGCGCAACCTGACCGCGATACGTCGATCCGCGCCGAGGCGTCGGGCGACGTTGTGGATGTCTTGGTGATGGAGGGGGAAGAGGTCGAGGGCGGCGCGGTGATTGCGCGGCTCTCTGCGACGGGAGCTCAGGCGGATCTTGCGCGGGCCCGCGAAGAATTCGCCCGTGCGGACCGAGAGTTCAAGAACGCAACCGAGCTATTGAACAGAGGGGTGGCGACTGCCGATCGGGTCAGCCAAGCGCGTGCCACGCTTGCCGCCGCCGAGGCATCAGTGACCGCAGCGCAAGAGGCGATAGAGGCACTTGTTATCACGGCCCCGTTTACCGGACGTGTCGAAGAGCTGTCACTTGATGCGGGTGAGTTTATTCAGGCGGGTGCCGAAGTCGGGCGCATCGTTGATAATCGGCCGCTGACAGTTGCGTTGCAGGTGCCACAACAGGCGCTTGGTCAGATCAAAAGCGGCCAGACGGCGACGGTGAATTTCATCACCGGAGAAGAGCGTGAAGGCACGGTGAGCTTTGTCAGCACGGCTGCAAATGCCGAAACCCGCACGTTCCTCACCAAGATCACCGTGCCGAACGAAGACGGTGCCATTCCCGCCGGTATTTCCGCCGAAATTCGGATCCCGACCGGTTCGACAAGTGCGCATTTCGTGCAGCCCTCGACGATATCGCTGAGCCCAGAGGGGCGCTTGGGCGTCAAAACCGTTGATGACAATGATATGGTTGTGTTCACCCCCATTCGCATCGTGCGGGCAGAGATCGATGGCCTGTATGTCAGCGGCCTGTCGGACGCGGTGCGCATCATCACTGTCGGTCAGGGGTTCGTGAACGAGGGCGAAGAGGTGGCACCGTCATTGCAGACCAAGGCGGATGACGGTGAGGAAAACAGCACCCCTCAAGATGGGCAGCCCGCGCTTCCCATTCCCGATAGTGACGCGGCAAGCGACGAAGGGCAGCGGGAATGAATACGATTATTGACGCCGCATTCTCGCGTGGCAGGGTCGTTCTGATGGTGCTTCTGATGCTCTTGGGCGTAGGCGCGGTCGCCTATGTCGCCATCCCCAAAGAAGCCAACCCCGAGGTGCCTTTACCGCTTGTTTACGTCTCCACGGGCCTTGAAGGGATCAGCCCGTCCGACGCCGAACGCCTGCTGATCGAGCCGATGGAATCCGAATTCGCCGCGATTGCCGGGCTTGAAAAGATCCAAAGCAACGCATCCGAAGGCTATGCGAACGTCCAGCTTGAATTCACCCCCGGCGGAGACATCGACGAAGCGCTGCGCAAAGTCCGGGAAGCCGCAGACAGGGTCGAAGGAGATTTGCCCGAAGACGCCTATGACCTCACGGTGACAGAGATCAACACCGCGCTCTTCCCGATTATCACCGCGCTCATTTCGGGGCCGGTGCCAGAGCGAACGCTGAACGCCATTGCCGATGACGCGCAAGAAGCCATCGAAGGGCTTTCCGGCGTTCTGGAGGTCGAGATTGGCGGCGCGCGGGACGAATTCCTTGAGGTACTGATCGACCCGACCGTTTTCCAAACCTACAACCTGAGCTTTGATGAGCTGATCGGTCAGCTTCAGCGGAACAACCGTTTGATTGCGGCGGGGGCCATCGAGACGGGGGGCGGGCGCATCGTGCTCAAGGTGCCGGGCCTGATCGAGGACCTGCAAGACGTCATGGGAATTCCGGTAAAGGTGCGCGGCAATACGGTGGTGACATTCGAAGATGTCGCAACCGTCCGCCGCACCTTCCAGGATCCGACGGGCTACGCACGCATTGACGGGCAACCGGCACTTGCGCTTGAGGTGAAAAAGCGGTCCGGCGCGAATATCATCGAAACAGTCGCGGCCACGCGTGCGGCGCTGGAAGAGCTGCGCAAGGATTGGCCCGAAAGCATCGAGGTAACCTACCTGCAAGATCAGTCCGAGCAGGTAGAGACTTTGCTGAGCGACCTGGAGGCGAACGTCATTGCAGCGGTTTTGCTTGTGATGATCGTCATCGTGGCCGCCCTTGGCCTTCGGTCGGCTATCCTTGTCGGTCTTGCCATTCCGGGGGCGTTTCTGGTGGGGGTAACGGCCCTTTGGGCGATGGGGTTCACGATGAATATCGTGGTTCTCTTTTCGCTGATTTTGGTTGTCGGGATGCTGGTCGACGGGGCCATCGTAACGGTCGAGCTGGCGGACCGTCGTCTGCAAGAGGGGGATGATGCGCAAACAGCCTATGCCTATGCCGCCAAGCGCATGGCTTGGCCGATCATCGCCTCAACCGCCACGACATTAAGCGTGTTCTTTCCGCTGCTGTTCTGGACCGGCATGGTCGGCGAGTTCATGAAGTTCCTGCCCATTACCGTGATCCTGACCCTTTTCGCGTCCCTTTTCATGGCGCTCATCTTCATCCCGGTACTGGGTGGCCTCATCGGGAAACGCCAGCCGCAAAATGCCGCGGCCAAACGTGCGCTCAGCGAAGCTGAAAAAGGTGACCCACGGCGCATTGGCGGGCTGACGGGGGCCTATGTGCGTCTATTGGAATGGGCAATCCTCAGGCCCGGTGCGACGGCGTTGCTGGCGCTTGCCATGCTGCTTGGCAGCTTTGGTCTATACGGGCAGTTCGGCACCGGCCTGTCGTTCTTCCCTTCGGTAGAGCCTGAGTTCATGCAAGTTCAGGTGCTTGCCCGTGACAACTTCTCTATCTACGAACGTGACGCGTTGGTGCGCAGGGTCGAGCAGCGATTGATGGGCTATGATGAAGTGGCCACCGTCTATGCCCGATCCACGATGAGCGCAGGGCAGGGCAGCGAAGAAACCATCGGTACGATACAGCTTGAGCTCACCGAATGGAACAGGCGGCGCGCGGCAGACGCCATCGGCACCGATATCCGGCGTGATGTCGCAGACATTGCCGGCATTGATGTTCAGGTCCAGACCGAAAGCGGCGGTCCCACCGCTGGCAAGCCGATCAACCTTCAGATCGCGGCGCGCAATCCGGCGGTTCAGGGTGATGCTGTCGCGCAGGTCCTGTCCATCATGGAGCAGATCGGCGGCTTCACGGATGTGACCGACACGCTGCCGCTGCCGGGGGTAGAGGTGTCCATCCGCGTGAACCGGGCGGAAGCCGCGCGATACGGCGCAGATGTCAGTCTTTTGGGGCAGGCCGTTCAGCTGCTGACCCAAGGGATCGCCGTCGCGGATTACCGGCCCGAGGACGCGGACGGAGAGCTGGATATCCGGGTTCGTTTCCCGGCCGAGGAACGGTCTTTGTCAGAGCTTGGAAACCTGCGCGTTCCCACCTCTGCCGGATTGGTGCCGATCTCCAACTTTGTCACCTTCGAGCCGGTCGAACGGACGGGCACGATCACACGTGTTGATGAAAAGCGCGTCGTGACGATAGAGGCAAATGTCGCACCCGGTTTGTTGGTCAACGATCAGGTGACGGCGTTGCAACAAGCTCTGGACGCCGCGGATTTGCCCGACGGGGTCAGCTATAGCTTCGCCGGCGAGGCGCAGGACCAGACCGAAGCGATGGTGTTCCTTGTTGGTGCCTTCGTGTCCGCGATTGTCTTGATGCTGGTGATCCTGGTTCTTCAGTTCAACAGCTTCTACCAAGCCTTCGTCGTGATGAGCGCGATCATCTTCTCGGTCGCGGGTGTTCTGCTTGGCTTGATCGTCACGGGGCGCCCCTTTGGCGTTGTGATGGGGGGCATCGGGATTATCGCGTTGGCGGGCATCGTGGTGAACAACAACATTGTTCTGATTGATACCTACAATGATCTACGATCCACTGGCATGCACCCGCGCGAGGCCGCCTTGCGCACAGGCGCACAACGTTTGCGGCCTGTTCTTCTGACATCGATTACCACGGCGCTTGGCCTGATGCCGATGGTGCTGGGGGCCAACCTGAATTTCTTCACGCGCGAAATCGTCTTTGGCGCGCCATCGACTCAATACTGGACCGAACTGTCGAGCGCGATTGTAGGGGGGCTGGTTGTCGCGACCCTTCTGACACTCATCCTGACACCCGCCATGCTGATGTTTGGACAAAAGCGAAGCCTGCAAGGGGACGAGGCGACGCCAGCGGAACGGCCGAGGAGAGCATGGTTGTCGAGCTTATTCAGACGTAAACGCGCAGACCCTCAACGCTGACCGGGCATATGCTTGACGTCCTTCGATTGGAAACTCCGCGAGATGGCGGCGCAAAATGCCGTTCACAGGGGTAATACGCGTTTCTATACCTCTGAAAAAAACCCTTTTCCGAACCAAATAAGAAGAAGGGCCCCGGCAATCCATGGACCAAACGCGAGGCGCTCTTGGCGCCCGTGGCCCGAGAGCACTGCGTACCCAAGGGCACCCAGAGCCGACAGGAGCACGACCCAAGGCAAGGCGAAAACCCCAACCCATGCACCCGCTGCCGACAGCAGCTTTGCATCGCCCAAGCCCAACCCTTCCTGCCCACGGCTGCGGAAATAGACCGCTCCGATCAGCCAGAATACCACATAGCCAATGATAGCGCCCCAGATCGCCTCTGTCGGGAGGGCACGCTGCGCGAGGGCATTCGTGGCTAGCCCAACGCAGATCAGCGGAAGCGTATAGCGATCCGGCAGGCGGTGTTGGCGCAGATCAATACGAACAAGCTGACCCAAAATCGGAATCAGAATGATCGAGGATAAGATGAACAGAGACATTCACGTATAAAACACGGCAAGCATCAAAAACGCCAGTGTGCCTAGGTTCCATCTAAATGAGATATTCTATCATAAACGGTGAAACTTTCTCGGCGGCAGCACGTGTCTCATTCAATGCGGGTAGTGAATAGAATTTTTTCAGCACTCGCAGGGCGATCCGATGACCATTGGTCTCGGCACATAAAATAAGCCAACTTGGGAGTGAAAAATGACATTAACCATTCGTACCTTGTTGCAGGGAAGCTGCGCTACAGCGCTTTGCCTGACAGCAAGCATTGCAACTGCATCATCGCACCGTGAGGCGCCGGGCATTACCGAGCAGCCAAAGATCGACGCGACAGATTTCTACATGTTCAAAAGCTACGAGGCAAACCGCGGCGACTACGTGACCCTCATTGCAAATTACCAGCCTTTGCAGGCCCCCTATGGTGGACCCAACTATTTCACCATGGACCCTGATGCGATCTACGAGATCCATGTCAGCAATGACGCCGATGCCGAAGAAGAGATCACCTTTCAGTTCCAATTCGACAATAATCTGAAAGACGGCACTGGTATCCAGCTGGACATCGGCGGCGAGAAAGTGGGCATTCCGCTGCGCGCCGCAGGCCAGATCACAGCCAGCAGCCCGACTGCTGCTCTGGGTGAAACCGAAAGCTATAGCGTGACCATGATCACGGGGGACCGTCGCAGCGGCAAAAGAACGTCTCTTTCGCATGGCGGCGGGACGACCTTTACCAAGCCGCTCGACAACGTTGGCAACAAGACCCTGCCTGACTATGCCGAATACGCGAACGCCTATATCTATGACGATGTAAAAATTCCGGGCTGCGGAACGGGCCGAGTTTTTGCTGGCCAGCGCGCAGAGGCCTTCGCGGTGAACCTTGGCGAAATCTTTGATCTGGTGAACCTCGTTCCAGTGCAGGGACCAGATAACCCGATGTGGTCCCAGTATAACGATCCCAATTTCAACGCGAACGGGATCGTGCAGGACCGCGCCAATGACGACCTGATTGGTAAAGCCAATGTCACAACGCTGGCTTTGGAAATTCCAATCTCCTGTCTGACCCAAGGGGATGAGCCGGTCATCGGGGCATGGACGACTGCCAGCCTGCCACAAGGCGAATTGGAAGACCCGTCGCCCACCTACGAGAAGACCTCGATTTATGGTGGCGCTTGGGTACAGCAGTCGCGCTTGTCCAACCCGCTGGTCAACGAGGTGGTCATCGGCCTTTCCGACAAGGATCTGTTTAACGCAGCAGAGCCTACAATTGACGAGGCACTGGCTGTCTATGTGACCAATCCGACCCTGCCAGCGCTACTGGACATCCTGTTCCGCGATGCGTTGGGTGCATCGGGCAATATCGCTCCGTCGAACTTCCCCCGGAACGACCTTGTTACCGCGTTCCTCAGCGGTTTTCAGGGCGTAAACCAGCCTGCTGGCTTCGATACGAAGACAGACCTGTCTGAAATGCTGCGTTTGAATACAGCGTTCCCGGCGACACCCGCGTCCGAGCAGCATACCTTTGGCCTTTTGGCTGAAGACCTCGCGGGCTTTCCCAACGGTCGCCGTCCGGCGGATGACACTGTCGATCTTGCGCTGCGCGTGATGATGGGCCGGTTGTGCCATGACGTGCCTCTCGGGCAAGAGCTTAGCGGAGACCCAAGTGCCGAAGACAATGTAAATCTGGGTCTTTGTGGCAAAGGCGATCCCAACGATACCGCGCCTGCGGGCCTAGTGCCGTTGACCGATGGGGCACCTTTGCGCGCCACCGAGTTGCAAACCGTGTTCCCCTACTTGAACACACCGATTGCTGGCTCGCCGAACAACTAAACCCATAGAATAGGAGAATTCCGATGTTGAAGAGTATCTCAGTTCTTGTGGTTGTGGCCGGCGTTCTAGTCGCTTGTGGTAGCAGCGGCGGACTAAACGGCATTTCCAAATTGGGGGCCGATTTTGTGCGCGCCTTCAACCAGGATCGCAATGCCCAGCCGATCTCCCTCGCGGGGGTCACAGTGCCACGGTTCCCGACGAGCGAACCTTTCAACCCCTAGGTTGATTGGCTCCTTTTCGGGGGTGTGAGAATATGAAAGAGGCGCGGCCGCTCCATAGAGTGGCCGCGTTTCGCATTTTACCCTTAGGGACGGAAGGGCTTTGGGGCAGGCAAGCTCCCCTTCGATCCCAGATGCTTTGAAAAGCTGCGCTCGATCGCATAGGTGTCTTTTCGCCCCAGCCTGTCTTCGCGCAGCAGCCGGGACGTCAGGATAACCGTCGTGCCATCGACTTCTGCGCGGCTTTCCACATCATAGACGTCTGACGTAAAACCAATGCCGTTCAGCGCGACAATGCCAGCATCGGTCACATCCCCGCGCGTGAGGAAGCCGTTTTGTTCGCGCCGCTTGACCAGTTGTCTTGCGGCGGTTGGCGATCCCAGCACTGCCGCGATGACCGCTTCACTTGCGGTGTTGATGTTCACATCTCCGGGTCGCGGTAGCAGGCTGACGTGGGGGGCCAGTATCGCACGCGTCTGCGCGTCCAAAAGCTCGACCTCGGACAACGCGCGTATGGGGCCGCGGCGGGAAATTCGGTCGTTGATGTCCAAGGCCACGCTGTCGGGCAGGGCCAGAGATTTGACCAGCCGCGCAAGGATTTGCTGTTGCGAGAGGCGCCCCGCTGCAAGCCCGTTCAAATCAAACCGCGCTTGGGCATCTGACACGCTGATCGCAAAGCTACCCGTCTCTAGCTGCACTTCTTCTTGTGCTGCCAACGCCCATGGTTCGGCCATATGGTCCGTCTCGGGTGCGACGTCCATATCCCGGCGTAGCGCCACGATAATCGAGGTCTCCGCGCCCAAGGCCAGCGCCTCGGCCTGGGTCGCTGCGGCTGCTCGCTGGGTGCGTTCCATCAGGGATTCTTGCGAGGTGAACATCAAGACAACGATCGCAGACCCCAACGCGAGCGCCACCAACACGTTGATCAACACGACGCCGGCGTCCGGATATCGTATACCGGCGCGGCTCATCGGGGCGCAGGGCGGGTCAAAGACGAAAGCCGCCTCAGACTGCCAATTCCATCAATGTCCACGCGCATATCCACGGCCAGCGCTTCGCTCTCGCTGTCGGGAAGGGGCCACGCCGAATGCCAGTTACGATCCCTATCAAGCACGCGAAACGTCAGCGCGCTGACATCCAGTATCAAGGATTGCCGCAACAGATCATCCGCATTTCGGGGGCCTATCTCGCGGCTAAGCGAATTTGCATCGTGCAGATACTGGCGTCTGGTCTGGCCATCATGTCCGAGAGTGGACAGGACTCCATCCCGAAGCGTCACCGTACGGGGGTCCGCCTGCACAATATCGCGCCCGAAGACCAGCAAGGCCCGATCCAATTGTGCCAGATGCTCGAGCCGGCCATCGGTGCGTTCGCGGACACGCAAGATCGTGTCCAGCGTGGTAAACGAGGCAATACCCACCAAAGCGAAAAGACTAAGAGCGACCAGCATCTCGATCAGGGTCACGCCCGCCTCTTGGTCGCGGATAAGGGTCATGCGCCGGTAGAGCCGATCAGGTTATTCGCGCCGGTTGTCACGCTCAGGATAGCCAGCCCGCGTGCGCATTGTCCGTCCTTTTGGAAACGGTAGGGGCCGACGACCCCGTCGAAACCGGCGTCGCGCAGCAGCCCTTTGCGGTTCTGCTGGCCGATGCGACCAAGAATGCGCGCCATTTCGACGGCATCAAAGGCCAACCCGCCAAGCACACCCGCCTCGGTTTCACTGAACACGGTAAAGGCCGTAGCAAAGGCTTCGAAACGAACAGGGTCGGGTGCGGCAAACCAACCATCCTGCAATGCGTCGATCCGGTAAGGCGTGATCGATGCCCATTGTTCCGAGCCAAGCAGCTGCACCCCCGCGCTCTTGATCGCCGCGGCCTGTTCTTCAAAGGGACCACCCACAACGGGCAGATAAACCGCATCTGGCAGCGCACCGCCGTTCGCGGCCCGGATCTTGTCGATCAGGCCAGCGGCGGATGCGGCAACAATCGCTGGCGGAGCGGTACCCCCTGTCGCCGCGACGACGGATTGCGCTGCCTGCGCGGACAAGGCACCAAATGGCCCCGGAGGAACAACAGTAACAACGTTGCGCTTGCCGCGGGTTGCCGCGAAGCCGAGGATCGATTTCGCTGATTGCTGCGGTGTGATGCCGAATACAAACAGGTTATCTCCGGCGATAGAGCTGTCGTTCGACAGTGAAACAACGGGCGTACCGCGCCCGACAGCTTCGGCGACTGCGCGGCTCTGGCCTGAGAAAAGCGGACCAAGTAACATCTTCGCCCCGCCGTCCATCGCTTTTTGCGCGGCAGCAACGGCTGTTTCGGGGCTATCGCCAGCATCGACCACCTCGACCTCGGCCCCTGGGCCGGTCGCGTTGCCGCCAAGGCTTGCGGCTGCCAGCATGATCTGTCCTAATGACGCACGCGGGCCGGTAAGCGGGGCCAGCAAAACGGCCTGTCCTACCGCATTTTCAGGCGGCAGTTCAGTGTCACCTGTCAAAGACAACCCGCCGCAGCCCGATAAACCAATGAGCGCCGATGACCCACCAAGACCCAACAATACCCGCCGCCGCGACAGAGGGGAAAAGGCACCGGAAGTCACGGTTTCGATGGATTGTATCGGCTGTGCTTTTGGCATCTTTTGCATTCCTCGTTTACGTGACGACATTGATTGTCACCCTCCCGGCATCGGCCTTGCGCCGTATTGCCGTCATCCCTGCTCCGATTACTGACCTGTATGGCGGCCTGTGGGAAGGGCGTGCTGTGTTGGACGGTGGATATTCGCTGGATTGGGGCCTGCGCGGCTGGCCGTTGTTCGCTGCTCGCGGGGTCGCGGACTGGACCTTGCAAGGGCCCGACACCCAATTGACCGGCGTTGCGACCTTTACCCCGGCATCCATGAGCGCGACGGATATTGTGGGGCGTATCGGGCCCGGTTTGGTCGACCTGATCCCCGGGGCCGCATTGAAAAACTGCACGTCGCAGGCCGTCGTTGATGTGCAAGGGCTGAGCTGGCGCAAGGGGGCCGCTGCTGCTGCGGGCGCGGTTCTGATCAGCGAAGGGCGGTGCAAAGATCTATTGGGGCGCGACACAACAGTGCCGCAGATGACGTTGGACCTGACAACCCAAGGCCGCGACGCCATAGCAATATTGACGGACCGTGACAGCACGCTGGCCAAGGTCACGGTGACAGGGGAACGGCGGCTGATCGCGCGTATCGAGCCCGAAGGCGCCGTGCTTGTGCCGGGCATGCCGACGAGCGGGCCGATGATCATAGAAATGCCATTCTAATTCACCAGATTGTTGAGGTTAACGATCGGCAGCAGGATCGAGAGCACCAAAAGCATCACGATCCCACCCATGATCAGCAGTACGGCAGGTTCGACCAGTGCCACCAATGCGGCTACCAATGCATTCAGATCGCGCTCCTGATCGTCGGCTGCGCGGGTCAGTGTTGTCCCCAGCACGCCCCCCGCTTCCCCACTTGCGATCATCGCGATCAGCATCGGGGGGAAGACTTTGGCATCGTCCAGCGCCCGTGAAAGCGCCGTCCCTTCGCGTACGCGTGCCGTGGCTTGGGCGACTTTTTCGCGGACGTGCAAATTTGGCACGGTCTGCGTAGCAGCGGTCAAGGCATCTACAAGCGGCACGCGGCTGACGGTCAAGGTTGCCAAGGTACCCGCAAACTGCACCGAGTTTGTCTTGAGAGAGAACCCCCGCGTCAGCACCGAACGCGATAGAAATCGATGCCAGCGCAGCCGCATCGCCGGTTGCCGCAGCAGGCTGGCCCCGCCAAGGATAACGGCAGCGAGCACGCCGAGCATTGCGATACCCCACGCATTGATAAAATCACTTACCGTAATCAACGAACGGGTCAGGAACGGCAGCTCCGCCCCGCGAGAGGTGAAAACGCGCACGATGTCAGGCACCACAAAGGTCAACAGTGCTACGATTACCGCAAGCGAAACGACGGCAAGGATCGCGGGATACAGCAACGCAAGCTGCACCGTCTGCCGGTTCTTTGCGCGGGTTTCCACGAAGCCGGACAGATGTTCCATCACTTGGCCAAGCTGCCCCGAGGTTTCCCCCGCAGCGACCGACGCACGATAAAAGTCGCCGAACACCTGAGGATACTCGCCAAGCGCCTGCGCAAAGCTGCGCCCGTCGAGCACTGAGGCGCGCAGGTTCAACAACAGTGATGTAACAGCGGGCTTATTCTGCTGGTCTGCCACTGTCTTGAGCGCTTGTTCCACACCGATCCCCGAACCGATCAGCGTGGCAAGCTGTCGGGTCAGTAGGGTCAGCGCGCGGCGCGAAATCTTGGCCCTGCCAAAGCCCGCCCCTTTCGTCGCTTTCCCCTTTTTTGCGACGGTTGGTTCGACCGACAGCGGCGCGAGGTTGCGCTGGCGCAGACTGCTGCGTGCGGCGGCGGCACTTGCGGCCTCTATGATCCCCTTGGTCGACTTGCCCGCGGGCGTCATCGCTTCATAGGCATAGGCTGGCATTATTCATCCTCTTGTGATGCGGCAAGCGATATGCTGGGTTGCGGTGGGGCACCGTCGTGGATGGCGCGCGCGACTTCCTGTGCAGTGGTGAGGCCCAAACGCATCTTGGCGATGCCGTCGTCCAGAATGCTCGGGCCGCGATCCCGCGCCGCGGCGATCAGCTCGGCTTCGGATTGCCCTTCGTGCATTTTGCGTTCAAGCGCGCCGTCGACCTCGATAATTTCATACAGCGGCAGACGTCCGCGAAAGCCACTGGCTTGACAGGTATCGCAGCCAAGCCCCTTTTTCACGATCTCTCCGGGCTTAATCTTTTGCCCCAAAAGATCGCTTTCCGCCTGCGTGACCTCGTGGTCGCCCAGACAGTCGGTGCAATTGCGCCGCACCAGCCGCTGTGCGATCAGCCCGCGCAGCATAGGGGCCAGCAAAAATCGTTCGACACCCATTTCGACCAGTCGAGACACGGCACCGATGGCCGTGTTGGTGTGCAAGGTCGAGATCACCAGATGCCCGGTCATGGCGGATTCCACGGCGATCTGTGCCGTCTCGCGGTCCCGGATCTCGCCGACCATAATCACATCCGGATCTTGCCGTAGAATGGCGCGCAACCCTCTGGCAAAGCTGAGATCGGTCTTGGCGTTGACCTGCATCTGTCCAACGCCGTCCATCGTATATTCGATCGGGTCCTCGACGGTCATGATGTTGCGTTGCCGGTCGTTCAGCATATCCAGACCAGCATAAAGCGTCGTGGTCTTGCCCGAACCGGTCGGTCCAGTCACCAGCACCATCCCATCGGGCAAGGACAGGATCCGTTTCAGCACCGTATTATCGCGATCCGACAGGCCAAGATGGTCGATCCCGCGTAATGTCTGCCCCCGGTCCAAAAGTCGCAGCACCACGCGCTCGCCAAATTGAGAGGGGATCGTCGAGATGCGCACGTCAAGGTCATACCCTCCGACCCGCAACGAAACACGGCCGTCCTGCGGAAGGCGTTTTTCAGCGATGTCGAGTTTGCCCATCACCTTGATCCGGCTGACAAGCAGCGGCGCGAGTGCGCGTTTCGGGCTGATTACCTCGCGTAGAATGCCGTCGACCCGAAAGCGCACCAAAAGTCGCCGCTCCTCCGTCTCGATATGCACGTCAGACGCGCCTTCCTTGACCGCCTCCAGCAGCAGGGCATTGATCAGCCGCACCACTGGCGCATCATCGTTTTGAGCCAGCAGATCGTCGATCGAAGCGGCCGTGTCCGCCAATGAGGCCAGATCATCGTCTGCATCCGCGGCCACCTGTGCGGCCTCGGACGCGGAATCGCGGTAGATCGTGCCAAGAGCCGCTTCAAAATCGGCAGCCGATATTTCCTCGAATGTCACAGCGGTGCCAGACACGCGCTGTGCTTCGATCAGGGCTTCGAAAGAGGCATCATGGCGATATTGGCAGCGTGGCTCCGCACTCTCTTCAGAGGCAGGTAATAGAATGACCCCTTGGCTTTGCGCGAAACCATAGGAAAGGCGGGTCTGGGTGCTGGCATGGGTCATTGCAACGATCCTAAAAGCAAACGCGCCGAAACACGGCCCGGTGCCGGGCGCCGATCCACCTCGAGCGCCTCTACCCTCACGTCGTGCTGCTCTTTCAGATCAGAAAGCCACAGCAATATGGTCGCAAAGGGCGTATCGTCCAAAGTGACCCGGATGCTGTCGTTTTCAGGCTCAATGCGCCGCAGGGTCAGGTTTGCCGCGGATGCCGAGGTGGTGATCCGCGTGGCAAGAGGCGTCTCGTTGAGCGGTTGCAATGACACGATCGTGTCGACGGACGCCAGCGCAGCTGTGTCCTGAACAAGGCGAAATGCTTGAATGTCTGCGCGCGCTTCGGCCTGCGCCCGTTGTAGAGGCACCCATAGGAATTGATAGCCCACAACCACGATGGCGAGAGGTAGCACAATGCTCACCAGACGCTTTTCACGCGGGCTGAGCGCGGCAAAAGCTTTCATCCGCCATCCCCCCGCGCGATCCGCATTTCGACCTCTGCACCGCCATCGCCCGCCGTGGCGGCACCGCTGCGCACGGCAAAGCCCGATGCCTCTAGCGTCTGCTCGATGCCTTGCAGGTCGTCCAGGCCAGGGCTCTGCATGAGCACCACCAATGTATTCTCTGACGCGCCCCATGCCATGCGCCTGAAACCAACCGGCGCGTCCGTCAGCACGCGTGAGACATCGCTGAGCAGGGGCAAAAAGATGCTTTCCGTTGCAACCACCTGCGCGGGTGTCAGGCGTGCGAGAACGGGGCCAACCTCTCGGGTTAGGGTCATGCCGGGCAGGATGTCCGATATGGCCAGCTCTGCAGCGCGGCGCTCTGTCTGTGCGATCTGAGAGAGGGCGCGCAGGTTCAAAGCCGCGATGGTCATGTGCAGCACCAAGGCGGAAACCACAGCGACGGCCGCCCACTTCCACGCAACCAGCCCCCGTGCTGCAGCCTTGCGCGGCTGAGCAAAGCTGAAGGCCACGTCTATCGGGTCCGGTGGGGGTGGTGTGGCTGACAGATTTTCGGCCGGAAGATCCGCTCCCAACGGTTCGCCAAGCGCGCGCAGCGACGGCCGGCCAGCGCGCTGCCATAAAAGCGGCAGCATATTCACATTGGCGGCAAAACCCGTCCCGTCGGAACAGCGCACAACCGCACGATTGCCTTCTTTCCAGACAGCCCACGCGGGACCATTGTCGGACGGTGGACGGGGGATTAACAGATATTCGGGGAGGTGCGGCGCGTCTTCCTGTGTCACCTGCGTCATCACGTCATTGGACAGGGCAAACGCCAGGTGATCCCCGGGCGACGCATCGGCAAGCGGGCCTTGGATGATCTGGACGGACTGCAGCGGCGCGGCAATCCGCTCTTCGACAGCAAAGGTGATCAACGCCTGTCGTTGCCGCGCATTGGATCTGGGTACATGAACGATAAAACTGCTGACGTGTTCTGCACTGACCGGACGGGCGGCCAGCCCATCAACCTGCGGGCAATAAAGTTCGGCCCGTGCAACCATGGCCGAATTTCTCGTGGTCAAAGGCACTTTTAAAGCGTCAGACGCGGGCAGCCGTACAGGGCGCTCCGAGGCGTTTAAATCTGGCGTAATGCCTTGACTTATCACGAAAAATTACCTTTTCAATCGTCCCGTTGTTGCCATAGTATACGGAAAGCCACGTAACAGATAGGGAAACAGTTTCATGCGTCACTGGAAAAAGCTGGGGGGCCGCCCCGCGTCCCACCGCAGCCGCCGCGACGGTGAAGCGGGCGTAACTCTGATCGAGATGATGGTGGTGCTGGTCATTATCGCGCTGGTGGCGGCGATCATCGTGCCCAACGTTATCGGGCGCCCGGACGAAGCACGGGTGACCGTTGCGCAGTCCGACATCCGCGCAGTCGGCTCGGCGCTCGAACTTTACCGCTTGGACAACCGCACCTATCCCACGACCGCACAGGGATTGCAGGCCTTGGCCGTGCGTCCCACCGCGCCGCCCGAACCCCGCAACTGGGTCGCGGGTGGGTATCTGACGGCTGTGCCGGTCGATCCTTGGGGGAATGATTACATCTACGTCTCTCCGGGTGCGAATGGCGGGTTCGATCTGATGTCGCTTGGGGCAGATGGGGCACCCGGCGGCGAAGGGGTCGCGGCAGATCTGGCACATGGGCAGCTGCAGGCCAGCAAGTGAAAACCACGGCCGCCCCTGACCGACACCAAGACGCGGGCGTGACGCTTGTTGAGGTGCTTGTGGTACTGGTGTTGGTGGGAATAATGGCCGGGATTGTCGGGCTTAACATCGGCAGCGGGTCACGTGGTGATATTGCCAAGCAAGAGGCCGACCTTCTTGTCGCCAGGCTAAATCGGGCAGCGGACGATGTGATCCTGACGGGGGTGCCAATGGGCTTCGTCTGGGGCGCGGAGGGCTATAGGTTCGATGTCTATAACGGGGAAATCTGGGTGCCGCATCCTTTACCGGTCCTGAAAGAACCCCATCTGCTGGCCGGTCGCACGCGGATCGTTGGAAGTGCTGGCGCGATCGTCGTTTCCACGGAGTCGCGCCCGACGGGGGACAGCCCTTTGTCGCTTGAACTGCGTGCGGGTGACGGCGCGGCGGAGTATGTTCGGTTCGACGGCGTCAGCGCGGCGCATCTTCAGGAGGTAGAATGACACGTCAGGACGATGCAGGGTTCACGTTGATCGAAGCGCTGGTGGCGATGGCCGTCCTTGCCTTGGGCGCCGTATCGCTGCTGTCGGCTACGCAGGGGCACAGTAAACGCATCGCCGATCTCTCGGATCGGGTCGCGGCACGGTGGGCCGCCGAATACCGCCTTTCAGAAGTCCGGGCAGGGGTGGCAATCGGCGCGGAGCCGCTTGAGGTATACGGCATTGAATTCGATCTCGATGTGACGCGCCGCCCGACCAGCGACCCCGACGTGCAGGCCGTCTCTGTCGGCAGCGCCCTTTCAGGGACGGATCGGGTTTTGTATATTCTGGATGGATATGTCGCATCAGGAGGCCCATCATGACGCGCTTTGACCATGTGGCGAAATGGATTCGATTGGGCGTGATCCTGACGGCCGTTTCCAGCGTGGCCGCGGCGGGTGCCGAAGCGACTTGGCGTGTGCTGGGCCACGATCGCGTTATCCCCCCTATTGCGAAGCTTCGCCCCCCCGCACAAGAGCCCGAGGCACTGCCCGACCTTGCGCCTGCGCTGGCTCTTGCACCGTTCGGCGCTGCGGAAGTCGCGGTGGCAGATGCTCAGACGGCCGCGATTCCGCAGACCCTGATCTTGCTCGGGGTCATCGTACGCGATGATCCGTCCCGCTCGCTGGCATTGCTGCGGTCGGACACGACTGAAGGCAATTATCGCATCGGCGATGAGGTCGTCCCCGGTACGACGCTCACCTCTATTTCACAAAACCATGTAACCGTGCTGACAAAAGACACCGAGAGCCGTCTTTATTTTGCCGGTGCGGATCTGGTCGCCGATGGTCCGCAAGTCCCGACAGGCGCGGAACGGCTACTGGCGCTTATGACCTCTGGGCAGGGCAGTTCCATCAGTGAACAGGTGGATGCAGCTGCACGCGCTCAGCCCGTGACGACACAGGATTACATCGACATGTGGCGCGACCGCATCATCGCCAACCCCGCTGAGGTTCTGGATACGATTGGCTTGGTGCCAGGGGAAAAAGGATATACCATCGCTGAAAAGCACGACGTAGGCGTAAACCGCGCCGGTCTGAGAGCAGGTGACATCGTGACAAGTGTAAATGGTGAAAGCGTCGGCAATGTCGATCAGGATCGCGAACTGTATGACGTGATCGCGGCGTCTGGCTTGGCCCGTATCGAAGTCGAAAGGAATGGCCGAACGATCGTTATGTCATTTCCGCTGCAGTGAACCTTTCGCTTCGCCATATAGCAGCCTTTGCCCTCGCAGTTTTACTGATGCTGCCCGCCCCTGTGCGCGCTCAGGAAACCTTTGTCATCAATCTGCGAGACGCAGACATCTCTTTGCTCGTTGAACAGATTTCCGAAATAACCGGCCGCACCTTGGTGCTTGATCCGGGGTTGGTGGGAGAAGTGACTGTCGTCTCTGCCGAGGCGCTGGACAAAGAAGGCGTCTGGTCGTTGTTCCAATCCATTCTGCGTGTGCGTGGATTCGTTGCCGTTCAGGCCGGATCGATCTGGCAAGTGATCCCCGAGGCCGAAGCGCGCACTGCGAGCGGACCTAATCTTGGCGAAGAAGTCATCGCTGGCAGTCAAGACTTCGTAACCGAGATGTTGCGCCTGAACCGGCTGCCCTCTGCCGAAGCCGTGCGCGTCCTGCGCCCGCTTGTCGCGGAATCGGGATATATCGAAGCCGTCGAAGATCCTAATGGCGTGGTCATTACCGATACCCGCGCCAATGTGGACCGGATCATGGCCATCGCGCGCAGCTTTGACGGAGATGCCCTTGTCCGCTCTGAGGTGCTGCGCTTTCGCAGTGCCGATGCGGTCACCGTCGGCAGTGCTATCCTAGAGGTACTTGGTCAAGCGGGCACAGGCGCGCGCCTGTCCGTTGATGCAGGGTCCAATTTACTGCTTGTCCGTGGCACGCCCGAAGACATTGCAGAAATTCGCAGCCTTGCCATCGCCATGGACGTCGCGCCACGGAAAGACCCCCGCGAGGCCGTCGCTACCACAGTTTTCAACCTCCAGTATGGCGACGCGCAGATCATTGCAGACATCATCAAAGGTACGGTGGGGGATGCCACTGACATCACCAACGCAGTTGCCGCAGATGTGGGCGCACAATCAGCCGAAGTCACTTCGGACGGACAATTTGTGCCGCTAAACCGCGTCGTCGCCCCGGATGCTGTCAATATCACCGCCTCTGTCGAAACGAATTCTATCGTTGTTCGCGGCACTGCGGCGCAGGTCCAAGAAGTCGGGCAACTCGTTCATGCCCTTGATGTGCGTCGCCCGCAGGTCATGATCGAGGCAGCTATTGTCGAAGTGTCCGGCGAGGTCGCAGAGCGGCTTGGGGTCCAGCTGGGGCTTGGCCCGAATGTGCCGAACGGAGCAATCGCCGCCTCGAACTTCTCTAATGGGGGAGGGGTATCGCTGGGGTCCGTGCTTGCTGCTGTTGGTGTCCCCGCCGGGTCGGCCTTGTCTACGGGATTGACGCTTGGTGCCGGGGGCAATGACTTTGGTATTTTGGTGCAGGCCCTGTCGCAGTCTACGAGCGCGCGGCTTTTGTCGACGCCATCGGTCACGACGCTGGACAATGAACCCGCGACCATTGTGGTTGGCCAGAACGTTCCCTTCCGGACGGGTAGCTTCGCCACCGATGGGAATACGGCGACCCCCTTTACCACGATTGAACGACGCGATGTCGGCATCACGATGAATGTCGTGCCCCGGATCACGGCCGGAGGTGTGGTACAGCTGGTCATCGAACAGGAAATATCGAGCCTAACAAATGCCAATGTTGAAGGTGCCGCGGATCTTGTGACCAACCGGCGGGTGATTAATACAACCGTAATGGCCGACAACCGCGGAACAGTTGTGCTTGGTGGGCTGATAACCGACGACCGCATCAATGGCAGCAGCAAGGTGCCCGGTCTTGGCGATCTACCGGTGGTCGGAGAGCTTTTCAAATCGCGTAATGCCCGCAATACCCAGCGTACACTTTTTGTCTTTCTAAGACCCACGATCCTGCGCAGCCGTGAAGATATCACCGAGGCTTCTTCGCGCCGGTTCAACCGCCTGAAAGCAGCCGACGTCACACAGCAGCCTCGAACGATCCTTAAAAAACAAGAAGTACAGCAGTTGCCTTTGGAAATTCAGGGTTTGTATTGATCCAAGCCGGTGGCACTTGCCCCCAAGACGCTGCTACCGTTCAAAAGTCAGCGACGCCCAATAGCTCACCCAATCAAAGTCATTATGCTTTACCGGCAGCAATTTTACGCTGTTGATCATGATCTCTCCACGAATGTCATCCGAAAGCGTCAATATGCCATTCGCATCCGTCATCATATGCTGCGGCCCTGTCTCGGCTTCGGACCCAACAGGCCGCGCAAATACCTGAACCGGTTGATTGGCGTTTGCTTCGCCATTCAAGAGCAGCTGAAAGCGGACCGGCCCGTCCAAAGTAACATAAGGATTATCCAGCGCTACCCACTCGTAAATTGCGCCATATGCACGATCCTGCCCGCTTTTGTCGCCCACCCCCACCAAGGTTTTCGCATAACGGAAATAGGCTTCTCTGATGGGCTGACCCGGCCGGGTGCTAAATACTTCGGCACCACGCCCTACGGTTTCAGCAAATTCACGAAAGTCGGCCAGCGTGTCATGCTTTAGGGTGCTTGCATTTGAAACAAGTACAATAGTGTGTAGCCCGTTTTCGCCCGACTGGAGGCTCAACGACGGGTTATCTTGTCCGGTAAACGCCAGCTCTGTTTCAACGTCACCTCTGGAAAACAGGGCCGAGCTGTATCCCTTCGGAATGAAGATATAATCCTGCCCGACAAACTCGGATCCGACCAATAGATCCGCTTCAATCATTGCCTGCGACGGCAAAGTATAGGCGCGAGGTTCAATCCAAAATTCATGCGCCAAGGCAGAATGGGTGGCCAGAAGCCATATGGTCAAAGATTTCGTGTAAAGAGACATGATCATACCCGTTTGCTGTTTCGGCAGTGCCAAGTTGTTGGCCGTGTGTCGTAGGGTGTTGCTGGTCTGTAAATTACGCCACCATCTCGCTGGTGTATTCTGCCCAGAGGCTGAACGCGTCATCTCGGGCATGGCGATATGAGTTTGCGGCGCGTTGAAATCGGCGGGACGGAAAATCAGGTTGGTCTGATCGTGAGCGGATAGCAACCTCTGAGTCTGCCGGTGTGACTTAAACCGGCCGAATATCTTCTCTCGCTTGCGGGTCGGCCTGTGTGATCCGTCGATGGTGTTGTCCAATCCCTCGTGGGCGCGGTGGTCAGCGTCCGGTGCCAATGTTTTGATCGGCTTGACATAGCTGCGCAGCTTGTCGGTGGTCATGACCCTCGGCTCGCCGAACTGATTGATCAGCCTTTGAAGAAATCGCTTGGCTGCTGTAGCGTTTCGTGGCGTTTGCACGAAAATGTCGAGGACGAACGCGCCGGCCGCAATTTGCGAATTGTGGACCAAAGTGAGTAACCCACAACCGGACTGCTTCCCGGCTTACAATCACACCGCGCTCGGCCACCAGGTCTTCGATGTCGGCCGTGCTCATTGCGACGCGATGGTAAGACCAAACAACGTATGCGATGATTGCGCGAGGGAACTGGAAACCCCTCAGGCGCAGGACGCTGGTTGGGGTTTCACGACGTTGAAATAGCCGGATCATGCTAGCTGAACAACTTGGCAATGCCTGTATCTGTCAAAGCCAGCAGCAACTACACTAAATTGGTCAAAACCATAGGCCTGAGAATACAACTATCAGCCCGGCCGCACAGAGCGCGATCGTCGGTATGGGTCGGCGCGCTCCGATCAGACCGGACGAGAGTAACGTCAGACCCAAGGCCACGCGCACCGCCGCCAAGAGAGCGGCCAGTGGAGCGTCCGAGAGCCGCAGCATGTCGGGGTTGGCGACCATGCCCAACGGAATGATATAAAGCCCGATGCCAAGTGCCATTGCTGTCAGCGCGACCTTCAACCAGTTCTCGCCGGGCATAGGCGTTGATGCCCACCCAGACTGCCACGAAATACAGCAGCGCCGGCAGGGCTGCGGCGGGCATAATGCCAGTGTAGGGAACGCCGGTAAGCTCGACCACGACAAAGACACCGGCACCCATCAGGGGTGGCATGATCTGCCTGCCGGAGGAGGCTACGGCCTCGACCGCGGCGGCAAGGCGCGGGATAGCCAAGCTTCGTCATCGAGGGCAGGGTGATCGAGCCGGTGGAGGCGACATTCGCCGAGCCCGAGATGGAGCCGAACAGGGCTGGCGACATCACCAAAACCTTGGCGGCACCGCCCTTCAGCCGACCCGCTGCTGCTGCCGCAACGTTCATGAAACCCTGACCCGCTTCACCGACGTTAAGGACCGCGCCAAAGATTACAAAGATCGCCACGACCGACACCGAAACCCCGGTCAGCGTGCCCCCGATGCCGCCCTCGGCAATGGCCAGCGTCCCGAAGAAACTTTCAACCGGCGTGCCGGAATGTCCGAACTCACCCGGCATATACTGTCCAAACAACCCGTAGAGCAGGGCGAGTGCCGCCACCAGCGGCAGCGGCCAGCCGACCCCGCGCCGGGCCGTTTCGAGCTCCACCAAGAGCAGCGCCACCGCGACCGCGAGCTGAAAGTCGCTTTCAACGAAGCCATATTGGTCCCCGAGCACATCGCTGTCGAATGCTACCCAAAGTGCTGCGGCAACGCCGAGCGCCGCAGGGATACTGCCCGTGATCCGCCGCAGGGTCGTGTCCGCATCAAAGACCAGGGCAAAGGGCAGGGCGGCATAGCTATGGCGGGCATTTCGGAAGCTGTCGCCGAAGCTGCGATTAGACTGGCAGGGGTTTCAATGATAGCCTTGTCGGTATCACGGGGATACCCGGAGCATTACTTTCATAAAAGATTAGCCGCAGAAATGCGTCGGAAAATCGGCCATCAAAGCCGGCTTTTACGACACACATGTCTTACATCGCATGGGCTTCAAATTCTTTCCACAGCGATGCCGCTACCGCGCGGACGATTGGCTTGGACTGGCGAAACGCGTAGATGGTGACGTCGAACGCAAGATGCGTGTGTGGCAAGTCTATCTCGCACAGCCGCCCTTGTTTCAACTCTTCCGCAATCATGTGCTCTGGTAGGCGGCCCCAACCGAGGCCTGCGATCAAAAGGTGTTTTTTTGTCTGAAGATCGCTGACGTACCAACGGCGCTGGCCTTTCTGGACGCCGATTTCGCGGTCGAACAGTCCTCCGGCTTGCCCGCTGTCGCTTGCGATGACCTGATGGAAGCGCCGCAGGTCCGCGAGGCGCTTGGGATTGTCCATCTCGGCCCAAAGGGAGGGTGACGTAACATTGCGCAACGTCGATGTACCGAGGGGGATATAGTCGAAACCCTCTTCCTCGAGCATGACCGAGGACATTGGCGAAATCGCGATTGCCGCGGTTCCTGTTTTCACGGCCTCGATGGCACCGGACAGTACCTCGGGGCGCAAGACCACGCGGGTCTCGGGAAAACCTGTTTGCAGTTTGCATAAGACGGGGGTCAGTGCGTTGAGGTCAGCGATGGCATCCACCGCGATCGTGATCGTCTCTTCCTGCCCTTTTTCGAAATGATGGATCAGTTGACCCAGATCCTCTGCCTCCGTCAAAACGCGCAAGGATTGAAGATAGACCCGTTTGCCGACGGGTGTGAGTTCAAGCCGATACCCTGACCGGTCAAACAATTCGGTCCCAGTCTGGAATTCCAGAGCCTTCAATGCCTGGCTGATCGCCGGCTGTGTCCGGTTGAGTCGTTCGGCAGCCGTTTTGACCGAGCCCGTTTCAACAACAGCGCGCAAAACATTCAGTTGATCGAGTTTCATCAGGCACCAGAAGTTAAGATTAGATTATATAGATGCGAAATAAGTATAAATATCAATCAAGTTTCGTTTCGCTTATCATCGGATCAACATCCGGAGCAACTCAATGAAACAAGTTTCTTTTCAAGAGCCAGCGCAGCCCGATCAGGTCGGTACATTTACCATCGGACGTGCCCTTCCGAACCGGGCTGTGAATGCGGTCGGCCCTTTCCTGCTTCTTGATCATCTTCCCAAGCGCGAAATTTCTGCCGGTGAGTTACCTGAGCCGGACGGCAGCTTTGCCCATCCCCATGCGGGTATCGTGACCTTCACCTATGTCATGGAAGGTGCCATGACCCATTTTGACAGCCTGGGAAACAACAGCTCCATCACGGCGGGAGGCGTGCAATGGATGAAGGCGGGCAATGGCATTGTCCACGACGAAATGCTCGCGGTGCCCCTGCGCCGTGATGGCGGGGTGCTGAATTCCTTTCAGTTCTGGATCAACCTACCCGCGGCAAACAAGCGCGAGCCTGCGCAATACATGCCCGTCTCATCCCCGGACCTGCCCGTGGCAATGCTCGCGGGTGGGCGCGGGGAGGTCAAAGTTCTGCTTGGCCAGTATGATGGACAATCCTCGCCCATCCCCACCTATGCGGGCGAATTCATCTGGCACGTCAGGATCGAGCCGCTTGCGACGGTCGACATCGCCTTGCACGCCGGTCTGCCAGTCGCGGGATTCCTGCCGACGCATGGGGCCGTGGTCGGTGATGCCAAGATCGACGCTCATACCATCATCGGATTGGACGCCCCGGATGGGACGTTGGAGATCACCAACCCGGCTGTTGAACCGCTCGATCTGCTGCTGTTTGGCGGTGAGGCGATCACCGACCCCATCGCCATGCGCGGCCCGTTTGTCATGAATAGCGACAGCGAGCTAACGCAAGCATTCCGCGCGTATCGCGCCGGGAAATTCGGGCAGATTACCTATCCCGCCGATCACGCTGCCTACAAATCATAGAATAACGCCGTAAGGCGACCAAGAAGGTTAGAAATCATGTCACAGAAAATTGCCATTGTCGGCGGCGGCTACATCGGCGCCGAACTCGCGAAGTCTCTCTGCGACACCGCGGAAGTCACATTGATCGAGCCGCGCAGTCACTTCGTTCACGCGCCGGCCATGATCCGCGCGGTTGTCGACCCTTCGCTGCTAGATCGCGCTCTCATTCCCTATGATCGGCTGCTCATGAACGGCAGGGTCATCGCGTCCAAGGCGACGGCTATCGACGCGGAGGGTGTCACGTTGGAGGACGGCACGCGGGTAGAGGCGGATCAAATCGTTGTTGCCACCGGGTCCAGCAATGCGATGCCCTTCAAGCCTCAAGGTGCCGATATCAAAGGTCTCAAGGCGGACAACCACCGCATTTACCAGCAACTCAAAGCGGCGCGGCGCATCGGCATTGTCGGGGCTGGTGCCGTTGGCACCGAGCTTGCGGGCGAAATCGCCTATGCCATGCCGGACAAGAAGGTGACGTTGATCTCAAGCGACGAGGCATTATTCCCGACGATGCCGTCAAAGCTGGGCGCTTCATTGGCTACGAAACTGCGCAAGGCTGGCGTCACACTCATTCTCGGCCAGCGGGCGGAGAACCTGAAAAGCTTGACCGAGCCTTATGCGGGCACCCTGCAACTTGCCGATGGGTCACAGCGCGACTTCGATCTGATCTTTCCGGTTATCGGATCGCGCGCGAATTCCGAGGTGCTTGAAACGCTTGCCGGTGTTCAGAAAACGACGGCCAACCGGATCAAGGTCGACCCATGGATGCGCCCATCCTCGCTGCCGAACGTGTTTGCGGCGGGCGATGTTGCGGATGTCGGCGACGCCATGACAATCGTGGCCACAAGCCGCCAGCTGCCTTGGCTCAAGGCGACGCTGTCCGGATTGGCAGCGGGCAAGGCGATCGAAGACATGAAGCCCTACAAGCCATGGGGCAGCAAAGCGCCGATCCTCGTGCCGCTTGGTCCCAAACAGGGAAATTCCTTCCTTGTTTTCTTCACCGCAGGAGACTTCCTGACCCGCAAGATGAAGGGGGCCGACCTGTTTCTCAAGAAGTACGCAAAGTTGCTGAACCGGCCTGAAAGCTGATCAGAACGCGGCTGAACCCAATTTCCAAAAGGAAAGACCATGGAAATCTCCCGAAGATCCCTTTTGTCGTCGACCTTGAGTTTGTCGCGACCGTTGAATCCTGGCGTGCCGGATCCGGTGCGATGTATTTCGACGAGGCGCTGACGGTGTTTAACGCGCATGTCGTGCCCGCACCACGCGCAGTTGTGAACGGCACCATTCAGATCGCGGGCGAAACCATCGCTATCGAGGATGGTCACGGCTATCACGACCACAATTGGGGCAATGCCGGTATCGAAGGTGTTCTCAAGGCGTGGCACTGGGGCCGTGCGGAATGCGGCGATTTCACGCTGAACTTCTCCTATATCTTTCACGACGCGGATTACGGCAACAAGGTCGTCTGCAAGTTCATGTTGGCAAAGGATAGTGAGATTTTGCTCAGCACGGGTGAATTCGAGGACAGTTTCGTTGGTGAAATCCATGTCGGCCCGCAGTCCGGCAACGGCTGGCCTGACGGCTTCCTGATCGAAGCGCCCTACAATGGCGACATGATCCGTATCGAGATTTCAGGCAATCACCTGTTGAGCGACGCGCTCAATTCCGACCAGCAACCCGATGACGAAACTGCACGGCCAGGCTATATTCGTCTTGGTGGCAACATAAGGGTGACGGTGCCGCTAGCGGGCGGAACCGAGGTCGCAACCGGCAACATCATCCACGAAATGTCCTTTTCGGAAAGTATACCTAAAGCGGAAGCAAACTGGCTTTTATAGGTCAAAGCGCCCCCTTGTGAGCATTCGCCGCAAGGGGCCGGCACCCAATGACTGGATATTAACTCTTTAAGAAAAACATTCTGGCGCGATCTGTGGAACGGCTGGTTTAGCGATACTACATGGCAGCACTGCGCCAGCAGCAACATTGGGTCGTTCAACAAATCCGACACGAAGGCGCATTCCAGACGTTCGCTGCGTATTTAGCCGAGGTCCGCTATGCCTAGAGAACTGACCTCCCAGAACGTTGCTGGTGTGGGATACATTTACATACGCGGGCCAGATTGGGAGTTTGTGAACGGCGCAAGGAAGGCTGGATCACTCGAGCCCAGTTGCGCGCAGTTCTAGGGGAATACCTTTCTCCGCATCGAAAAAACCGAACTCCGCAATTTGGCGCGCTTCTCTATTCTGCATGAGAAATCGCACTGTCGCACGGTGATTTCGCACTTCGTGCATCACCGCGTCGTACTTCAGTACGAGAGAATTTGGTTCAATCTCAATACTTGCCGCGCGCCACTGAGTAACGATTTGTAGAAAATGCCCGACATGATCGTGATAGGCAGTTTGAATACGGGCGTCGTAAAGCGTCAGTGGCAGTGAGGCGCCGCCCGCAGTCAATGAGAGATGGTGATGGAGATAACTGACCAGGCGGTCCTCCATTCTATTCGACAGCGGTTCGTCAGCCTTCATCCCTTCAAGCACCGCAAGCTCGGGTTCGGCGATGATCGCATCTTCTAATGGGAACTGGATTGTGAGTCTCAGTTCTGACTCGTCCTGTCGTATTAGAAGTGCACTACCGGGCAAAGCATGGGCCAGTACGCTCCCCGCGCCTCCAAAAAACAATGCATACGCAAGCAAGCCGGCGCGAATATAACAACGCCATATCATTTTTTCTGGCCGCCATAATCGTCATTCAGATCACGCCAAACCGAATGCGGATGGTTACCGACTTTGCCCGTAGACTTGTTTGACTGCAATGAAAACTCGATCCAGAGCGAAGGGCCGTGAACTCGAACATAGTCGTCTTCGGCGCTTAGCTGCGGCGTTCCGGAATGCCCAAGGTAGGTGTCCGGCAGCTCGGCCGTGTATTTCTGCATGTAGGCTGCGGATTCGACTTCGGATAAATCCCCGACGTAGGTTTCGATTGCCGCAAGGAGCAATGCAATAATATTCTCGTCCAACGCAGCGACGGAAAGGCCCTCGAAACTGTCTGGTATAGCGTTGTCAGCCTGAGGCCCGGCGAGGATATCGCGATAGGTCCCTTCAAGTTTTGCGGCCATGCGTTGCTCGTCCGAGAGGGCGCTGAGCAAGGTGGCGAAAGCGTCGCGCTCCTGCGTGAGGGGCTGGTTCACGCGACCGTTCATCTCGAAATAAGGGAAGGGCTCGACGCCTCGGAAAGAGGGCGTGGCCCCTGCCAATTTCCCGTCGGTGTAGGTGTTGGCAAAGGCTATATGGTGACCGCCGTAATAAAGCTCCCATGTGCCATATGGTCCGGGTGTACCCAAAAAGGCAAACTTTGTGTTGTAAGAGGAATAGCCAGCCTTGTAGTCGGCGCTGACGGTATTGATATAGTCATCGGCGTTCAAAGTTTGGATCATTTCGTCGAAACCTTCGTAGACATCGTGGCTCGTGGCCTCCATCATGATCGCCTTGACCAAGCCACGCTGCTTGATGCTCAGTTCGCCCAGCAGAACACCGGGGCGTTTGGGAAAGGCCCCGGCGGGAAGATTGCTCCAATGCTCGGCCTGTGAGCGTGAATACTCTACCTGAAGGATTTCCAAAATGTCGTGGGGGACGTCCTCCTTCAGCAGGTCGATCAGGCAAAGCATACGGTCATAGCCGGGCGTACCACCGCAGCTGGAAGCGTTGTCAGGGACGGGAACGGTTTCCATTAGGGTACTCGTATCACCCATGCGCAATTGAAGAGCTTCGCTAAGCGCCTGATCCTCTTCAGACATCGGAGGCGGACCGTCGTGGGGTTCTTGCGCGAAGGCCCATGCGTTCGAGAGCGCGGCTAACGCAGATGCACAGACAAGACTAGTACGACGAGTCATTATGAAACCTTTTCCGAAGAAGCATATTCAAATTTTAGTCGCACATCAATCTCTAGGGAAACCGCCCCTCTCTTCACCACGCGAAAAAGAGCGGCTGTTCGCTTCGGCAATCCTTCGATAGTGCCCCGCCCCACACTCTAAGGCCGCAACGCGCCGGAGGCCGTAAACGTCTTCTGAATATACGAAGTATTAGGGGGCCGACTGGCTAAGATAATGCCCCCGGACAGGGAAAATCAGAAAGCTCAAGCGGTAGTCAGCCATCTTGCGGGCCGGATAAGACATTGATGATGCTAATTCGAACAATTCGGTGATCAGCCGCCCAAACTTGGCTCAGCAGCAAATATTGGGCATGCAGATGTAGACTGATCAGGTACCAGGGGCATATTTAGGACACTGCTGGGCAATACGCTGTAATTTGTATCGCCCTCTGTTTCCAAATTTATCAAGCAAAGCGTTTACACATCTGGGGGTTATTCGGTTCACTTAGAGGGACGGGAACGGTCGACGACGGCGCTGCTATAACGCCGCCGACGTTTCTCCTCTGGCGGGATGGTCCGTTCAGTCGATCGCGGGGGCGGGTCGCAGGGTGCCTGCACAGTCGCCAAAACCAATTTTATAACCATCACCCTTTGCCGCGCCGCGCAGGGTGAGCGTGTCGCCGTCCTCAAGGAAGGTGCGCGTCTCGCCGGTATCGAGCGTGAGAGGTTCCTTACCGCCCCAGCTGAGTTCCAAGAGGCTGCCCCGGTTTTCCTTTTCTGGGCCCGAAATCGTGCCGGAGCCGAGCAGATCGCCCACGCGCATCGGGCAGCCGCTGGTGGTATGGTGGGTGAGTTGCTGCGCTGCCGAGTAATACATCACATTGTAATTGGTGCGCGACAGGATTGTTTCAGACTTGCCTTCAGGGGCGAGGGCAACCTCCAAGTCAATATCATAGAGCATTGGGCCGGGTTCTTGCAGAGAGGGCAAAAGCTCTTTTTCGCGCGACGGGGTGGAGGCGCGGAAGGGCTCCAGCGCGTCTTTGGTCACGATCCAAGGGCTGATGGTGGTCGCCGTCGCTTTGGCCTGAAACGGCCCAAGCGGCTGGTATTCCCATGCTTGAATGTCCCGCGCGGACCAATCGTTGAGCAGGACATAGCCAAAGATCATGTCATCCGCCTCTTGTACGCTCACACGACCCTTTGATGGTTTGCCGACGATGGCGCCCATTTCAAGTTCCAGATCAAATCGTTTGGACGGTGCGAATACCGGCATCTCTGCATCGGGTGTGTGTTGATTGTCACCGAGAACTGATGGGTTGGATACCCCCTCCCGACGGCATCGCAATGTGCCAAGGTGATGTGGGTCACATCACTGATAGGAGGAAGCATCCATGGAACAAGTTACCATCGTTGGGTTAGATTTGGCAAAGCGGGTTTTCCAGGTTCACGGCGCCACGGCTGATGGCGGCATTGCTATTCGCAAAAAGCTGTCTCGGGGCCAGGTGTTGGCATTTTTCGCGGACCTGCCGCCCTGTGTAGTGGCGATGGAGGCCTGTGCTACAGCACATTACTGGGCCCGTGAAATAGGTGCTTTGGGACACAATGTGCGGCTGGTGCCACCTGCGTACGTTAAGCCTTTCGTAAAGCGCCAAAAGAATGATGCCGCTGATGCAGAAGCCATAGCCGAAGCAGCCAGCCGGCCGACTATGCGGTTTGTTGAACCGAAGTCGCCGCAACAACAAGCGCGCGCTATGGTTTTCAGGACGAGAGATCTTTTCGTCCGACAAAGAACGCAAACGATCAACGCTCTGCGTGCGCATCTGGCAGAACACGGGCTGATCGCACCGCAAGGCATGTCCAATCTGGCAAATATCCGGCGGTTTATTGATGAGGCCGCAGCTGAAGTGGAGCCGTTGGTTGTCGAAACAGCTCACACCTATCTTGAGCAAATTGATGATCTATCATCTCGCATTTTGAAGTTGGAGGCGACGTTGAAACAAGAAGCCGCCCGAACTGATGCTTCATCACGGATGATGACTATGCCGGGAGTTGGTCCCATTACCGCAATGGCGATAGAGGCTTTTGCTCCATCTCTTTGTGTCTTTAGGCGCAGTCGGGATTTCGCTGCTTGGTTGGGGCTTGTGCCACGACAACATTCTACTGGCGGCAAACAGGTCTTAGGCCGAACGTCGAAGATGGGGCAACGGGATATCCGGCGACTACTCATAATTGGCGCAATGTCAGTCATTCGGTGGGCAACCCGCAAAGGAACAACCCCAGGGACTTGGCTACATTCCATTCTCCTACGCAAGCCGCGCAAGGTGGCGGCGATCGCACTGGCCAACAAGATGGCCCGAACGCTGTGGGCGATGGAAACGCGGAAGGAAGATTACAGAGATCCACGTCTGACAGCGGCTTGATTGTATCGAGCAGTCAGTAGTGGAAGTCGGCATGTGAGGAGGTCATAGACAGTAAGGACAAAAGATCGGTGACGACGGTTTTGAAAACGCATCCGGGTCAATGGGCCAAGAGCCCGCAGAACTGATTTTGCATCAAGGCCGCGCAGCTCCATACCGGCCAGCGGTCATATGATTGCCGCACAACAGGCCTGATACATGACCGCATCCGATCACACGTCACTATGTCGAAAAACCATCTTGCGCGAACGGGGGTATCCATACATGAACAGGTCGACGACCCGCTTGGGCTCCCGGATCTCCGCGAGCGCATTTTTCAGGTCTTGTTCATGGCCTTCGATCAGCGTGTCGATGCGTGCATGCAACCCGCGATATGGATCGCCATGCGATGGCAGCACCAACACGTCATCCGGGATCTCCGTCTTGATGCGCGCCAGGCTACCGAGCCAATTGGTCATCGGGTCCGCTTCGGGATTACGCGCGCGAACCGATACGTTGGGCGTGATCTTCGGCAACACCTGATCGCCTGCGATGAACAGTTTTCGTTTCTCGTTATAAAGACAGGCGTGTTCTGGCGAATGGCCGGAGCCTATGACGACCCGCCAATCGTCTCCTCCCAACGTCAGAATGTCACCTGCTGCAATCCGTTCAAACTTCTCCGGCGGAGTGCAGACAAGCCCGCTATAGGATCGTTGAAGATCCATATTTGCCTCGATCAAAGCATCACTACCGCCAGCCGCGCGAAAGAATGCCGCCTGGCGCGCATCACGCTCCGGCGACATGCCCTTGGCCAATGCAACCAGCTCTTTCTCTTCCTCCGAAGTGATCAGCACCGGCGCATCACAAAGCTTACTAATCCACCTGGCCACCCCCGCCGTGGTCAGGGTGTCCATGGGTCAGAACCAAACGGCCCACGGCGTGTCTCTGAATGGTGGAGCTAAAGATTTTTTCCCAAGCCGCAACGGTTTCCGGAGAGTCGATGCCCGTATCGATGATATCCCACGCCCCATCATGACTGAACAGCCAGATGTTGACCGACACCAGCCCACCACCAACCGGCATACGTGCCCAAAGCAGGTTATCATTCACCTCAACAGTAGAGCTATCGCCGATGAGCGGGGCATCTCCTGCAAATGGATATTGGAGAACATTTTTGACCGCGGCTGAGGCTACTTCGCAAACCATCTCGACTCGTCCTAAACTGGCGTAATCAAATCAAAAATACATACTTAGTTGCTATTCATCAAGCAAAGCAATGACCCGAGGTCCCCTTGTGGATCCTTGATTGACGTGAGCCTCGAAACCGCTTGATAGGGGACATTGGCAATTGTCACACCAGAAAGGTAGCTGCCTCGACCGCGGTGGAGGTAACTCAGTTATCCTGAGACGTATATCTACCTCAAATTCCGGTGATCCTTCCTCGAAGCATATTTAGTATAATATAGGCTTCCAAGGCCACCTTATAACATAATTTAGATTATGGGCGAAACAACTATAGGAGGGGCGTGCGCTACCCTCAAGTGCGACTCTTGTTAGAAAACAGTAGTTTATCTAATGAGAGGAATCAGTATGGGAGCCGTTTACGACCAACTGAGTATCACAGAACGACGCAAGATTGAACGCTGGAGACACGCAAAGGTCCCTGTCGATGAGATGGCACGCGTTCTGAAACGCTGCAGGTCCACGATATTCCGCGAGCTAAAGCGCAACCATTTTTCGGACGAAAGCATGCCCGGATGCGATGGCTATTACGGTGCGGCTGCCCACCTGATGCAAGCGGATCGTCGTGCTCGCGCGCAAGCTGATCAAACATCCTGGGCTTCGCAAGCGCGTGATTGAACGCATCAAGAACGGCTGGACACCTGAGCAGATCAGTAACCACATGATCCACGAGCGCGCTCCCCTCAGGGTCTGCCAGGAAACCATCTATCGCTACATCTATTCCAAGGAAGGTCAGCGCGAAGACCTGTGGTGGTATCTGCCGACGCACCGTATCGCTCGACGTCCCCGCCGCACCCGAAGACGCAGAGAACCCAAGTTCCACCGCGATGTCAGCATCTTATTTCGCCCGGATGATGTGGCTCATCGCCGTCAATTTGGCCACTGGGAAGCTGATTTGATGCTGTTTAAACAGAAGCTTGGCCAGACCAACGTCACCTCACTGGTTGAGCGCGTCAGCCGCTTCACCGTGATCCTGAAAAACCCGAACAAGCGCACCAAGCCGGTCATGGGCAAGATCATGAGTGCCATCAAAGATCTCCCGCTCGTCGCCCGTCGGTCCATCACTTTTGACCGCGGAACCGAGTTTGTCAGTTGGCCACACCTACAAGCTGAGATTGGAACCCAGACGTGGTTTTGCGACCCCTCCAGCCCCTCTCGGGACATCGCTACGCGATACCCTGCCGGGCAACGCATGGCAGAAAGGCACAGTCGAGAATACAAACCGACGCCTTCGAAGATGGTTGCCGCGCAAACGCGACATCCGCCAATGCACAGATCACGATATGAAGGTGATCTGTGATCGCCTCAACAACACGCCGCGTAAGTGTCTTGGATGGAAAACGCCAGCCGAGGTCTTCCGCCAAAAAATATTGGAGGAAATGCGATGACGCCCCTACCCTGAGCTCGACAAGAGTCGCGGTTCAGGTATCGCTCACATGATCGGCTATTGCGTAAGACAGCTAAGTCCCGCACACCGGACATCTACAAATGCTATAGCGAAGGGCCCTCACCGCCCAATTGTTGCTCACCACCTGATTGGTCCAGCGTTCTTTGACGACAGGTGACTTCACCGTCGGGCTGAATTACCCTCTTCCTTCGCGACCGAAACAAGAAATAGAGGCTCTTCGTGAACACGCGCTTTTTAGAGACATTCGTCACAGTCGCCAATTTAGGCAGTTTCCGAGCGGCGGCCGAGCAATTGAATGTGAGCCAAGCGACGGTCTCCAGCCGGATTTCGTCGCTGGAGACGGACCTTCAGGTCGACCTGTTTGACCGTGAGTTTCACGCCACCCGGATCACGGTGGCCGGGGCCATGATTCTTGAAACAGCACAAGAGATGCTCGCGACGGAGCGCAATCTGCGCGCCACCTTATCCGATCCGACCACCGCCGTGGGGCGGGTGCGTCTGGGGCTGGTATCTTCGGTCGTTCATACTTGGCTTTGCGATCTGATCGAAGAGGTGGCGCGCTGCTATCCCCGGCTAGAGCTTGAACTGACGGTTGAGCCAACGCCGAACATCGCGGCCGCCTTTGAACGCGGTGCTTTGGATATGTTGCTGACGACAGATGACCGCCATGATCAAACCTGTGTCTGCGCCGACTTGCCGCCACTGGCCATGGGCTGGTTCGGGCCAGAGGGGATGCGCGACGAAAAACTCTCCCTCGCTGATGTTGTCACCAGCCCGCTGATCACCTTCACCCGCAATTCGCGCCCCCATGCCAATGTACTCGCGCTTTTCAGCGATCGCGGCCTGCGGCCTTCGATCGTACATTGTATCACATCAATGGCCGCGATTGCCCGTTTGACACAGCGCGGACTTGGGATTGCGACCATGCCACTGGCCTGTGATCTGGCCGGGCCAGGTATTTACGAGCTTGATGTCGATGCGGAACTGCCGCCGCTGCCGCTGTATTGCATCTGGCGGCGCAGTTCCGATGTGGCCACTTACAAGGCAATCGCCGATCTAGCGCGGGTCTGTGCAGAGCGTCATCAGCGCCAAACCTGACGCGGTCTGAAACGGGCCTGATCGGAAAACCCTATCACCCCCCCCTGAATAATCCCGTTTGTCGTTGGGCCCCATCTCGGCAAGGGTGCCCCAACAACAATCGACAGAGCTTGACCGCACCTCGACGGAGGCGGGCCGTGCCCCGCCACGTGACGGGAAAGCTATGTCCAAGATCAGGATGCAGAATGAGCAATATCCGTACAACCGATCAGGCACAGCTTTTCGTCTGGAGCGATATCGACCCAGATCATGAAGCAGATTTCAACCAATGGTATGACAGAGAGCATATGGAGGAGCGCGTTCGCATTCCGGGCTTCACCGGTGCGCGGCGCTATCGTGCGGTATCCGGCTCGGCCCGGCGCTACCTTGCGCTTTACCGCGCCAGCAGCCTTGCCGATTTCACCTCCGACGCCTACCGCAAAGCCTTTACCAAGCAGACGCAGTGGTCGATCACCAACTTCGGTCGGATGTCCAACACCCGCCGTCGGGTGATGCATGTCGCGCAAGAGGGCGGCTTTGGCTGGGGCGGCGCGCTGGTGCTGATCGAATTGGTGCCGAATGCAATGGATACCGACGCCGTCAGCAATGTGCTTGGCAAGTTGATGGCCGAGGAAGGCGTGCTGCGCGTACATCATATGATCCCCGACGAGACCCTTTCGACCCCGCTGCCGTCCGAAACCACCGAAGGGCGCGTTCTGGCCCCTTGCATCGCGATAGATGTGACGTCAGAGCCTATCGCCGAAGCGACCCTGCGCCAACTGACCGAGCAATTGGGCGGCGCGGTACGCGAGGCCGAAACCTTCCGCCTGATGTGGTCATTGGATGCGCAGGACCTGCCCGCATTAGAAGACTGAGTGAACCACACTGCCCTGCCACAACGGCAGGGCAAGAACAACAAACCACCCCAACAGGAGATACCCCACATGAAACACCTTCTCATCGGAACTGCGATCGCAGCCCTGACAGCCGGTCTGGCCCATGCCGAAACGTGGAAAATGTCAGCGGACGCACCAGACGGCAACTATCTGACGCAGAACATCCGCGCCTTCGCCGATGACGTGGCCCGCCTGTCGGATGGCGCGCTGGAAATCGACGTTGTGTCGAACTCGGTCCTGCTCAAGCGCCCCGAACTGAAGCGCGGCGTCCAGCGCGGCATCGTTCCCATCGGCGAAGTCCTGATCTCGGCCCTTGGCAACGAAGACGCCGTTTACTCTGCCGATGCCGTGCCGCTTTTGGCGACCACATTCGACGAGGCCCGCGCGCTTTGGGAAGCCTCCCGCCCCATCTACGAAGAAAAACTGGCCGAAGATGGACTGGTTCTGCTGTTCGCCGCTCCTTGGCCACCGCAAGGCGTCTACATGAACCAAGAGGTGACCGACGGCTCCTCTTTCGACGGGGTGAAATTCCGCGCCTATAACCCATCGACCGCGCGCCTGGCCGAGCTTTTGGGTGCCGTTCCCGCCACCATCGCCACCTCCGAGATCAGCCAAGCCTTCTCGACCGGGGTCATCAACGGTATGATCACCTCGCCGTCGACGGGTGTGGACAGCCAAGCCTGGGATTTCGTGTCGCATTACTATGACGTTCAGGCCTTCCTGCCCAAGAACATGGTGATCGTGAACAAAGGGGCCTACGACGGTCTGTCTGACGAGGTGAAAACCGCACTGCAAGAAGCGGCTGAACTGGCAGAAACCCGTGGCTTTGAGATGGCCGAAGTGGCCACTACCGAAGCGACAAATACAATGGCTGACAATGGCATGAACGTGCTGCCGACCCCCGAAGGACTGGCTGCCGACTTCGAGACGATTGCCGCGACTATGCGTGCAGAATGGCTGGAACAGGCAGGTGAAGACGGTCAAAAGATCGTCGATGCGTTGAACTGATCCAAGCAGGCTCGGGCTGTCAAGCGCCCGGGCCTTTATGCAAACAGCTAGGGGTGTCCCTACCCCGCCCGCCCCACCAATCCGGAGCCCGCCGCCATGTTGCTAACCCGCCATTTATTCAACTTTTGCGGAGCCTTGGCCGCGCTGTCCCTTCTGGGGATCGCGGCCCTGATCCTGTCGCAAATCGGCCTTCGCCTGATGGGAAGTCAAATCCCGTCGGCGGATGATTTCGCGGCGTGGGGGCTGAGCGCATCGATTTTCCTTGCGCTGCCGGCGACCCTGATACGGGGCGATCATATCCGCGTCACCTCGTTACGCCAGCTGATGCCGGATCGTCTGGGACATATCGCTGACATTCTGGCCGCTGCCTTTGCCACCGCAATGATGGGCTGGGTCGCTTGGGCGATCTTTGGTTATGTCCACGAAAGCTGGACTTACAACGAAGTCAGCCAAGGTGTGGTGGCCGTTCCGCTTTGGTGGCCTCAATCTGCGATGGTTTTGGGGTCGGTGCTCTTTGCGCTGGCCTTTGCCGAGCGCACGCTGCGCCTCATCCTCGGCCTGCCGGTCGAGAGCGACGATACAAACGAACAAGGTCGGGGCGAATAATCATGGATATTTTTCTGCAATCCGCCGTTCTGGTCGTGTCCCTGCTCGTCCTTTTGGGCTTGGGCATCTGGGTTGGCGTGGCACTGATGGCGTCGGGCGTCGTGATCTTCATGATGTTCACCTCGACGCCGGTCGATGCGATCCTCGGCACCACCATGTGGGCGCATTCCGCCAGCTGGACGCTAACGGCGCTGCCGCTGTTCATCTGGATGGGCGAAATTCTCTACCGCACCCGTCTGGCCGAAGACCTGTTTTCCGGTCTCGCCCCTTGGGTCGGGCGGCTGCCCGGTGGGTTGGCGCATGTCAACGTTGCGGGCTGCGGGATCTTTGCCGCTGTGTCCGGATCGTCGGCAGCCACCACCGCCACCGTTGGCCGCATTTCCCTGCCCGAGCTGAAATCGCGTGGCTATGCCGACCGTCTTGCCATCGGCTCTTTGGCTGGATCGGGCACGCTTGGCCTGTTGATCCCGCCGTCGATCGTGATGATCGTCTACGGCGTCGCGGCCCAAGTGTCCGTGAACCGTCTGTTCATCGCGGGCGTGGTGCCAGGGCTGATGCTCATGGCGCTGTTCTCGGGCTATATCGCCATCTGGTCCAAAATGAACCCCGATGGCGTGCCCGCCCCCGAACCCCGCCTACCGATCGCTGAGCGCCTGCACCGCCTGCGGATGTTGCTCCCGGTGGTCGGTTTGATCATCGGGGTCATCGGGTCGATCTATGCCGGGGTCGCCACCGCGACCGAAGCCGCCGCCATCGGTGTGGCCGGGGCGCTCATCATCGCGGCCTTTGGCCGGTCACTGAACCGCGACAGTTTTATCGCCTCGCTTTTGGGGGCCACCCGCACCTCTGCCATGATCGGCCTGATCCTGCTTGGCGCGGCCTTTCTCACTTCGGCCATGAGCTTTTCCGGCTTGCCCGGGCAACTGGCCGAAATCATCTCTGCCAGTGGGTTGGGCGCACCGGGGTTGATTGCTGTGCTGACGGTGTTCTTCGTGCTGCTTGGCTGTTTCCTAGACGGAATTTCCATCGTGGTGCTCACGACCTCGGTTGTGATGCCCGCCGTGGCTGCCGTTGGGATCGATCCGGTATGGTTCGGGATCTATCTGATCATCGTCGTCGAAATGGCGCAGATCACGCCGCCGCTGGGGTTCAACCTGTTCGTGATCCAGAACCTGACAGGCAAGTCGATCTTCGAGATCACTCGTATGATCGTCCCCTATTTCTTGATCCTTGTGCTGGCCGTAATCCTGCTGACGGCTTTCCCCGGCATCGCGACATGGCTTGTAGAGCAAACGATTTAAAGGCTGATTTGATGACACAGACCCCTCAATCTCTCCTCGACGCGGCCCGCGCGCGTGCAACCTCGCCCGATTTCACCCGCACCTTCGATGATCCGGTCGAAGGCGAAGGCACGCTATCAGGGCTGAACGTAGCAATCAAAGACCTTTTCGACGTGCGGGGCCAAGTCACCCGTGCGGGATCGCTGGTCCGTAAAGACGCGTCACCCGCCATCACGGACGCTGTGGCGGTCGCGCGGCTGCGCGGTGCAGGTGCGGGGCTCGTTGGTCACGCAAATATGACGGAATTCGCCTATTCCGGTCTTGGCCTGAACCCACATTATGGCACCCCCCTCACCCCGTTGAAAGAAGGCTGTATCGCGGGTGGATCGACCTCGGGCGGTGCCTCTGCCGTGGCGCGAGGTGTGGCTGACATCGCGCTTGGGACAGACACCGGCGGCTCCGCACGTATTCCGGCGGCCTTTTGCGGGTTATTCGGGTTCAAAGCGACAGCGCAAACGATCTCGCGCGAGGGGGCAGTGCCGCTGTCGCATTCGCTGGATAGTGTCGGAGTGCTGACCCGAGACGTTGGCATGCTGCGGCCGGTGTTGAACGTGCTACGAGACCGACCGCTTCCCGCGTCCTCTGCACCGCGTGCAGTCATCGTGCCAGAGAACTTCGGCATGGACGGGTTGGATACCGAAGTCGTCGACGCCTTTGAAGCCGCGCTCGAGGTGCTTCGGGCATCTGGCGTCAGCGTACGACGACAGACCCTCGATTTTTTCGAGGACTACCGCGCCCTACCCGTTTGGCAATTCTCGGCAGTCGAGTCCCGCGCCCACCACGGGGCCTATTTTGACCAGACACGTACCGAGCTTGATCCGCGCGTCGCCTCGCGTATGGCCCGGGCGGACGGCGTCACCGGCATCGAATTCGCCCGCACGATAGCCGCGCGGGAAGCACTGATCGCACGGGCAGACCGGCTCTTTGGCGACACGCCCGTGGCCTTGCCAAGCGTGGCCATCATGCCGCCGAAGCTGGATGATCTGAACGACGACGCGACCTATGACCGGATCAACCTGCTGGCGCTGCGCAACACCAGCCTTGCGAATGTAATCGACGGCTGTTCGGTCAGCATACCCATCACCGACCACCCCGGCACGGGGCTGATGCTGACCGCTCCGGCGAGCCGGGATGCGATGCTCATCACCATGGCCGAAACATTGCAAGGCGCATTGTGAGCGAAACGACGAAACGACCTTGCGCCTATGTGGCCTTGGGCACGCAACGCTACCGCGTGCGCCATGTCAGCGATCCAATGCTGTCGGGCCTTTCCGATGTCGCAGTCTTGGGCGACAGGATCGTTGTTCTCAGGCGGCAAGCGCCTGAGCTGGTCATACTCGGGCCAAACGGTGCAATGAGTGGCGAAGGCACCGATCTGCCGCAGTTCGTATGCGGCCACGGGCTGCGCGCCACCTCTGCAAACCAATTGGCCGCCACGGACATGGATGGCCACAAGATCGTGCTACTTGATGAAACGATGCACGAGATCACCCGGATGGGCTGCGCGGAGCGGCCGGGCTTGGGGCGCCCCTTCAACCATCCCTGCGATTGCACCCAAGGTCCGGACGGCCGCTATTATGTCGCTGACGGATACGGGAACAGCGCGGTTCACATCTTTGACCCGGAACTGCGCCACCTCAAGACCTTTGGACACCCCGGAACTGAACCGGGCGCGTTCTCGACCCCGCACAGCCTGTTGTTCGACGGCCAAGGCAGGCTCTGTGTAGCGGACCGTGAGAACAACCGCGTTCAGCTTTTTGATGGGGATGGCACTTGGCTGGGTCAGATTGAGGGATTGTACAAGCCGATGGCGCTGGCGCTAACGCCTGATGGCCTATTGCTGGTCAGTGACCAGACCCCGCGTCTATCCGCTTATACTCCGAGTGGTGAGTTGGTCGGTCGCTGTCGCACCTTTTCAACCTTTGGTCACGGATTGGCTGTTCAGCGCGATGGAACCATCATCATCGCAGAAATGAACCCAGACCGTGTCACCTTGCTGATCCCGGTGCCCGACGTGGATACATTCTAACGTACCACTGGAATGCAAACGACAGTTGACTAAAGTATCTAAGATTTCGCGGTGAGCTACGCACGGTGTCGCTCGGCGCGCATGCAGCACGGGAAATGCTGCGTCGGTGTAAAGTCTAGTGCTGCCGCACGGTGGATAGACCAGCCATGTGTACATAGCGCCGCAAAAATTTGGTTCAAAATTAGTGACTGCGGGCAAAATCGTCGTTGGCTTTATGAATTTTGTACTCAGAAGACGAAGGACTCGCGATGACGTCGCCCTTCTTCGACGTTTAGTGTGATGAGGGTTGCTTCGCTCCACCTCATGAACGCATCGGGTCCGCACATATAGACCTCTCGCTTGTCGAGTGCGGAGATGGATTGGATATCTTCAATCTGCGCGCGCCGTTCTTTGATCTGCAGCGCATCCTCAGAAAATGCCAGACGCAGATCCTCCCGTGCAGATTTTGCGACCAGTGAATCATCGCCGATGCTTTGAAACGCCACAATGCGCAGTTTCACATTGGCTGGGGCAGGACCAACTTGCCGGACAAAATGCTTCAGAACTTTGATGTCATCACCACGACCAGAAAACAGGAGGACGATATCGGTCGTTGTTTGCGGGTAAGCGTTCGCCAGTTGGAGGATACCGTCCCACATCGCCATAAATGGTGTAATGCCGACACCGCCCGCGATCCAGAGCATCTTGGATGAAACACTTGGAGGAGCATTCTGAGTACTCGGCGTAAAGCATGTAAAGCCTGCACCAGAACCTTTGAACTCAACCGGCAGCCTTTGTTCGATAAGTTTGTAAGCGTTGGCGTGAAGAACATTGGACATCAAGCCGCCCGGTTTCTTTTTCACGGTGACGCTCACCTGATTGGTGGCAGCAAACTCGTTGCTGCCAGGGTCGAAAACGGGCGTATTTGAAATCGTCCAAGTTCGCACGTAGTCTTCGTTGACCAGCTGCGGATTGGCTTCGTTCATATGCCTGTATCCCGAGTCCAAAAGGTTTGAGAAGTCGAAGACACCGAACCGGCCGGGCAATGGCACACTGACAGGCTGTGACAGCTCGAAATTGAAAGTCTTGATGCTCTCAGAAAGCGTTTCTGTCGATGCGAGTGTGGCTGTGATGGGGGTTTCGGTTTCGTGAGCAACCAGTACATGCCCCATTTCTTGCATTTCCCGACGCAGGAGCTTGACCGGCGGGTTATACGGCGAGAACTGCTCTTGAGATGTTAACTTGAGGTTCAGACCGTCTTTGACAAAGACGGCACCTGTCACTTTGATACGCGTGAGCAGGCCCACCCGTGGAATAAGTGCTTCTGCATCGTCATCAAGCAAGTTTTCGGCATTCCCCGTAATGTAAAGGACACTGCCTGTCGTGAAATCTGGGAAAACGAGTCCGACTTGTGGGTCCGTCTCGATATTTCCCAAAGATTGATAGAACCGATTGCCAGAATGGTCGGGCAAAACCAGATACGTCGTGATGTCGCCACCATTGGCGTCTTCGTAGATGCGGGTAAAACCCGGTGCGCCGCCGCGGTGATTGACGCCCATGTCGGACTTGATGCCAGAACTGGCCTCATCTGCACTGTGCTTTGTCGCCAAAAACACAGTGCTGGCTTGGTCCACAACGGCTTTGGCGGCATCCGGCAAAGCGGCGGTGTGGGTTTCAAAGCTGTCATACACGAGGCCTGCACTGCGTTTTTCATACGCCAACTCACGCACGGTAATATATTTGGGACAGTTTCCCAGATGCTGGTCGGACGCCAAGCGCAGGCGAATTTTTCCGCTCTCTTCAACAGATGCCGCACTAATTTGCCCGGCGATTTTGTTGCGCCGGCGATTGCTGAAATCGACCCCTACGCCGGCAAAGAGTTTCTGTGCATGGCCAGAGATTGGATTCTGTATCAATGCCCGCGCGAAGGGATCGTATGGGTTGCTTTCGGCAACAACCTCCATTGTGTTTTGATCGGAAATTTTGATGTCTACCGACGGGTCACTCTCCGATCGTGTGACCAGAAGGCTCACCCAAGGCCGCCCGTCGTGATCCAGTGTCGCGAGCGGCAAATAAGGCAGTTCAGCAAAGAAATCCGCGTGCTGCTGTGGCATGTCAGGGGCGATGTACTGGGGAATGGATGAGATCAATTCCTTGGGCGTATTGCGCCGCTCCTGAAGCCGCAGCTCGCCTTTGTGCGATTTATGAATCTGGGCCATTTCGTATTCCAATCGTTCGTCTGAAAAGCGGTCCTGTTGCGGTGTTTGCGCTGACGCCTTTCTTTAGGACTGAAAGGCGTCAGCGGTTATTGGTGTTACGGCGTCAGGGTTATAGTCCCAGATCGCTTAGACCCGGATGGCGCGGGGCTTCGGATGTCATGGCCGCCCCCTATTCAGCCGCAAGGCCAACAGCGGTTGCTGGCATGGCCTGAAACCCTGGCAGGGCTTCGAAACGGGCGAGCCATGCGCGGACATTCGGGTAGGGGTCAAGCGAGACGTTCCCCTCGGGCGCATGGGCGGTATAGGAATAATTCGCAACATCGGCGATTGTCGGGCGATCGCCAACCAACCAATCGCGACCTTCCAGCCCATGTTCCAGTTTTTGCATTGCCTTGGTCGCTGTTGCATCGGCGAAATCTACGTCCAAGGGCGCGCCGAAAACGGTGATCAGACGTGCGGCACAGGACCCAAAGGCAACTTCGCCTGCCGCAAGTGTCAGCCAGCGTTGAACATTGGCCTCATCGATCGGAGTGCTTGGCATCCAGTCCGGCGCATATGTCCGTGCGAGGTAGACGAGGATTGCGTTGGAATCCGATACGGTTACATCGCCATCTTGCAAGACGGGGACCTGCCCGTTCGGGTTCATGGCCAGAAACTCAGGCGACTTATGCGCACCATTTGCCAGATCTACGGGAACTTCCTCATGTACGATCCCTGCGAGCTTCGCAAACACCAAGGCGCGGTGAGCGTGACCTGATTTTGCGAAGTGGTGAATGCGAACGGCGTTTGACATCGGTGTCTCCAGTCATTTTTCAAGATATGTGCAAGCCCTACCAGTTGCGCATTCCGGCGATAATTGTCTAAATTGGCGTATGTTTAAGCCCTGATAAGGCGCAATGAGATGGATAAAATCGACCGGATGCGGGCCTTTGCGCTTGTCGCCAAGAACGCCTCTTTCACGATTGCCGCGCAGCGTATGGGGCGATCTGCGCGATTGGTCAGCAAATATGTCGCTGACTTGGAAAACGCGCTCGGCGTGCAGTTGCTTAATCGCACCACGCGCAGTGTCTCTTTGACGGACGCTGGTGCGACATATCTTGCGCTATGTGAGCCGCTTCTTGATGGCTTTGACGAGTTGGAGGAGAGGGTCAGACACGATCAGACCTCGCTCAGGGGGGCGATACATATTTCGGCCCCCACCGGGTTCGGAGCTTTGCGGCTGACGCCGTCGCTGGCAAAGTTCGGGGCGAAACATCCCAATGTGGACCTTAATTTGCAATTCTCTGACCGCCGCGTGTCGATCATTGAGGAGGGCTTTGACCTCGCCATCAGGATTGGCCCGATGCGCGACAGCTCGCTCAAGGTACGGCAACTGGGCCCGATGCCGTTGGTCGTGTGTGCGTCGCCCGCCTATCTGGAACGCACCGGAACGCCGGACCATCCGCGGGCGCTGGCCACGCATGAGTGTATTCTTGACGGGAACATGACCGAGCCGACCATCTGGAGGTTTGATATCAATGGTCAGGAAGAGGCTGTTCCGGTCCGCGGGCGTTTCCGCATGAACGCGCCCGCAGCTGCAGCCCGGCTTGCCGCAACAGGCGCTGCAATTGCCCGTTGCCCCGCCTATACGGTGGCGGATGCCTTCAGGTCCGGTGATCTGGTGGAGCTTTTCGCCGAGCATCGGGTTTCGCCCTATGCCGTCGCCGCGCTCTTCCCCCAGAACAGGCGCCTTACAACGCGGGTCCGGGCGCTTATTGACCATCTCGCGGATGATCCGGAGCTTTGTTCCGATAGCGCCAAGACCTGACTTGCGCTATGCCTTTGCCATATCGACGAAGGCTCTGAGCCGGCGCGTCATGTTCCGCTTGCTGCGGTAATTCAAGGAATAGCGCGGAAGCTGTCCCAAATGGCCGCTGAGAACTTCGGTCAGGCCGCCTTTTTCCAGATGAGGCAGGGCTATTTCCCTGTACAGATACGCAAGACCAAGCCCTTGCTGTGCATAGGTCAGAAGCGACCGCATGTCGTTCGCCACCATGCGCGGTTTGGGCTGTATCGTGTACAGGCCCTCTGGCCCGTCGAACCCCCACGGGGCCAGATGAGCGCCCGAGCCAAAGGCATAGCAGATTGCATCGTGGCTCAAAATATCGCGCGGATGCTTAGGCGTCCCCTTCCCCGCAAGGTACTCGGCCGAACCGACGATGGTCATTTCCAGTTCTGGTCCAACAGAGACAGCATGTGTATCTGATCCAAGCAACGTGTTTGAACGGATCGCGGCGTCGATGCCTGACGTCAGAAGATCGACCTTTTTGTCATCATAGATAACTTCAACATTGACCGTCGGAAATGCAGTCGCGAAACGTGCGACCAGATCATCCAAAAAGAAGGGGCCAGCGCTGTAGGGGGCCGAAAGCCTCAAGGTGCCTGCGACCTCGTCCTTCTGCGCGTGGATGTCATCCAGCGCACCTTCCAGATCCACAATGGCGGGCAGGCTCTTATCATAGAGCTGTTCGCCTGCGCGTGTCAGCACGACGGAGCGGGATGACCGTTCAAAAAGACGCACACCCAGACGGTCCTCGAACCGTTGGATGGCCTCGCTCACCGAGGCGGGGGCTTGCTGAAGATGCTCGGCCGCTGCACGGAAGCCGCCGCGGCGCGCGACTTCGACAAAAACACGAATGTCACCAAAGCTGCTACGGGCCATTGTTCGCTTTTCCGATCATGGTGTTAGGCTGAAATAGGGTTATCCTTACGATAACAGCCGCCTACATTCTCAGCAAGATGGAAATGAAAACGCGAAGATCAGGTCGATGACCGGGCCCTCAATCAACAGTCCAAGGAGCAAGACAATGACAGTACTTGAAGAAATCCAAGCCGCCATCGCTGAGTGGAACACTGGCCTCGACAATGGTGACATCGAACGGATGGTGGCCTCGTGCCATCCCGATGTGATGACGGTGAACGAACGCCAGCCCGTCACAACAGGCACGCAAGCGATCCGCGACAAATACAACCCGCGTATCGTCGCCGCTGAAATCACCTCTGGTTATGATATCGAAGACCTGCAGGAATACGGCGACACTGTCATCGTATCGGGCCGTTTCTACGGCACGATGAAGATGCGCGACACAGGCGAGGTCAAGACGCCCGAGGGCCGCTTGGTGCTTGGCTATAAGCGCGACAAAACCGGCGCATGGAAGATGTTCCTCGACATGGACAACAACGGCCCGGCCTAGGCCGTTACTGAACCGCCCCGGGTTTACCGGAGAGTAAAACTCTCAAAGGATGAGCCCTATGACCAAGCAGAGATTCACCCCCGCCTATCCTGCCGAGCTTCGCGAACGCGGTGTTCGGCTTTTCCGAGAGAACCGTACTGATTATGCCAGCGACACGGCAGCCAATAAGGCAATTGCGCCGAAGCTTGGCTGTTCACCGGACAGCTTGCGCGTCTGGTGTCAGCAGGCCGAACGCGATGCCGGGCAACGGGCCGGGCTGACAAGTGCCCAGAAAGATCGGATCAAGGAACTTGAGCGTGAGGTCCGTGAACTCTGCCAGGCCAACGAGATCCTTGAGAAGGCCAGCGCATATTTCGCGGCGGCGGAGCTCGACCGCCCGTTCCGCAAATGATCGCGTTCATCGACGATCATCGTGGCGTCTTTGGTGTCGGGCCGATCTGCCGGGTCTTGGGGATCGCACCATCGACATATTACGCCTTCAAGGCCGTGGAGCGTGATCCGGACCTGGCATCGGACCGGGCTAGGCAGGATCAGCTGGACATGGCCGCCATCAAGCAGGCATTCGATAGCAGCTGGGGCCGGTATGGCGCGCGCAAGGTCTGGCATCAACTGCGCCGCAGCGGGCATGACATCGCCCGCTGCACGGTGGAGCGGCTGATGAAGATCATGACATTACAAGGTGTTGTCCGTGGCAAGAAGGTGATCACGACCAACCCCGATACAGCCCAACCCTGCCCGGCTGACAAGGTGAACCGGGCCTTCGTCGCCGATATGCCGAACCGGCTCTGGGGTCGTTCATTGTGGTGCCATTGGTCCGAGCCCAATGGACGACGATTTCACCTATGTCTCAAGCTGGCAGGGTATGGTCTATGTCGCCTTCGTGATCGACGTCTTCGCCCGCAAGATCGTCGGCTAGGTCGAGTGGGAAACACTGAAGTGGGTCGACTGGTATAACAACACTCGACTGCACAGCGCCATCGGCTACGTCACGCCGCAAGAAGCAGAGGAGGTATTCTACGAAACCTTGAACGCTGCCGAAAAAGCAGCTTAATCATTGAACCAGAAACTCTCCGGTAAACCCGCGGCGGTTCACCACTGGCCGCTTTCTTGGCGGCGGCGCGCGTGGCCTTGGGGCTGACGTTACTCTCGTCCGGTCTGATCGGAGCGCACCGACCTATACCGACGATCGCGCTCTGCGGGGCCGGGCTGATAGTTGTATTCTCAGGCCTCTGGTTTTGACCAATTTAGTGTAATTGCTGCTAGCTTAGAAGATACACGTTAAACTGGGCATACATCTGTCCGAACGAATGGGATCACGATCAAGCCCGGAGACATTTGTGGCTAATCCCTCGGCTTTGCAACGACGCGGCTTACGGCCAAATTTAAATCCAAGACACGCATGAGAATTGACCTTACAACTTTGCAAAAGCAGCAGTTCCGCGCTCAGCATGGCGATCCGGATAAGGTTTGTCGCTCAGTCGACAAACGTCACCGGGCGTTCCCACTGGATCAGGACGGTACATCCATCCACGGACCAGACCTCATGTTCGCTTCCTTTCGGGTTCAGCACGACATCCCCGGCGCGATACCGCCCATGGTCGTCGCTTTGGCTACCGGACAGGACGATGATCACCTCCAGCCCCTGATGGCGATGACGGGGAACAGAGGCACCGGGGGCGTAGCGCAGCAAGGCGACGTCCGGACCACCGCGGCCAAGGTGGCAAATCTCGACGCCTTCGCGGAAGGGCTCGAACGTCATGTTTTGCCAACCGTCGGGCACGAGCCCCCGAAACACGTTTGGTGATGGCAGACCCTCAGCCATTGATCGCTCCTAGAATTGTATCCGTATCGGTTGCCCAGCCGACGATACCCCCTTGGGCGACGATCATCTCTATCGCGGCAGCTTTGAAGCTTGGGAAATAGCTTTCGGTGGCATCGGTAGCCAAGAGGCATTCAAACCCGCGATCATTGGCCTCGCGCATCGTGGTTTGTACGCAAACCTCGGTCGTGACACCTGCGCAGACAAGCTGGGTGATCCCCCGTGCGGCAAGCTGATCGCCGAGGTCTGTGGCGTAGAAGGCACCCTTGCCGGGTTTGTCGATTACGGGCTCGTCCGGCAGCGGGGTCAGCGCGGGAATGATCTCGCAACCGGGCGCGTCTGCGATCAACACACGGCCCATGGGTCCCGCGTCCCCGATACGTAGCGCAGGCGCACCGCGTAGACGTTTGGCGGGTGGGCAATCGGACAGATCGGGGCGGTGCGCTTCGCGGGTGTGGAAGATCGGCAAGCCAGCGGCGCGAAAGCCTGCAAGCAGCCGCGCAACCGTGGGCACGATTGCTTGCAGCGGGCGGACATCGTTGCCAAGGCTGGCACCAAAGCCACCCGGTTCGACAAAATCGCGCTGCATGTCGATAATGATCAGCGCAACTTGATCACGGGCGAGCGGAAAATCGAAAGGTCGGGCGGGGATCTGTGTCATGCGGCATGCCCTGCCATATGCTGCCCGATCTCTGTCAGATCTGCCGCGGCGGCGGTGGTTTCAAAGGCAATGCGCCCTTCTGACATGACCAATATGCGGTCAGAAAGCTCCATGATCTCGTCAAGGTCCTCGCTGATCAGCAGCACTGCCGTGCCGTTGTTGCGGGCTTCGATGATGCGATCGCGAATGGCGGAGACCGCACCAAAATCCAGCCCGAAACAGGGGTTTGATATGATCAGCGCATTCACCTCGCCGGTCAGCTCGCGGCCCAGAACAGCCCGCTGAACGTTCCCGCCCGACAGCGAAGCGATACGGGCATCAGGGGAGGTTGTCTTGACGTTGAACTCGGCAATCAGCCGATCGGCATTGCGCGCCATATCTTTGCGACTGCACCAGAAGGCAGGCCGGCCGTTGCGCCTGACATCGAACATCTTGAACGCAAGATTATCGGCGACGCTCATCTTGGGGGCGCAGGCATTGCGCAGGGGTTCTTCGGGCAGGTAGCGGATTTTATGCTGCCGCGCCTCTGCCCGTGTGGCGGTGTAGCGGGTGCCGATTGCCCGTATCTCTCCGGCTTGGAGACGACGCTGACCTGTCAGGACTTCCATCAGCTCCATCTGGCCGTTACCCGAGATACCAGCGATACCCAGAACCTCGCCGGAATGCAGGGTAACGTCGTCGATCTGGATGCTGTTCAACCCGCTGCGGTCTTGTGCCCGAATGCCGTTTAGGTGCAGCACAGGTTTGCGTACCGTATCGACGCGAACACGCGGATTGTGTACAGGCGCTTTGCCCATCATGGCAGCGCTCATGTCTTCCACGCTCATCTCGGACACTGCGCCCCCGGCGACGTATTTACCGTGGCGCAAGATCGTGACGTGATCGGCAAATGCCGTCACCTCGCGGAACTTATGCGAGATCATGAGCACAGTCAGCGCGCCCGCGTCCGTCATCGCACGGATATGGCCCAGAACCTCATCTGCCTCGGCAGGGGTCAGCACGGATGTCGGCTCGTCTAGGATCAGAAAGCGATTGCCAAGGTAGAGCTGTTTGATGATCTCGAGCTTTTGCTTTTCGCCTGCGGCAAGCTGGCTCACCGGTCGGTCGAGCGGCACGTTAAACGGCATCGTCGCCATGAAGGACCGAAGCGACTGATGTTCTTGTGCCCAGTCGATAACGCTTGGGGTGTCGGTGCGGCTGATCACGAGGTTTTCTGCACCGGTCAGCGCGGGCACGAGGGTAAAGTGCTGATAGACCATTCCCAGCCCCAGCGATTGCGCGACCTTCGGATCGGTCATAAAGGCCTGCGCCCCGTCCACGATCATCTCGCCCTGTGTCGCGCGGTTAAACCCCATGAGGCATTTCACCAACGTCGATTTCCCGGCCCCGTTTTCACCCAACAACACATGGAAGCTGCCCGCCGGTATTTTGAGCGAGACATCGTCGAGCGCTGTGAAGTCGCCAAAGCGCATGGTCATGCCGATGGCTTCGACGCTGATGGCATCGCCAGACGTACGCGCATGCACTGTCATGACGGCAGCCCCGCAATCAGATCAGCGCTGGTCGTCACGGCCCCAAAGACGCCGCCTTGCATTGTGACCATCTTGATCGCCGCGGCATGGTTTGCGGGGTCGGTTGCGCCGCAGCAATCCTCGACGACCACACATTCGAACCCGCGATCATTCGCCTCTCTCATGGTGGTGGAAACGCAGACATCGGTTGTGATGCCGGTGAGGATCAGATTGTCGATCTGCCTTGTGCGCAGGATCAGCTCCAGATCAGTGGCATAGAAGCTGCCCTTGCCGGGTTTGTCGATGATTGTCTCTCCCTCCAGCGGGGCGAGCTCCGGAATGATGTCCCACCCCGCCTCGCCACGGATCAGGATCTTGCCGCAGGGGCCGCTGTCGCCGATCCCGGCCCCGATCTGCTGACTGCGCCAGCGCTTGTTCGCGGGCAGATCCGCCATATCGGGGCGATGCCCTTCGCGGGTGTGGATGATGTGGTAGCCTTTGGCCCGCATGTCCGCCAGCAGCGCCTTGATTGGCGCGATAGGTGCCTGGGTCAGCGACAGATCATAGCCCATGTGATCGACATACCCGCCGACCCCGCAGAAATCGGTCTGCATATCGATAATGACCAGCGCCGTATTCTCTGGGCGCAGATCGCCGTTATAGGGCCAGGCGTAGGGGTAGCTTTGAACGGTGGTCACGACTGCAGCTCCTGCTCGTTGAATCTACGGTTGGGCAGCGGGAAGCCACAGCTTGTACCATCAGTGACCTTGACCTCATCCTCCCATGGCAGGCGATAGGCCCCCTGCGCGAGATCGGTCATATAGGTATAGGGGCAATCCTGCGCCCCACCCTTCACGGCAACATATCCGCGATGCCCGAACTGATAGGGGTTGTTTTCCACGCCCCAGCCAATGCGTGCCTCGCGGACGATATCGGGGCGGACCTCGGCGGTAATGATCTCGTCCACGCGCCCGGTTTTGCCATGCGCGATGACGGTGCCTTCGTGGTCGATGATCATTGCCTCGCCCATGCTGTCGAACGTCCCGTCAGAGCCGCACATACACACGTTCGCGGTGATCATCAGGTTGCAGAAGCTGTTGGATTGATTGGTAAACCGCCACGCCTCGCGCATCGGGGCGGTATAGCCCGCCGTGCGGATCATGATTTCGGCCCCTTTATACGCCGCTTCACGGGACATTTCAGGGAACATCCCGTCGTGGCAGATGATCAGCCCGATTTTGGCCCCTTTGGGGCCGGTGCAGACCGGAATCCCGCCATTGCCCGGCTCCCACGGTTCTACGGGGACCCAAGGATGCATCTTGCGGTAGTACAGCTGCACCTCGCCCTGCGGGTCGATGATCAGGCCCGTATTATAAGGGTATCCGCCGGGGTTCAGCTCCATAATCGAAAAGCAGCCCCAGATGTCATTTTCGACGCAGGCCTGCTTGAGCGCTGCGACCTCGGGGCCGTCCATCGTACACATGATCTCGGGATCAGTGTTCATCGACAGCCCGTGGAGCATGTATTCGGGGAATACCACGAGATCCATCGTCGCCATATTGCGGCGCGCCTTGCCCACCAGATCAACCACGCGGGCGGTTTGTGCTGTCAGCTCGGCTTTGGTCGCGACAGTCGGCAATTGCAACTGAACCATGCCAATCACAACACCTTGGTCAGATTTGTTCAGTCCACCTAAACCATTCATAATCTCTATCCTTATTTCGTCAGTGTCAGCGCAAGCGGTGCGCCTTGTACCGCGCGATCCGGCGCGCTGGTGAGGATCAAAAGGCCCAGTGTCAGGGCGTAGGGTGCCGCACCAAAAAGGTAGTAGCCTTCGGTGATGCCCACCGATTGCAAGGCGGGGCCAAGTGCGCCCGCCCCGCCAAAGAGCAATGCCGCCCAAAAGCAGTTGATCGGGTTCCAACGGGCAAAGATCACCAGCGCAATGGCCATCAGGCCTTGGCCCGAAGAAATGCCCTCCGTCCAGCTGCCGGGATAATAAAGCGACAGATAGGCACCGCCGACGCCTGCCAACGCCCCGCCTGCGCCGGTTGCTAGCAGCCGGATGCGATCGGGGCTTAACCCCATGGCACGCGCCGCATCGGTACTGTCCCCGACCACGCGCAAGCGCAGCCCCATGCGGGTGGTACGCAGCATCCATGCAATGGCAAGCGCCAGCAGCCCGCCGACGATGAACAACACATTTACCTCAAGTGCCGCCCGCAGCTGCGGGATATCCGACCACCAGCCCAAGCTGATCGCAGGCAGATCAGGTGCCTGCGGCTGGATGTAGGGTTTGCCAAAAAAGAAGGCGAGCCCCATGCCAAGCAGCATCATGGCGATGCCCACAGCAATGTCGTTCACCCCTTTGAACTTGCAGATCCACCCGTGCAGTAACCCAAAGCAGGCCCCCGCCGCAGCCGCCGCCAAAACGCCGACAAACGCACTGTTGGTCTCGTAAGCAACGGCGTAGCCGCTCATCGCGCCGAAGACCAATGTCCCTTCCAGCCCAAGGTTGAACCGACCAGAACGTTCGGTCAGCAGTTCCCCCAGCGAGACAAATATGAACGGAGTCGAGACGCGGATGGCACCGCCCAGTATGGCGATGAGAACGCCCCAAAGGCCGACATCTACCTGTTCCATCAGCGTTTCTCCCAATATGCAGCGGTAAAGATTGGCACCCGCCCGTACAGCGCCTCGCTCAGCAGGATCACCAGAAACACGATGCCTTCAAAGACAAGGATCGTCGCATCGGGCAGTTCCATACGCCGCTGGATCAACCCGCTAGAGGCTTCGAACCCGCCGAACAGAACCGCAACCGGCAGGATCGCCAACGGGTTATGCCGCGCGAGAAAGGCGATCAGGATACCGGTATAGCCATAGCCCGCGATCAGCGAAGCGTTTGCAGAGCCGTGCACCGCCGCCACTTCGAAATAACCCGCCAGCCCTGCAAAGGCACCGCCAAGTGCGGTAAAACCGATCACCAGACGCCCGACGGGTAACCCTTGCACCTGCGCGGCACGCACATTGTCACCCGCAATACGCGCGGCAAACCCCAGCGTTGTGCGTTCAATCAAGACCCATGCAAAGAGGCAGGCAAGCACGCCCGCAAGAATGCCCCAATGCGACGGCAAAAACGGCATATCCCCGACGCGCAAACTCTCTGTCAGTGGCACCGTGGAGGGTTTGTTGAGCGATGCCGGATCGCGGAACGGCCCCTCGACAAAGTGGTTTAGCAGGGCAATCGCAATATAGGCCATCAGCAGGGATGCGATGGTTTCGTTCACGCCCCGTTTGATACGCAACGCGCCCACGGCACCGATCCAGACACCGCCGACGATCATCGCGGCAATCGCCATTGTGGCCATGCCAAAAGCGGCGGGCATCCCCGCAACGGCGGTGCCTGCAACGGCGGCGGCAAGCCCGCCCAGGACGATCGCACCTTCGCCGCCAATAACAACAAGCCCCAGCCGCGCGGGAAGTGCGACGCACAGTGCCGCCAGCACCAGAGGTGCCACGCGCGACAGCGTGTTTTGCCACGAGAAAGCAGACGAGAATCCCGCCTTCCAGACCAGTTGGTAAAACGTGACCGGGGATTTCCCGACCATCAGCAAAAAGATACTAAATAACGCGAAACCGGCCAGCAAAGCACAGATCGGGATCACCACAGCCTCGGCCCGCGGCGCGATCCCGATAAAGGACCGCGCCGCAGTGGCCGCGGGCTTTTCAGCTTGAGCAACCAAAGTCATCTTAGCTTGTGGACCCGATCACGCCTTCGACAAGGTAGTCCATGCTCTCGATCGCGACATCGGTTTCCACAAAGGATTCCCCTTCGGCGGCGATCACATTGCCTTTGTTGTCTTTCAGCGGTCCTTTGATCGCGGCAAAGCCGCCTGCCTCGATCTCTGCTTTCGTGGCTTCAAACTGTGCACGCGCCGCATCGCTGACCGCGGGGCCGAGGGGGCTCATCTTGATGAAGCCGTCCGCCAGCCCGCCGCGCACGAAGTTCGGGATCGGCTCCCCTGCCAAGGTCTTGGCCACCATGTCGGTATAAACATTGGCCCAGTTCCATTCCGCCCCTGTCAGGTATTTGTCCCCTGCAATCGGCGTCTGGTCGGCGTGGTAACCGCAAACAAAAATGTCGCGCGAAACAGCGGTTTCACAGATCACCTTCGGCCCATCGACGTGGCAGGTCACCACATCACACCCTTGGTCTGCTAAGGCATTGGTCGCTTCGGCTTCTTTGACAGCAAGCGACCATTCACCGGTAAAGATCACCTGACAGACGATCGTGGGATCAACCGAACGCGCACCCAATAGGAAGGAGTTGATATTGTTGAGCACCTGAGGGATCGGCTTGGCCGCGACAAACCCGATCTTTTTGGTCTTGGTCGCATGACCTGCGGCAACGCCGTTCAGATACTGCCCCATGCCGATATAGCCAAAGTAGGACCCGGCGTTCGACGGGTCATTTTCGGACCACAGGCCGCCACAATGTTGAAAGCGCACGTCAGGGTGTTTCGGCGCTGTCTCAAGCACATGAGGTTTGTAGTAGCCGAAGGACGTGGGGAAGATCAGCTTGGCCCCGTCAAAATTGATCATCGATTCCATTGAGTTCTGCACGTCCTGGCTTTCGGGAACGTTCTCTTCTTCCAGCACGACCACGCCAGACATTGCCTTGACCGCCGCTGCCCCTTCGGCATGGGCCTGGTTATAGCCGAAATCGTCTTTCGGACCCACGTAGATGAACCCCACGGTCAAAGGGTCGGCCGCCATTGCGGGACGGGCCAGACCACCGACGGCGGCAGTGCCCAGCAAAGCGGCGGAAGTACCAAGGAAACCACGGCGGTTCAGGAACGGTGCATGTGTCATTCAAATCTCCAATGATGATGCGCCGCCCTGGGAGGAGAGAGCGCATATGAGGTGATTCAATGACTACAAAATCTCAGCGATGATTACGTCTGCTCATTATTCCACAAACCGGTGCAAAAAATGCATCACTCGCTGTGCGGTCGCGCCGATGTCGCCGGCTAGTCGTCAGAAAATTGTTCCAATGCCGTGGCAAGCGCCAAGCCGAAACGGGCGGACGCCACGGGCAAGGTCCGACCGCGCAACTGACACAGGACCAGACTACCCGCCGCGACGTCACGTAACGACAGCGGGCGCGAAGTCAGTTCGCCGCAGTGCTCCATATCCAGGCCAATGGGGATCTGGAATGCGATGGCATCCTCATGTAGCACATAGTGGCGCATGAACTCGAAACTGTCGGATGTGGCAATGGGGCGTAGCGGGCGCGACCCCCGCGCCGCGGCATCATCTAGCATAGCCCGCACCCCATACCGGCGGGACGGGATGACATGCGGCTGATCCAGACAGTCGCGCAATCGTACCTCGGGCTTAGACGCCAAAGGGTGATCCCGTTTCATGATGGCATGGATGACCTGAGGGATACGCATCAGCACATCGAGGTCTACCATATGGACAGGCTCGAAGACCAAGGCCAGATCGCTTCTGAACTCGGCCAGATCGCGCTCTGCGTCTTCGCGATCACGCACTTGCACAGAAAAAGACACCCCCGGATGGTCACGCCGGTAAGCTGCGGTATGCGCAGGCATAAAATACGGGATCAGCGCCTGAGAGCAGGCCACCGTCACATGCCCCCGTCGTTCGCCGGACAGATCAGCCACTTGGCTTCTCACCCGCCGCAAGTCGGACTCCTGCATCAGGAAATGCTGCATCAGCAACTCACCGGCCGGGTTCAAGCGCACACCACGCGGCAGGCGTTCAAAAATTTCGACGCCAAACTCTTCTTCGAACCGCTGGATCCGACGGTTCAGGGCAGAGGCCGTGATGTTCATATCGTCCGCCGCTTTCCGGATTGAGCCCGCGCGCGACACTGCCTCGATGAAGCGGAAAGTTTGCAGATGTTTCATAGAAAAGACCTTCTGACCCATGATGATGCATTTTTTGCACCGCTTTTGTGAATTCTTAGCATTTGAATTCCGCAGCGCAACAGAGGACGACTGAGACACGTCAGCGGTACGGCCCGCAACGATGACCCCAGTGCAACTACAAAAGAGCCTCCTATGACCGATATTGCGATGACCATCCCAGACCTTCACGCGGCCTATGCGCGCGGTGTGTCGCCTGAACAAATCATCGCCCAAGTCTATACCCGACTGCGTGAAGTGGACGACCCATGCATCTTTCTATCCATGGCAAGCGAGGCTGACGCCCAAGCGGCGGCGGCGGCTCTGGGCCCATACGACCCTGCCAAACCGTTGTGGGGTGTCCCTTTTGCGGTGAAAGACAACATCGATGTCGCGGGGTACGAGACAACCGCCGCATGCCCTGCCTATGCCTATACCCCCACGCAAGACGCCTTCGTCGTCGCCAAACTGCGCGAGGCGGGGGCAATTTTCATCGGGAAAACCAACCTTGACCAATTTGCGACAGGGCTTGTGGGCGTCCGCACCCCTTATGGCGCGCCGCGCAATTCTATCGATCCTGAAATTGTGCCCGGTGGGTCCTCAGGCGGCTCGGGCGTGGCGGTAGGCCATGGTATTGTCGCCTTCTCGCTCGGCACCGATACCGCAGGGTCCGGGCGGGTGCCGGCAGCGCTGAACAATATTGTAGGCCTGAAACCAACCCTCGGTGCCTTATCTGCAACGGGTGTCGTGCCCGCGTGCCGGTCGGTCGAGACGGTCTCGATCTTCGCGCTTACCGTCGCGGACGCCTATACGGCCTTCACTGTCGCCTGCGCCTATGACGCCGCAGATGCCTATGCACGCCACATCCCGGCCCCTCCCCTTGCCGCGCCAAAATCCGCCCCTGTGATCGGCATCCCCAGCCGTGACAGCATCCGCTTTTCGGGTGACACCGTCCAAGAGGTTTCGTTCAACGCAGCGGTGGACCTGCTGCGCGACCAAGGCGCCGAGATACGCGAGATCGATTTCACGCCGCTCTACGATGTGGCCGATATGCTTTATGAAGGGGCATGGGTCGCGGAGCGTTATACGGTCATTGAAGATCTTTTGCATACAGACCCAGAGGCGATCCTGCCTGTCACGCGCCAGGTCATTTGCAAGGCCGAAGCGCTTTCTGCCGCAGATGCGTTTCGCGGCATGTACCGTCTGAAAGAGCTGTCGCGCATTGCTGAAACCGCGTTGGAGGGCTTGGATATGCTCTGCGTGCCAACCATCCCGACCTTCCACACTGTCGCCGAGCTAGAAGCTGACCCCATCAGACCGAACTCGAACTTCGGCACCTATACGAACTTCGTCAACCTGCTGGATATGTGCGGTATCGCCGTGCCCGTGCCGGCGCGCAGTGATGGCCGTCCAGGCAGCGTCACATTGCTAGCAGCCGCGGGCAAAGATGCGGATATCGCCGCCTCAGGTCTTGCACTGGAGGCCGCAGGGAAGCGGAACCTGGGCGCAACGGGTTGGCCGTTCAACGGCACGCCCACGCTTGAAGCTGCGGCGACCGGCGGTCTGATCCTCGCAGTCTGCGGCGCTCACATGCACGGGCTCCCGTTGAACCATCAATTGACCCAGCGGGGCGCGACCTATCTCGGCGCAGCGACGACCACCGATAGCTATCGTTTCTACGCGCTCGCCGGCGACCCTCCTGCAAGGCCGGGCTTGGTGAAAGGCACCCCCGGATCAGGTGCTCCCATTGCGGTAGAACTGTGGTCCCTGCCCTTTGAAAAGGTCGGCAGCTTTCTGGAAGCCATTCCCGCCCCTCTTGGTATCGGCACTGTCGATCTGTCCGACGGGCGGCAGGTAAAAGGGTTCATTTGTGAAGCCGAAGCCGTTGCGGATGGTACAGACATCACTCAGACCGGCGATTGGCGACGTTATCTAGTGGACCTGTCGCGGTTTGATGCCGCTCCTTTGATAGCATCTACTGCAACAAAGGAGACTAACTATGGGACTGAAACGCACAGATGAATTCCGCGCTGATGCGGTGCGTATCGCGCTAACCAGTGGACTGACGCGCAAACAGGTGGCTGACGATCTGGGCGTCGGCATGTCGACGCTGAACAAATGGATCACTGCACATCGAGACACGGATGTGGTGTCAAAAGAGGATCTTAGCC